>Ga0308169_10000107_pt1 | contig 173560 bp, 143 predicted proteins | sample PhyBR1_2_FD_202139 | JGI IMG/M metagenome (GOLD analysis project Ga0308169, IMG submission 202139) | Phyllosphere microbial communities from UC Gill Tract Community Farm, Albany, California, United States - DLSLSB.R1 | ecosystem: Host-associated > Plants > Phyllosphere > Unclassified | place... | reverse complement strand
ACTAGCGATGCCGAATATTTCCCGGCACTGACGGCAGATGGCGAAACCCTGATATTTACCCGTCAGGTGAATGGTAATGAAGATTTCTGGACTTCACAGTTTAAAAATAACACCTGGAGTCAGGCCACGCCGCTATCGGCCAAAATAAATACGGCACGTTATAATGAAGGTGCACAAACCATTTCGCCGGATGGCAAATATCTGTTTTTTACGGGCTGTAACCGTCCGGATGGATTGGGTCGTTGCGACATTTATGTTTCGCACCGCGAAGGCAAAGACTGGGGTGAACCTTACAATGTAGGTAAACCGGTAAACTCTGAGTATTGGGAATCGCAACCGGCCATTAGTCCTGATGGCAGAACTTTGTATTTCATCAGCAACCGCCCCGGCGGTTCTGGTGGCTACGATATCTGGAAAAGTACCATTACCGATGATGCCAAATGGGGACCCGCAGTAAATCTAGGGCCGGATATTAATACCGCATACGATGAAAATACACCGTTCTTACATGTAGACGGGAAAACCCTCTATTTTTCATCAGATGGCTGGCCAGGTTTTGGCAACAAGGATATTTACTACAGCCGGATGGATGACAGCGGAAAATGGCAGAAACCTGTTAACATTGGCTACCCAATCAATTCATTTGATGATGAAAGCGGTTTGGTAGTAAGTGCAGATGGTAATTTTGGCTTGTTTTCATCGAATTTAAAGAATGGCTTTGGTGCACAGGATATTTACAGTTTTGGAATACCTGAACAGGCCCGGCCAGCTAAAGTTACCTATGTTAAAGGTATTGTAAGGGATAAAGACACGAAGAAAACCATTGAAAGTAATGTTCAGGTGATCGATCTTAAGACCAACAAGACTGTTTTTGATGATTATACCGACCCTGAAACAGGCGAATTCTTAGCCGTCATGCCAATTGGAAGCGATTATTTATTTAACGTAAACGCTGAAGGCTATTTGTTTTATTCAGAAAATTTCGAACTGAAAGCTGCCGATATAAACAAACCTTACCAGATTGAAGTAGCAATTGAAAAAATAAAGCAAGGAGGAAATGTAACGCTCCGCAATATCTTTTTCGATACCAACAAATTTAACTTGCTTCCTGCCTCCATTCGTGAGCTCGATTTACTGATCGATTTCCTGCACCAAAATGAATCGGTTAATATTGAAATTCAGGGGCATACGGATAATGTTGGCGATGATAAGCTGAACGATAAATTATCTTTTAACCGCGCCAATGCAGTTTACGATTACCTGATTAAAAACCAGATTGATGCCAAAAGACTTACTTTTAAAGGTTTTGGTGCAAGTAAACCGATTGCAGATAATAAAACTGAACCGGGTAGGAAAAATAACAGGCGGACGTCTTTCGTGATTACGAAGATTTAATTTTTAAAGCTGTCATTCTGAACGTAGTGAAGAATCTCTCTCAGATGAAAAACACATTTACAAAAAGATGCTTCATTGCATTCAGCATGACAACAATGCATTAAGATTGCTATCAGATTAAGATTACCTAAGAAAACTAAAACTTCTTTCCTTTCAATACCCTGATTTCTGATCCTTCTGCCAACATTACTGAATCGGGTTCGGTCTGGCTTAAAAATGCAAACTCATTACCGTAATTAAGCCCAAAATCTACCGATACGGTATAATCTTTAACTGAGTGGACTTGCCAGCGTGGATGCTCTACCCCGTACTCTGAAGTTTTCTGATCGTTAATCTTTGTATAGCCCCAATAATGTTCGGTTATAAATTCTTCCTCACTTCCTGGTTCAATATCTTTGGTAATTGAGTCGGCGGTAACAGAAATTTTATTCCAGTGTCCGTTCTTCCAAAGATACTCCACTTCAAGCTGATGCTCCTGCTCAATCCATATATGTTTCATGGGCAGAGTTTGATAGTTCTCTTTGTAAATCGTATTGGCAACAAAGGTAATAGCTGGCTTGGGTACAATTTCTTTAATAAATACCACACCGCGTTTCCAACCATCTTTCGATTTAAACCTCACGTAAAACCTCAGGTTAACCTCTTCAAAAGTATCATGAAATGGAATATTAAAGCCAAGCAGCCTTACATCTACAAACATAAATCCAACGAGGCTTACATAATATTTCCCTTGCCAGCTATCCAGCTCTGTATTGGGTGGTAAATATTTTAAAAGAATTTCCTTATCCACAGCATACTGCGCAAGTGCAAGTTTACGCCACTCTGCAGTTAAGAAAATTCCTTTATTTGAAACCATTACAAAACCGCTTGTCTGATGCGAATTAGTTTCGTTAAAGTTTCTTCCAATAGATCTAAATGCAGCATATTGGCTCCATCTGATTTGGCATTGGCCGGATCGGGATGCGTTTCGATAAACAAACCATCTGCACCAACAGCAATAGCCGCTTTGGCAATGGTTGAAATTAATTCGGGTTTCCCCCCGGTAACACCGCTACTTTGGTTAGGTTGCTGCAGGCTATGGGTACAATCCATCACCACAGGCACACCAAAACTTTGCATTTCGGGCAAACCGCGATAATCTACAATCAAATCCTGATATCCAAAAGTATTTCCGCGGTCGGTTAAAATCACCTTATCGTTTCCGGCTTCTTTAATTTTCTCAACGGCAAATTTCATTGAACCAGCCGATAAAAACTGACCTTTTTTTACGTTAACTACTTTACCGGTTTGGGCTGCAGCAATTAACAAATCGGTTTGGCGACATAAAAACGCCGGGATCTGCAATACATCTACGTAAGCAGCAGCCATTGCTGCTTCTTCGCTTTCGTGAATGTCGGTCACAGTAGGCACACCAAACTCGCGGCCAACACGTTCCAGGATTCTTAAAGCTTTCTCATCGCCAATACCGGTAAAAGAACTGCCTTTGCTCCTGTTGGCCTTGCGGTAAGAACCTTTAAAAATATAAGGGATTTGAAGTTTATCGGTAATGGTAATAATCTTTTCGGCAATGCGCATGGCAATTTCTTCGCCTTCAATAGCACATGGACCAGCCATTAAAAAGAAATTTCCTGAATCTGTATTTTTAAGTTTATCTAAATAGTTTAACATATGTAAAATGTATAATGGAAAATGGAAGATGGTTTATGCACAACGCAATAATTCCATCTTCCATTTTACCTTTTCCATCAATTCTAGTTTCCTAGTTCTGACATAAATTTAATGCGCATCAACTGAATTTCTTCGCGCGTGTAATCTGTTTCGCCAAGCTCGTTTAAGGCTTCATCAATAGAATCGCTTTCTGCTGCCCTGAAATAATCGAAAACCTCATCTTGTCTGTCGTCGTCAATTACTTCATCAATGAAATAATTCAGGTTCAGTTTTGTTCCGGAGTTTACAATCGATTCTACCTCTTTCAGTATTTCCTCGTAAGTAATGCCTTTCGAATCGGCAATATCTTCAAGGCCAATCTGGCGGTCGATATTTTGAATGATAGATACCTTCATTTGCGATTTATTGGCCTGGGTTTTAATAATCAGGTCAATTGGGCGCTCAATGTCGTTATCCTCTACGTATTTTTTAATCAGTTCGATAAACGGCGTTCCGAATTTCATTGCTTTACCAGAGCCTACACCCGAAATCTGGCGCAATTCTTCCATGGTAATGGGATAATGCGTACACATTTCCTCAAGAGAAGGATCCTGGAAAACCACAAATGGCGGCACATTTTTCTGCTTGGCGATTTTTTTACGCAAATCTTTTAGCAGTGATAAAAGATGCGTATCCAAAGCACCAGTGCCTTGTTTTACATCGTCATCATCATCGTCGGCACCGCTTTCAATGGGTTCGTTTAAAATAAACTTCAGGCTATAAGGGTTAACAATAAAGTCTTTTCCCTGTCTGGTTAATTTCAGTAAACCATAGTTATCGATATCCTTAAAAAGGAAATTATTTAAAACAGCCTGGCGCACAATCGATTTCCACATCAATTCGCCATCTTCTTTACCTATGCCAAACTCAGGCACTTTACTGTGCTCGTAAGCAATAGTTTGAGCAGTTTCTAAACCTAAGAAAACGTTGAGCAAATGGGCATCGTCAAATTTTTCGCCCGATTTTTCGATGAATTTTAAAAGCGTAGACAATTGATTTTCAGCGTCGAATTGTTTTTTAGGCTTCTTGCAGTTATCGCACATGCAGTTACAGCCTGTTTCGTTAAAGTTTTCGCCAAAATAATGCAGAATCTGTTTACGGCGACAAACGCCCGATTCGGCATAATCAATTACTTCTTTTAATATCTGCGTACCTATTTCCCTTTCAGAAACCGGTTTATCTTTCATAAACTTGGCCAGCTTATCTACATCTTTTTGCGAGTAGAAAGCAATGCAAACGCCTTCTCCGCCATCACGTCCGGCCCTACCCGTTTCCTGGTAATAGCCTTCCATGCTTTTAGGCACATCGTGGTGGATTACAAAACGTACATCCGGTTTATCGATCCCCATACCAAAGGCAATAGTGGCTACAATTACCTCGGCATCTTCCATCAAAAATTTATCCTGCGTTTCTGCCCGCACCTTGGGGTCTAAACCTGCATGGTACGGCAACGCACTAATACCGTTTAAATTTAATGCTTCGGCTACTTCCTCAACTTTTTTACGGCTCAGGCAATAAATAATCCCCGATTTACCAGGGTTTGATTTGATGTATTTGATAATTTCTTTGGTGATATCGCGCTTGGGACGGATCTCATAAAACAGGTTTGGTCTGTTAAATGACGATTTAAACAGGGTTGCCTCTGTCATCCCCAGGTTCTTCATGATATCCTGTTGCACTTTTGGCGTAGCAGTAGCAGTTAAAGCGATAATTGGAATATTATTACCTAAACCTGCAATAACCTGCTTTATTTTACGGTATTCGGGTCTGAAATCGTGCCCCCATTCAGAGATACAATGTGCCTCATCTACCGCAACGAAAGAGATTTTAATCAGGTTTAAAAATTCAATATTATCTTGTTTCGCCAGCGATTCGGGCGCAACGTACAATAATTTAGTCTGACCACTTAAAAGATCAGATTTAACTTGCGTAATTTCAGATTTATTGAGAGATGAATTCAGAAAATGAGCGATACTGTCATTTCCACCAAAAGCCCTTAACTGGTCTACCTGGTTTTTCATTAAAGCAATTAACGGAGAAATTACAATTGCCGTCCCTTCGCTCATTAAAGCTGGTAACTGATAGCAAATGGACTTTCCTCCGCCTGTTGGCATAATAACAAATGTGTTATTACCCTCTAAAATATTTGTTATGATCGACTCCTGATCACCCTTGAAATTGTCAAACCCGAAGAAATTTTGTAGGTTATCAAATAACGACTTTTTCACGTCCATTTTGTGTAATAAAATATGCGATGCTATTTTTCTATCCAAAATAACATAATTTTACAAGAATTTCAAGTATTAACCGACAATTTTTTTCTCTTTGAAAAGTAAAAAATCAATTATACAATCGGCTGTAAGCACCTTAGAGCTCGAAGCAGCGGCAATAATGAATGTTGCCAGGAACATTAACGGCGATTTTGAAAAAGTAGTAACCAGCATTTTACAGTGCAAAGGCCGTGTAATTGTAACCGGAATTGGTAAAAGTGCCATTATTGCTCAAAAAATCGTGGCTACCTTTAACTCAACGGGTACACCTGCCATTTTTATGCATGCTGCCGATGCCATTCATGGTGATTTGGGGATGATCCAGATTAATGATGTAATTATCTGCCTTTCTAAAAGCGGCAACACCCCCGAAATTAAAGTGCTTGTTCCTTTACTTAAAACATCGGGTAACCTTTTAGTAGGTATGGTAGGCGAATTGGGCTCTTTTTTAGCCGAGCAAGCTGATTTGATATTGAATACGGCATTTGAAAAAGAAGCCTGTCCGCATAATCTGGCGCCTACTACCAGCACCACTGCACAGCTGGCTTTGGGCGATGCTTTAGCCATTTGCCTGCTCGAATGCCGCGAATTTAATGAAGCCGATTTCGCCAAATACCACCCAGGTGGATCGTTAGGTAAAAAACTTTATTTAAAAGCCAGAGATCTGGCCTTATCAAACGAAAAACCTTCCATTTCTCCAACCGCATCGGTAAAAGATGTGCTGATCGAAATTAGTAAAAACCGTTTGGGTGCTGTAGCTGTTGTAGATAACAACAACCATGTACTTGGGGTAATTACCGATGGCGATATCAGGAGGATGTTGGAAAACAACAATACGATAGCAAATTTAAAAGCCGAAGATATCATGGGCAAAACACCAAAAAGTATCCAGCAGGATGCTTTAGCGGTAGATGCCCTGGAGATTATCAAACAAAATAACATCACACAGTTGTTAGTTCTGGAACAAAACACTTACTTTGGCATCATCCATTTACACGACCTCTTAAACGAGGGGATTGTGTAATTTTAAAACATAAAATGAATAAAGATTATTATGCCTTAATTATGGCCGGCGGCGTAGGAAGCCGTTTTTGGCCGGTAAGCAGAACAGAATACCCAAAACAATTTATTGATTTCTTTGGCGTTGGGAAAACGCTGATACAGAGCACTTACGACAGGTTTTTAAAAATCTGTCCGCCAGAGAATATTTTTATCGTTACCAACGAAATTTATGTCGATTTGGTAAGAGAACAACTACCGCAGTTAAGGGAAAACCAAATATTGGCTGAGCCTTTACTTAGAAATACAGCGCCTTGTATTGTTTACGGAAGTTTAAAAATTGCGGAGCTAAATCCCAATTCAACCATTGTAGTTGCCCCTTCTGATCATACGATTGGCAATATGGAGGAGTTTGTCAGATCTATCGAACAATCGCTTGATGCGGCATCTAAAAATGATTGTCTGATTACTTTGGGCATTAAACCAAACCGTCCGGATACGGGTTATGGCTACATACAACACACTGATTACGTACTTAATACCGATACCGACCTGCACAAGGTTAAAACCTTTACAGAGAAGCCGAATCTCGAATTAGCCAAATCATTTATTCAAAGCGGCGATTTTTTATGGAATGCCGGAATTTTCATATGGTCATCTAAAGCCATTTTGAAAGCTTTTGAAAAACACCTGCCCGATATGTACGAAATATTTAATCTGGGCCGGGGTGATATGAATACGTCAAGCGAGAAAGAATTTATCAATAACGCCTATTTCCAGTGCACCAATATCTCTATCGATTTTGGTATTATGGAAAAAGCAGAGAATGTATATGTGCTTCCTGCCGATTTTGGCTGGTCGGATTTAGGTACCTGGGCTTCGATTTATGAAATGGCCGAAAAAGATTACGTTGGCAATGCCGTAATCCCCTCAGAACAGGTAATTATGTTCGATTCGTCGAACTGCATGGTAAACGTACCAAAAGATAAGCTGGTAATTATGCAGGGCTTGCATGATTACATTGTGGTAGAAAACAACAATATGCTCATGATTTGCCCGAGAAACGAAGAGCAACGGGTTAAAGAATTCGTTGCAGAAGTAAAATCGCGTTTCGGCAATAAATTTATTTAAAAGATGTAAGATGTGGAAGGTAAGATGGATGATGTACAGTAAGTCTAAACATTATCCATCTTACATTTTCCATGTTATATAATGATGGAAGATGTAAGAGGTAAGATGAATGATATAGCGTAGTTCGACATTATCCATTATCCATTTTACATTTTACATCTATCTTCCATTATTACATCTTACCTTATATTGTTCTTTGTCTAACCGCCTCGTATAAAATTACGCCTGCAGCTACCGATACATTGAGCGATTCGATTTTACCCGCCATTGGTATTTTAGCCAAATGATCGGCAACCCTTAACAATTCGTTTGAAATTCCCTCATCTTCTGAGCCCATTACAATTGCTGTTGGCATCGTATAATCAGGGGCGTAAATCATATCATTTGTTTTTTCGGTGCAAGCTACTATCTGCAAGCCACTATCCTGCAAAAACAAGCAGGTTTTGTGTAGGTTAGCATGACGACAAATTGGAATGCTAAATAAAGCACCTGCTGATGTTTTAATGGCATCGGCATTAATTTGGGCAGCATTTTTTAAAGGCACAACAATGGCATGTACACCTGCACAAGCAGCGGTACGGGCAATAGCCCCCATGTTGCGTACATCGGTTACGCTATCCAGAACCAACACCAGCGGCACCTCCCCTTTTTCGAAAATGGCAGGTATCAGGTCTTCAATATTTTGATAGGTAATTGGCGATATTACCGCAATAACCCCCTGGTGGTTTTTCTGCGACATCCGGTTCAGTTTCTCAATCGGAACTGAGTTTAAAGGGATTAAAGTATCTTTTAAAAGGGCTTTCAATTCTAAGAACAATTCTCCACCTAAACCACGTTGCTGATAAATGGTTTCGATATCCCTGCCGGCTTTAACAGCCTCTATTACAGCCCTGATACCAAATACAAACTCATTATTCTCTTTTGCGCGTTGCGGTCTTCTAAAATTTTCCATGTTTTGAAATTGTTAGGCAAAAGTATTCAAATAAAATGTTTTAGCCTTCATATCTATCATTCTTATTCACATTTAATTGTTCAAAAAAAATATGCCGGCCAAAAACCTCAAAAAAATCAATTTGATTATGCTTCAATTTGTTAACAAAGAGTAGTAACTTATTCAAGCAAGCCCATCAAAATTTAACTACTTTTGTGGAATGAGTAACGATAATGAACAAGGCGGAAAAAACAGCTTCGCTGCCCGGAAGAGCAGACTGAGTAATACAGTAAGTTCGATGGGAAAAATCCCACCTCAGGCATTGGATTTGGAGGAGGCCGTTTTAGGTGCATTAATGCTTGAAAAAGATGCCCTATCAGCTGTGATTGATGTTTTAAAACCTGATGTTTTTTACAACATTGCCCACCAGAAGATTTTTGAGGCCATCCATGTGTTGTTCCAGAAATCGAAACCGGTAGATATTTTAACCGTTACTTCAGAATTGCGTACCATGGGTGCCCTGGAGATTGTGGGTGGCGCCTATTATATTACGAGCTTAACCAATAGGGTTGCCTCAGCTGCCAATATTGAGTTTCACGCGCGTATTATCTCTCAGAAATACATCCAGCGCGAGCTGATCAGAATATCGACAGAAATTATTACCAATGCTTACGAAGATACGACCGATATTTTCGATTTATTGGATCAGGCCGAAAAAGGACTTTTCGAAATTGCCCAAAATAACCTGCGCAGAGATACGCAGAAAATGGAGGACATTATTAAACAGTCGTTAGCCTCACTTGAAGAATTAAGAACAAAAACAGATGGTTTAACCGGTGTACCTACTGGTTTTACAGGATTAGACCGTATTACCGGTGGCTGGCAAAAACAGGATTTGGTAATTATTGCTGCACGTCCGGCGATGGGAAAAACAGCCTTCGTACTAACCTGCGCGCGTAACGCTACCGTTGATTTTGCAAAACCATGTGTGGTATTCTCTCTGGAGATGTCGTCGGTTCAGCTGGTTAATCGTCTTATTTCGGGAGAAGCTGAAATTGAGCAGGAAAAAATCAGAAAAGGGAATTTACAGGAATGGGAATGGCAGCAGTTACACAGCAAAATTGGTCGTTTAACTGAGGCTCCCCTGTTAATTGATGATACGCCCGCGCTAAATATTTTTGAGTTCAGGGCAAAATGCCGGAGGCTAAAGTCGCAGTACGACATCCAACTGGTAATTGTCGATTACTTGCAGCTGATGCATGGTAAAGGCGAAGGTAAAGGCGGTGGTAACCGTGAGCAGGAAATTGGTAGTATTTCAAGGGCCTTAAAATCCGTAGCTAAAGAGCTCGATGTACCAGTACTGGCACTATCGCAGTTGAGTCGTGCGGTAGAGAGCAGACCTGGTTTACAGGGAAAAAGACCAATGTTATCCGATTTACGTGAATCGGGTTCAATTGAGCAGGATGCGGATATGGTATTGTTCTTATACCGTCCTGAATATTATGGTATTACCGAAGATGAGCAAGGAAGATCGCAGGCGGGTATTGGTGAGGTAATTATTGCAAAACACCGTAACGGTGAAACCGGTATTGTTCCGCTTAAATTCGTTGGTAAGTTTGTTAAGTTCCAGGATTTGGAAGATGATTTTAATGCACCGCCAAGTTCTTTTGCAGCTGATCCGGCAGCAGGCATGTATCCATCGCAGGATTTTGAAAAGCAAAGTAATGTGATTATCCGTCCTTCGAAAATGGATGATTACAGTGACGATGATCCACCGTTTTAATAATCAGTTGTCAGCCTGAGCCTCCAGATGAACCAGGACAGGTAGTCGAAATGCCTCCCTCAGTATTTGAGCAGGTCTTTCGACAAGCTAACCCCATAAAAAAAATCGTCATTTCGACTGGAGCCGGCTGGTTTTTCACCGGTGGCGCAATGCCCGCCTGCATCGGGCAGGGAGAAATCTATCAAGACAGATTTCTCGGCTACGTTGCACTCCGCTCGAAATGACGACCCCGTCAAAGAATATATCATTTGCTTAAAAGAATATAATTATCATCTCTGAGACTATAATTATGACTTCAAAGAGTATATCATTTGCTCAAAAGAATATAATTACACCCTCAGCGAATAGCATTTAAGGCTATTTTAACCTGAGGAACCACTAAAACAAATAAGCTAATAGTATACCAGCTAATACAATTACCGGTGGGCTCACTTTTGTGAAATTGAGCAATAAAAACGTAACCAGCATAATCCCTAAAAACAACCAGTTAAAACCCATAGGGATTAATAGCAGGATAAACGCGGCAATAATAAAACCTACGCTTACCGCATTAATACCCGAAAGACTGTGTTTAATTCTCGAGATTTTTTTAAGATCATCCCAAAAAGGTACGATAAACAACACCAGAATCAATCCCGGAAGGTTAATACCAATTACGCCAATTAAACCACCTAAAATCTGTCCCCAAAGGCCATAGCCAAAATTCTTCATGCTTAAGGCACCAAGATAACTTGTAAAAGAGAATGTTGGCCCGGGTAAAGCCTGTTGCAAGGCAAAGCCCGATAAAAACCCCGAGGCATGTAAATAATGCTTCATTTCTACAAACTCCGTAAACATTAAAGGTACCAGCACCTGCCCGCCTCCAAAAACCAGTATCCCGTTACGGTAAAAATTTTCTAACAAACGGATCGGCAAACTAAAAGGCGATGTACGGTTAATAATGGCACCCACCAAAGCGAAAAGCAGTAAAGCTCCCAAAAAATAGATCAGTTTTCGGGGGTTAACATTCGAAAATAGTTTAACCCTGAGCTCTGCTTCCTCTTTCGGCGTTTCTATGGCTGATGAAATCATCCCGCCGATTAAAATAGATAAGGGAAAAACATAGGCATTACGTAGTACAAGGGTGGCAATAACCGAGGCAATAGCCAAAAATACAGATACCTGCGAAGAAAGTACCTTTTTGCCCAGTTGCCAGGCACCATAAGCCACAATACCGAGGGCAATAGGTTGTATATACTCTAAAATGGAATTAAATTTCTGCTTCTGATCGAGCATGGCATAGCTGATTGCAGCAAATGTCATTACGCTGGCTGTGGGTAAAATCCAGATCAAAAAGGTTATGATAGCTAGTTTCAGTTTACCAACCTTCCAGGCTATACCTACCAATGTTTGCGTAGAAGCCGGCCCTGGCAATACTTGCGCCAATGCATTTAACTCTAAAAGTTCCTCTTCTGAGATAAATTTAGTGTTCTGTACAAAATATTTAAGCAATAAAGCCAGGTGCGCCTGCGCCCCACCAAAAGAGGTAAACGTAAAAAAAATAACATTCCGGATAAACAGCCACTGCTTTTTGGCAGCGATAGGTTTGTTCTGCATTAATTAAAACTGATAACTGTTAACTAAAAACTGACCTAATCGTCTTCATAATCTAATCCGGCTGCCGAGTTATAAGCCCCCTGCAATTCGGAAAAAGCATGCATATCGCGCTTATTACGTGCCACTTGCATTCCCTTTTGATAAATTTCGATTGCTTTTTCTTTCTGGCTATCTTTTTCCAGTAATTTTCCTAAATGGTAATAGGTACCCACATAATCGGGATGCTGATCAGTTAACTGAAGGTAAAAAGAATAGGCTTTTTCTTTATCATTTAGCGCGTTATACTCTGTGGCTAAGGCATATAGTATAAACGGATCGTTCGGATCGCTTTCTAAAAAATCTAATAACTTACTTAAACGGGTAGTTGACATTTTATTTCCTTGCTTTTTTAATTAAATTTGCAGAAAGACCTTATATAATAAACATATAACATATGAAAATATTAGTTTGTATCAGTAATGTGCCAGACACAACGACAAAAATAACTTTTACCAACGATAATACCGAATTCAATACTGCAGGTGTACAATATATTGTTAATCCTTACGACGAGATTGCACTGGCAAGAGCGATTGAACTTACCGAAGGTGGTAAAGGAACGGTAACCGTTATCAATGTTGGCGAAGCAGCCAACGATCCAACCATCAGAAAAGCACTTGCTATTGGTGCCGATGATGCTGTTAGGGTAAATGCAGCACCTAGAGATGCTTATTTTGTGGCAAAACAAATTGCAGAATACGCTAAGGATAAAGATTTCAATGTTATTTTAACCGGTCGCGAATCTATCGATTACAATGGTAACCAGGTTGCGGCCATGGTAGGCGAGTTTTTAGATATCCCTTCTGTATCGATCATCAAAAAATTAGATATTGACGGTGATAGTGCAACTATCGAAAGAGAAATTGAAGGTGGTAAAGAAGTATTAACCGTTTCGGGTAAATTTGTAGCCAGCTGTGCAGAAGGTGTAGCTGAACCTAAAATCCCAAACATGCGCGGTATCATGAGCGCAAGAACAAAACCTTTGTCAGTTGTAGAGGCGGTTGCTATTGATGAAGTAACCAAGGTAACCAAATATGAAACCCCTGCCCCACGCGGAACGGTTAAATTAATTCCTGCGGATCAAACCGAGCAATTAATTAGCCTGTTGCATAGCGAAGCTAAGGTAATCTAATCAATTGGCAATTAGCAGTTTTCTTTGCTAAGTCTAGCAGAAATAAATCAATAATAATAAATTAAAAATATTCCCGCTAAGGGATCTAAGGGTAAATATATGTCAGTATTAGTATATGTAGAACAAGCTGAAGGTAAATTTAAGAAATCGGTATTCGAAGCGGTTTCTTATGCCAAAGCCATTGCCGATCAACAATCTACCAGCTTAACCGCCATTTCAATTGGCGATGTTGCCGAAAGCGAATTAAAAGAACTGGGCAAATATGGTGCAGCTAAAGTATTAAATGTAAGCGCCGATCAGTTAAAATCTTTCGTTAACCAGGCTTATGCAAGCGTTATCGCTGCTGCAGCCGAGAAAGAGGGTGCTGCTATTGTAGTGTTATCTAACTCTTTCTCAGGTAAAGGTTTAGCGCCGCGTATTGCAGTAAAACTTAAGGCCGGATTAGCTGATGGTGCTGTTGAACTGCCAAGTACAGACGGTAAGTTTGCTATTAAGAAAACCGCTTTTTCGGGTAAAGCTTTTGCTATCACTGAATTAACATCGGCTAACAAAGTAATTGCTTTAAACCCGAATGCTTTTGGTGTTAAAGAAAATACTACCGATGCAGTTATCGAAAACTTTAGCGCTGATATTAAACAATCAGACCTGGGTACTGTTATTAAAGATATTGTTAGGGCTACTGATAAAGTTTCACTACCTGACTCCGAGTTGGTAGTATCAGCAGGAAGAGGTTTAAAGGGTCCTGAAAACTGGGGAATGATTGAAGAGCTTGCCGGTTTATTAGGTGCGGCTACAGCTTGTTCAAAACCAGTTTCTGATGCTGATTGGAGACCACACTCAGAGCACGTTGGTCAGACTGGCATTGCCATTAGCCCGAATTTATACATTGCTATCGGTATTTCTGGCGCTATCCAGCATTTGGCGGGCGTAAGTTCATCGAAAGTAATTGTGGTAATTAATAAAGATCCGGAAGCGCCTTTCTTTAAAGTGGCCGATTACGGTATTGTTGGCGATGCTTTTGAAGTGGTACCAAAATTAATTGAGGCATTAAAAGCACATAAAGGATAATATTTTACAGACCTTATAGGTTTTTAAAACCTATAAGGTCTTATCGTAAATATGAAAAAAGTTAAATTAGATATTGTAGGTTTATCTTACAGCCAGACACAATCTGGTGCTTATGCCCTTGTTTTAGGAGAAGTAAACGGCCGCAGGCGCCTACCTATCATCATAGGAGCCTTCGAAGCTCAGGCCATTGCCATAGAAATTGAAAAAATGACTCCAAGCAGGCCATTAACACATGATCTGTTTAAATCGATGGCTGATACTTTTCATATCGACATCCAGGAAATCATTATCTATAACCTGGTTGATGGTGTTTTTTATGCTAAACTGATTTGCAGCGATGGCAAAAATACCCACGAGGTTGATGCCCGTACTTCGGATGCCATTGCATTGGCCGTGAGGTTTAATGCCATGATTTACACCTACGAATTTATCCTGGCTTCTGCAGGCATTGTAATAGAAGGCAATGATTTTCTTTTCCTCGAAAATATGGATTCGATTGCTAAAGAGCCCGAAGCCGATACCTTGCCTACTTCAGGTCAGCAACAAGGCTTTGGCGATCTTACCCTCGAAGAACTTCAACAAAAATTACACGAAGCCATTGCCGAAGAAGCTTACGAAAAAGCGGCCAGGTTGAGAGATGAATTAAATAAACGCGGAACTTCTTAGTTTCAATCATCAGGCATTAAAAACCTAAAATTCTTTCAGATTTTCCTATAAAATCTATCCAATAAAAAGCTAAAATCCAAAATGAACCAGATTGTGTAAAATAATTGAGGCTCATTTTGGATTATGACTTAAAATAGTTCTATATTCAGCTTTTAAACTAAACTATTATTATGAACGTTAAGTTTCGCTTAACTATAATGAGTTTCATGCAATTCTTTGTATGGGCTGCCTGGTTAATTACAATTGCAAATTATTGGTTCGGTACCAAACAATGGGATGGCGCAGATTTTGGGATCATTTTTTCTACAATGGGGATTGCCTCACTGTTTATGCCAACCTTAACCGGTATTTTAGCAGATAAATGGATTAATGCCGAAAAGCTTTATGCCATTTTGCATATTCTTTATGCAGCAACCATGTTTTACCTGCCGCAGGTAAATGATCCACACACATTTTTTTGGGTAATATTGGTAGCCATGTGTTTTTACATGCCAACCATTGCGCTAAGCAATTCGATAAGCTATACCACCTTAAAAAACAGCAATTTCGATGTGATCAAAGATTTTCCGCCCATCCGGGTTTGGGGTACTATTGGTTTCATTGCGGCCATGTGGATTACGAATTTAACCGGTAATAAAGCCAGTGCCAACCAATTCTACATTGCAGGTATAAGCGCTTTATTGTTGGGTGTATATTCATTTACGTTACCTGCATGTAAGCCTTTAAACTTAATTAGCGATAAGAAAACATTTGCACAGAAACTTGGCCTCGAATCTTTCAAGCTTTTTGCAGATTACAAAATGGCTTTGTTTTTTATCTTCTCTATGTTTTTAGGTGCCGCTTTACAGTTAACCAATGCTTACGGCGACGTTTTTTTAGATGAATTTAAGTTATTCCCGGTTTTTGCCGAATCGTTTGTAATTAAATATTCTACCATCATTTTATCGATTTCGCAGGTATCAGAAACACTTTTTATCCTGGCTATTCCTTTCTTTTTGAAAAGATTTGGAATTAAATGGGTAATTGCCATTGCAATGTTTGCCTGGGTATTGCGTTTTGGTTTATTTGCCTATGGCGATCCATCAACAAACCTCTGGATGATTATCACTTCGTGTATCGTTTACGGTATGGCGTTCGATTTCTTTAACATATCGGGATCGCTGTTTGTAGAAACCTCAACAGCACCTAAAATCCGCTCTTCTGCACAGGGTTTATTTATGATGATGACCAATGGCTTTGGTGCCGTGTTTGGCAGTTTGGTTTCGGGCTGGATGATTAGCCGTTTTTTTACTACTTATTACCATAACATTGGTTCGCTATCCAAATACGTTAAAAGTGAAGCAGACAACGTACACTTGCTTAAATTTCTTAAAAATAAAGGTATTGATGTATTGCCTAACGGCGATCTGAGCAGAGCCCTGGATGTAAAAGACTGGCACAACATCTGGTTAACTTTTACCATTTACGTACTCATTATCGCCTTGGTTTTTGTTGTAATATTTAAACATAAACATACCCGCGCCGAAGTAGAAGCCATTAACCATTTATAATTAATAATTTCCGAATAACCTCTTATGTCAGCTGGTAAGTATAGAAAAGAACACGATTGTTTAAACTGTGGTTCGCATGTAGAATCGCACTATTGCAGTAGTTGTGGTCAACCCAATTTAGAATTAAAAGAAAGTTTCTGGGCTTTTATCAGCCATAGTATTGCCCATTATTTTCATTTCGACAACAAGTTTTTTCAAACACTTGCTCCCCTCCTAACCAAACCCGGTAAGGTTACGCTCGATTATCTGGCAGGTAAAAGAGCCCGGTACATCAATCCGGTAAGCATGTACATTTTTGTTTCGATTGTATATTTTTTGGTCGTTTACTCACCTAAGCATGTTGCTAAAGAAACACATGACGATGATGGGATCACAGTTGAAAAGCAAAAGAATCAAAATGTAACCGATAGTGTAAGCAAAGCGCTTAAGCTTGCGGGAATGTCTGAGAACAATGCCATTGTCAAAAAGACGGTAAAATCTTTAGATAAAGTCATAAAGACTAAAGAATTTAAAAAACTGGGGTTTAAAGATCAGGAAATTGAACTTAACCGGGTAAAAACCGAAAACGTTACGCTTAAATCAGATTCGCTCGAGGAAATTATTGATGATTACAGCGAAATTCATATCGAAAGAAACGATAGCACCTACGCTGCTTATTTGGCTCGCCAGCAAAAATTGCCTTCAGCCGATCAGGATAGCTGGTACGAAAAACTAATTAAAAAGCGGGCCATTACGCTTGGCGAAAAATCGGAAGTAATTCATGAAACTTTAGAACACAACAGGCCAAAACAATACTTTTTATTAATGCCCCTGCTGGCGCTTTTCATCATGTGGAATTTCAGGAAAAATCACATTTATTACCTAAATCACCTGATTTTTACCATCCACGGGATGACGGCTTATTTTATCGTGCAGATTTTTACTGCTCCATTGATAAAACACGTTTTTCAAAATGTCTACATTGTTACCAAAGCAATTGAACTGGCCGTATTGGTATGGATTTGCTGGTACATGTTCAGCGCTTTAAAAGTATTCTATCAACGTAAAACCGGTAGTATTATCTTTAAAATGTTTTGGATTTTTGTGCTGTTTTGGATTGCCTTTAAAGTATCAGAATATATTATGATTAATTTAATTTATTACGTAGCTACGTAATATTTCACGTCATCTCGACTGGAACGCAGTGGAATGGAGAGATCTATCTTGACAGATCTCTCGACTACGTTGCACTTCGCTCGAGATGACGGTTAGTGGATAAAATAAATCCCATAAAAAAAGCCACCTGAAAATTTCGGGTGGCTTTTTTTATGTATTATGAAATTACTTTCTGTTTTTAATTTCAACAAATTCTCTATCTGTTTCGCCAACGTAAATCTGACGTGGGCGACCGATTGGTTCTTTGTTTTCGTGCATTTCTTTCCATTGAGCAATCCATCCCGGTAAACGTCCTAAAGCAAAAAGAACAGTAAACATTTCAGATGGGAAGCCTAATGCGCGGTAAATAATACCTGAATAGAAATCTACGTTAGGATATAATTTTCTGTCGATGAAATACTGATCGGTTAAGGCAGCTTCTTCCAGTTTTTTAGCAATTTCTAAAATCGGATCGTCGATGCCTAAATTTTCTAAAATATCATCGCAAGCTTTTTTAATGATTTTTGCTCTTGGATCGAAGTTTTTGTACACCCTGTGTCCAAAGCCCATCATACGGAACGGATCATTTTTATCCTTAGCTTTTGCAATCCATTTTTCGGTATCGCCACCATCAGCTTTAATCAGTTCGAGCATATCGATTACAGCCTGGTTTGCACCACCATGAAGTGGTCCCCACAGTGCAGCAATACCAGCAGAAACTGATGCATATAGATTACAATCAGACGAACCAACAATACGTACCGTAGATGCCGAACAGTTTTGCTCGTGATCTGCGTGCAGGATCAGCAATTTGTTCATTGCGTTTACCACAATTGGGTTTACATCATAATCCTCGGTACGCTGGCCAAATGTCATCCACAAGAAATTGGTAACATAATCGTATTTATTTTTTGGATAAATAAGCGGATGGCCTAAAGATTTTTTATAGATAAATGAAACTATGGTTGGAAGCTTTGCCAATAACTTAATAATGGTTAAGTTTTGCTCTTCAGCAGTTTGGTTTGGCTTTAAACATTCAGGATAAAATGTAGATAAAGAGAAGATTAACGAACCTAACTGACCCATTGGATGAGATCTTGACGGATAACCGTCGAAGAATTTCTTCATATCCTCATGAATCAAAGTATGCTTGCTGATTTCAGCCTGAAAATCGTCTAATTGCGTTTGTGTTGGAAGATCTCCGTATATAACCAGGTAAGCAACTTCTAAAAAGCTCGATTTTTCTGCAAGCTGTTCGATACCATAACCTCTGTATTTTAGAATGCCTTTTTCACCATCTAAAAAAGTGATTTTGCTTTTTGTAGAACCGGTATTTTTAAAACCAGTATCTAAAGTTACAAAACCTGTAAGATCTCTTAATTTTGAAATATCAATGGCCTTTTCGTCTTCTGTTCCTGTAATTACTGGCAATTCTATTGTCTTACCATCAACTTTGATCTCTGCAATATCTGACATATTATTGTATTGTGTTTATAGCTTTCTAAATTATATAAAATTAATATACATGCATAACAAATCTGTTAAATTAATATGAATAATTAGTCAGGATGACGTAACAATCATGCTTAATAAAACAAATTCTGCCTGTTACTTCGATTTGATTTCTTCTACTACTTTTCCGCACTCCAGCATCTCGTTTCCGTAGTAAGGATTTTTAACTTCCTTTTCGGTTGATAGCCAATCGCCACCGTCGCCCTTATTGGCCATCGGGCAATGCTGCACATAAATGGTACCTTTTTCTATTTCAGCATTTTTAACCAAAGCAATTAAATCGGCGCTTAAAACTTTAAAATCTTTTCTTTGTGTTACCAGATTATTGGTACCTGCAATTTTGCCGGCCACCTCAGCGGTAAGCTCACACCCCTCATAAGCTGCCAAACTATTTTTCAAGGCTTCGGCTGTTTTTTGCGCAACCGCAGCATCAGATTTAACCAATGCGTTTTTCAGTTCGACATATTGGGCAAAAATTACAGATTTTTTCTCATCTTTTATCGTAACCCCGCTTTTAACGCTTACCGAATCAGTTTTTACGGAATCTTTATTTTCTGTAGTCTTTTTTTCTGATTGATTGCAGGCCATTAGTACGGTTATGATGGCTATTCCGAATATCTTTTTCATTGTATTTGGTTTTCGGCTCAAAATAGCAATTAATATGTTAAATCAATAAAAAAAGCCCCGCAAATTGCAGGGCTTCTTTAAATAAATGATATTTTAATTATAATTTAAAATTGTAACCAATACGCAGGTTATACTGACCAGTTTTCATAAAATACAGATCGGATGCGCTGTTGTTTACATATCCTTCGTAACGGGCACCAATTTCCAGTCCGTTATTCCATTCATAACCTAAACCACCAGTGTAAATAAAGTTCATTTGTGCACTTTCTTTAACCGCGAGACCGGTACCCAAGCCACCACTTAAATACATGCGATCGATTACGTAAGTTTTAACACCACCCATTAAAGGGATAAACTGAAAGTTTAACGGGCTGCCTTTCCACCTTAAGCGTGTATAACCTGCAGAAGCTGTAATCGCCACGTCTTTACTTAAATCGTATTGCAATTTTACATCTGCTCCATAGCCATAATCCATTTCAGAACGATCAGGAAATATACCGGCGTTTACACCAACACCAATTTTAAAGGCCATGCCATTGGTTGTCATTGGCTGGCTTGTACTCATATCCTGTGCTTTTAAATTGGTAGCGGTTAACATCGCAACTGCAGTTAATGCCGTTGCAAAAAATTTAGTAACTGTTTTCATTTTAAGATATTTTAAGTTATTAATTAAGGGTTTAGTTTATATACGATAAAATATCTACACCGGATTTTAAATTTTCATTTTTTTCAGAATGTTATGAAATAAAAAAGCCTCCTTAAAAAAGGAGGCTCTCATTATTATTTTGTGGAGTGACTATAAGCTAAATCCGTAGGCTAATCTAATTCCGGCAAAACCAATACTACCGTTATTAGAATAACCTTCATATTTGGCTGCTAAATCTAATCCGTTGCTCCACGAGTAACCAATAGCTGGTGAGTAAACGAATGAAGTGCCAGATCCTTTGTTAGTACCAAAACCAGCACCGATTTCTGCAAGGCCATAAGCACCTGCACCAGAATCGTTAAAGAAATACTTCGCACCTGCTTTAACAGGGATTACACCAAAGCTTCCACCTCCGTAAGAATCTTTAATAGAGAAGTTGTTGTAACCAGCAGTTACTGGAATTGATAATTGCTTATCTACATTAAATTGATATCTAATATCACCACCTATCACTAAACCATATCCAGTTGTTGTTCCCGCTCCTACATTTAATCCAATTCCTAAATTCCGGCTTTGCGCATTAGCATTTGTAGTAAAGAATAGTGCCACAACAGCTGCTGATGTAGCAATAATTTTCGTAATTGTTTTCATGTTTAAGATATTGTTTTTTGAGTTAAACTAATATGCTTCAACAAACACAAAGGTTGTGCCAAAAGGGCTTTTCGAGCACTTTTTACTCCAAAAAGCAACCTTAAAATGACTAATTCGACTTAATTAAACTACACTGAAACTTTTTGCAATATCAGCTGTTTTAATTGGTTGGCGGGAGCCGAAGCATTGAGCCAAATGATATCTACATTGTCCTTTTCCATCTTCCTGAAAAAAGTATTCTGCCTTTTGGCATACTGGCATATAGCAATGCCTAACCTAAGCTTTAACTCTGTTAATGTAAGCAAGCCATCAAGGTAATTTACAACGAATTTATATTCGAGTCCGTAAAAGATGAGCATCTCTTTACTGATGCCCGATTGGAGTAATTGCTGTACCTCTTCTATTAAACCAGCTTGAAAACGCTCGTTTAAGCGGGCCAGTATTTTTGCCCGGGTTACTTCAACTTCATTTTTTAAACCGAAAATGATTGGTTTTAGTATTGGTCTTTCAACCGTTTCCAATACATTATCTTTTAAATATGCAGCAATTTCTAAGGCCCTCATTAAGCGTTTTTTTGAGGATAGATCGACGTGCAGGGTATTTTGATTAGGGTTGTTTTGCAATTTTAAAACGAGTTCTTCTTTAGAAAGCAATTCCAATTGATCTCTTAAAGCCTGGTTAACGGGAACAGCAGTGAAAGTCTGGTTTTGCAACAGGCTATGGATGTACATGCCGGTTCCACCACAAAGTATGGGCATTTTATTGCGGTTGCTGATTTGTTTAAAGGCTTCGTAAAAATCATTTTTAAAGGCATCAACATGATAACGATCACCAGGTTCTAAAATATCAATGAGGTGATGAGGAATGGCTGTACCTTCGATACTGTACTCCTGCAAATCTTTCCCGGTGCCAATATCCATGCTTTTAAATACCTGACGGCTATCGGCACTGATAATTTCGCCATTTAAGGCATGCGCCACCTGAACAGCCAGTTTGGTTTTGCCTGATGCAGTTGCACCTAAAATGATGATGAGGTTGTGCTGATCCATTAAAATTGGAGGATGAATTTTAAACTTCCGGTATTAAAAACTTGTGCTACTACGGTTTGCTCATCTTTTACTAACCGCCGTTGAATCTGCTCATTTAAATGGTAATATTGAGGGGCGATGATAGCAGTTTGTAAAAAATTGAGCCTCAAATAAGCCTCTCCAGCCGACCAATCGCGATCGGCATAAGTCATTAAGTCGTTAGGTTGATACAGTTCTGCAAAATACGAAATGAGTTTGCTTAAACCGCCCGTAATGGAATAGCCCCCTTTTACTGCAAACCGAATCAGCTCTGCTGATTTATAATTTTCGGTATGGTTCATTTTACGGAGGGCAGAAAAAGTGGCTACCGCAACCAGCTCATCTTTTTCGAACAAACCAATTTTATAACGACTACTTACCGCGCCCTGTAAATGATTTTGGTTTAAAAAAGCATCTGCTATTGGTTTGGCAATTTTGTGAACTTTTGTTTTCCGGCCATGAATGCGCTTATTCTGACCAAGTAGTGAAGTTAATCTGGCCAATACCTGATTAGGCCTTGTACGCCAAATATCTTCCCAGAGGTGAATAAGTTTGATGTGCGCTGTGGCATATTTTTTCTGCAGCTCAATCAGATTTTCCGGAGTGAATTGATTATTTAAACTCACCAGGTTAATGATGAGCTGATCGGTTAACTTAAGCAAATGAAAAGAACCTTCGGAAAAGAACCCGCAATTTACCTTACTCGCAGCAAGTGCCTTTATTAATTGGTTGTGCCAGTTGTTATCGGAAGTTAAAATGCTCAATCACCAGAAATTTAGTTCAGAAAAAATTCAGGTGCAAATTTAGCATCAAATTATTAAATCCACTCCTTTTCTTTAAAGTTAGTATGGATAATCTCAATCAGGGTTTCTACTTCGCGGAGCCGGGCATCATCAAGACTGGTATTTTTTAAACCCGCTTTATTGGAGCCAAAATCTTCTAAACGCTGGTTCGAGGCAGAAAACTCTTCGGTATTCACTTTCAGTTCTACCGCATTACCGTTGATATAAACTCCGGCAAAAAAACGTTCAGTTATCTTTTCACCGTTAACAGCTATATTTTTTTCACTGTACAAGTCGTAACCTGTTTCAGAGTTTTCGTGCACGGTATAGCCCCGCGTAGCATAAGGCTGCATGCCAGCCCTAATGGTTTGAAAAATTTCTACAAGATCGGTTTTCATGATGGTGTTTATTTCTGAATTAAACACCGTATGCCGATTATTGTTTAGTTTTTATGCTTCGAGCCACCAATTTTCTGTTGGCATGTGCGCGTTTAAAATTACCGTTTCGCCTAAACGCGGGGTAACCAAAGGCAAGTGTTTAACCGTAGCGGCTTCTACCACCCTTTTTATGGGCTCGTTCCAGGGGTGCATGGCGAGACTAAATTTACCCCAGTGTACTGGCATTAAAACTTTTGCTTTTAAATCAATAGCAGCCTGCACGGTATCTTCTGGAAACATGTGTATGTAAGGCCAATAGGCATTATATTGACCGCATTCGAGCAATGCCAAATCAAACGGACCATAAGTTTCGCCAATTTGGGCAAAATGCGTGTCGTAGCCAGAGTCGCCACCTAAGAACAATTTACAGTTCACAGTTTTCAGTACGAAGGCCGACCAAAGGGTTTGATTGCGTTTAAATTTCCTTCCGGTAAAATGCCTTGCCGGAACGGCGGTTAAATCGAGGTTATTAAATAAAGTGATCGATTCATTCCAGGCCAATTCGGTAATTTTATCGGCGTTAATCCCCCATTTTTCAAGGTGCTCACCTACGCCAAGCGAGGTAACAATGGTTTTTACGCCGGGCGCAATGGTTAATATGCTTTGGTAATCTAAGTGGTCGTAATGATCGTGGGTAATCACCAGCACATCGATGTTTTTAAAATCAGCTGCTTTAACCACATCTGTTCCAGGAAAAGCTTTGCTGCCAATAAAAGAAAACGGCGACGGTGCTTTACTAAAAACCGGATCGACTAAAATCCGCAATCCATCTACTTTAATTAAATAAGATGAATGCCCAAACCAAATAATTTCGGGTGCGTTGCTTTTAGGTTGGGTATCTAAATCGGGTTGATTAAAGGGAAGCGGCTTTTCGGGTATTTTACGGGGATGCTTTTCGAAAAAGAAGGCTTTTAATATGGTAAAAAAACTTACGCCTTCGGGTTGCATTGGCGTAACGGAAAGATTTTGTAAGGCTCCGTTACTGTAATTGGATAATTGCTGTGTTTTAGCCAGTCTTAATCCCTTTGGCAAACGACCAAAAACGGGAAGGTTGGTAATAACCAAAAATGCAATAACGAGAACAAGAAGTATATATAGCGCTATCATGTTATTTATAAATTGAAGCAAAATATGAATATGCTTTTATAAAAATAACATGCTTTAGATATATGACGTATGGATTACCTGCAGCTTAAAACAAAAAAGTTCTCTGGCAATAAACCGGAGAACTTTTTCAATGGATTTAAAGAGCGAATTATTTTAAAAGCCACATGGCCTGGTTTACATCATCGCTACCACCGTACTGGCTGGCAACCGCAGCCGAAAGGTTAGCAGAATTGTAGCTCAGTTCGTTAGATGGATACAACCACCTTAAAGGAAAATTGGTAGAAGGTGTATTTAAATTCGTAGTCGAATTAAGTTTAAACACCGGATAACCTGTTCTTCTGTTTTCGAACCAACCCTGATATTTGTTTCCCTGCAAAAAGCTGGCTACATATTTTTGCGTAATTACCTGTGCTATTTGCTGCTCTGTTGAGCCAGTTAAGGCCACGGTAGCCGGAAAAGCATCGATATAAGCCGCATCCATTTTCATGTTGTGGTTATAATCTGCCAAATCAGGTGTGTATTGGGCTATAAACTTCATTGAGTTGGTAATCCCGTTGGCGTAATAGGTTTGCGCTGGTGTACCGGTAATCCAGCCGCGTATGGTAGCTTCGGCCAGGATAAACTGTAAATCCCAATAGTTAAAAACACCTACGGGCTCTGCATTTACCAGGTTTACATAACGGGCATTTACATCGGCATAATCTTTATTTACCCTTCTGGTTTGTAAACTCGAAAACGAATCAGATGGTTCTACGCCTGGATAAGCTGCAAAATCTGTTTGCGAAATACCTGCAGTAATTTTAACCGGAGATGGTTTGGCATAATAAAAAAGCCTTTTATCGTTACTCGCCTTTAAAGGATCAAGCAGGACATTAGTCAACATGGTATAATTCGATTTAACGAATGAGTTACCTGATCCGGCAGGTACATCGCTCCATGGATAATTCTGACCAGCAGTTGCATTGTAAGCCAATGCAAAATTATCATTATAATCTCTCATTAATGGGCGATTGGCTACAATATCCTTAAAGCGTTCTATCACTTTCAAATCGGCATCGCCTGTTTTTTTGTAGAGATTAATTAATACATGTAACTCAAAACTATTGGTTAACCTTCTCCATTTATCGGTACTACCTGCAAAAATAGGATCGCCTTCAAAAGTAGCTCCCGAGGCAAACAAAGTGTTGGCTTGATCGAGTTCTCTCAAAATACCCAGAAAAACTGTTTTTTGATTATCGTATTTAGGTTGTAATATGGCATCCGATTCACCCTTAACGGCATCGGTGTAAGGAATATCGCCAACCTGCATGGTCGTCATAAAAAACTGCCAGGCCCTGATAAAATGGCCCAATGCCTGATATGATTTTTTTAACCCGTCGCTGGTGGCATAGTTTTCCATCGGCGTAATGTTGCGCAAGAGGGTTATTCTGCTAAAATCAGTACGGCTAATTTTGTTATATTGAAAGCTTTCCTGTCCTTCCCCCCAGGTAAGGTATTTACCCAGTAGATAAGGCTGCATAAAAGATTTGGTGCTGCTGATATCTCCCCTTGTGATATTTAGAATCATACCGGTAGCCAGCATTGCCGAGTTTACCTGTGTAGTTGCATTTGGATTGGTATTAATATCGTCGAATTTGCTACAACCATTACTTAATAGTGCCAAAGCAGGCAGTAGTAAGCTATATTTTAAAAATTTACTTTTCATAAAATCTTCTTTAAAAACAATAATTACTAGAAACCTACCTTAAGGTTAAACCCTACCATGCGCATTGATGGTGAGTTTAGGTTCTCGGTATCAACATCTGGATCTGAGTATTTGAAATTGGTCCACATAAACAGGTTCTGCCCAGTTAAAGAGAAAGATGCATTCTTTAAGCCTAGTTTATTTGCTGTTTTTGATGGCAAACGGTAGCCAAGTGAAACTTCGCGTAGCTTAACAAACGATTCGTTCTGCACTCTTCCATCGCCACCGCGGTACCATTGTGCATAATCCTGATAACCAATTGGCACATCGTTTACCGCGTATTTACGGGTATCGCTGGTAATTTGTCCGTATCTATCGTAAGTAACATTACCTGACACGACCTTAACACCCTGACCTATGTAGTTATTTTGCCCAAGCACCACCTGGTTGTAACGGTATTCATTATCCGTTTCAGGAGCGGTACCCGAATCGAACATTTTGTCGTAAACGTAATTGTACATTAAACCACCAATACGGCCATCAATGTTAATGCCCAGCGACCAGTTTTTGTAGGTGAAATTATTGATGAAACCAAAACTGAAATCAGGCTCACCATAACCCAGTTTTTTTACATAATCACTCCAAACCGGGTAGCCACTTTCGTGAATTACATTGCCTTCGGGATCTTTAACCCAATAGTTATCGGTATAAGTATCTAATCTTTCTCCTTTTTTAACCCATAAATTATCAGGAGAATATACCGGATCCAGATTTACATAATAACGGTGCTGATTAGACCAGTTGATGGTAGAATACCATTCGAAATCTTTATTTCTGATTACAGAACCATCAACTGTAATTTCAAGACCTCTTCTTTCGTAAGTCTCCTGGGTATTAACCAAAGTAGTTGAGAAACCAGATGACGCTGGAATTGAAGTACTTACCTGACGGTTGTAGTAATATTTATTAAAATAAGCAACATCGAAATGCAAGCGTTTTTTAAATATATACCCTGCCGCTCCAATTTCGTATGTTCTTTGAGCACTTGGCAACAAACTGTTACCCAATAATGAAGACGGGTAACTTGCTGAATTTAGCGTATTCCATGCCGCAGTTGTAGTACCGTAATTTCTGTTGCTGGCATATACACCCAATGCGGTTTTAAATACCGCCCACGAACCACGGACTTTAAACATATCGATTACTTTAGGCAGTTTTACCAATTCTGAAACTACGATACTTGAACCGATTGATGGATAAAAATAAGAACGTGATGCTTTGGGTTGAGCAGAATTCCAGTCATTTCTACCTGTAAAATCAAGGAAAATGGCATCGTTATAGCCAATAGAAGCCCTGCTGTACAAACTGTTAATCTGTCTGGTACTGTAGCCTTGCGATACAGTAGGTGGCTCTACCGAACCCGCTAACGAATAAAAAGTTGGTGAAATCAATCCATTTTTGGTTGTTCCGCTCAGCGACTCGTCAATGAAATAGTAAACCGTTCCACCCGCCAAAGCGTCGATGGTAAACTTGTTCAGTTTCTTTTTGTAGCTCAGAATTACATCATCGTTGGTACTGAAACCTTTAGCATCCTCTATAGAATACATCCCTTTGGCATTCCAGCCGCTACCATTCACTGCACCTCCACGGGTAGAATAGATATTGGCGGTAGGATTACGGAAAGTAGTTTTGTTATTATAGTTATCGTAACCTAAACGTACCAATAAATTAAAGTCGTTGTTAATTTGATAGTTTGCCGTAACGTTGGCATTTACTGTATTGGTTTGGATACCATTTAATTTTTCGTTGGCAATTAAATAAGGGTTATCATACCAGTTGGTGTACATCCAGTTCTGTGTTTTATAAGGCACTTTCCAGTAATCTTTATAATCGCGGATATCATATTCGGTACCCGTCCACATGATTAACTGATACAAATAGCCCTGGTTGTTATAACCACCGCCCCAAATCTGATCGGCCCAGCGGCGACTTACGCCCATGTGCCCCTCCAGTTTAAATTTATCGCTTAGCTTCATCTCTCCCGACATGGTTAAATTTACCATGTTGAGGTTCTGGTTTGGAAACTGACCTTTGTTATAAATATCGTTTAAGCCAATTCTGAAACTACCTTTCTCGCCAGTTTGGGCAATACTGATGTTGTTGTTTAAAATAATACCGGTAGAAGTAAAATTCTTTAGGTTATCTTTTCCTTTCGACACCAAAGGCATATTATCTTCGAATTGCTTGGTAACGGGATTCCAATCCCTGGCGGTTTTACCTATATCCAGCTTAGGTCCCCAAACATAATCGTTATCAATTACACCGTTCTGTCCCCTGCCGTACGAGCTTTGTACTTCTGGTATAGCCAGAAAGCCCAACGAAGCCATGGTGTTGCTATTCACATCGATTGAAAAGCCTTTACCCGATGCACCTTTTTTAGTAGTAATTAACATTACACCACCTGCTGCTCTTGAGCCGTATAATGCCGAAGCAGTAGGTCCTTTCAGTACATCCACACTTTCAATATCATCAGTAGGTACATCTCTCAAAGACATGTTGCCATAAGGCACACCATCAATAACGAGCAAAGCACTTTCGCCACGTAGCTCGATTGTTGGTCTGGCATTAAATTCAGTTGAGTTTTTAATCACCAAACCCGAAACTCTTCCGGTTAGCGAAGTGGCCACATCTACACCTTTTACAGTTTGCAGCTCTTTACCGGCTACTTTTTGTACTGCATAGCCAAGCGATTTTTCGGAACGCTTAATCCCCAGGGCTGTAACTACCACATCTGTTAATTCGGTTGTGGCAGCTTGCAATAAAATGCTATAATCGCGCTTGCTGTCAATGATGATTTCGCGGGTAGTGTAACCAATAAAAGAGACAATTAGTGTTGTACCAACATTGGCATTAATAGAAAAATAACCATTGGCATCAGTTCTGCTTACGGTTTTAGTTTCTTTAACCATGATACTTGCCCCAACAATTGGCAGGCCGTTTTCATCTAAAACTCTACCACTAATGGTTTCAAAAAAGGGGTTTACTATCAGCTCACTTTTTTTTCTGAGTACAATTGTTTTATCAAATATTTTGTAACTCAACAGTTGATTTTTAAAGCATAATTCAAGCACCTGACCAATTGACGCATTTTTAACATCGATACTTACATTGTGGGCATTTTGGAGCTCGAGGTTATCGTAAAGAAAAACATACTGACTTTGTTTCTCTATCGATTTAAATATCACTTCCATCGAAACATTTTTTTGTTTCAAAGTGATGTTCTGACTATAAACACTTGCACTTACCTGGCACAGACATGCGAATAAAAATAGTGCGGTTAGTTTCATCACCAATATTAATTGTGTGGACTTACGCCGGTTTAATGATCCGGGCGTAAAAAATGTACTAAAATTCATGATTGAATTTGGATTTAAAACATAATTGCTTAGATAACTTATTGTGTCCCTGCTGCAGATTAGCTGGCGCAGGATGTTAATCCACCTATGGCAAATAAATTGGTACGAACAATTACATTGCTTTTTTTAAAGGGAATTAAAATGGAATGGCTTGTGGTATTATATCTTCATACGCTTCGCTTTATTAGTTTGATTTGGTTTGGTTATTTATTTAGGGTTTATTGTAATCTGGTTGTATTCTACCTTGCAACGAATACCATTATAAGCCAGCATTTCGACTAATTTTTCGACATTTACGCTTCTTGGTATTTTACCGGACAATTGTTTTGCCGGAATTTTTCCATTGTAAATAACCTCTGCATTATACCAGCGCGAAACCTGGCGCATAACCGACGGGAGATCTGATTTTTCGAATTGAAAATAGCCATTCTTCCAGGCAATTACTGCTTCTGTATCTTCTATTTCAGCTACTTTAATGTCATCAGCTTTAGCATTCAAAATCGCTTGCTGGCCAGGTTTTAAAAGTGCTTTTTTTGCACTGCGTTTAATTTCAATACTACCTTCGAGTAAGGTAGTGCGCTCATAGGCTTCATCAGCATAGGTATTTACATTAAAATGGGTTCCAAGCACCTTAATATCAGATTGATTGGTATGCACAATAAATGGTTTGGCCTTATTTTTAGCCACCTCGAAATATACCTCACCGGTAACTTCTACCTTCCGTTCATTACCTACAAAGGCAGTAGGAAATTTAACCGAAGAGCTCGCATTTAACCATACTTCGGTACCATCAACCAAAATTAAATGGTATTGGCCACCCCTTGGCGTACTTACGGTATTAATGGTTGCCGCTTTTGCAGTGGCATTCCCCGCGAACCTATATAGTAACTCGCCACTTTTTGTTTTAATTACCTCAACGCCTGATTGATTTGTAAGCTGCCCATCTGATGTAGTATTGAGGATAATTTGAGAGCCATCTGCCAGTAACAATACCGCATTGTTACCACCCGGAACAATTGTTTTTTTATTTGTTTTAGCCGATGTGGTTAAAACGTGAGCAGGATTGGTTTGGTTAAAATAATAAATGTAGGTACCCGCCATTATAGCGATTAAAATAACCGCAGCTTTAAAAATCCATCCATAATTTAATTTAACCTGTTTTGGCTTAGCTGTAGCTCTGCTTTGAATTCGTGTATTAACCTGGCTTAAAATCTGTTTTTTAACTGCAAGATTTTCTAAAGTGGTTTGTGTCAATTCAGCACCATCGATACGCTCATACCACTCCTCTACCAGTTTTTTTTCGTCTGGTGTAGCAGTTAGATTGTTGTACTTCTCGATTAAATATTTGATTTCGTTCGTATCCAAAATAGTGGCTTTTATAGATGTATACGGTTACCCGGCATAAAGTACCATGGCATTATAATTTTTTTTATAATAAACTGCAAAATTTGCTTAAAAGCAACGGGAGGCATTAATTATCAGTAGCGTAGTAAGGAATTACAGGTGTTTGGCTATAAACAGTGCCAGTAATGCCAACGAAGAATCGTAATCTTTTACCCTCGCGCGCAGGCGTTGATAAGCCATTTGAAGTTGGTTTTTTACGGTTTGTTCGGATAATGAGAGGTCCTGGGCAATTTGTTTGATAGAAAGGTCGTCTTCGCGTTTAAGCAGGTAAATTTCTTTCATGCGTAGGGGCATCCGTTCAACTTCGGTATCAATAATGGCTTTCAGTTCTTTCTCTAAAATTGTATTCTGCGAATGCAGATCAGCCGGAGCTACCTTAGCCGCTACACTAACAGCATACTTTAAGCGTACGCTGTCTTTTTCGTAAAGTTTTAAGATTTTATTGCGGAGGATAGCAAACAAATAAGCCAGTACACTGCCTTCGGCATCCAGTAATTCGATTTTATCCCATAAGCTTACAAATACATCCTGAACCAGATCCTGCGCCAAATCGGCACAGTGTACTTTTTTATAAGCCTGTTTGTAAAGCGCGTTCCAATAGGCATCGAACACCAGGTTAAATGCTTTGTTTTTGTCTAATTTGACCAGAAGAAAAAAGTTACTTTCTAATTCTTTGTACATAAACAATTGGATTGACGATTATAGGTTTTAAAGTGCGCAAAAGAAATAACATCATTATTAACCCTATGTTAAATTTATTAAATTATTTGGTACAGTGCAGTTAAATTAAAAATATACTGTTACAAAAAAGGATAATTGCTATAACGGAATGTGATTATTTGGCGTAAACGGGCTTCTACTTATCCTTTTACTCTTTTGGTTATCTATTTGGTTAAAAATATATGGCCATGCAAGATAGCATTTCTTACAACAAATTATCCTGTTAAAAAATGCTTAAAATTTATACCTTTGAAAAGGGTTAACATATAGCTTAGATAACTTATTGTTTCCTGCTTGCAGGAATAAACCCGTTTTAACGAGGAGTGGTACGAACACTTCTCGTTTCTTTTTTAAAACACCCCTCGTTACAAGGGGCATTTCTGTTAATCATTGGGGGTGTTTCTTTATCCATACTGAAACTAATTAATGTGCTAAAAGCATTTTTTTAGTCTCCAGGATTGCTTTCTATCTATAAATTTTTTATTATTAAGTATTAATCAGGCATTGTGTTTTGCGGCCCGAATGTATCGATATTTAATGCTTTGAAGAAAAGATTTTAAAGAAAAAAACAACGCAAACGTTTGATTAATTTTGTATTATTACATATTGAAGAAATTTAATGTAGTTTAGCACTTAGAATGCAATCGAAACCAACAACCATAAAGGAAATAGCCAGAATTTTAAACATCTCACCCTCTAGCGTATCGAGAGGGTTGCACGACCATCCGAGCATTGGAGCAGTAACCCGTGAGAAAATTAAACAGCTGGCCAAGTCTCTGAACTATGAGCCTAACAATGCGGCTATACTTTTTCAAAAAGGCAAAACCTACACTATTGGTGTAATTTTACCCGAGCTTTCTGAGCACTTTTTCTCTATCGCCATTTCAGCAATTGAAGATGAAGCCATCAAGAAAAACTATACGGTAATTTTTGCTCAGTCGCACGATAACTACGACCAGGAAGTAAAACTGGTAGAAAAAATGAAAAACCAACGGGTGGATGGTTTACTCGTATCGATCAGTAAAGACACCTCGAAGTTTGATCACTTTGAAAAATTAAATTCTTTTAATATTCCGGTTGTATTTTTTGATCGGATCCCTCCTTTTAAAAATGTACACTATGTGGCTTGCAGTCTCGAAAGCGCAACCATTAAAGCGGTAAATTACCTGCTTAAAAAAGGACACAGGAGCATTGGGATGATTAACGGCCCAAGTACCCTGTATGCCAGCGAAGAGCGTAAAGATGGCTACATGCAAGCCATTACTTTTAACCGCTTAAAATTCGATCCCACTTTAGTTGTTAATTGCGATTTAACAGAGGAAGGAACCATCGAAGCTGCCGAACAGTTTTTAAACCACAAAAGAAGGCCTACAGCCATTGTTGCATTTAACGATTACGTGGCGCTGTTTTTAATTAAATATTTTAAAAAGCTAAACGTAATTAACGATTTTGATGTGGTGAGTTATGCCAATCTGCCTATTATCAGTTATCTGGATAATTCGCCGGTTGCATCGGTAGAGCAATACCCCTATTTACAGGGACAAAAAGCTGCCAATATCCTGCTTGATCTGATTCATAGTCCGGTTCCCGAAAACCAGGCCTACTACAATACCATTGTAGAGTCTGACCTGATTATTAATGAAGTTAAAGAATAACACATGCAAACGTTTGTGTTAAATTATTAAGGCTTATTTAAACTACCGGGCAAAACCTCGTATTGTTTTTTAAAGGCAGCAATAAAATGCTGTGCATTTTTATAACCCACCAGAAAAGCGACCTCGTTAACAGTTCGCTTTTCTTTTGACAGGTAATAGTACGCCTTCTCCATCCTGATTTTATACAAATAGCCAAACACGGTATAACCAGTAAGTACTTTAAAACCTTTTTTGAGTTTAAAATCGTTAATTCCGGCTTTACGCGAGAGTTCTATTAAGGAGCTGGGCTTCTGCAAATCGCGTTCTACCAACTGGCGTGCATAAATGATCTTTTTAAAATCTTCTTCTTTTAAAATGATCTGCGGTTTATCCTGTTTTTGATTACTGTGAATCACAATCAGATCAAGGATGCGGGCTTCTAAAAACAAACGCTTTACCCTGCCCGAATGGTTGCCCTGACTTAAGCTTTGCAAAATTAAACTAATTTCGGGTGTTAAAGCTTCTCTCAATGGCAAATTAGCATCCTGGTAAAATTCACGCCCCATTACTTTCAGAAAATAAGCTTCGGTAAGCTGGATATATACAAAGCTTGTTTTTTCTTCAACCTTAAAAGTAATGTGGTTTACTTTGCCCAGGTTAAGATTTTGTTGATTATTGGCTAAAGATAAAAAGTTTTGTTCTGCGCCATCGCAAACTCCCAGGCTTCCGTGTAAACAAAATAACAGGCCAATATGCGCATGTGAAGATTCAAAACGCAAATCTTCAGGCCGGTGGCTTTCCAATTCAACCAAACTGATGTGAATGCCTTCGAACCACATTTCTTTTACGCACAAATGAGTTTGTTCGGTTTTAATGATTACCTCTTCTTCGTCGATATCTTTTATGTCTGCAAAATTTACCGGATAAACTTTGTGATAGACAACTGTTTCGTTAGCCTGTATTGAGCGTTTAATTTTCATTGATAACCAATTCTATTTCATCTTTTTTAAGCGAATATTTTCCCAACGCATTTAATATAATCGATATCCGCAATTCTATTTAATCCGTTTAACGGCATTAATTATCCGTTTAACGTTATCTCCTTTTAGTGATAATGCACAAATTTGCACAATTATTTATAATTAGTCTAAATAAATGAAGATATATTTGTCAATTGCCTTATCGCTTTGTGGATTTGTTACTGTGGCTCAAGAAATTAAAGTCGATACCGCTAAGGCAAATGATTTAAAAGATGTTGTGGTAACCGGTCAATATGGCCCCCAAACGTTACGCAATTCTGTTTACAATGTTAGAACGATTAGTGCCGAGCGCATAAAATTAAGGGCCGCCACTAATGTGCAACAAATATTAAATACCGAGCTAGGCTTTAGGTTCAGTAACGATTTAACCCTTGGTACAACCGATATACAGTTAATGGGTATGACGGGTAGGAACGTTAAAATACTTTTAGACGGTGTGCCCATGGTCGATAGATCGGATACTCGCGAAAGTTTAAATCAAATTGATATTAATACGATTGAACGCATCGAGATTGTAGAGGGACCAATGTCGGTAGTTTACGGTGCCGATGCGCTTGCAGGCGTAATTAACATCATTACCAAAAACCCAGGCAAACGATTCTTAAACTTATCTGCACGGGTACAGGAAGAAACTGCAGGCAATGAATATGAAGCTTTTACGGGCAAAGGCAATCACACGCAGCATATCAGTGCCAACTGGAAAAATAGCAATTGGAGTGTACTGGCCGGCTTTACACATAACGATTTTGGTGGATGGAATTTAGCATCAAAAACGGCAACAATAGATGAAGTTAATGCCATTACCAACCGTTGGAAACCAAAAGAACAGTTTTTGGGCAACGCCAAAATAGGCTATCGCTACCATAATTTTAATATCTGGTACCGGTTAGATGCACTGAAAGAGGATATTAATGTACGTTATGGACTGAATCCGAATAATTTTAAAGGATTACTGCAAACTTATACTACACACCGGTATACGCAGCAGCTTCAATCGGAATATAAAATAAACAGCAAATTACAATTATCAGCCATTGCAGGTTTTACCAAACTCGATCGTGCAACCAAAACGGTGATCCATAACTTTACAAACAATACAGCAGAATTAAGCCCTAGTGCCGGCGAACAAGACATTGCAAAATTTAACGCGGTCAATTTTAGAGGTACAGCCATTTATACTCTCAGCCAATCTGTTTCTTTTCAACCTGGTATTGAGTACAGCAGAGACGCTGCCAGCGGACAAAGAATTAAAGGTTCGCCGGTAATTAATGATTATGCAGTATTTGTTACTGCTGAAATTAAATTAGCTGATATTATCCATATCAGACCGGGGTTAAGGTTGATCAAAAACTCCATTTACAGTGCTCCGCCGGCAATCCCTTCGTTAAATGCCAAGCTGATACTTACAAGCGACCTGGATTTACGCCTGGCGTATGCCAAAGGTTTCCGCTCACCGGCTTTGAGAGAACTGTATTACGATTTCGTAGACGCCAGCCATAACATTTTAGGAAACCCTGATTTAAAAGCTGAAGAATCGAACAGTTTTAATGGCTCTTTAGTGTGGTCTGGCATCCATGAAAAAGATGTCGAATTCCGTTCTACTTTAAAGGGTTTTTATAACCTGGTTAAAAACAGAATTGATTTTGGCCTCTCTCCCACCAATAATTCGGTAACTACACTAATTAACGTAGCCCGATACAAAACTACAGGCGGTACTTTAGATAATGTGCTCACCTTTAAAAAGAATCTTCAGGCTACCCTTGGCGTATCGTACATCGGCCGATACAACGATTTAAGCGAGGACAATAAGCTTTCGACACCCGAATTTGTCTGGGCTACCGAGGTAAACTCAAACATTACTTACACCTTACCCAAAATCAGGGGAAGTATCAGCTTGTTTTATAAATACACAGGTAGTTTACCAAGCTATCAGCTTAGCACAGAAAATAATGCTTCAACAGCGAAACTGGTTAAAATCGGTGCTTTCCATACAGCAGATTTAATGTTCAACAAAAACCTGTTTAAATCGCTAACCATCAACGCCGGCATTAAAAACCTTTTCAATGTTACACAACTCACCAACAGCTCAACAGCAAGTGGCGGCGCGCACAGTACAGGAGGTGCAACTGTACCCTACAGCTATGGTCGTTCTTACCTTTTGGGCTTAAGTTACAACTGGGATAAACTATAATAAAAACAAAATAATCAGATACAAACATGAATAAATTAAACTCAATGATTGCGATTGCTTTTTTAGCGGTAACCTTTACAGCCTGTAAAAAAGACACCGAAGAACCAATAGTGGTTGTACCGCCCTCAGATGGAAGTACTTTGACGCTTAACGGAATAGTTGGTGCAGAAGCTGGAAGCGCTGCCGGAAACAGTGTTTATGTAGATTTTAGTGCTGATAAACAAACATCGGTTGAAAGAGATAGCTGGGATTTAGGTTTCTATTCCGGAACAGATTTTAAAGTGATAATAAACTCAACTAACGGCGCTTCTGCTTTAGTTATAAATAAAACGGATTTAAACGCTGTAACTACTGCTGATTTTGATCCCAATGCTTTAAAAGTTGGTCAGGGACAGGGTAATTTTACTATAGTTGATGACGGTAGAGAGGCAAACATTTTAAACAAAACAGCCATTGCAGCCATCTCTGCAACAGATGCCGAAAACAAAGTGTATATCATCAACCGTAAAGGTGGTGCTGCAACTGTTTTAGCTAACGAAGAGCTTTATAAAATCAGGGTAATTAGAAAAGGTACAACAGGTTATACTTTGCAATATGCCAAAGTTACTGAAACCACTTTTAAGACCTTAGATGTTGCCAAAAATGCTGATGCTAACTTTCAATTTGCCTCTTTGGTAAAAGGCGCTGCCATTTCTGTTGAACCTGTAAAAGCAAGCTGGGATATTGTTTGGGGCTACAGCATGTACTGGACCGCTACTTTTCCTTATGCATTTTCGGATATGGTTTTTATTAACAATTTAGCGGGTGTATCGGCTGCATCTGTGGCTACCACAACTAAAACTTATGCTGCCTTTTCAGAATCAGACGTAGCTAGTGTAAGCTTTTCATCAGCGAGAGATGTAATTGGCTCTAAATGGCGAACTTCTCCTAACCAGCAAGGTGTTGGAGGTGGCGTTAGTACAGATTTATTTTATGTAATTAAAGACGGATCAGGAAATGTGTACAAATTAAAATTTGTAAGCTATATCTCTGGAGACGGTGGTACCCGCGGTAAACCGGTTATCGAATACAAACTGGTTAAAAAAGGATAATAATGAGCAAACGCTCAATTAAATAAAAAATATGTTTTGTTAGTTGGATAGATGCTCTCCGCGATGGGGAGCTTTATCTTTTTATAGAGGTACCTGTTAGCAAAAATCAAAATAATATGCGTCTTGCTGAACTTAATACGCGTCTTGCTGAACTTGTTTCAGCATCTCTAAAATAATATCCACGAGGTCATCAAATCCCTCTCCAGATCGCAAGGTATTTAATCACACGCTACAGCTTATCAGTAAAAGGTCCTGAAACAAATTCAGGAAGGGGATCTAGCTATGTCGGTAACTTACAATGTCTGCCCCTGCACAGCCCCTGTTAGACTTCGTAAGGGGTTTAAACGCAAAAAGGGTTCTGGAATACCAGAACCCTTTTTGTTTCTTACTCGCGAAATATTATTTGCCAGAGTTTTTCTTGTCAGTTACTTCTGCACGGATTTCTTGTGCTAAAACTTTAAGATCTTGCATTGCTTTACGCACACGAGTACCAGCAGCTGCATTGCCAGCATTATAAAATTTTTCTACATCTGCTTCAATCGCAGCAACAGCAGCTTTAACTTTTGAGAATTTTTCCATCGCTAATTGATGTTTTTAAGGTTTAAAAAATTTATTTTTTTTCAATTATACATATTTACCTTGAATTTACAACAGAAAGCAAATATTAATTTAAAATAAGTTTTGCACATTTACACAAATCAAAAAAATGCCCTGGCACTATAGCAGACGTATTTTTTCATTTTTTGCTTTTAAAATTCAGCAATTTAGTTGAGTTGTTTGGCCAGGTTAATCAGATTATTGAAGGTAAGATTGGCGCTTTTAACACAAGCTTCATAATCGGCATCTGCAACCCTTTTATTAAGTACAGCAACGAATGTTTTCCATTTTTCGCTCAATTCTTCACCATAAACGCCATAGTAATTTAAACCCGCCTCATGGCCTTCAAAATGCTTATTGGCTAAAATATGTCGTTTAATAACGTTTCCCCCTAATGTGGCCCCTTCGAGCACGTATAAGGCACCCAAAACTTCGCCGGTATTTTTCTGTGGAACAAAGAGTTCGAAATCCAACCCCGGCAACGTTAAATTATCAATCTGCCAGTATTCCAGGTCCTTTTCCAGTGCTGCAAGTTTTAACCTGCTGTTCATATCCAGTTCGGCGGCAATACCGGCATCGAGCATATTGCTCAATTCATTTTCAAGCTTTTGGTGAATGATATAATTAATGGTTAGTAGTGTTTTGTACTGTTCGATACTTAATGTGTGGTTCATAATTTCATTCACAAACATTAACGATTCGAGCGCTTTGTGATTTTCAGCGGTTTCAATTCTCAATAAATTGGCAATCATATGGGGTATTTAATTTTTATCAGAATAAAAAAAGAAAAGATCCAGCTTTGGAATCCGGATCTTTTAATATAGTTGTATTAATTTAACTTGAGGTGTTCGTTAAACCAAAAATCATGTACAGAGTGCACGCACTTTACCAGGCTATCGTAACCACTGGGTTTTGTTAAATAGGCGTTGGCGCCAAACTCAACCGATGCTTTAACATCATCAGGGTTATCGGATGTAGAAAATAAAATTACCGGAATAGACTTGAGATAAGGCATATCCCTGATAAACTTCAGCAAATCCAGTCCCGATAAACCTGGCAAATTTAAATCGAGCATAATTAGCTTCGGTTTAATTTTACTGTCAGCAAAACTTTGCAGCTTCAATAAAGCCTCGCTCCCATCTTCTACAATGGTGAGGTTTAAAGTGTCTTTAACTTCCTGTACTGCACTCTGCATAAAGAAAGCATAATCTATATCGTCTTCTACGTAAAATATATCTGGTGTTTTCATTTTACCTGTTTTTAAATGCTACATAAAAGGTTGAGCCCACATTCAGCGTGCTATCAAACCAAACCCGTCCGTTGTGCCTTTCTACAATCCTTTTTACAATAGCTAATCCTACTCCTGTTCCATCAATGTCTTTCACATTGTCCATGCGTTTAAAAAGTTCAAAAACCCTGTCGTAATACCGGTTATCAATGCCTATACCATTATCTTTAATGGCATAAATGGTTTCTTCGCCATCAACGTGAGCCGAGATTTCAATTCTGGGCTTATTAACCGTTGATGAATATTTTACCGCATTACCAATCAGGTTAGTAAACACTTGCGCAATCATTGTTCTATCGCCCATTAAATCAGGCAATTTACCTAAAACCAATTCGGTTTTATCCGCTTTAAAGGCATTCCAAACTTCGGTTTCTATTTCCTTTAACAACAAAGGCATATCAACTGTTTCAAAAATTATATCAGAGCGGCCAACCCTGGCTAAATTTAAGATTTCTTTGATCAGGAAATTCATTTTATTGGCGCCATGCAAAATGCGATCGAGCATTTTTTTGCCATTATCGTCGATACTTTTGTTTTTGAGCAAGAGCTCGGTATACGTCTTGATCGAAGTTAAAGGCGTTCTTAAATCGTGCGAAATGGTATAACTAAAAGTATCCAGTTCTTCGTACGCCGCCTGTAGTTTTTCGTTAAGCAGCCTGATTTCATTGGCTTTTTTATTGATATCGGTAATAATAACCTCGCGAATACGCAAAACAGAAGAAATTTCTTCTGCACGCCATTTTTCGGAGGTGTTGTTTACCACCTGCGACCAGATTTCGAAAGATTTTCTGGGCGACAGGTTTAATAAGCCATTTTCATCAGGATTTACCGGTTTCTCAGGATCACCTGCCCAGTTTACCGTAGTAATTTGCTCGGGCTTAAACCAGATAATCATTTCGCCCAGTTCTTTATTTAAGTTACAGGAAAGCATGCCCGAAGCGATTTCTTTATATTTTTTGGCTGGCGAATGTATTTCAGATAACCGGTGGGTGTAATAAATAGATTCGTCGGTGGTATTCTTTAACCATTCTGCCAGTTCGCGGATATCCTCATCAGCTGGTACCTCGCCAATGGTTTTGAGTTCATTTTCGAAAATAATGGCTACGCCAGATGCGGTTGTAGCATCTAAAATTGTTCGTTTATGCCCTGTAATGGCTTCAAATAAATACTTATCGCGGGTTAAATGCTCTGAAAGCACATTAACAGTATCTTTAAACTGCGCTACTACTTCTGCTTCTTCCTCGTCCTGGCGGTACTCTAAAGCCGACGACAGGATTTGTCCAATCAATTTTGAGCCTTCGCGGGCTTTATAATCGATAAATTTCGGACTATAGTTATGGCAGGCAATTAATCCCCACAGCTCGCCATGCGAAATAAGCGAAATGCTAAAGCTCGATTGAACCCCCATATTTTTTAAATACTGGATGTGAATGGGCGAAACAGCCCTCAATCCACCATTTGTTAAATCGAGCGGCTCATTTTCTTTAAAGGTAATAATGGGTGCATCGGGCTGATTTACGTTGGCAATTAAACGGGTAAGGCTCAGTTTGTAGAGCTCGCGTGCTTGTTTAGGAATATCGGAAGCCGGGTAATGCAAACCAAAAAAGGGCTCCAGAGATGCTTCTTTTTCTTCTGCAACTACTTCACCATGGCCATCATCTAAAAACTTGTAAATCATGATCCTGTCGTAATCGATCAGTTTTTTAACCTCAAGTGCAGCTCCACTAAGCAAGGCAGAAACACTCTTGCCTTGTAACATGGCCGATGCTGAACGGCCGATAGAACTTTGTATATCGTATTGCAGGGTAACCGGCTCAAATTCCAGCAACCAATTATTTACCGAAGCTGAAATAATGAGGTAAAAAGGATTGCCTGCCAGTTCAACAGGGTGCGGACTAATGGCATCGAAATTACCGCGGATAATACCGAGTTTAAGCAGATCTTCGATATTAAACTCGGGATCTTGCTGTTTAATAAAATCATTAACCACAGCAAGCGGTTTATTTAACAGGTTTTTAGCCTGCTCGTTTAAAAAATCCCCTGCATTTTCGCTGATATAACTTATAGAAAGATTTTGTTTATTAACGGCTATCAGGAAACCATGCGACTGAATTTTACCGGGAATGTGAATGGGTTCTTTATCACAATTGGTTAAGTCGACAGAAAATTTATTCATATATTATAGATAAGACAAACGTATTTGAATTTACGAATTAACAAATATTACGCCTATTTTTAGCATGAGGTACGAATTCGACAAATTAGGTTTTAAGGATTGTTTTTTATCCTATATTTGTTCCGACTAATAAAAAACCATCCCTATTTTGGCAAAAAAAAACATTCTGGTTGTCGAAGATAACCATGCAATCCTTGATGTTATTACCTTAATTTTAGAAAGTGAAGCTTTTAACGTGGCCGGTTTAAACAAAGGTGCAGACTTCATCAGCCATGTGCACGAATTTAATCCAGATGTGATTATTATGGACATTATGCTTCCAGATACTGATGGAAGGCTTTTATTGAAGGAAATTAAGGGCACCGATACCACACAACACATCCCGGTTTTAATGATATCGGCACGTTACAATGCCAATAATTACAGTCTTGATGGCGTATTAGCTGATGACTTTATGGCCAAGCCTTTTAACATCGACGATTTGATGGATAAGATTTACGCCTTACTCAAAAAAGGAGTAAATTAATCGGGCATTCCCGGCAATTTTATTCCACTTAGTTTTAGGTTTTTCATCAGCTCCTGTTGAAAAGATAATTTGGTATCGGTAAATCCATGTGCATTTACCCAAATATTAAAAATAACCTTAAAACCACTTTCCTCTAAAAGCGAAACTCCTATCCGTCGTTCGGGTGTCTTTAAACAGGCTTTAAATTCATCGACTGTTTTATTAAAAACTGCGGCAATATTGTCGTAATCTATAGCGTAGCTAAATTTCATTTCAATATCCACCCTCCTGCTGCCTTCTCTACTGATATTGATAATAACTTCATTCGATAATTTACCATTCGGAATGACTACTGTTCGGTTATCGAAAGTTTTAACAATGGTATAAAAAATCTGAATGGATGTAACCGTGCCTTCCTGTCCTTGCGCAATAATATTATCGCCAACTACAAAAGGTTTTAGCAGTAAAATAAGTACACCACTGGCAAAATTCTGTAGCGTACCAGATAAGGCCAAACCCGCTGCCACACCAATACCGCCAATTAATACGGTTAAAAAAGTGAGCTGAATGCCAATAACCTGCATTACAGTTAACACCAGCAAAATGCGCAAGGTAATTAACATTAAACTGGTTAGAAAAGGACGGAGTGACGGGTTTACATCTTTGCGGTGCATGCCCCTTTGCATCCATCGACCCAATAGTTTAATAAGCCATAGCCCTAAAATAAGCAAGGCCATGCCTAAAATTACAGACGGGCCTTTGGTTATAATCCAATCGTAAGCTTTATTGTAAAAACTGTTTAAATTATCAGTATCTAAAATCATAAAAGTTGTTCAAAAAATTACGGTTTCTTATGTTTTACCGGAGCGTTTTTAGTTACTTCTACTTTTTTGGCGTCTTTGGCCGATGTTACTTTTTCATCAGCTCCTTTCGCTTTTACATTTTTCGGCGCAGTAGCCTTGCTACTTTCGGCCGGTGTTTTGGAGTTTTTCATCGTGGTAGGTCACAAATTAAATATTAATCGTTTTTGATTAACCAGGCTTTGGCGGCCTCTATTTCGTCGGGTTTAAAACCTTTTGACGAACCTGGCGTGGCCACTGTAAAAATATCGGTAAACCACTCAACGCCTTTTTCGGCAGTTACCACCGCTATCTTTTTCCATTTGGTAAAATTTTGCAGTCCAGCTTTGGCATCCTGCACCCAGGCACCTGCTGTAAAATTTTTGACATCAGTTTCTAAAACCAATAAATACCTGATTTCGTCAAACTTATCGGCTGTTCTTTTGAGGCCGGGTAACAATACATCCTTAATATCTTCGCTGGTTACTTCACCTGTGGCCCTTACCCCAAAAACCTGATCGGGTAAGCCTGTTATTTCTGCTAGCATAATTTGAGTTTGTAATTAGAACACCTTAAAAGTTAAAGATGTTTGAAATTTAATCAGAATGAGGCAGGTTGTAAGGTGATAAAAACAGTTAACTGATTGATGTTGTTATAGAAATCGACAGATTTAAAATTAAACTCATGAAAATCAAAATTTTAAAAAATACGGCATTCTTACTTACGGGTACGGTGCTGCTTTGGGCTTGTAATAGCGAAAATAAAACCACTGGTACGAGCGATACCACATTGGCTGATTCTGCTGCAGTTACCAGTTTAAAACCTGCTGGTCCGCCGCCCGATTGGGGCAAAACCATAAAACCCGAAATGCAAACGGTAATCGAAAAATTAAGCAATTATGGCGATAAACCTATCGAAACGCTCAGCGCTACCGATGCCCGCAAAAACCATACGCCAACCGATGCGGTTATGGATCTGGTTAGAGAAAACCGCATCCCCATACCGCCATCAAAAGTAGATACCGTAGGGAAAGATATAACCGTTAATGATGGCAAAATACACCTGCGTATTTATACGCCAAAAACAGGCGATGGCCCTTTTCCACTTATCGTTTATTACCATGGAGGTGGTTTTGTAATTGCAAACATTGATGTTTATAATGCTTCGGCACAAGCTTTGGCAGAACAGGTTGGTGCGGTGGTAGTTTCGGTAGCGTACCGTTTGGCACCCGAAAATAAATTTCCTACTGCACACAATGATGCTTTTTCAGCCTACGAATGGGCCATTAAAAACGCATTCGATTTAAAGGCCGATCCGGGTAAAATTGCGGTTGCTGGCGAAAGTGCGGGAGGAAATCTGGCCGCTAATGTATCGGTTATGGCGCGTGATAAGCAGATTATGATTCCGGTTCATCAGTTATTGGTTTACCCCATTGCACAGGCCGATATGAATACTACATCGTACAAAACCTACGAAAAGGCTAAACCATTGAACAAAGCGATGATGGGCTGGTTTACAGAAAAATATCTAAATACAATGATAGAAGCCCAGGATCCTAAAATTTCGCTTGTAAATGCCAATTTGAAGGGCTCGCCCCCAACAACCATTATCACTGCCGAAATAGATCCCTTGCATGATGATGGTATGATGCTGGCCGATAAACTTAAAGCCGCCGGAGTAAAAGTGAGTAGCAAAAATTACGAAGGTGTAACGCATGAGTTCTTTGGGATGGCCATTGTTGTGCCGGAAGCTAAGGCAGCACAGGCTTATGCCGCCGAACAGTTAAAAGCTGCTTTTAAATAAAATTGATTGGAAAAGGAGTTCTAAAATCGCTCCAAATACAGGCCTAAAACTTTACCGGTTTAGCGCTTACCTTATTCAATTAGCTAAAGCACAAACTATTTACGTTTAGCAATGTTGTTTTAATACTAATCTACCCCACATGATATGAAAATTGCCTATATTTCTACCTGTCCCCCTCGCGAATGCGGCTTAGCAACATTTAACCACAACTTAGTTACTGCTTTAAGTTTAAATGCAGCTTACGATCCACAAAAAAGCTTTGTAGTTGCCCTTAACGAATCAGATAACATTCATGAACATGCTTATGGCAATGAGGTTAAGTATGTTATCCGACAGCAAAATCAGCAGGATTATATTGAGGCAGCCGATTTCATTAATAACAGTGAGGTAGATACCTGCATAATAGAACACGAATTTGGGATATATGGTGGTAACAGTGGTGTGTTTCTGCTATCGCTGGTTAACAGGTTAAAGAAACCCTTTATCATCATTTTGCATACGGTTTTAAAAGAACCTAATTTTATGCAACTTACCATTTTAAAGGAGCTTGCTATTAAAGCAGCTAAAATTGTGGTAATGAGTAAAAAAGCGGTGCTATTTTTGACTAGTATTTACCAAATTCCCAAAACAGCTATCCGCTTAATCGAACATGGTGTACCAGATTTAGAGCCTGTTAAAAACAATGAAATTGCACAAAGTGATTTATTTAAAGATCGTAAGGTGCTGTTTACATTTGGCTTGATTAGCCGCAACAAAGGATTGGAAACGGTTATAAGAGCGCTGCCTAAAATTGTAGCCCAACACCCCGATGCCTTGTATGTAATTTTGGGCAACACCCACCCGGGCGTGGTAAAACACAATGGCGAAGAGTACCGCGACAGCTTAAAGGCTTTGGCTAAAGAACTGGGTGTAGAAAACAACATTGCTTTCGTAAATAAATTTGTATCAGAAGCCGAATTACACCAATATTTAACTGCTTGCAGCCTTTACATTACCCCTTATTTAAACGAAGCACAAATTACCAGTGGTACCCTATCCTACGCTATTGGCGCAGGTGCAGCTGTAGTTTCTACACCTTACTGGCATGCTCAGGAGCTGCTGGCCGATAACCGGGGCAGGTTATTTGATTTTAAAGATGACACGCACCTGGCAGCCATTGTAAATGAATTGCTCAGTGAGAAAGACACTTATCAGCAACTTAAAGAAAATGCTTATAACTATGGTTTAAAATTACGCTGGCCTGCTATTGGCGGTATATATCTCGAGGCTTTACGGGAGGCCTTAGCTACAGAAAAAACGCCAGAAAGAGCCATTCCGCCTATCATAGATGTAGAGCAGATGCCTGCGCTTAACCTTAGCCATATTGCCTTGCTTACCGATGATACGGGAATCATTCAGCATGCACGTTTTGGAATACCGAACCTGAAAGAGGGCTATTGTATTGATGATAATGCCAGGGCCTTAATTATGTCGCTGATGGCTTGCGAGTACGACAAGAACCCTGCTGCCTTAAAATTTATGCCGGTTTACCTCAGTTTTATTCAATACATGCAGGTAGAAGATGGCAACTTCCGCAATTTTTTAAGTTTTAACCGGCAGTATCTTGATGAAATAGGCTCGGAAGATTCATTCGGGCGTACCATTTGGGCGCTTGGCCACTTAATTTGTAGTGCTCCCAATAATTCTTACCGCGAATTTGGTCGCGAACTGTTTAGGCACGCAGTGCCACATTTTAAAAACCTGAAATACATTCGAGGAAAAGCCAATACCCTAATCGGTTTGTCTTATTACCTGTGTGCACATCCCGGTGACGAACTGATTATTACTGAAATTAACCATCTGGCTAATGCAATAATTTCGGCCTACCAGCAAAATAAAGATGGCGACTGGCATTGGTTTGAAGATATTTTAACTTACGACAACGCCATTTTGCCTTTGGCACTACTCCATCATTATGAAGTTACAGGGCATACGGGATCGTACAAAACCGCAATGGAAAGCATCACATTTTTAAATACCTTTTCTTTCCAAAATGGATATCTCAATCCGGTTGGAAATGCGGGCTGGCTAAAAAAACATGGAAAAAACCCTGTTTACGATCAACAGGCCATAGAAACGATGGCCATGGTATTACTTTATGCAAAAGCCTTCGAAATTACTAAAAACGACCAGTACCTGAGTTTAATGCATACCAGTTACGAATGGTTTCTGGGTAAAAATAGCCTGCATATTCCATTGTATGATTTTGAAACCAATGGTTGTGCCGATGGTTTGCAGTTTAACAGTGTAAACAGAAACCAGGGTGCCGAAAGTACCTTAGCTTATTTTATCTCTCATTTGGCCATACTTAAAGCTGCTGAGGCTGAGTACGAAACTTTATCGTCGCCATTTGTAGAGGCTGATAAGTGTGGTTAAGTTTACACATTCAAACTAGCATCACAATTTGGATAGGTAATTTGCTTAGCCAGGTATATCAGGATACCTGGCCTGAAAGATCGTGTAAGATAAAAATAAAGAGGTGCTGAAATAAATTCAGCATGACGCGCCGGGTTTCAACGGAGCTTAACTATTCTCCAATAACCGGTTCAATAGCAATTCTAAATTTACTGTTGCAAATGAAGAACTGTAATCTGATAATCCGTAGGGAATAATTAGTTCACCATTGCTGATGATAGAACCACAAGAATAAACTACATTGGGCACATAACCTTCGCGTTCATCGCCATTTGGGATAATTAGCGGTTCTCTCAAATGACCTATTTCTATTCTTGGGTCTTCCAGATCGAGCAGACTTGCGCCGATGCAGTAGCGCCGCATTGGCCCCACCCCATGTGTAATTACAAGCCAGCCTTTTTCTGTTTCGATGGGCGAACCACAATTACCGATTTGCACCAGTTCCCAATCATAACGCGGTTGTTTTAATAAAATCGGGTTTTCCCAAACATTAATCTTGTCCGAAAACATCAGGTAGTTATTCCAGCCATCTATTCGGCTCATCATTACAAATTTGCCATTGATTTTTCGTGGAAATAAGCCCAGGTTTTTGTTCTGTGCCCCATCTCCGTACAATGGAATCACTTTAAACTCATAAAAGTCTTCTGTTTGTACCAATTTAGGAATAATGAGCGAGCCATCAAATGCAGTATAGGTTGCGAAATAAGAAACCTTTCCGTCATCCCTTACAAATTTCACAAAGCGGGCATCTTCAATTCCTTTGCGTTCAAATTCAGAAATAGGGAAGATAACACGATCAGAAATATCGGTATCTTTAGAAAAACTGATGGTGTGGTAAGTGTCCGAGAGCCAAAGCACTTTATCGTATTCAATTAAACGTGTTGGATTTTCCTTATGCAGGCTTTTAGAATCTTTAATAATGTTGCTTAAACTCGTGTATTCAAATTTATCGTCCAGTTTGGCTTCAATTTCTTCTAAAACCGATGGATCAATTTGCGCATAAGCTGCTTTCTTTAAAAAAAGTTTCTTAGCGTAGATAGCATTTTTAATTACCTCTGCTTCATCTACATAATTACCTACGGGCAAAACCTGGATATTGTTATTTTTATCTATCAAAGCCCTGCGGAATACAATCGAAGATATATGTCCCTCTCCCACTGCCCTAAAGCTAATGATTACCCTTTTCTCCCCCTCAACCAGATCAGTTTGATCGGGATCTTCGACAATACTTGGATTAAAAAAAGCAGCCGACTCAATCGAATATTCATGCGTAAAATAAGCACCGATTAGTAAGCGGGTATATTCATCTATATGCTCGAAAGAAGCGCCTAAAGCAGTAAATTGTTTTTTTAACTTTTTGCAGTGGCGCAACAGTATTTTAGTGATGTTTCTGTGCCGCTTTGAGTATTCCTGCAATATGGGAGATATCAGTGAAAATACTTTTTCATCTGAAAACAGCAATACCTTTTTAATGACTTCCAGGGCACGTTCCTCTCCGTTAAAAAAAAAACGGGCAATAACTCTTTTAGTATCAGGATTAACCTTAACTGGCTTACGTTCAATATATAATCTCATTACCGAATTGATTTGGTGACAATTAAACTCTTTTCATCCCTCATCTGCGACATTATATTAACTAATTTCACTACCTAATTGTTTAAATTTTTCCGGTTTTCATCATAATCTTTACCTTTATCGCACTATCTCTTAACTCAAAACCACCGGCAATGCACAGTGAAAAAGTAATTGAAAATACCAACCCTCAATATGAGGCACAACGCTTAGCTAAACTGATGCAGTATGAAATTCTGGATACTCCAGCTGAATATACTTTCGACAGAATATCCCATTTAGTCGCTGGCATATTTAATGCTCCAGGGGCAGGAATCTGTTTTGAGGGGAATGGATTACTTTTTCATAAATCGATAATTGGTAACCCACCGGTTAAACCCCAATTGCCTCTTTGCAATAAACACACCATTGTAAATGAAGGAGATAGCTTAATTGTTACTACTCCGCTTCAAACACCAGATGGTTACTTGCTGGGGGTAATTTATGTTTCGGCTCTTGACACCATTCAACCAAACGAAACACAAACCAGCATGCTTAACCTGTTGGCAGAAATGGTGATGGAAAAACTGGAATTAAGAATGGCTACCCGTAGTGCTTTCAGGGCTTATGACGACCGTTTACATGTGCTCATCCACGATCTTAAAAACCCAATGACGACCATTTCCCTGCAATCGGAACTGATGGGCAGAATACCTGCTATTGATGAAAAAGCGGTATTAATTGCAGGCAAAATCAATATGCAGTCGAAAAAAATGGTTGATAGTTTGAATGATATTTTAAGTCCGGCTAAAAAAGCAGCTGTTGCTTACAAACCCGAAAAACTTAAAATTGATTTAAAAACAGTAATCGAAACGGTAAAACAGAACTTCGATAAACAGTTAAAAAACAAAAATCAATCTATATCCATCCTTATTGATGAACCTTTGGACCTATTTGGAGATGTAAATAAACTTACTGTCATTTTTAGTCATCTGGTTGATAATGCGATCAAGTTCTCTCCTTTTGGCGCAGAAATTAACATATCTCATCAGCTTACAGCTACTGAGCTTACTATTGCCGTAAAAGATCAGGGTGTGGGTTTAACAAGCGAGGAACTGGAAAAAGTGTTTGTTAAATTTGCTCGGCTCAGTGCCGTTCCTACACATCAGGAAAGTAGCAATGGACTGGGTTTAATTACTGCAGGTGCATTTGCCGATATGCATAAAGGGAAATTATGGGCCGAAAGTGAGGGTAAAAACCTGGGGACTACTTTTTATTTGCAGTTACCGCTTAGGTAAATCTGTTTCTAACAACAGTTCGAGTTTCATCTCTTCGAGTACAATACGTTCTGAATGACCTGTTTTATGGCACGACCACTTAATTAAACGGATTAAACCATTTTCGATTTCGATACCCGTAATATCTCCATCATTAAAACAACAGCAGCCACTGTTAAAATAATTCGGTTTATATTTTCTCAATCGCGGTGGCTTATCGCCCTCCCGCGTTTGCTTAACCAGTTCAGCGTTTAAAGTGGCAATAATTTCCTGGTTATTATCTCTTTTGGCCTGTTGGAGCTTGAGATAAATTCTTTCCAAATGCGTTAATGACGCAAAAACCGGCTGGTGTGTATGTCCGGTAATCAGCACCTTATTGGTTTGAGTAGCTACCCAGCTATACATCATAATGTTATGCGCAGTTTTTAGCTGATTATCGTAAGCTGGTGTATTGGGATTAATTCGAAGGTATGCCTGTAGCGGAGCCCATATCGTGCTTACAAACCATTTACTAAACCAGTTTCCATCACTTTGTAAATCGCCCTGATGACCATGTGTCAAAAAAATATCAAGCAGTTGCGAGCCTATGGGCATACGTAATATGGCACCTTCATAAACCGGTATTTTTTTTCCGTAAATGCGGCTTAAATTAAAGCCAGCCAATGGATCGTTATCCCAATACAGATCGTGATTACCGAATATTTTGGTAAACATGCCCTTGTTTATAAAAATCTTTTCTGCTTCGAAAGTCTTTTTATTGTGCCTGATGATCGATTCCATTAAATTTTTCCAAAGCTCTTCGCTATCACCTAAATTAATATAATGGAAGTTGTTTACGGCGTAATGTTCAAGCGCTTTGAGGTAATTTTCCTCTGCCAGGGTAAAATCGTCGGCAAAATCGCGGGCACCTTTATGCTGGTCTGAAAGGATGATAAACCGGTCGGATGTTGTAATTTCTAAAATTTGACCCCGCTTGCCTGGCGTTTTAACAATGGTTTTATAGAGCTTGTTTAAAGCACCGTGTATGCGCCTGCGATTAGGTCGTGAGCTATATTTATTAGACATACGGATAATCCAATTGTTTAATAAACGTTGAAGAAATTTACGCATCGGGTGTTTTAAATTTATGCCTCTAGTTGAAGATAACAAAATATGAGGCCAATCGTTTAGCAGGCAGGTAAGAATTTTTAAATTCCCGGTGCTACGGTATAAAATCGACTGTAATTTTTACCTCCGAGGATTCTGTGCATCTGTGGCTAAAAAACATCTACTTTTTCCAAATGTTTTTACTAAATTTGTTAGCATTGAAAAGATCAGGAAACGCAGATTTACCCTTACATTATGGCCACGTACCGCCCTGGCTGGCGCAGCGTATGGCTAAACTGGGCCTCGCCATTACCGAAGCCATTTTAGCAGAGTACGGCAAGGCAGAAGTAATACGACGGTTAAGCAGTCCGTTTTGGTTTCAAAGCTTAGGCGCAGTAATGGGCATGGACTGGCATTCATCGGGCATAACCACTTCAGTTATGGGCGCCTTAAAGAAGGCAATTAACCCGCTTTCTAAAGAACTGGGCATTTACATTTGCGGAGGTAAAGGGAAATTGAGCAGAGAAACGCCTAATGAACTCTTACGTGTTGCCGAAAAAACCGGTTTAGATGGTCAGATGTTGGTCAGATCGAGCAAACTCAGTGCAAAAGTTGATAATACTGCTATTCAGGATGGCTTTCAGCTTTACTTACATAATTTTATTTTAAGCAATGAAGGCGATTGGGCAGTAGTGCAGCAAGGCATGAGTGATTTTAGCGGCACAGCCAGGCGCTACCATTGGCATTCTGAAAACTTAAAGTCTTTTGTAGAAGAGCCGCATACCGGCATTTGTGGAGTTAACCAGGGACAAATATTAAACCTTACCGCCACCGGAGCCAACCCTACCCGTGAGGCCATGATGGGCTTAACAACTGAAGCACCGACCCGAATGCTGGCCGAAGTACAGAAACTTGTGCTACCTAAGCACCACGAGGTAAAAGCTAAAGATGTTGATTTGAAAAGATTGGGTAGCATTTTGTGGCTGGCCCAGGAGAAACGGCCTGATAATTTTGAAGAACTGCTCTTGCTGGAAGGTATGGGGCCACGCACCTTACAATCCATGGCTTTGGTGAGTGAAGTTATTTATGGTACCCCTTCACGTTTTACTGATCCTGCCCGGTTTTCTTTTGCACATGGAGGTAAGGATGGTCACCCTTTTCCGGTTCCGGTAAATGTATATGATGAAACGATAGGCTTTTTACGTCAGGCGGTTGAAAAAGCAAAGATTGGAAATACCGATAAACAGGAAGCTATAAAATCGTTGCACCGCATAGCCGGCAACGCCGAAAAAGACTTTGTACCCAACATGGATTTCGATAAAGTAATTGAGCAGGAAAGAAAAGACAGCTGGAAATATGGCGGAAGAACGGTATTTGGGAAAGAGAAACCTCTGAAGGGTGATCAGCTGAGTTTGTTTTAGGTTTGCTTATCTTGCTGGGATCCCCCCCTTAAATTAACAAATTGTTTGGTGAGCCACCAAACATGGAATTAGGCTTAAATAAATTAGATGGCACTTAGCAACGTTACAAAAAATACTAACACACTGTACAGCAACAGCATAGATATTCATGATAGTCCCCTGAAAGTCTGGAAAGCCCTAACTGAGCCAGAGCACATGAAGCAGTGGATGTCAGAATCACCAATCGAAATCAGTACCGACTGGACAATCGGATCTCCAATCACCATCCGCGGTATACTATCGCAAACACCATTTGAAAACAAAGGAAATGTCCTTCAATTTAAACCTGAAGAACGGTTAAAATATAGCCAGTTGAGCTCTCTATCTAACCTGCCAGAACAACCCGAAAGTTATACTACCATCGAATTCGTGCTTCGGCCAAATGAAAAAGGAAGCAGCTTAACAATCAATCTAAGTAATTTCCCTACAGACATTATTTATAAGCATTTGGTATTTTACTGGAATACGACCCTAAGAATCCTGAAAATATACATAGAACAAGCCCCTTGAACAAATCCCAGATCTATCCGTAGAGTTCCGAAGGGCTCTACGGATTACAGAATGGATAAGAGTCTGTGACTCGTTCTTATTTCTGAGTTTTAAACTCAGTCCTATTCGTAAATCCGTAGAGACGCTGCCCTTAACTCTACGGATAGGAACAATACATAAAGCTCCTAAAGATCTGTCCGTAGAGTTCCGAAGGGCTCTACGGATTACAGAATGGATAAGAGTCTGTGACTCGTTCTTATTTCTGAGTTTTAAACTCAGTCCTATTCGTAAATCCGTAGAGACGCTGCCCTTAACTCTACGGATAGGAACAATACATAAAAGCTCCTAAAGATCTATCCGTAGAGTTCCGAAGGGCTCTACGGATTACAGAATGGATAAGAGTCTGTGACTCGTTCTTATTTCTGAGTTTTAAACTTAGCTCTATTCACAAACCCGTAGAGACGCTGCGCTGAACTCTACGAATAGTATATATGATATGAAGTCATTCTATAAAATCTACTTCTATCAGCCCTTTTTCTGCTGTGTAATAATCTATAGCAGAGGAATAAACGTACTCTTCCGCATTTCTAACAGCCCCAGATCTTACTGGGTTTTCGTGCAAATAATTTAGTCTTTGATCTATCATTTCATTTGTAGAAAGTTCGACCGGATGATTTTCTTGCTGCCAAAACTGATAATCTTTGTTTCTTTTATTTTCTTCGCCGGCTTTTTTGAATATCCAAAGCATCCAGCTTTGTCTGCTCTCATGATTATTATGTTCAATCGCTTTAATAACATTACTCGATGTAAACTTTTTAAAATCTCTTAATACATCAGATAAGTTATTATTTTCACCTGCTGACAAAATCAAATGTAAGTGATTACTCATAATACACCAGGCATGTATTCTTAAACCTTTATTCCTCTTACAGTAAATTAAGCTTTCTACAATAATATCCGAATATTCCTTTCTTGTAAATACATCTACCCACTGTACTGTAGCAAATGTTATAAAATGTAAAGCTCCCTGATCTTTTATTTGATAACCACTTTCTCCCATGTACTAATATAAGCTTTTAGGATTAAGAATCTGTTCTTAGAGTTCCGAAGTGCTTCAAGGATTACAGCATAGAAAAGAGTCTCCGACTCGCTCTTTTAATTGAGTTACAAACTCAATTTTATTCATCGATCCGTAGAGACGCTGCGCTTAACTCTACGGATAGAGCAGTTTCAGTTTAATCTGCCTAATCTGTGTTTTAATCTGTCTGTAGAGTTCCGAAGGGCTCTACGGATTACAGAATAGAAAAGAGTCTGTGACTCGTTCTTTTAATTGAGTTACAAACTCAATTTTATTCAGCAGCCCGTAGAGACGCTGCGCTTAACTCTACGGATAGAGCAGTTTCAGTTTAATCTGCCTAATCTGTGTTTTAATCTGTCTGTAGAGTTCCGAAGGGCTCTACGGATTACAGAATAGAAAAGAGTCTGTGACTCGTTCTTTTAATTGAGTTACAAACTCAATTTTATTCAGCAGCCCGTAGAGACGCTGCGCTTAACTCTACGGACAGAATAGATAGAAACCATAAAATCTCTTTAAACAAAAAAGGTCGTGGTTTGCACCACGACCTTAAAAATATAAATTTTAAAACCTACTAAGCATAAGCAATTGCATCTCTCGATGCCAGTTTGGTTGCTCCCATTAAGTATTCATCTACTTTACGGGCAGCTTCCCTGCCTTCTGAAATGGCCCAAACTACCAGTGATTGTCCGCGGCGAACGTCGCCGGCTGCAAAAATCTTCGCAATATTGGTTTGATAAGTGTGTTCAGAAGCTTTTACGTTTCCGCGGCTATCCAACTCCACTCCTAATTTTTCTATTAATCCTTCTTTTTGCGGGTATAAGAAACCCATTGCCAGAAGTACCAATTCACAAGGCAACTCTTTTTCAGTTCCCGGAACTTCTTTAAAAGAAACCGGACGGCCGTTTGCATCAATCTCCCACGCTACATCTACCACTTTTAATGCTTTCAGGTTTCCGTTTTCATCAGCAATGAAGTTTTTGGTATTTACCGACCATGCCCTTTGTGCACCTTCCTCATGCGAAGAAGTATTTTTCAATAACATTGGGTAGGTTGGCCAAGGCATATTTTCGCTACGTGTTTGTGGCGGCATTGGCATAATTTCGAACTGGGTTACCGATTTTGCACCATGACGGTTCGAGGTCCCGATACAATCCGAACCCGTATCACCACCACCAATTACAATTACGTTTTTACCCGTAGCCATAATATCCTCGGATTCTACCTTGCGGTTAGCCACGCGCTTGTTCTGCTGTTTTAAGAAATCCATTGCAAAATGAACTCCTTTCGCCGAACGGCCTTCAATTGGCAAATCACGCGGAATGGTAGAACCACCAGCTAATACAATAGCGCTAAAATCTCTCAATAAGGTACCAATCTCTACATTCTCGCCAACGTTGGCATTGCATTTAAAGATAATGCCTTCTTCTTTCATTAAATCGATACGGCGATCGATCACATTTTTCTGAAGTTTAAAATCAGGAATGCCATATCTCAATAAACCACCTGGCGCATCGTCACGTTCGAAAACAGTAACCTCATGCCCAACCTTATTTAACTGAGCAGCAGCAGCTAATCCTGCCGGACCTGAACCAATAACAGCAACCTTTTTACCGGTTCTGATTAACGGAGCCTTTGCTTTGATAAATCCTTTTTCGAAAGCAATTTCTATAATGTGCTTTTCAATTTCCTCAATAGAAACCGGCGGACGGTTAATACCCAATACACAAGCCGATTCGCAAGGTGCCGGACAAATCCTGCCTGTAAACTCAGGAAAATTGTTGGTACTTAATAAAATGTTGGCAGCCTGCTCCCATTTGCCCTGATAAACAGCATCGTTAAATTCAGGGATCACGTTACCCAGTGGGCAACCCGATTGGCAAAAAGGTACGCCGCAATCCATACAGCGTGCGGCCTGATTATTTAATTCTTGTGCGGGCAATTCATTTAAAAATTCCCCATAGTGTTTTACACGCGTTACAGCCTCTTCTCTTGTGGGCGCAACTCTATCGTATTCTTGAAATCCTGTTACTTTTCCCATGGCTTAGTGTGTTTTTACTTGTTGGTTACGTTTTGCTAAAACTGCTTTGTACTCTTTAGGGAATACTTTTACAAAGTGAGCTGATTGTGTTTTCCAATCACTTAAGATAAAGTCAGCTACCTTACTGTCTGTTAAGCGAATATGTGTTTTAAGCAAAGCTAAAATACGCTCTTCATCTTCAGCTTGTAAAGGATCTAAATCAACCATCTCTTTATTGCATTTGCGGGCAAAAGTTCCGTTGGCATCGTAAATCCACGCTACACCGCCACTCATACCTGCGGCAAAGTTGCTTCCAGTATCACCAAGAATTAACACTTCACCACCAGTCATGTACTCACAACCGTGATCGCCAACTCCCTCTACAACAGCTGTTGCACCAGAGTTACGTACGGCAAAACGCTCACCAGCTTTACCACGCGCAAACAACTCGCCCGAAGTAGCGCCATAAAGCGCAACGTTACCGATAATGATATTCTGCTCAGGTATAAACGTCGAATTTGCAAACGGATAAACCGCCAATCTTGCTCCCGATAATCCTTTACCTACGTAATCGTTAGCTTCACCTTCAAGTGATAAAGTAACCCCACGGGTACTGAATGCACCAAAGCTTTGTCCGGCCGAACCTACAAACTTAAAGTTTACGGTATCAGGTGGCAAACCTGCGCTTAAATGTACTTTAGATATTTCGTTCGATAACATGGTACCTAATGAACGGTCGGTATTTTTAACTTCGAAACTTGCAAAAACAGGCTCGTTATTATCAATAGCCGATTGTGCAGCAGCAATTAGTTTATGATCTAAAACGTTATCTAAACCATGGTCCTGCTCTTCGGTATTAAATAAAGGCAGACCATTATCTTCTGCTTTAAATAAAATTGGTGATAAATCAAGGTGTTTTAATTTCCAATCAGTTGCAGGCAACTCGCGTACTTTTAAAACATCAGCCTGACCAATCATTTCGTGAATGGTTCTGAAACCTAATTCAGCCATGATTTCACGTAACTCTTCGGCAAGGAAGTAAAACAAGTTTACTACGTGATCTGCATCACCGGTAAATAATTTTCTCAATTCAGGATCTTGTGTAGCTACACCAACCGGACAAGTATTCAGGTGGCATTTACGCATCATGATACAGCCAGAAGTAACCAATGCAGCAGTAGCTACACCCCACTCCTCAGCGCCTAATAGTGCCGCAATAGCAATATCTCTACCTGTTTTTAACTGACCATCTGTTTGTAAAACGATGCGGTTACGCAATTTGTTTTTAACCAAGGTTTGGTGTGCTTCTGCTAAACCAAGTTCCCAAGGTAAACCAGCGTGCTGAATAGAGGTTAACGGCGAAGCACCGGTACCACCATCAAAACCAGATACTAAAATTACATCGGCATGCGCTTTTGCTACACCTGCTGCAATAGTACCTACACCTGCTTTAGATACCAATTTAACGTTGATCCTGGCTGCACGGTTGGCATTTTTAAGATCGTAAATTAATTGGGCTAAATCCTCAATCGAATAAATATCGTGGTGTGGAGGAGGCGAAATTAAACCTACACCTGGAGTTGAGTGACGAACTTTAGCAATCCAGTCATCCACCTTGTGTCCTGGTAACTGACCACCTTCACCCGGTTTTGCACCTTGAGCCATTTTAATCTGCAACTCATCAGCATTGGTTAAGTAGTAACTGGTTACCCCAAAACGGGCAGATGCTACTTGCTTAATGGCCGAACGCATACTATCGCCATTTGGTAATTTAGTATAACGCATCTCATCTTCACCACCCTCACCGGTATTGCTCTTTCCGCCAATACGGTTCATGGCGATAGCTAAAGTTGAGTGTGCCTCGTGAGAGATGGAACCGAATGACATTGCTCCGGTTGCAAATCTTCTTAAGATTGCCTCAGTAGATTCTACTTCGTTTAAAGGAACCGCCGGTCGGGTATAATTAAATTCGAACAAACCTCTGATGGTATAAGCCTGTTGTGTTTGCTCATTTACCAGTTTAGAGTATTGTTTAAAGATGTTGAAATCGTTTTTACGCGTTGCGTTTTGCAACAAGTGGATGGTTTGCGGGTTAAATAAATGCGCCTCACCTCTGCGACGGTATTTATAAGTACCACCCGCAGGCAATAAGTTTTCGGTCTGCGTTGCAGGACCAAAACTGCGGTGATGTTTAATTAACGTTTCTTTCGCAATCTCATCTAAACCTAAACCACCAATACGCGAAACCGCACCAGTGAAATAAGTATTAACCACTTGTTTGTTTAAACCTAAAATTTCAAAAATCTGTGCACCCTGATATGATTGCAAGGTAGAGATTCCCATTTTAGAGAAGATTTTTAACAAACCGCTGTTTACTGCGTAGATATAATTTTTAGTTAGCTCTTCTGCTGATAAACCAGATTCTTCCTGGAAACCACCAATGGTTTCGAGTGCCAGATAAGGGTTAATTGCAGTAACACCAAAGCCCAACAAAGTTGCAAAATGGTGTACTTCCCAGATATCACCAGCCTCGATAACGATACCAACAGCACCACGGTAACCTTTGCGGATTAAGTGGTGGTGAACAGCCGAAACTGCCAATAAAGAAGGCATTGCAGCATGTTCTGAATCGATAGCCCTATCACTCAACACAATTACCTGGAAACCATCTTCAACCGCATCAACTGCATAACGGCACAAACGGTCTAAAGCTTTCGCCATAGCGCCCGGCTTACCATCAGCCCTGAAATAGGTTTGTAAAGTTTTAGCCTGGAAAACACCGGTATCAATACTTCTCAGTTTCTCTAACTCCTGATTGGTTAAAATTGGGTGTTTAATAGCAACACAGTGCGCCTGACGAGGGTTCTCATCTAACAAGTTACCGTTGCTACCCATAAAACTGGCTAAACTCATTACCACTTTCTCACGAATCGGATCGATAGGTGGATTAGTAACCTGAGCAAAAAGCTGTTTAAAGTATGAAGATAAATGTTGCGGACGTTGTGATAATATTGCAAGCGGTGTATCGGTACCCATTGAACCGATAGGCTCTTTACCTTCAAGTGCCATTGGTTTAAGCAAAAGATCTACATCTTCCCTGCTGTAACCAAAAACCTGCTGATATTTAAAAATAGATTCGGTTGACAAGCCGGTAAACATTAAACGTGGCTCAGGCAACTCCTCTAAACGGATCTGATATTGGTTAATCCAGTCTGCATACGGACTTCCGCCACAAACCTGTGTTTTAATTTCCTCATCGCTGATGATGCGGCCTTGCTCCATATCCACCACGAACATTTTGCCTGGGGTTAAGCGGCCTTTTTCGATGATGGTACTTTGATCAATCGCTAAAGCACCAGCTTCAGAACCCATAATTACGCGGTCATCTGAAGTGATGGCGTAACGCGATGGACGTAAACCATTACGATCTAAAGTAGCACCAATTAATTTACCATCGGTAAAAGCAATTGCAGCTGGTCCATCCCAAGGCTCCATTAAAGTAGCATGGAATTCGTAAAAGGCTTTTTTAACCGGATCCATATCATCGTTACCATCCCAAGCCTCAGGTACCAACATCATTAAAACATGAGGTAAGGTTCTGCCAGCATGGAACAACAATTCGATTACGTTATCCAAACAGCCAGAATCTGAGTTGGTTTCGTCAATAACAGGTAAAAGCATATCCAGCTCTTCAGGCGTAAAATGCGAAGAAGCCAGTGATTTAACACCTGCCCTGAACCAGTTTAAATTTCCTTGTAAGGTATTGATCTCTCCATTATGCGCAATAAAGCGGAAAGGTTGTGCCAGTCGCCACGACGGGAATGTATTGGTTGCGAAACGTGAGTGAACCAAACCTAAGGCCGAAACCACACGTTTATCGCTTAAATCGCTAAAATAAGTACGAACTTGCAAAGAAGTTAACTGACCTTTATATATAATAGTCTGCGCAGATAGCGAAACAATATAAAAATCTTTACCACCATGCACGGTGTTAACAATCAGTTTAATCAGGTAATTTTTAAAAATATAAAGCTTACGCTCAAAATCAGCGCCTGGTGCTACGGCATACGGACGGGCAATAAATACCTGTTCAATTTCCGGCTCAACCGAAAGCGCCATACTACCTATATCTGTTGTATCTACATCAACTTTTCTGAAACCTAAAATTTCCAGACCAAGTTTTTCTGCAGCACGGTAAATCAGTTCTCTGCACTCTTCTCTTGATCTGATATCTTTTGGCATAAACAGCATACCTACGCCATAGTTATTGGTTTCTGGTAAGCTAAAGCCAGCTTTTAAACATTCATCGTAAAAAAATTCGTGAGGAATCTGAATCATAATCCCAGCGCCATCGCCAGTATTCGGTTCTGCTCCACTTGCCCCTCTATGGTCTAGATTCTCTAAAATAGTAAGTGCATCGGAGATGATTTGATGCGATTTTCGCCCTTTCACATGTGCAACGAACCCAATACCGCAGGCATCGTGTTCAAATTGCGCATCGTACAATCCACTGTTTGGTTCCATTCTTTGCTCGTTAGTTGTTAGTGTATAGGAAACACTAAGATATAAAAAATTTTCGGTAAATTACAGAGTTGACATGATTTTTTGAAAAAATTTACCCCTAATTCAATTATAAGTCATTAAATTAAAATATTAATAATTAAACCGCTATATAATTAAAATATTTACAATGATAAGATTGTACAATAATTTCAGTTTTTTAAGTAAAAAGCGACCTAAAACGATTTAATTATTGATTTACATATAAATACCACGCTTAAATATAAATAACAAGATATTTAAAACATAATTTTGTCTCTCCTATCACTTACTTAAAAGTACGCATTTAAATTTTATTAATTTACTAATCAGTCAGATAGCAATAATCTACAAAAAATTAAAGAAATGGGTTTTGCAAAACAACTTCTTTTTCTACCTTTGTGGCCGGGCAAGTCTTTTACGACCAGCTCCCTTTGAACTCCCCCAGGATGGGAACATAGCAAGGGTAGAAGGTTGTAGCGGTGCGATAGAAGGTGCTTGCCCTTTTTTTACCCCCTAACCCCCTGAAGGGGGGATACTAAATTCTTCAGGGGTTCTAACAGCAGAACCTAATTATCACTTTAAGAATTTATAAACATGAAATTTTTTATTGACACAGCGAATCTTGATCAAATCAAAGAAGCGCAAGATCTTGGCATTTTAGATGGCGTAACCACCAACCCTAGCTTAATGGCTAAAGAAGGTATTACCGGCGATGAAAATGTAATTAACCACTATAAAGCTATCTGCGATATCGTTGATGATAACGTAAGTGCTGAAGTTATTTCGACCACTTTCGACGAAATTATCAAAGAAGGTGAAGCATTAGCTGCATTAAACCCTAAAATTGTGGTTAAAGTTCCAATGATTAAAGACGGTGTTAAAGCCATCAAATATTTCTCATCAAAAGGAATTAAAACCAACTGTACTTTAATTTTCTCAGCTGGTCAGGCTTTATTGGCTGCAAAAGCAGGCGCAACTTACGTATCTCCTTTCTTAGGTCGTTTAGATGATATTTCAAGCGATGGTTTAGTTTTAATCGAAGATATCAGAACCATTTTTGATAACTACGGTTACGAAACACAAATTTTAGCAGCATCAATCCGCGGACCATTACACATTGTAAACTGCGCTAAATTAGGTGCTGATGTTATTACTGCTCCTTTAGCTGCAATTGTAGGCTTATTAAAACACCCATTAACCGATAGCGGTTTAGCTACTTTCTTAGCCGATCACGCTAAGGCGGCCGGTAAATAAGTTTTGAGTCTGGAGTCCTGAGTTCGGAGTCCTAACCCAGAGGCTAAAAAAGTCTTGAGTCCTAAGTCCTGAGTCGAATAATCGATTTAAGACTTAGGACTTTTTTGTTTTATGTATGATGTGAGATGGAAAATGGGTTAATTACATCCTCCATCTTACCTTTTGCATATTACGTTGATATATGATGAAAACGGATAATGGGCAAATAGTTTGGAGTCTGGAGTCCTAAGTTCAGAATCCTAACCCATACGCTAGAAATAAAGTCTTGAGTCGGTTTTCGACTTAAAAATCAGGACTTTATCGTTTTAATTGAATGTATTTTGAAGGGTTGGGCTACCCCAAACCCCCAACTTAAAACTCCAAACTAAACTAATGACTCACGACTAAGCACTTCTTTAACCTGCTCGTAACTAATCTGCTCATCCGGCTCAATCAGAATGCCCTTCACTCCTGCTCCATTGGCGGCTTCAACATCACGTGGTTTATCCCCAATCATTACCGATTGTTTTGGATCAATATCGTACATATCAATAGCATCCAGGATCATGCCTGAAGCTGGCTTACGGCACTTACATTCGCCACCAACAGTTGGGTGATGTGGGCAATAATAGAAACCTGCAATATCGGCTCCTTTGGCTACAAAAGCATTGCGCAACATCTGGTGCATAATGGCCAGCTCCTGCTCGCTGTAACGCTTTAAGGCAATACCGCCCTGATTGGTAATTACAATTAACAGGTAACCTTCATCAAAAAAACGCTTTAATACGGGAATCTGATAATCAAGGATTTTAAAATCTTCAACGCGTGTAATGTAATCGTATATTTCGTGGTTAAGCACGCCATCACGGTCGAGAAAAATAGCTTTATTCATTATTGAGATATGAGTATTGTGATTTGAGATATGAGATTCGTACCTCTTTTATAATTTGGGCAAAATAACTGAAAATTAAGCACAAAAGAAAGCCCAATCTTTTCAGATCGGGCTTAACTCATAAAATTTATTTGGTTTGGGTTATTTTAAATTTAATCCAGCTTTATGGCCTTTAATCGCAAAATAAAGAATATACAGATAACAAGGCAATACGGTTAAAAGATAAGCCAATTGAAAATTAACATGTAATTTTTCGTTTAAGAAAGCATACAATAAAGGCATTAAAGCACCACCAGCGATACCCATAATCATAATTGCCGAACCTATTTTGGTAAACTTACCCAGGTGGCTAATGCCCAGCGGGAAAATTGCCGGCCACATTAATGAGTTAGCTAAACCAAGTAAAGCCACAAAAATAACAGCAAACCAGGTAGAAATAGCGAATGATAAAATGGTAAAGATGATACCTAAAATGGCACAAATGCGCAATGCTTTTTGCTGAGAAATGTATTTAGGAATGGCAATAATACCTACAATATAACCGATCAACATACTAAAAAGTGTAATTGAAGTTAATTTACCACTAATTTCGGGGCTAATACCTAATTCACGACCGTAAATACCGATAATATCTCCTGCCATCACTTCAGCACCTACATATACAAAAATACACAGCGCGCCTAAAAATAAGTGTGGAAACTGGAAAATGCTTTTATGTTTTACCACCTCACCTTTGCTTTCATCAACCACATCTTCTTCAACCTCTACCTCTGGTAAATCGGTAAATTTAATCACCACAGCAAAAAGACAGAAAACAATGGCCAATACAATATAAGGCATGTTAACGCGACCTAAAACCTCGTTTAGCAATTGCTCGTGCGCTGCACCAGTTGCAGCCTGAATTTGTTTTTCAACCTCCGATGCATTTTTCAAGAACAAGCTACCCATAACCAAAGGCACAATCATACCTGCAAATTTGTTGCAGATACCTGCCATACTAATGCGTTTTGCAGCACTTTCTATTGGGCCAATAATGGTTAAATATGGATTAGAAGCTGTTTGAAGTAAAGCTAAAGCCGCTCCCTGAACAAAAATACCGGTTAAGAAAAGACCAAAAGTACGGGTTTGCGCTGCCGGTATAAAGATTAGGGAACCTAAGCCCAAAATAACCAATCCTAAAACAATGCCGTTTTTAAAACCTACTTTTTTAAGTATCCACGATGATGGCAAGGCTAAAAAGAAATAAGCCATGTAAGAGGCAAAGGTTACAAAGAATGCCTGTAAGTTTGATAAGCCAAAAGATAACTTAAAGAAAGGAATTAAGGTTCCGTTTGCCCAGGTTACAAAGCCAAAAATAAAAAATAAGGCACATATAATAACGAGCGGTTTTGGCCCCTGCGTTTGGCCTGGTTTTGTTGTTTGTTGCATAAATATTAGGTTCGGTTTAATTTGATTGTGCCAAACTAAACAAATAATTCAATAATTTAAACAACAAACGTTTGCGTGATTTTCAATTTAACAAGCACTAGCCTAATTGGAACTTACACACCTGAAACCAGTATGCTCCAGACCGGTATCTGCCGAGGTTTTCATTCTGGAAGTTACGCGGTAACCTTTGCAATAAGAAGCATTACACATAAACGAACCTCCCCTAACCACACGTTTAGGTACGGTTGGCTCCATTGGGTCGTAACTATCAGAAGGCCCTTGAGGGTTATTCGTTATTCCCGAAAGTTTAGCATAATAATCAGGGCGGTACCAATCGCTGCACCACTCCCACACATTGCCAGCCATATCGTAAAGGCCGTAACCGTTGGCTTTAAATAATTTAACGGCTGCAAGGCCATTGTAACCATCCCAATCGGTATTTTTAACGGGGAAACTGCCTTGCCAAGTATTGGCTTTCGGTTTTCCTTTTTCAATATCTTCGTTACCCCATGGGTATTTTTCGTTTTTTAAGCCTCCGCGCGCAGCAAATTCCCACTCGGCCTCTGTAGGCAGGCGTTTACCCGACCATTTGCAGTAAGACATGGCATCATCCCATGAGATATGTACCACAGGATAATTCTCTTTGCCTTTAATACTGCTCTTTGGTCCGTGGGGATGTTTCCAGTCTGCACCTTTTATCCAGGCCCACCATTGCGAAGCATCGTTTAAGCTGGTAACGCTTTTAGGTTGATAAAATACCAGCGATGCTGCTACGAAAACACTATCGGGTGGTTTTGGCGTACCGGGAGGTAGTTGTTTTTTCATTTCCTCCCAATCGGGCTTGCGCTCGGCAGTGGTTACATAACCGGTAGCATCTACAAATTTTTTAAAACTGGCATTGGTAACCTCAGTTACATCCATCCAAAAAGAAGGTATCTTAACCTGGTGCTGTGGATACTCGTCCTCCCTGCCCTCTTTATCTCCGGCTCCCATGGCAAACTCGCCGGCAGGAATTAAAACCATGCCTTCATGACTGAGCGCTTTACTGGCAAAACTCGAGGTATCTTTTACACCGCCAAAACGACTGGGCATATTTTTCTCGCACGAAGCCAGCGAATCTTGTTTGTGTTTGGCCTGTGCAGCTTCATCAGATGAACTGGACTGGCAGGAAAATAAGCAGAGCGAAGGCAGAAAAAAGAGTAAACGGAAAGATTTGTACATGCTGGGGTTAAATATTGAGCGATAAAAATATCAATTCTATTTAAAAAAGAGAAGGCAAATAATTAATTCACCTATAAATCAATACAGTTAGCAGTTTTGATGAATTTTTATTTGCAGGAAATAGGTTAGAACCCTATATTTGCACCACTTTAAAGGAAACGCATAAACGTTTTAAACAAAGTAGATTCCGTAGCTCAGCTGGTAGAGCATTACACTTTTAATGTAGTGGTCCTGGGTTCGAATCCCAGCGGGATCACAGAAAGCCTCACAGAAATGTGGGGCTTTTTGCATAAAAAGATATTTCCTACAGTGGTAGGCTTGTAGATTTCGATTGGATTGTTGAAATCTCTATAATAATACTAAGCCAAATCATTTCACCACATATTTGATTGTACTTGCCACATTAATTAAATAATATTCCTTTAGTTTGCTTCCTTTGCTCTCAATCAAAAGAAATACTATGTTAATGGTTCTTAAAAAATTGCTGATAAACTGGACGCTCCACTTTATAGCTTTGTGTATTGCTATTAAGGCATTTAGCGTAATTCCTTATCTTTACCATGTACATATCTGGGGCAATTATATTGTACATGTAGATGGTACACCTGTAACAGGCTGGGAATATGCTACCAATTCAGATGATAGATTATTGGTTGCTGCTATTTTAGTTTTTTTGACTGAAGTAGTTAGCCGATTTTTATTTAAAAAATATCACTTTATCGTTTTTATATCAGGATGTTTATTAACGGGGATGATCTCATCTGTAGGAATTGTTTATTTACGCCCCCATGTTTTCAAGACACAAGCTGTACTAACAGTTATTGAACCCATTTTATATTTGACAGCCTATGCTTTTTTTTATGTAATAGTGAAAGATTATTATTTTCAGAATAGAAACAGACAACTGCAAAGGATTCAGCAATCAGAGAATGAATTGCATGCTTTAAAGGCGCAGCTAAACCCACATTTTCTATTCAATGCCTTAAATTATCTTTATGGTACCGCCCTAAAAGAAAAAGCACCTGACACCGCCCAAGGGATTGATATCATGTCGGATATGATGCGTTATACCATCCATGGAATGCATGAGAATTTTGTTCAACTCCAGGATGAACTTAAATTTATGGAGAACTATCTGCGACTTCAGCAGGTGCGTTTGCCTGCGAAGCAAAGTATCAAAATTAACACACAAATTGTTTCAGATGACCATAATCATAAACAAAAAATAGCACCGCTTTTGCTCCTGCCGTTTATAGAAAATGCTTTTAAATACGGTATCAGTATGGATACGCAGTGCGAAGTTCAGATAAAAATTGTTGTGGCCGAAAACGAGCTCCAGATGGAAGTGTTTAATACCATTGTTCAGAACCGGGCAGAAGTTAGTGGAAACAATACGGGAATAAAAAATACGATTAAGCGTCTGGATCTTCTTTATCCAGATAGTTACCAGTTGAATCATAAAAATACCGGTTTAGATTATAAAGTTTCATTTTGGTTGAAACTCAGTTCTTAAATACATCATTCAATTTTCTTAACCATGATTAAAAAAGTAATGTTACTGCTTTACGGAGCAGCAGTCCCTCTTATGTCTGTATGTCAGACTAAAGACTCCTTATTTACTGTTAAAATAACTGCAACAAAAATGCCTTCAAGGGCTAAAATTTACTTGTTATACCAAGAGGAGGGTAAAAAAATAATTGATTCTGCAGTGCAGACCAACAGCTTATTCCTTTTTAAGGGTAAAATAGATAAGCCAAAATATAGTACTCTTGTTTGCGATACCACAAATATTGGTTTATCAGGAATGATTAAAAAACGACATGATAAACCAGATTTATTGCGCATGTACATCTATCCGGGGCAAGTAGCGTTGAAAACCAATAGCCGCTCAATTGCTGACGCAGCCTTTGATGGGAAGGGCATCAATTCAGATTATATTAAACTGGAACAAATGCTTAGCCCCATTGATAAAGAGATCGACAAAATTAATCTGAGGGAAACTCACCATGAGCCAAGCACCTCACCATTGAACAAGAAATTAGATAGTTTAAGCGCGGTTAAGAAGGCCATTCGAAGGAAATTCATTATTGATAACCCAGACAGCTTTATCGCCCTGGGCGCATTACAGGACTATGCAGGAATCTCACCAGATGTTGCAGTTATTGAGCCCATGTTTAACAAGCTTTCTGCAAGATTACAGCATACACCTTTGGGTAAAGAATTTCGGAAATTTCTTTCAGACCAACAAGGCCTTAATCCCGGTACAATAGCTCCTGTTTTTATTCAAAATGATACTGCAGGTAATCCTGTAAATTTAGCCTCCTTTAGAGGAAAATATGTTTTGATTGATTTCTGGGCTTCGTGGTGCGGACCTTGCAGAGGAACCAACCCTGAACTTGTTAAAATCTACAATGCATATAAAGATAGAAATTTTACTATCTTGGGTATTTCTCTTGATGGCGCAGATGGAAAAGACGCCTGGTTAAAAGCAATAAAGGATGATGGATTAAGCTGGCCTCAGGTTTCGGATTTGAAGCATTGGGAAAATAAGGTGGCAAAACTTTATAGCATCAGGAAAATCCCACAGAGCTTTCTGATTGATCCTCAAGGTGTGATTATAGCAAGAGATATTGAAACAACAGAATTAATGAAGAAGCTTAAACAAGTATTACCGATAAAATGATCAAAGTAATTGCAGTTGACGATGAGCCTGTAGCGCATGATATTATTCGTGCCCATGCGGAAAAGATACCTTTTATTTCCCTTGATGCTACGTTTTTGAGTGCTACAGATGCATTGCTCTATACTAAAAATGAGCGTGTAGATTTAGTGTTCCTCGACATTGCAATGCCTGATCTGTCGGGTATTGAATTTGCCACTATGATAAATTCTGAAATTCAGGTCATTTTTACTACCGCTTATCCCGAATATGCATTAAAAGGTTTTGAGTTGGCTGCTACAGACTATTTATTAAAGCCTATCAATTTTACCCGTTTTTTAAAAGCTTGTCAGCTTGCCGAAACGAGGCTTCAAGTACATGAAGTTAAAAAAAGAGACAAAGAGCAGGCTTTATTCGTAAAAGATGGACATGACTGGGTGCAAATAAAGTTTAGTAATCTGGTTTATGCAAAAGCAGAAGATAATTATGTGGATCTACATGAAACAGGTAAACATACGCTTACACGCATCACATTAACTGAATTGCAATCAAAACTTCCTAAGGATCAGTTTTTAAGGGTTCATAAATCATTTATAATTTCCAGACAGAAAATTGAGCGGATTGAGAAGCATCAGGTAACTGTAGCCGGGAATAAGATTCCATTGTCTAAATTTTACAGAGACCAGCTCCTGCAAGAGCTTGGATGAGAAATATAGATGCCAGTGCTTAAAAGGCCTAAATTGAATCTAATTTAATTAAGACTTAGCAAATAGTCGTAATTCACTTATCATCTGACGTTAAAGAAGAGCCTCACGCCAGCTAGTCCGATTTGTGTTATTAGTTGTATCTTTTTAAATTTACATTAAGTCAAATACCACCAAATAGCACAGGCACTTAATTTAAAAATGACATTTATTAAAAACGATTTCCCCGAAATAACATCCAGGCATTCTCAGGTTTTCACTTCCTTCATCAATGGATTCGGCTGGCTGATGTCGGTATTTGTACCGGTTGCTTTGATTGGATTAACGATTTTGATTTTTAATTCAAGGGATATTTCAATCGGTTTAAAATTAGGGATGCTCGTAATCACCTTACTGCTGGTGTGGTTCTTTGGCTGGCTGATGGTAACCATGCGAAAAAAACCGAAAAGTAATGTTACCAAAATAACGGTAGATAAAAATGGTATTAATTATTACAACGATACAGCGCTGATTAAAACTTTAAGCTACTATGATTTGAAAATCCGTCCGCAGGATGAAAAATATGATGTTTTTTTGAACGAACCCGGAGATGAAGGTCCCTTCTTACTGTGCTTTTATGTTTTGGATCCTGAATCTGGTAAGCTCCTGATCAATACCCCTGTTTTTGATTCGCGTGTGGTGGCTACCAATAGTAACCAGCTTACGCGCCATTTCATAACGGGCATATTGCACTTTAGACCCGATTTAAAAATTGAACCTGGCGTATTAAATTTGTATCGATTAGAATGAATTCTTAGCGCTTTAGGGCATTAGCAGCGATCCGAATTTGCCTGATAAAATCAATAACTATATCTGAGTATGTTCTTTCTTGTTTAGAACTACATTTTAGTACCTCCAAGTGTGTTCGACGACGTTCGGAACTACCTCTTTCTCCCGCTGAGTGTATTAGCCGAGGCTCTGAATGGGTTCTTTCCCGCGCTGAACTACTTTTTTGTACTTCGGAGTATATTCAACGAGGTGCTGAACGAGCTTTTTCTATCTCTGCGTGTGTTCGCCGAGGTATGGCGAGTCTTTTTTGTACTTCGGAGTATATTCGACGAGGTGCTGAACGAGCTTTTTCTATCTCTGAGTGTGTTCGCCGAGGTATGGAGAGTCTTTCTTGTACTTCGGAGTATATTCGTCGAGGTGCTGAACGAGCTTTTTCTATCTCTGAGTGTATTCGCCGAGGTATGGAGAGTCTTTCTTGTACTTCGGAGTGTATTTTTTCTACTTCCGAAGTACCTTTTAGTACCTCAGAAGACCAATTTAGCCTTCCGAGGTACTTTTAAATACAAGCTGGGGCACTTTTCAATAAATTAGGTTATTGTTCAGGTGCAGGATTTTGTTTTCCACGACATGGGAAACGCCGTCTTAAATCATGATACACGCTTAGTGCTCCCAAATGTTTAGAATGGTATCTACCCTTTCGTTCTTCAAAAACGAGACAATTTGTGGCCATTCTGATACGATAAGTAGAACGCAGATAACTGATTTATTTAATTTTACAGATTAGAATAACCATTTATAAGCGAAAACCTATAATAACAATGTCTGATCATCTTTCGGCAAAGCCACATTACCCCATATTGGATGGATTACGTGGTGTAGCAGCCATAATTGTGGTAACCTTTCACCTTACTGAGCCTTTAGGTACGGGGCACCTCGATATCCTGGTAAACCATGGTTACCTCGCTGTCGATTTTTTCTTTCTGTTATCGGGCTTTGTAATCGGCTATGCTTACGACGACCGCTGGCAAAAAATGACCATTGGTACTTTCTTTAAACGGCGGATCGAAAGGCTCCAACCTATGGTGATATTGGGGATGACCCTCGGGGCAATTGGTTTTTATTTTACAGATTCAACCATCTGGCCACTTATCCATACCGTTCCGTTGTGGAAAATGTTATTGGTGATGCTGATTGGTTATACCATCCTCCCCATTCCACTATCGATGGATATACGCGGCTGGGAAGAAATGCACCCCCTAAACAGTGTGGGCTGGTCGTTATTTTTCGAATACATTGCCAATATCCTGTACGCCATTGGTATCAGGAAGTGCTCTAAAACTGCCTTAAGTATTTTGGTACTAATGGCTGCTATGGCCTTAGCTCATTTGGCCATCACGAGCCCTAATGGCGATGTAAGTGGCGGCTGGACTTTAAACGCAGAGCAGTTTCGTGTAGGTATTACGCGCACCATGTATCCTTTCTTTGCAGGCCTGCTGCTTTCGCGAATCGCTAAACCAACACGCATTAAGAATGCCTTTTTATGGTGCAGCTTACTGGTGGCCATTATTTTATACATGCCACGCATAGGTGGTGCCGAACATCTTTGGATGAATGGAATTTATGAATCAGGGAGTATCATTATTATTTTTCCGCTTATTGTTTACCTGGGAGCCAGTGGTATAATACATAGCCAAACAGAAAGCAGGATCTGCAAGTTCTTAGGCGATATCTCCTACCCGCTTTATCTGGTGCACTATCCGCTGGTATATTTTTACGTGGCCTGGATTAGTAACAACAAAGGCACTACCATTGTGCAGGCCTGGCCTTATGCCTTGCTGATTTTAATTGGCAGCATTATCTTGTCTTATATCACTTTAAAATGGTATGATGAACCAGTACGCAAATGGTTAAGGAAAAAATGGGGTTAATCACACCCTGCATTGTTAATTCACATCTAAAATAATATCAAAAGGTATCCTCAGAGATGCCTTTTGATATAAATACCCCATTGTTTCTACTTCCCACCTACCCAAATTACTGATCGCCTACCAAAATCACTGATTGGCGAAATTTACCATACAAAATTGTAAATTAGAACATTGTACCAGGTTTAGCTGTTGTTACCTCATCCCGGGTCTTTAAACCGCTACAATAATTAACAAAACATAAACTAATTATGATTTCATTAAACGTTAATGACCAGAATTTCGACATTGATGCCGACCCTGATATGCCTTTACTATGGGCCATCCGCGATTTGGTTGGCCTAACTGGCACCAAATATGGTTGTGGCGTGGCACAATGCGGCGCCTGTGTGGTACACCTCAATGGCGAGGCGGTAAGATCGTGCATTACCAAAGTTAGCCGCGCGCAGGGACAAAAAATCAGAACGATTGAAGGTTTATCTCAAAATAACGACCACCCTCTGCAGCTGGCCTGGAACGAAGTAAATGTGCCGCAGTGTGGTTATTGCCACTCGGGTCAGTTAATGTCGGCAGCGGTATTGCTCCGCGAAAACCCCAACCCCAGCGATGCTGATATTGATCAGGCTATGGCGGGTAACATTTGCCGGTGCGGTACTTACCTTCGGATCAGGAAAGCAATTCATCTGGCGGCCGAACTGCAAAAGAAAGGAGAAACCAGGGGATGATAAACAGGTTTTCGAAATTTACCAAAGAACATACCGGCGCATTACGCATGACAGCAGTAATGGGTACAATTCTTTCGCTGGTTACGTTAATGGCTTTCACACTTCATCATGATGTTAAACCGGTAGCCGCACCGATTGTGGTTAAAGATAGTGTAGCCTCGGTTGCGGCCTTTAAAAAAGTCTACAGCGTACTCATGAGTCCGCGATGCATGAACTGCCACCCCAGCGGCGATATTCCGTTGCAGGGCGATGATAGCCACCTGCATACCATGAGTCCGCGCCGCGGTGTAGATGGCAAGGGTGTGTATGCCATGAAATGTACCAACTGCCACCAACCAACCAATACGGCTGGGAAACATACTCCTCCGGGTAACCCAAACTGGCATTTGCCGCCTGCAAACATGAAAATGATTTTCCAGGGTCGCTCGGCCAACCAACTGGCTAAACAATTGGTAGATCGGAAACAAAATGGTAACAAAGACCTTAAAAAGCTGCTCGAGCATGCCGATGATGGTCTTGTTTTATCGGGCTGGAACCCGGGCGAAGGTCGTACCCTGCCACCGTTAAGCCACGCCGAATTTAAAAAGCAATGGATCATCTGGCTGAAAACCGGAGCCTATGCACCTGCTAAATAGCCAAAGCTAAATTTTAACCTTTGCCATGAAACTGATAACGATCGAGCAGCTATGAACGAAATTACTGAGATCCTGAAAGCCTATAAGAAAGCCAGCGCAGCCAATATTAGAACGGCTTTGGCTACTGTAGTAAAGGTAGAGGGTTCTTCTTACCGCAGGCCCGGTGCCAGGATGCTGGTTACCGAAACCGGCCAGCTTACGGGTGCCATTAGTGGTGGTTGCCTGGAGGGCGATGCACTCAGAAAAGCATTGGCCGCCATACACCTGCAAGAAAACCGGCTGGTTACTTACGATACTACAGACGAGGATGATGCGAAGCTTGGTGTACAACTGGGCTGCAACGGCATTGTGTATATCCTTTTTGAACCCCTGAACGCGGATGCTGAATGCAACCCGATAGCGATACTGAGCAAGGTGGCCGGCAAGCGTGAAGATGCAGCTATTGCTGTTATATTTTCATTGACAAATCAACAACATGCGGGTACTCAATTGCTATTAAAACCACATGGCGATTTAAAAAACATCCCTGGCCTGGTTAACAGCAGCATCGAAGCCGATCTTAAGGAAGTACTATCAACGCAATGCTCCGTTTTTAAATCTTACACCCTCAATAATCAACCCGTTACGGCATTTCTCGAATTTATCAGTACGCCTATTGCCCTTGTTATTGCAGGCGCAGGTAATGATGCCCAGCCACTGGCGCAAATATGCCATTTACTGGGCTGGCAGGTTACGGTTATTGATGGCAGGCCTGCACAGGCAACCAAAGATCGTTTCCCAACAGCCGATCGGGTATTGGTTGCCAAAGCCAGCGAGGTAGAAATAACAAAAAGCGATGCACGCACGGCATTTGTATTGATGACCCATAATTACAATTACGATGTAGCACTACTTGGCAGGCTACTGGCCACCAATACACCTTATATCGGTTCGCTGGGGCCAAAAAAGAAACTTTTAAAAATGCTCGATGAACTGTGCTTAAATACCGAACCGAACAGGCAGCGGGTGCATGGCCCGGTTGGATTGGACATTGGTGCCGAAACTGCTGCAGAAATTGCCATCTCTATTGTAGCCGAAATCAAAGCCTTCTTTTCTGGTGCAGCAAAAGAGCCGTTAAAAAACAAAATTCTGCCCATTCATCAACACGTTGGCTTATGAAAACTGGAATCATCATTCTGGCAGGTGGAAATTCGAGCCGATTGGGGCAGCCTAAACAGCTGCTTACCTTTAATGGCAAAACACTAATGGATATTGTAACGGAAGCCGCTGTTAAAAGTGGCTTTTCGCCGGTGCTGGCTGTGTTGGGTGGCCACACCAAACAACTTGCAGCAAAACTGAATATTGATTTCATTACCAACGCGCAATGGGAAGCTGGCATATCAACCAGTATTGTTGCGGGGCTTAATGAGCTGCTGCAAAGGAATCGGGACTTGGATGCTGTAATCTTATCCGTTTCCGATCAGCCTTTTATCAGTGCAGCCATATTTAAAGCACTTTCTGAAACACAGCAAATAAGCGGGAAGGGAATGGTTGCCAGTAAATACGCAGGTACGATGGGAACACCAGTACTCTTTACCCAAAAATATTTCGCACAGCTTTTAGCTTTAACGGGCAATAGCGGTGCAAAAGCCATTATTGGCCATAATCCAGATGATGTAGCTAGCATTGTTTTTGAAATGGGCCATATAGACATTGACACGGCAGCCGATTACAGCAATTTAACTGAACAATACACCTGAAAAGGACAAAAAATTAAAACATACAACTATGGAAGAAATTTCGAGACGCCATTTCATTAAAAGTGCAGGTACTGCGGGCGTTGCGCTTTGGCTCGGTTTATCGGCAAAAGGAAATCCATTAATGGCGATGGATCTTGCTTCGGCCAATTTTAGTCCTTACATCCTGATCGAAGCCAGCGGACAGATAACCATTTTCAATACTAAACCGGAGATGGGTCAGGGTACGCTGCAATCTTTCCCGGCTTTAATTGCTGAAGAGCTGGAAGTTTCCATGGATCAGATCACAATCAAACAATCAAATGGTGAAAAAGCGCTGGGTGGTGGCCAAAGTGCAGGTGGAAGTGCCTCTATCCGCACCAATTACCTGCCTATGCGTAAAGTAGGTGCCGCAGCCAAAGAGGTTCTCATTTTAGCTGCCTGCAAGATTTGGGGAGTTGATGCAGCCGAATGTTATGCCGAAAACGGAACGGTAATCCATAAAACGAGTAAAAAAACACTTCCATACAGTAAACTGATTGAAGAAGCTTCGAAAATAGAATTGCCTAAAAACCCTAAACTAAAAGATCCTAAAGACTTTAAAATTTTAGGAAAAGTAACCAAAAGGCAGGATATTCCGCTTAAAACCAACGGAAAGGCTAATTTCGGAATTGATGTAAAGGTACCGGGTATGTTGTATGCCGTTGTAGAAAGAAGCCCTGTTTTTGGCGCCACTTTAAAAAGTTACGATGCTACAGCGGTAATGAAAATTGCTGGTATTAAAAAAGTAGGACCAATTGAACGTATTGTTGGAAAATATAAATATACGGGTATAGCCATTATTGGTAATAGCTACTGGACGGTGAGCCAGGCCCGTAAAAAGCTGAAAGTAGTTTGGGAAAACAACGGACATGAGACGTTTAATACCGTCGATTATGAAAACCATTTGCGCAAACTGGCTGCTGAACCGGGCATAACAGGCAAAAATATTGGCTCGGTTGAAACGGTGCAGATTTCGCCCGAAAATACCGTTGAGGCCTTTTATGAAACCCCAATGGTAGCACACCATACTCTCGAACCCATGAACTGTACCGCCCATGTAAAAGGGGATAAACTGGAAATCTGGACCTCGACCCAGGTAGCCAGTGCGATGACGGGAAGCGGCGGCAATGATTTACCTAAACAAGTAGGCTTTGCGCCCGAAAATGTTAAGCTAAACAACCAGTTTATTGGTGGTGGCTTTGGGCGCAGGCTGTATTTCGATTACATTGTTGAAGCAGTGAATGTGGCTAAACTGGTAGATGTTCCGGTAAAACTGATTTGGTCAAGAGAGGATACCACTACACAAGGACCGTTCAGGCCGATGACATTTTCGAAACTTTCGGCCGGCTTTTCGGCTGATGGAAAACTGAGCACCTTTCAGCACAAGGTAATCAGCCCGTCTTATTTCGAATCGATGCAGGCCAATTTCGACCGTACCAAAGTAGATAGCATTATGATGGAGGGGATTGCCGAGCAGGCTTATGAAATCCCCAATTTAAAAACTATTTACGTTAGGGCCGATCTTCATATCCCTGTGGCGGCCTGGCGCTCGGTTACGAGCTCTACACTTGCTTTTGCACACGAGGGTTTTATTGATGAACTGGCCTATAAAGCCAAAAAAGACCCGATGGATTTCAGGCTGGAGCTGCTCAGCAAGGAATCTGACACTAAAAAAGTGTTGCTTAAACTGAAAGAAGTATCCAACTGGGACCAGAAACTACCGAAAGGCAAAGGTCGTGGTGTTGCTGTTTGGGATTTCTTTGCAGGGCTTGCCGGACAAGTGGTGGAAGTAACCCATCACCCTGATAAAACGATTAGTATTGATAAGGTGATTGCTGTTATAGATCTTGGCGCAGTAGTGAATACAGATAATGTTAAAAATCAGGTTGAGGGCGCGATCATTATGGCATTGGGTGCAGCTACAAAACCGGGCATTACTTTTAAAGATGGTAAAACGGTAGAACAAAATTTTTACGATAACCCAATGGTACGCATTAACGAGGCGCCCGCTGTTGAAGTGCATATACTTGCCGATGGCGGAAAAGTAAAAGGTGTGGGTGAACCGGGCTTACCTCCTTTCGCCCCTGCCCTGGCCAATGCCATTTTTGCCGCCAGCGGAACCCGTTTCAGGAAAATGCCTTTTGACTTAAAAACAGAGGGATAACCACAAGACAAACCTCGCAGGTTTTAAAAACCTGCGAGGTTTATTATATACTGGTTGGTGCCTCACCAATCAGCTTTAGCATTTCTGCATGATCTGCATTTATTCATCCCCCTGCCCCCTTCAAAAGGGGGACGAGATATACTAAACTATCAGTTGAGTTTGAAACCAATCTGTCCGTAGAGTTCCGAAGGGCTCTACGGACCAGGAATAGAAAAGAGTCTCCGACTCGTTCATATTAGTTGAGTTTGAAAACTCAATCTTATCATAAAATCGGTGAAGACGCTGCGCTTAACTCTACAGACAGTTCATTTTAAGTATTTCGGTCGGTGAGACACCGACCGATAGATTGGCTATTATGATCTAATGGATGGTGACTGCACCGACCAGCATTAGCATTTCTGCATGATCAGCACTTATTCATCCCCCTGCCCTCTTCAAAAGGGGAACGAGATATACTGAACTATCAGTTGAGTTTGAAACCAATCTGTCCGTAGAGTTCCGAAGGGCTCTACGGATTAAGGAATGGAAAAGAGTCTCCGACTCGTCCTTATTAGTTGAGTTTGAAAACTCAATCTTATCATAAAATCTGTAGAGACGCTGCGCTTAACTCTACAGACAGTTCATTTCAGTCAAATTTCACCACGTAGCTTTTATTGGCTACGGTATTCATCTGCTTTAATTTACCGTTATACATCAGTTTACAGTTGCCACCTTTGCGCGAAAGTATGTTGGCACTGGTTAATTTTCCGTCTTTCCAGGTCATATTAACCACGAAGTTACCTCTGGCTACGAAACCTTTAACCGCACCGGTTTTCCATTCAACAGGTAGTGCAGGTAATAATTCTATATAACCCTGGTGGCTTTGTAACAGCATTTCGGCAATACCTGCACCACCACCAAAGTTTCCATCAATCTGGAAAGGTGGATGCGCACCAAACAAATTGGCGTAAATACCGCCTCCACCGTATTTAATGGCTGCATCTTTACCAACAAAACGCATTAATTTTTTCACGGCATCGTAAGCCCTTTCTGCATTTTGCATTCTGGCCCATAGGTTTATCCGCCAGGTGATGGCCCAGCCTGTACCTTCGTTGGTACGCAATTCGAGCGATTTACGTACGGCATCGGCCAGTTTTGGTGTTTCGGCTGTGGTGATGCTGTAACCGGGGTAAGCCGAAAACAGGTGCGATAAATGCCTGTGGTGTGGCTCACGGTCTTCCCAGTCATGATACCACTCCTGCAAGTTTCCTTTTTTACCAACTTGATAAGGATAAAGCTTTGCCATGGCCTGCTTTACTTTGGTCGGAAGGGCTTCATCTACTTTTAACAGCTCAGCCGATTTTAGATAATCGGTAAACAACTCCCTGATCATAGCCATATCAGCAGTACTGCCATATAAAGTCTGGCCTGCATAACCTTTATCGGTGATGTAAACATTCTCAGGTGAAGTTGATGGTGCGGTTACCAGATAGCCTTTTTTATCGGCAGTTAAAAAATCGAGGCAAAACTGCACCGAACCCTTCATTAGCGGATAAGCCTGTTGTTTTAAAAAAATCTGATCATGCGTAAACGCATAATGCTCCCACAAATGGGTACTTAACCAGGTGCCACCCATCGGCCAGTTGGCCCAGCAAGGATCGCCTTCGCCGCTATCGCCTACGGGGTTAGTCATGGCCCACATACTGCTGTTGTGGTGACATACCCAGCCCCCGGCATTATAAAAATTCTTTGCGGTAATAGCGCCCGGCCCTGCCAAACGGCCAATAAAATCGAGCAAAGGCTGGTGCATTTCGGGCAAATTAGCTGCTTCAGCACCCCAGTAATTCATTTGAGCATTAATATTGGTGGTATAATTGCTGCTCCATGGTGGTCGTACCGATTCGTTCCAGACTCCCTGTAAATTTGCCGGCAATCCCCCCATGCGCGATGAACTGATTAATAAATAGCGGCTATACTGGTAAAACAAAGCAATTAAACTGTTATCGGTTTTACCTGAGGCAAACCGGTTAAGTCGATCTATCGTACTTAATTTTTCGTTTTCCGTATCACCCATTTGTAACGATACCCGGTCAAAATATTTCCTGAAATCGACCTGATGTGCTGTTTTCAAGCCTTCGTAATTCCGTGTGGCAACATTTTTAAGGTAAGCGGCTGCTATCGCATTTTCGTCCTTACCTGCTTTTCCAGGATTCTTATCAACGCCGTTGTAACTGGTGGCCATTGATAGTGCTAAAATCACCTCTGTTGCACCTTTAATACTTAAGGTACTGTCTTTCAAAACCTGTTTACCATTGCTTTTTAACACTTTCAGCATGGAAACAAAGCGCATGGCATTTACGGTATCGTTTACCACAGCATTGGCAATATTACCGCGGTAATTGGGCTCAGTATGTATGGGTGCCCAGCCTTTAAGTACCAACATACCTTGTTTAACCAAACTTTTAGCCAGCAGTTTACTATCGAAACTGCAGGAGAAATTAAGTTTATCTTCACCGGTAGCGGTTAACCTGAAGATAACCAGTTGTTGCGGATGCGACACAAAAGTTTCGCGGGTATAGGTGGTCTGATTGGCCTGATAGCTCACTTTAGACAACGCATTCTGAATATCGAGCTCCCTTTTGTAATTGGATATCTGGCCGTTATTGGCAAAATTAAAAAACAGGTTGCCAAGAGGCATAAAAGCTTCTGAATATGGCCCTTGCATAAAATGGACCAGTGAATCGGCCTTTTTATAATCTTCGGCAAACAATGCCTCTCTTACCGGAGCAAGATAATTTTTAGCATCAGGGTTTATTTTCGAAGCATCTATTGGTCCGCCCGACCATAATGTTGCTTCGTTGAGCGAAATCCGCTCTTTATCTATACCTCCATATACCATAGCACCTAAGCGCCCATTACCAAGCGGTAAAGCTTCTTCAAATTGGGTAGCCGGTTTGGTATACCAGAGTTTAAAGGCATTATTTTGCTGCGCACTAACACTCAGGCATACACTGCCGCAAAGTATAGTCAATAAAACTTTTATTTTCATCCGTTTAAAATTTGTCTTCATTTGTGATGAAGCTATCATGATTTAATCATTCCACGATGTGATTTGAAAAATCATGACGGTTTCATTTGGTTAGTCTGTTGAATTATGGCGTAAATTAAAGAAAAACAAAGCTCTAATCATCAATAGTTTTAGCAAATACCTAAACTTAATTATCGTCTTTAATCATTATTTATTTACTGGTATTTCGAACTTAATATCCGATTTGATATCGCCTTTTACCATATCTTTCAATTGGATTATAGGTTTTTCGGCACCAAACTGGTTCCCTTTAATTTGTACACCGGTACAGCCATAAAAATTTAACGCCGCGCGCGGTTTACCTGCCGGCATAAAATCTGATTTTTCTATCTTGTTATTGATAAAAACGAGCCCTTTCGTACTTTTTGCAGATAAAACGGGATAATCGTATTGTTTGAAGGTATTGTTTTCTATCCTGATGTTGCGGTGCACATAATAATCTTTTACCCACTGGCTGTTTTCGGGATTGATTTTAATGGCGCAATTCTCTGATCCGCTGTTAAAGCCACATTCGACAAACTGGTTATTGCGAATGGTTACATCAGTTACCGGACCCGATTCGTACCAGCCCATGGCATCATTTTCGATCAGGATGGCATGCATGCCCGTGCGGTAATACACATTGTTTTCAATCAGCACTTTGCGCCTGGTGGTAATTAACGTACCGCGCGAAATGGTGCCTTCGAATCTGCAATTGGTAATTTGTACGGCAGGTGTCCAGGTTACGTTTTCTAATGCATCACCCACTTTTAATTCGGCCGGAAAAGGTTTATCGAGCTCGACCAGCATTTCGCGTTCTGAAATTAATTTAGCCGTTTTAACCACGCCCTGTGCAAAAATCTGCAGGGCAGCACTATGTAGATAAGCTACGGTATCACCTGCTATAAAAGCATTAAAACCATAACTCTGGTGGTGCATAAATTTTAACTTTAAGGTATTGGGCGACACAATTTCGCTCACCTTTAAATGTGTACCATGCACATTAACAGGATCATCGTGCATACCATTATACCGACAATTATTGAGTGTGATTTGCCCTTTGCAGCCCGAAAAGTGCATCCCATCGGCCGATGAGGCAATTACGCGCCCACTTCCTGGTTCTGGTGCAACGGCAACATTATCGTAATTCAAATTCTCACAAAATTGAGATACAATGCCTAAACCATGCATCGAAAACATATTGACGTTTTGCAAACTGATATTTTTAGAGCGGTTTTGAAATGCCCCTACGTAATCGCGGTAACGGTCCCTCACGGTGAGCACATCGCCTGGCTGAGCCTTAAATTTTGAAAAATTGCCTGTAAATTTCACGGTAAATGGTGCAACTTGCTCAGCTTTGCTTTTGGCAAAAACATCCCAATTGCTGTAAAACAAGGTACCTGCAGTTGGCCTAACCAATACTGCGTGGTGGTTTCTGGTAATCCATTTTTCGCCATACCATTCCAAATGATCGTTTATAATTGCAAATTTACTATCCGGATGTACTTTAGCGGTAACCGATGTTGGGGTAATTTCCTGCAAAGTCATTTCAGACATGCCGGGACGCTCATAATTGACCGAAAGATTTTGAATCCGGATATTTTCGCTACCATCAATTATCCAGGTAATCATTTTGCCATGAAATACAAAAACAGAGCCGTTCCCTTCTAAGGTCAGGTTTTTTAAATCTTTGAGGTACAGGCCTACTCTTTGTTTTTTAACCGGAAATTCTACTTCAGAAGAACTATTGGAAATGTAATAATGGGTTTCGGCAGCACTATCGGGCCAGAAATCATATCTCCCTTTGGGGAAATTAAGCACGGTATTGGTCTGTCCTTTTGCCTTTTCGATTGCCTTTTGCACGCTGGCAGTGGCATCGGCAAAGCTGTTGGGTTGGGCACCAAATTCGGTAACATTAATGGTTTGCGCATAGAGCTGATGGCCTACGCACAAGAGCAAGAGGGTAAGGTATTTTTTCATTGTGTGCGGTGTAAAAATATATTTAATCTACAAATAAAGATTGATCCTCATTAATCTTTTCATCTGAAATATATGGTTGCTTATTCATAAAAAAAGAGCCGTTAAAAATTAACGGCTCTAAACTAAACCAACTAAACCTAATTATTCGTAAATGAAGTTACATTAATGGTCCATGCCCTGCTAGCTCCGTTTGCCGCAGTTACCACATATTTAAGCGGTTTTGTTGCATCGGTAGGGTCGCCTAGTGCAGGGGTTCCACTGGCCGGTGTAATGGTTGCCGCAGTAGAAATGTTTACATTAAACCACAATTTAGTTTGTACTACTTTGGCCTTTTCGGCTGTAGTAAACTGGCCGTTAGCTGCAGGCACACTGATTTGTACATTTATTATCGCATTGGCCTGATCTACAGTTTGTGTAACCGTTAGCGGCTGATAAGCTACAACAGGCTGTCCGTTTCTAATATCTGTACCGTTAAACCGATATTCGGCATTTACAAGCGTAATTTCATTGGTATCAAATAAGGGATAGTCTTCCAATCCCTTTTTTAAACAAGATGTTGTTAGGGTAACTACCAATAATAGAATGGAAGCTGATATATATTTAATTTTTCTTTTCATAATACAATATTTAAGATTACCATCCCGGATTTTGAGGTAAGAATTTAGGGTTATTATCAATCATTCCTTGTGGTACAGGAAACAAGTACCTTCTTTGCGGCGTAAAAACCCGCTGGTTATAACTCGTTCTAAATGGGCCAGTAACAATAGAAAAAGATTTCCTATCTTTTGATATATCCATAACACGTACAGGTTCTGTTAACTCGGCAATGGTTCCTCCTGGCGCAATCCCATCATTGGCATTAGCACCAAACCTCCCCCAGCGTAACAAACTATAATAACGGTCGTTTTCTTCGGTAAGCTCAACCCGACGTTCTCTTTTATAATCTTTCCAGGCATCAGTTAAATTATTGGCTGTTGATGCCGGTATTTGTCCGTGTAATACGCGTGTTTTATTTAAATTAACTACGGCATTAACCACATCTCCTTTTAACAAGTAGGCTTCAGCAAGGTTTAAATATACCCTGCCTAAACGCATACAAACAAAATGATAATCAGTACTTACACTGTTCAAATATGACGGCGAAACATTGGTATAAATACCTTTTCTCCAATACATATTACTAAGGGTAAAGGCATAATCCCCACCATTAATTTCTCCCAAAAAGCGAGCGGCATTTCCCCTTAAACCCGTTGTAAATAGTTCGCCATAAAAACGCGTAGAATCACTGATAATAGAGGCTTTCCACCTGGCATCGCGGTTTTCGTTGGTTAGGGTCCAAATAGTTTCGGTGCTACCAGGTTTTATGCGCCCCATTTTTACTAAGGTTTCATCGTTTAGCTTAGCGGTCTTATCATGCGGAAAACCTGTCCTCGAAAAAGGTACCAGTACATTTACACTCTCATCAACCGCATTGATGTATTGCGAAGTTTGATTCCAGGCTACAACCTTGGTTGGATCAGCCTTATCGATGGTTAAATAATCATCGGTTAAATTTTGTGCAGGGAAATTTTCTGGCCAGCACTCAAAAGGAACAGACTTGGTAAACAAGGGCGAACCTTGAAATTTATTGATCTTATCGGCAGTTATGTTTGGCATTGCATTTTGCATCGGCGTGCTCGAAACGGTGGTATTAATGGCTTTTCTGTAAATACCATAAATAATTTCGTTAGATGTGCTTTTAGTTTCATTAAACATACCCTCGTAATCGGTTTCCAAGGTATAGCCACCTCCAATTACCAGTTGCGCGTTGGCAATAACTTTATCCAACAATGGATCGTTTGCAGCTACATTTGGTGCTGCCGGATAGTTCTTGTAAGCCAGCGCTTGTAAACATACCTCGGTTAAAAAAGCAGCTGCAACATATTTATTCGTCCTGCCTGATACTTTGGTGCTAGGTAAATCAGCTATAGCATCCTCCAGATCTTTTATAATATAGTTATAACTTTCAGTTGGGTTGGCAGTTGTAGGCAATAAAAACTCATCGTTTTCATTTAAAACCTTATCAATCCAAACAATACGACCAATGGTACGTGCTACATTGTAATAAGACATGGCCCGCAAAAATTTAGCTTCGGCAATTAATTCCTTTTTGTCTGCATCGGCAATACCTGGCGATTCGCTCACATTTTTAATGATTACATTGCATCTACGAACGGCTGACCAGTTATTAAAGCCATAATCACTTCTGTTGGTTAGTCCGGGCCTTTCACTAAAAACTGTATTTGCTCCGCCTATTCCGCCCTGGGCAATGATGTTTGTGGTGTATGGATCCTGACCAGGCCCGCTTGCAAAACTGTTCATGATGCCATAAGTACTAAAAATAAAGGTTTCGGCGTTTGCTTTACTACTCCATATAATATCTGGACTAATCCTATCGGTAGGTAAGGTATCCAATACTTTTTTACAAGAATTTAGTGCCAGTAAACCAGTTATAATCCCTATAGTTGTTATAATTTTTTTCATGATTTTTCTAAATAAAGTGATTAAAAACCTGCGGTAACCCCTATTGCAAATGTGCGCTGAATAGGATATTCGTAGTTGTTCAAATTATTGGAACCAGACTCAGGATCGATAAAATAATCCTGGCTCTTGGCAGCAGTTAGTAAATTTGTACCCGACACGAATAATCGCAATTGCTGAAATGGTGCCTTTTTAAGCAAGCCTTGTTTAAAATCATAACCAAACTGTGCATATTTTAAACGGATATATTTAGACCCTATCAACCACGCATCAGAACCCTGAAAATTATTACTGCCATTAACTCCAGGCGTTGAAACCGCTCTTGGAAAACGTGCATCCTGATTATCAATGCTCCAATAATCGGTTTGATATGCATAAACCAACTGATTTTGATTGCTCGAGCCTTGTAACACATCGCCAATATAACGATCTCTATTACCCGCACCTTGTACTACTGCATTAAATGAAAAACCCTTGTAACCCAAATCGATTGTAATACCGTAATTGGTACGTGGAAAACTATTGCTACCAATTTGCCTGTTATCATCAGCTGTAATTTTACCATCACCGTTGGCATCAAAATACCTTAAATCGCCGGCAATCACATTTGGTGTAATTACCCTTGCTCCACTTAGCAACTGACTGTTATCGGTATAAAAACCAAGGCTATGTAAACCGTATCCGTAAAAATCTCCAGCTGTATTTGTTCTTCTTGCATACGGATTTTTAATCGTCGCATCGCTTTCTGTAGGGTATTTTTCCCATAAGGTATTGGATCTGGTAAAGTTAAAACCAACTTTATAGGTAAAATCGTTAATATTACTCGCCCAGTTTACATTAAACTCAAAACCTTCTGTTCTAAAAGCGGCTCCTGCAACGTTCACCAAAGGTAATCCTACTCCTAAAGTAGCTGCAAAACGCGGATCGCTGGCTACAAATCCTTTTCTACGGGTATAAAAATAATCGAAACCACCTGTTAATCTATTGTTTAAAGTTCCAAATTCAAGTCCTAAATTTCGGCTACCTATTGTTTGCCACGAATAGGTGCTTCTGGGTAAAGCACCTGGTTCAGAACTACCTTGCACCAAATTACCGTTAACCACCCAGGCATTGGCATTTAATCCATAAGCCGGTACATATTGAAACGGAGCAATCTCTTCTCCACTAATCAAATCCTTTTTATCGCCTAATTGGCCATAAGATCCCCTCAGTTTTAAGAAATCAAGAATATGTTTTTCTTTAAGTGATTTCATGAAGTTCTCTTCCGATACCACATAATTTGCAGATACTGCATAAAAAGTTCCCCACTGGCTTACCGGAGGAAAAATATAATCGCCATCTCTTCTAATCGATCCTTCTATGGTATATTTTGATTGATAGCTATATTTTAAACGGGCTAAAATTGCTGCACGTCTTTTTTCCCCCTCACTACCTCCAGTAGTTGCATTCAACGTTGGTCCGGCCACAATCTGATCGTAGATAATCTGATAATTCTGTCTGGTTCCGTTAACGATCGAAAAATCATCGGTTTGACGTTCAAAAACACTTGTAAAATCAATTGAATGATCGCCAAATGTTTTATTGTAAGTTAAATAACCTTGTAAGGTTTGCGTAGCACCTTGTCCTTGCTCATTGGTTAACGACGGTGGCCCGGCGTTAATAGGCGTTCTGCTGCCAATAGCATAAGCTGGGGCTAAATAAGTCCAAATTTTCCTAAAATTATTATATGTTGTATAGGCACCATTAACTTTCACTTTTAAACCTTCTAAAAACGGAGCACTGTATTCTAAACCTAAGTTAGAGTTAAAAATTTTAGCTGTAACTTTGTTATATCCTGAAAGCGGATCTAACTCCCTAACCGGATTATCGGGCTGAGAGGTTGGCAAACCAAACTCATTAACCGCTAATTGTGAAGGTTGTCTGTTCTGAATGTGGCTATAAATACCGCCATAACCGGCATAGGGCACAGAATTGGTTTCGATGAAGCCATCAATACCCGCCGTAACTTTTAAGTTTAGCTTTTCGATATCGCTGGTTGTATTTAAGCGGTAAGTAGTACGTTTATTATAGTTTTTATCGGTACGCAATATCGATCCCTGGTTGTAATGCGAAAGGGAAGCGTAATAGGTTAATGATTTTGTACCCGAGGTTAATGATAAATCGTGACGCATTTCAGGTGCAAATTTCTTCATGGTTAAACTTTGCCAGTCGGTATTGGGAAAGTTTAGCGGATCGGAACCTGTTCTTACTTTTTCTAAATCGGCCGGCGTTCTGAACGGACTTTTACCTTCATCTGCGTACACTTTATTTAAAGCTACAGCTTGTTCATAAGCACTCATCTTCTCAGGAAACAAAGTGGGCTGAGAAAAAATCTGATTATACGAATAGTTTATACTGGTTTGACCTTCTTTTCCACGTTTAGTGGTTACAATAATAACCCCATTTGCTGCAGATACACCGTATAGTGCTGTTGCCGCTGCATCTTTTAAAATTGAATATTCCTCAATATCGTTCGGATTAAGGTTCGCAAAATCATTTGATGAGCGGATTACATTATCAATTACAAATAGTGGTGTACCACCACCACGAATTGAAATGCTGCTTTTAGCACCGGGAGCACCCGTACTGGCGGTAACAATAACCCCTGGCAGCCTACCTGCAACTGCATCATTTATAGATGCAACAGGTATTTGCGCCACCGTTTTCATATCTAAAGTACTGATGGCGCTCGTTGTTACCCTTCTTGTTGTTTTACCATAAGCCTGCACCACCACCTCATCAAGGCTGTTGTTGGCTTCATTTAATATGATATTCATAGTAGAATTAGCTGGCATTTCGACAGTTTCATATCCTATCATGGAAAAAACCAAAACGGCCCGATCAGGTACTTTGAGTACAAACTTGCCATTGATATCTGTTGAGGTACCCACCCCCTTAATTCCCTTTACTGTTATACTAACTCCAGGAATGCTGGCTCCTGCAGCATCTTTAACTGTACCTTGCACGCTGATATCTTTGTTATTTTCATTATTTACCAAAATGGTAACCAGGTTTTGCTGCTGAACATTAAAACTAAGCGCAGTACCAGACAATAAGGCACGCATTACTTCTTCTAATGAGGCCTGATTGGTTTTAATGCTGACTACCTTATTAAAAGGGCCTTCGGTTGGGCTATACACAAAACGATAACCACTCTGTTTTTCGATGGTTTGTAAGGCTTTTTCGAGTCTGATATTTTTAAGATCGAGCGTAAGTTTTTCTTGCGAGAAAACCTTCGCCGAAACATTCAGGCAGGTAACAAAGACTAATAAAAATGCAATCTTCATTTGGATAATGATTTTAGAAAGCAGCCTGAGCCATGGCGAGGCTTGACTAATGTAAATTTTAATCATATTTTTGTTTTTTGATTGGTTTATTTGGGGCTACGCATTTCCAGTGAGGAACCCCAGATTAGAAAAAAGATCAAAAAATTATCGGGGGAATGTGTTCGAGCACTTCCCCTTTTTCTTTTCGATACAGGTTTATTTTGGTTAGTTGGTTTATTTGGTTACGATTATATGCTCTCCTTTCTTTTTAAACTTAAAATGTTTCACTTCTTGAAGCTTACTCAGGATGGTTAATATATCCTCGTTTTCAAAGTGTCCGGTATAAGTATAACCCGCTAGTTCCTGATCCTTAAATTCAATGGTCACATTAAACCAGCGCTCCAGTCGTACTTTAATATCTTCAAAATTGTCGTTCGCAAAAATGAGGTTGTTATTGGTCCATGCCGATTCTACAACTTCTTTATCGACTACTGTAAGGTTATTGACTTCAATTTTAGGCAACCTATCTGCCCCATCTGTAGTAGAAATGCCCGGATCAGTTTTGGCTTTTAAAATGTGATAGGTAATTTTCTGTCCGGCTTTAAGGATTACAATATTTTTGTTTAAGCCGGTATTGTCTTCAAGCTTAATGGTACCCCGCACCAGGGTAGCTTCCGATTCATCCTCATTAGCATAGCTCTTTACGTTAAATGCAGTACCCAAAACACTGATTTTAAAATCTTTGGTCCGGACAAAGAAAGGTTTGGCCGCATTGTGCTTTACATCAAAATAAGCTTCGCCGGTTAGCTTTACGTTTCTATCTTTTTGGTTGAAATGATCTCCAAGTTCAATTTTACTATCGGCGTTCAGGTATACCAAGGTACCATCGGGTAAGGTAATTTTCTTCTTCTCTCCTCTTTTAGCCACAAAATTTCCGGCATAGTGCAAGGCCTTGTTTGGACGCTCATAGAAGATATACATCAACCCTGCTAAAAGTAAAACTAATACAGAGGCGGCAATAGCATAGTGTACAGCCCTGAACCTTTTAACTTCGGTTACCGGGTTTAGTTGCGCTGTAAGATAATCTACCTGCTGATTAACCGGTTTTAGGTTACCACTTAAAAGCTGGTACATTTTTTTAGCAGCATTAACTGTTTTATCTTTTTCGGGATGTTTATTAATCCATTCCTCCCAGAAAACCACGCATTTTTGGTTGCTACCTTCGCAATATTGCTTAAAGGTATCGTCCATTAAAAAATCTTCTGGGTATCTATATTCATCAATCATGGAACGGGCTTTTTAATACCAGTGCTTAGAAGTTGAAATTTTTACCAAGATTTTTTTAACTTTTTTTAATTTATTTTAAAAATCTGCCCTGGCGGGCATATAAAGGCTAAAATTTAAGCTGGGTACGCAAAAATTTTAACGCACTATAAATGGTATTGTAGGCAGTTCTGACGGTTAATTGTGTTCTTTTGGCCAGGTCTTCGTAACTCAAGCCATCGTAAAACCGTAACTGGATTAATTTTCGCTGCTGTGGAGTCAGCTTTTCGAGGGCTGCAAGTAAACTGCTTTTAACCAGCTCATCTGATTGGATTTTTACAATTAACTCCTCGTAAGGCATTTCGAGCAATGCCTCATCTTCAGTCACAATTACCGAGATTGCTTTATTTAAGCGCGCTTCGTGCGCAATGCGTTTTAAAATTTTTCGCTTTAAAATGGTACGGAGATAGGCCTCTACCTGTTCTACCCGCGGCAGTTTATCGTGTTTCTCCCAAAGTTCTAAAAACACCTGGTTAAGAGTATCGGTAACCATTTCAGCATCGCCATAAACCCGCAAACCGAAGCCAGCTAAGCCCCTGTAAAGTCCTTTGTACAGGTTTAGAAAGGCATCTTTCTCCCCCATGCACATAGCCTCCCACCAAAGGGTATATAGGGTACTCTTACCATCAGGGAAATCAGGCTTATCCATGGTAAAATTTCCCACAGTTTATTCCGCTAACCGGATGTAAAGTTCCTGTTTTAAAAAGTTTTTGCAAAAATATAGTCATTCATCATTTAACCGGCACACCATTTTAGGGATATATGCTGTGCAGATTTTTGGTTTATTGTAAGCTTGGTTGGCTCCAAGGTACAGGTTAATCTTTAAATCCCAACTGTTTTTTAAGCAAATGTTTTTTTATCTCAACTTATGTTAAACAGAAATATCTGCAAATAAAACTAAACATTGTTTAGCAAAACTAAAAAAATATACCGATGAGCAACTACACAATTTATTTCGCTTACCCCTTAAACAAAAAATGTTGAACCCGGGCAAACCGAATCCAACAATTAAAAAAGTGAGCAGCATTATTTGCTAATCCTGCTCTATGAAATTAAGTTCCCTATCGTGTGTTTCAGGAATGGTAAGCACACTGTAAATACCAATGGCGAAACAAATTAACCCCACTACCGCAGCAGCATGAAGCGGTAAAATATCAGGTTTTAAGGCACCATACAAGGTTGTCATTAATACCACAGTACCCCTAACCATATTGGGAATGGTAGTTGCGGCAGTAGCCCTTAAATTGGTGCCAAACTGCTCGGCGCCAATGGTAACAAACATGGCCCAATAACCAATGCCAAAGCCCAGCCAAAGGCACATGAGGTATATTCCGGTGGGATTAGCTACACCTCCATACAGGTAAATAATAGTGCCTACAAGCGTAAAAAGCATTAATAGGGTTACTGCCTTTTTTCTGGAGCAGAGCAGATAACTTAACACCCCACTCAAAAGATCGCCGGCGGCCAAACCAATGTAACACCACATTACCGAAAGGCCTGGTTTTACCTCTTCGGTTATGCCCAAGGCCCTGGCAAACTCATTGCTAAAGGTAGCCAGGATGCCGATTACATACCAGGTAGGCAGTCCGATACCAATACACCGCGCGTAGAGTTTCAAGCGACGGGTATTGGTAAAAAAAGAACTGAAACTCCCCTTACGTACCTGTTCGCGCTCAGCAATTTGCGTATACATACCCGATTCGAAAACACCGATTCTTAACAACAAAAGCAATATGCCCAGGCCACCGCCGGTAAAATAGGCATAACGCCAGCTAAAAAGTTCGACGGTAAAATAAGCGGCTACTGCTCCCAATAAACCTACCCCCGCAACAACAGAGGCACCAATGCCACGGAGTTTTTTGGGTAAACTTTCGGAAACCAATGTGATTCCGGCGCCCAGCTCTCCGGCCAAACCTATGCCGGCCACAAAACGCAAAACTTTATAAAGCGTAATGTCCTGAACAAATCCACAGGCAAAATTAGCAATTGAATAGGTTACTATCGAACCGAACAATACGGATAACCTGCCTTTTTTATCACCTAAAATGCCCCAAAGTATGCCTCCTAATAGTAAACCACTCATTTGCCAATTCAAAATACTCGCTCCTTCTACTGATTGTGCGGTTTCATCCAGACCCAGTTCAATCAAGCTCGGAATGCGAACAATACCGAAGAGCAGCAGATCGTAGATATCGACAAAATAGCCTAAGGCGGCAACAATAACTATGGTGCTGAACAGATGCTGCCACACACTTTTACCTTCTATCTTTTCCATATTTACTGATAGATAAAAGTAACGCTTGCCTCGCAGTTATTGTCGGCCACAGCTCTTACCCAATGGGCACTAAATCCTGCAGAGAATTCGTATTCAACAGGCATTCCGGGAGCAACATCAAAGGTTTTGTACTGGTGAAAACCAGTGAGATCGAAATCAACTTCCAGCGTAATTTTTACCGGTTTGTTAGCCGTTAAACTCACTTTTTTACGGTCGTAACCGGTCATTAAATAAGGAAGTGAAACCTCGCCAGCCTTAATGCTGCTGTTTTTCCATACGCTCCCTGTGCCTACTACTTTCCCCATTTTCCACATATCATCTACCCCGCCATACCACAGGCCATTAGTAGCATTGCCAAAGTACTGCCCATCAGCTTGTGCGTCTTTCTTTGTTCCGCTGAATACCAGTAACCCGCGCCAGGTACAGAAATCGACTATTTTCTTATTATGTGTAGTTACCGGACGCAAAGCAATGAACCCGCTTTCGCGCCCAACTTCATAAAAAGTACCGGTAATATTCAACATAAAGCGTTCTGATTCTATCTCCCTTTTATCGCGATAAGCAAAAGTTTCGTAAGTAGCAGCACCTTTAGGTAACCTGAAAGTACCTGTGGCATCTTTTACAATTACCGAGGCATCATCAACGGTGTATCCTTTAACTAATTTACCCAGGCGCATTACCTGTGCGCTGCTATCGGCGGTTTGGGTAATGGTTGCTAGTTTTTCATCAACTTCCGAATACTTATTTTCGGTTGTTTGCAATACCTGCAGGTTTTTATTAAAATTAGCCGGACGGATAATGCTTGCATTAACAGGACTGGTATCTGCAATATCAGCCAACGATTTAAACAAAGTTGTATTTGGAGTATGCGGCTTTCCGCTAAAATGCATAAAAGCCGTTGCAATACAATCTTTATCGGTTTTGAACCTGATCCAGGTGGCCTTCAAATCGGCTGGGATAAAATAATACTGATACTGGTTGGCTTTGAGACTGATTTTTTTGTAATCCTTCCATTGGTTATTTCCGGTAACATCGATCTGAAGCGTTAAGGTTGTTTGCTGATCGGCCAGCAGGTGGAGCACCTTTTTATCAAATCCGTTAATGAGATAAGCATCTGAAGGGATATTGGCCTTAACTGCATCTTTTTCCCAGGGTCCGCCCCAGCCTGTAGGGCTGCCCCATGTTTTTAAATCGTTCCACTGTCCAAACCAGAGGTTAGATTGCGATCGGCCTGCAATAGGATTTTCCAACACGGTGGTTTCATCTGTTGCAATTACAATCTGGTTGTTCCAGTTACAAAAATCGGGGATATAACGCAAATGCGTATTGAGCGGAGCAATACCGCCACTGTTTGCACGCGAAAAGGTTTTCGGGAAATCGTACATCATGGCATGCATATCCATCAGCATTTTACCATTGCCCACTTCACGTATGCGCGGCCACTCAGTGTACCAGCCACCACGGTGATCGTAAGTATGGGCAGCTTTGGGCAAACGATAGGTGTACCACTGCCCTTTGTCCAATAGCTTGAGTATAACTGATCGTTTATCCCATCCTATGCTCCATAACGGGGTTTTATCATCAGGGCTACCATAAATCCCGCCCGGACCGGTTACATCAGTAAACTGCCTGCGTGCTATTATCTCCCATTTTTTTCCATCCCAGCTCGCCAGTACTCCTTTTTCTTCATCATTTTTTGGCAAGCTACCCGCCTGGAGCATCTCTTTGGTAATTTTAAATACGGCTTCCTCGCCATTATTGGCTACTACCAGTTTGCCCTGAGCAGTATAGGCACCTTTGCCATGCCAACCCGGAACCGGCTTATGAAACAGTTTATTAACCGCGAGTGTATGCACATTTACTTCATATAACGTACCTTCCATATCATAAAAATAAACCATGTTTTCAGGGTCAGTAAGATGCCTTGCGGTAGCAGTCATCCGCCCCGGCATTACACTGAATGGAATTGTTCTCACCTTACCTTTATCATCAATAAAATAGCTGCTGGTAATGAGCTGCTTAGATTCACGGTGAATCATCCGGTTTGCGGGTGTGCCGCCGATACTCTCGGGATGGATGGTTACATTTAAATCTTTATCCAAACTATAGAGTTTATCGGCGCTACCCTTAGGCTCATGTGGCGAATAGGTAACCATCCAAAGCTGCCCTGCCCATGGCGTAATGGCACCAATACCGTTTTCGAAACCCTGACGACCTTTCTTGATATCATGTTCCGTTTTTGGCCAACCTTCGTTAAAAGTAGCCAGGTGTGGGTAAACGCCGCTAACTTTTAAGGGGGTTGTTTGCGCCATGGCAACTGGAGCAGTGAACAAAAGCAGGTTGAAAAATACGCTGCGTTGTAAAATTGATCTTATATTCATATGTGTGGTTAAAAATGTGGCTGAATAATACTTCAGCCACTAGTATTTATGCGGTTGCGAGATTAATAATTTGGGTTTTGGTCCAGTCCAGGGTTTTGAATCCTGTCTACATTCGGAATAGGCCACAGATATTGCCTTGTTTTATCAAAATTTCTTTGTGCTAAAATTTTCACGTCATCACCAAAGCCCGAATAATCAGGAATACCATCATCATCAATTGGGGTTACACCAGGGAACGGCCATTTAGCCCTATTCTGCTTAGCCGGATCGGGTAAGCCAATTACCGGACGGGTGAGTGCTTTTTCAGCAAGCTTCCAACGGATGAGATCCATATACCGCAAGCCCTCCAGCACAAACTCTACCCTTCTCTCCCTTCTAACTATTTTTCTTAGTTCGGTGACATCTGTAGTAGTAACCGATGGATAAGAGGATGTGGTTGCAACTGCAACTCCATAAGCCCTTGCCCTCACCCGATTAATTGCATTAAGTACTGATGCATCTATCTCATTTAATTCAATCTTCGCCTCAGCATAAGTTAACAGTACCTCTGCAAACCGGCATATTATCCGGTCGTTGTCTTCTACCAACCTATCAAACCAGGATTGATCAATTCCTTTTTTCCAAAGGAAACCGGTAAAACTGGCATTAACCTGAATAGATCTGGTATCGTTGTTACGCACCGTAGTTCCTGTTCTTGAGCTTTTTACAGTAATTGAATCAGGATGTGGCTGGTAATTATAGCCGATCCACTGCGTACTAAATTCAACAATATTTGCCGTAAGCCTTGGATCGCGGTTTGCAAATGGCTTTTTAGGATCATATAGAGGTGATTCATCAATGGGCTTGCCATCTTTGCATTCGTAACTATCAAATATATCGCGGGTAGGAATTTGAGCGCCAAACCCGGTAGCATTACGCGGAAGAAAATCCTGAACATAAGCAGCATTATTAAATACCTGCTGTGTTTGATCTCTGGGGATACTCACAATTAACTCTTTGCTCGTTTCTCCGGCTTTCAGAAACAGATCACGGTAACTGGGGTTTAAATCGTAAACGGCTGTCCCCAATTGCATAACCGCATTGGCAGCATCTCTTGCAATATCCCATTTACCCAAATATAATGCGGTACGTGCCTTAAGTGCTAATGCCGCACCTTTTGTAAAACGTTTCATCTGTGTACCAGTAAAGGACGTTGGCAAGTTGGCCGCAGCGAAATCAAAATCGGCAAAAGCAAATGCCAAAACCTCTTCTTTTTTGCTTCGTGTAACTTTATAAGCTTCTTCAAGCGAAAGTGGTTGGGTAATTAGTGGTACATCGCCAAAATGGGTAATCAATCTGGAATATTGATAAGCACGGATGAGCCTCATTTCGGCCTCGTAAACTTTAATTACCGCTGCCGGGGTGCTGCCGAGCGCTTTATCTTTACTGGCTATAAAAGTATTAACCCTCGAAATAGCCCGGTAAGCGTTCGTCCATAAGGTATTTGCTGTGCCATCATCGGCATTCATTGTACCAAAAGTAACGGCATTTCCCAACTGGGCGCGGTGCCAAAAATCGTCGGTAAATAAATCATTATCGTTTGACCAAAAATCTAATCTGTACAAATCATTTACAGAGAGTTCTAATTCATTTTGATTTGAGTAGAACGAGGTAGAAGAAGGACCATCAAGTGGATTAAGGTCTAGCTTCGAACATCCCAGGGAAGTTAAAGCCATAGCTACCATCAGGTATATAATTTTCGTTTTCATTGTTTATATATCTAAAATTTATTAAAACTTAACCACTGCTCCTACAATAAAAGTTTGTACAATCGGGTAACCAAAATTGCTGGCCTCGGGGTCGGCATCTATGTAATTCGGAAAATTATCTATGGTAAATAAATCGTTAGCAGATGCATAAAGCCTGAATGATTTTACACCTGCTTTTTTTAAGAAAGCTGGTTGAAGCGTATAGCCCAGGGTAATGTTTTTTAACCTGAAATAGGCACCGTTAATTAACCAATAATCGGAAACTGTATAGTTATTGCCGTTTGAGGCCCTTGAAAGTCTTGGGTACTTAGCAGCAAGATTTTGTTCGGTAGTGTTATTGGTGCTCCAAAAGCGTCCGGGTAAGGCGGCGGGCATATTTCCAAAATCTTCGGCAAAAGGTTGTACCTGCTCAAAAGGCATCAGACTTAATTTTTTACCAACACCTTGAAATACCACGCCAAAATCAATCCCTTTATAGTCAAGTTTAATATTTCCTCCGTACGAATACCGCGGCAACGATCCGCCTAAAATCACCCTGTCTTCAACTGAAGAAATGATATTATTACCATTCATATCCTGATATTTTACGTCACCAGGTTTGCTGTTGGCGAATTTAGCGCTATTCGCTACCTCATCAGCCGTTTGAAACAGACCTGAAGATTTATATCCATACCAGGAGTTAAATTCTTCTCCAACAATGTTTACGGTACTTCCTAACGATCCGATATTGCTAATTTCCAATACTTTTGTTTTTGCATCAGATAAGTTTGCTGCTATCGAATAATTTAGTTCACCGATTTTATCGCGCCAGCCAATTTCAAGTTCAAATCCTTTGGCACCAATGATTCCTAAATTATCTGTAGGATCTGCATATCCTGCATAATTTGGGATATCACATGTTAATAAAATGTCTCTCGTTTTTTTATTGAAGTAATCGGCAGTTATACTCAACCTGTTGTTCAGCAAAGTCATATCCACACCAATACCTGCAGTACGGGTAGTTTCCCAGGTGATATTGGGTATATTGAATACTACCTGTGCATAACCGTTTACCGGAACTACCGATGCCCCCTGATAGAGTAAAGCAGTACTTGGTGATAAATTGGCCTGGTAAGGATAATTTCCTATTCTTTCATTCCCTACCTCACCGAACGATCCCCTTACCTTTAAGAAAGATAGCCATTTAATATCTTTCAAGAAGCTTTCTTTACTTACTACCCAACCCAAAGAAAAAGACGGGAAAACAGCATCACGGAAATTGGCACCAAATCTCGAAGATTTATCATAACGAAGATTTCCCTGAAGCAAATATTTATCCTTGAATCCGTAGGTAACCTGACCAAAATAAGAACGCAAGGCGGTTTCAAAAGCTGTACCATCGTTGTCTCTTAACAATTGGGAGCCTGAGGTAAGGTAAGGATATCCGGTAAGCGGAAATCCTTGTCTGGATGCAGATAAAGATTCGTAAAAACGGTAATTTTCTTCATAGCCTGCCAATACCGAGATATCATGTTTTTCAGCGATCGTTTTACGGTAATTTGCTAAAAACTGACCATTAATTACCATGTCCTCGGTTCTGCCCTCACTTAAATCGGTAGTTGCCCTGTTGGTAGAAATTTGCCTTGTTGGTTGCAAAAAGTCGTAAAATTTAACCTGTTGCGAATAGACTTTAGTTTTGTTAAAATCAAAACTAGGCGATACCAGCGCGGTTAAAGTTAATCCATCTATAGGTTTATAATTAAGGGCGAGCCGGCCTACAATCTGATTGCCCAGAAATTTATTTGAACCACCCTCTGCAATTTGTGCCATTGGGTTCCGGCCTGTTTTACCATCTGCCAATCTTCCATCTGTATAATAGGCACCATAAATGGGCGGCAAAACCCTGCCCTCATATATCGGGTTACCATAACCCGAGGCGTTAACCACATTGTTGGTAGCCGTTCTTTTATAGGCAATATCTAAATTGGTAGAGAGTTTATCCGAAATCTGCAAATCGTTATTAATTCTAACCTGATAACGGTTGTAATCATAATTATCATAAAAAGACAAGGCATTTTGATAACCGATAGACGCTTTTGTTTTCACCTTTCCGGTACCCACTGTTAATACCAGATCGTGCCTGTTTCTGGGAACCGACTTTCGCTGTAAGGTCAAATCCTGCCAATCTGTATTAAACCAATAATTCGGATTGGTTTTAACACTATCCAAATATCCGTTAATGTAAGCGTCTGGATATAAAGCTGCCCCGCCATCATTTGCAGAACGCTCGTTAATATATTTTAAATAGTCTATTACACCTACAAATTTTGGCAAGGCAGTAGGCTTTTGCAAACCAAATTCATAATTGTACTCTAGGTCTGATTGGCCATTCTTAGCTCTTTTCGTGGTAATCAACACCACCCCTGCAGCGCCGCGGCTACCATAAATGGCTGCTGATGATGCATCTTTCAGCACTGAAATACTTTCTACATCAAGCGGATTAACATTATCAATATCAGATACCGGAATTCCATCTACAAGATATAGTGGGTCATTGTTTCCACTGGTTGTAATACCACGCACCCGGATGGTGGCACCCGCACCCGGAGCACCACTGCTACGCGTTACCGTAACACCGGCAACGGCACCTTGCAGGGCTTCCGAAACTTGTATGGTTTGCCTTTCAGCTACATCACGACCACTTACTGTACCCACCGAGCCCGTAAGGTCTTTCTTTTTCTGCGTACCATAGCCCACCACTACTACATCGTTTAAATTGTTTTGGTCGGCTTGTAGTGCCACTTCAAGCGGTTTTCCGTTAAGGGTTATGGTTTGTAACTGATAGCCCACATAAGCAAAAGCAAGGCTTTTTACCGCATCTGGTACGGTAAGGCTAAACCTGCCTTGATTATCGGTTATGGTTCCGTTTTTTGTACCGGGTACACTCACGGTTACACCGATCAGGCTTTCCTTTGTTTTCGCATCGGTAACTCGCCCCGAAACGATCTTTGTTTGTGCTTGCACTGTGTAATAAATACAGCTTAGCAGAAACAATAGCAATAGGTTCTTTTTCATTCAAGATTTGGTTAGTTGTAAAATAGTTTGTTGGTTTTGTCAACTGAGATAGCAGCAGACAACGTAAATTTAGGAGCACATTTGGCTAAAAATGGCCTCAATGGCTGGCCAAAGTAGAGCCATTATTTAATACAACCTAAAACGCTAACAAACAATAACTTAACAACATAAAAAAGATTAAATGGATAAGCCATTAAAGCCAAAAAACGGATGATTTGTTCCTAACCTCCAACTTCATCATCTTAAAATTGTTGATTACAACCTGAATTCCTGTTCCTTTATTTTGATATGGATGCTTTTTCAGTAATTTTATGGCGTATCGATAAGCGATCACTAACCAAACACCTAAGCCATTTCATCCTAAATTTTAAACAACAGGCGTAAAAAGCATGAACGAAGAATCCTTACAGGCTGAAAACATATTATTCTTTCGAAACCTGGATAGCTGTTGTCAGAAAATTGCTGAACAGACCGAAAATCAGGATATAACTTCATGGAAAAACAGTGATTACATTAAACTCAGCGGCCTTTTGTACCGCAAAACAAAGGTGCACCTGGGCGAAAACACCTTAAAAAGAATATTTGGTAAAGTTAAAACCTCTAACCGCTACTACCCACAAAAAGCCACACGTGATGCGCTGGCACAGTTTATCGATTTCCGCGACTGGCAGGAGTTTGAACGCATTAACTCGCTTACAATTGAAAAAACTGCCCTACCAAAGCCTCCTCAGATAGAAGAACATCCAAAGCCATCAAAAAGGGCTAAATACACCCTTAAACTGATTTTGCTTGCCATTATGGTATTAGTAGGTTTTGGTTTGTGGGTATACCTTCAAAGCCTGATTGGCGACCGGGATATTAAACTCGTATGCCTCAATCCTAACGGGATAAGTCCGCATTCTGCACTTTTTAAGCTCAACATTAAAAACAATGCAAAGATTAACCGTGCCGAATACCTGATTGATTTTGCTGACGGAACTTCGCTGAAAAAAAGCTTTTCGGCCGATTTGGTTAACCATTATTACGAGACTCCTGGCAGATATTTCCCCATATTGCTTCATAACCGAAAGTTGATTGACACGACCGCTGTTTATTTACAAAGCAAAGGCTGGGACCTGACTGCCGCTGTAGAGCACGATACCACCAGGGTATATCCGGTTAGTAGCACCGGCATCCAAAACCAGAAAAGAATATCTGTATCTACGTCAGCGCTCCTAAAATCGGGTGTTGATACCACCAAAACCTTTTTCGTTTCATTTGCCAATATTAAACCGACCACCATCAGCGCCGACAATTTTGAGCTGAATGTTTTCATCCAAACGTCTCCTTCACGTCCGGGAGTGCGCTGCTCGCAAACAGATTTGATTGTCTATGGAGAAAAAGACTTTCATTCGGTAAACCTGATTAAACCTGAATGCGTGGTATGGAGCAATTTAAAATTCTCTGAAAATCAGCTGGATGGAACAAAAGATGACCTGAGACCTCAGGGACAGGACCTGCGCAGTGGTAAAAATGTAAAACTTCGCATTGAAAAACAGCACGCCAGGCTATTTGTAGATAATCAGGAAATCATTAATACAAGTTATAAAAACCCGATAGGAAAACTGATGGGTGTGAAAATAAGATTTGCGGGTGTTGGTGCTTTCGAAAATTTTCAGGTATACGACTTAAAGACTAAAGCGCAGTTTTAACCGGAAATAAAGCCTTATTAAAATGCCTTATAAAACAAAAACGGGGACTTTCTTCTTTCGATTAAGTTCCCCGTTTTTTAACTTTAAAAACAGCCATAGCTATCTTTAAAGCATCTAACACTATGTTACCTTGATTTTTCCGTTTTCGTTAGGTTTTGCAACTTTTACGATTCGTGAAAATTTATTTCCAGCTCTTCCGTCCGTAAACTTCTTAGCTTTCCATAAGCTCTGTTTAGGCCTGTGCGGTTTTCTTATCGGCCAATCTTTCGATGGCAATGTATATTCTTACTCGGTTTAACCCTTTCTGAAACTAACCGTTATCCTTGTAAACTATCCGAAATCTGTCACCTCTCGGCTCTTTATTTCTTTTGGATTGTTTTGTCAGAATTCAAAGTACTTCGTATTTGATATAATCTAATTTAGGTGTAAATCCATTAGCTGTCAAGAAAAAACGATGGTTTTTATAAACAAAGTTTTCAACCTAAATACACTGGTTATCAACATTTTAAAATAACAAAAAACCTTGTTTTTAGCCAAAAATGAGCAGTATTTTAAGTTTATTAACATTGGCGCCATTTTCACTTATACACAAAAGCTATCCAACTGAATATCAAAACCTTGCTTGCTTTCTGCGTAAAATGATTAAAAATGCAAAAAACTTAATTTCAATCTCAACAAAAAGAATTGCGATTATGTTATTTTTGTAATATGCAGATCAGGCAACCTATCCGAAATATACAAGACTTTTTATTGAGTACGTATTTTGCCGACGGACTGCGCATTACCATTGGTGTACTGCTCCCCTCTTTAATATTTGCACAGTTTGGCCTGCTTAAATACGGCATGACCTTATCGCTGGGTGCCTTATGCGTAAGCGTGGTTGATAGTCCGGGGCCAATGGTGCACCGGAGAAATGCAATGCTCATTACCACAGCGCTTATTTTTACCTTTTCGATTATTACCGGGCTCACCAACAGAAACCATTATTTTATTGGTTTTTTATTGGCGGTATCGAGCTTCATATTTTCGATGTTTTACATCTATGGCCTGCGTGCAGCCTCGGTAGGCACGGCGGTTTTACTCATCATGGTACTCAGTATCGATGATATCAGGCCCTGGCAGGAAGTATTGCTCCACTCGGCACTGGTTTTAGCTGGTAGCTTGTGGTATACGGGCTTAAGTTATTTTGTATATCGCCTGCGCCCTTTCCGCCTGGTGCAGCAATCATTAAGTGATTCGATTTTAGAAGTAGCAGAATTTTTAAGGGAAAAAGCCAAATTTTACCACCAGAACAACAATTACGAAAAAACTTACGCCGAATTATTACAGCTTCAGGTATCGGTACACGAAAAACAGGATGCGGTTAGGGAATTGCTTTTCAGAACGCGCGAAATTGTGCGCGATTCGACTCCTGAAGGCCGTTTTTTGTTATTGGTATTTGTAGATATGGTTGATCTGTTTGAACAGGTAATGTCAACCTATTACAACTATCAGCAATTACACGATCAGTTTGATAAAGCAGGTATATTGTCTGATTATGAAATGGCCATTAAACGTATTTCTTATGCTTTAGATGATATTGCCTTTGCATTGAAAAGTGGTGGCAAACCGGTTGTTTCCAAACGATTGCTGATTGAAATAGAGCGTTTAAAAATCAAAATTAACCACCTCGAAAAGAATAATCAAAACCAGGAATACAACACCCTGGGCATTATTGCGCTTAAAAATATTGAGGTAAATATCGAAAATATTCTTTCGCGGGTTAAAACCATTTTCAGTTATTTTAAAGTCAGAAATAGTAAAGATATCCGTCAGGCAGAGGTTGATACCGAAAAATTTATTACCCGCCAAAAGTTCGATTTTAAACTGTTTACCGAGAATTTAACCTACAGTTCTTCTACTTTCAGGCATTCGCTGCGCGTTACTGTGGTTATGCTGCTGGGTTTTGTAGTATCACTGGTACTAGATTTTTCGCACAGTTACTGGATTTTACTCACCATCCTCGTAATCTCAAAACCAGGCTTTAGTTTAACCAAAGAACGCAATTACCAGCGTTTAATTGGCACCACTGTGGGCGCCTTTGTGGGGATGGGCGTGCTTACCTATATCCACGATCGCAATACCTTATTTGTGATTTTGCTGATTTGCATGATTGGTTGCTACAGTTTTCAGCGTAAAAATTATGTAGTAAGTGTACTATTTATGACGCCCTACATCCTCATCCTTTTCGATTTTTTAGGCATGGGTTCTATTGCCCTGGCCCGCGAAAGGATTTACGATACCTTTATAGGCTCGGGTATAGCCCTGCTGGCCAGTTATTCGCTTTTTCCTACCTGGGAGTACGAAAACCTGAAGGAAGCCATGGTTGATATTTTAAAAGCAAACAAGGCTTATTATGATCAGGTAATTAAATTGTATTTTGAAAAGCAGTACGATCGTACCGAGTATAAACTGGCGCGTAAAGAAGTATACGTAAGCACGGCCAACCTGGCTTCTTTGTTTCAAAGGATGTTTTCTGAACCCAAAAGCAAACAGCTGTTCATTAAAGAGGTGCATCAGTTTACAGCTTTAAGCCACTTATTATCTTCTTATGTGGCTACACTTTCACTGTACAACAAGGAGCATGAGTTTATTTTCGAAAGTTTTGATCACTTAAAACCTATAGCCAACAATACCAATTACTTATTAGATACAGCAATTGAAAATCTTTTACAAGGTACAAGCACTATCGACAACGTACCACTAATTAGATTGAATGACAATGGTTTAAGCGCAAAAAAAGGCGAAGACCTGGTGCCCGAACAATTTGATCTGATCCAGAAAGTGGCTTACGATATTTATAAACTATCGGTTAAAATAAAACTATAAGCCTTATTTAATCAGACAGGCATTAAAAGGTAAAGTGTACGATTCTCCATTATCGAGCTTAAAGTTAATCTGCCCCTCACAGCCAGGCTGCTTTTCGGCAATATCTTTGGCATTAAAAACAACAGGATAAAAGCGCTGTTCGGCATTGTCTGATTGGATGGAATCTGTCCGGAGCTTAAATTTCAGCTTAACTTCTACACCACCCGCGGTAACCGTGATTTTTTCAATCTTATTGAATTTAGATTTTGTAGTAAAATCAAGTAGCAACTCTCCGGGAAATTTTGCATCACTAAAAAGGCTAAAAGCATAATAGGTTTTACCCTCGCGAAAGTACTGGTAATCGATATTCTTTTTCTGGCTATAAGCAGTATTGGCCAGTACAAAGTAAAACAATAAGCAGATAAAAGTTTTCATCATATTAAAATCTGGGGCAAGGCACTTTAAAACCTTTAAAGTTATTGTGCCGGTATATAAAAGAGAGTTCGTAAGTGCGTGGTGTAGCGTTTAATAATTTATTGCCATATACCGTGTAATTAATGCCCGCACTAATATTGCCAACGGCCGCCCCCACATAAGGAAAAAAAGAAGCTTCGTTAAATTTATACCAAAGCCCCAGGTTGAGTTTCACTTTGGTTTCTTCGCCGGGATTTAAACCTAAAACAGTACCTAATATGGCGTCTTTATTTTTGTTCTGTACGTTGTAAACACCGGTAACATTTAAATCGGCGAAATCGTTAAGCAGATAAACCATGCCCAGGTTAACGGTACGGCGCGCTGCTACAAATTCTCGACTGCTGTTTAAAAGCGCATCCTTTGGCTTTGTTAAATGATATTGCGCATAACCGCCGGCAATACTTAACCGATCGAAATTAGCAGAAAAATTAACCCCGATATTTACATCGAAATAAGCTGTTTTATCATTTTTTAAATCGAGGTAATTGGGCATAGCAGTATCGAAACCACCACCATTGTATTGCGAAGCAAAAGTAAGCTTATTGTAATCGAGGTATTTAGCTACGTAAGCAATTTGAGGTGCCAGCCCGAATTTAAAGCGGTGTTCTTCATCAAAATACTGGTAATAAGAAACACTGGCACTGAGGTACTGCGATTTTAAAGCTTTATTTAACGATTCGTCAAACAAGCCGCTTATACCAATGCTGAAATAATTATTTGTAAAATTCTCATCCTCAAGCAGTTTAATATCGCCCGAAACACTGTAGGTATTGTAAGGATCGCCCAGGTTACCCCACTGCTGCCGGGTGTTAACAGCAATCCGGTAATCGCCATCAAAAAAACCTGTAAAAGCCGGATTTAGTGACAGTGGCGCAGCAAAATACTGCGAAAATTTAGGATCCTGTGCCGAACAACATACAGTAGCTAAACACAAAAAGAATATCATTAGCGCTTTGTACATCATAATATCAGAATAGTTTTCCCCTTAGATTGGATTTTACCTCCAAACAAATCAATTCCTTCGGCAAACCACGAAAATGTCTCTAAAGGTTGCATTTGGCTCTTAAACTGACCATCCCAGCCCCCATTAGCCAGCGCTACACTTTCGTAAACCAAAATGCCCCATTTATTAAAAACCCTGAAACTGGTGAGCTGCTTAATGCTTACCAAAAAAGGATACAAACGGTTATTGGTTTCTTTTTGTGGGGTAAAGGCCGTTGGCACAATAATTTTAGGCTGTGGCAATACATTTATGGTAACCGGAGCGCTGCTTATGCAACCATTTGCACTTTGCAGGGCTACATAGTAAACTCCTGCCCTGTTTATCTTTGCAGGATCCTGTACCGCGCGTTTAAGGTCCTGATCTTCAAAATAAGTAGCTTTAACAAATGGACTGCTCCCCTGGGTAATGCTGCCAGCGGTTAAGTCGATAAATTCATTATCAAAAATGGTTCTTGGCTGGTGCAATACAACTTTTGGTGGTTCATTGTAGGTTACCACAATTTTGGCCGCACTAAAACAGCCGCTTTCATTACTGGCTTTTACGTAATAAGTACCTGGTTTTGCAATTGCTTTGGGGTATGCAATCGGGTTGGTTAGCAACTCATCGCTAAAAAAGGTATAGGTAAAATGGCCATTGGCTTCGGTATACAATGCCGGGTTGGTTAAATCTACCTTATCGGGATAACAGGCTGCAGCAGGCTGGTTAACCGTAAAAACAGGCGGATTACTGATATTTACCTCGATTTTATCGCTAACTGTACATCCGGTAGCATTAACAGCTTTTACGTAAAAAATGCCCGATTTATCGATTTGCGAAGGATTAATTAAGGCTTTGGTTAGCGCTTCGTCCTCGTAAAAACTATATTTAAATGTAATATCGCTTCCCGCAAAGTTATTTACGGCAGTAAGATCAACCTGATTACCCAGGCAAACGGGTTTTGGATTGGTAATTTTAAGTATTGGCTTTTGTTGAATGGTAACTTCTACCGAAACCACCTTGCTACACCCAAACTCATTGGAGAATTGAATAAAATACCTGCCAGAAGTCTTAATATGCTGTGGATCAGATAAAATCTGTGTTGCTGCTTCATCGGCATAATAGGTTTTGGTAATGCCCGTCATTTCGCCCGCAACCAGTTCATTGCGGGTAATATCTACACTTTCGGTATAGCAAACCGCAGCTGGATTATTTACCGTAATATTGGCCACTTTATATACTGCAATATCAATTGGCACTACGCTCTCACAGCCTTTATTGTTGCTGGCTTTAATGTAAAAGGTTTTGTCGCCGGTTATTTTAACCCTGGCTCCAATCTGTTTGGTTAGGTCTTTATCTTCATAAACCAGATAAGTAAAATCAGCTGATCGGTTTAAAATGTACTTTGCGCTAAGCAGGTCTATTTCGCTGTTCTGGCAAACCACATCTTTATTTAAAACCTGCAATTCATAATCAACACCTTTTATGATGGTATTAATGGTGCTCGGGCAGCCGAAACCTGTATAAGGAACCACATCTAAAACGATCTTCGATCCATCGGCTGGCTTTGGTTTAATGCTGATAGACTGTCCTGTGCCATATTTAACCGAGCGGTCGGCGTTGTACCAGCTATAGCCCTGAAAGCCACTTGGGCCCGACATATTCAAGGCATCGGCACTTTTGCAATAGGTACTTCCGGCTATTGGACCACCGCAAACATCGTTAATATCTACATAAGCGTAGCCAAAATGCCCGCCACGTGCACAATCGGTACTAATAAACTCGATCAGTAGTTGCTTGCCCTGGTAACCCGATAAATTAATGGTAACCGGCGACCAGTCTTTGTAGATTACACCTTCGTATCCGGCAGCTTTTTTAAAGCCTGGTAAAGATGAAGTAGCCACATACTCAAAAGATGCACAAGGAATGTATTCGTTCTTTTCTACGTCTTTAACACGGGCAATAAAACGTGGCTGCTCATAAGGTTCGTGATCTGGATCTTCTAAAACCACTGCGTACTGATAAGTTAAAGTAAAATCTGGCCGGTCTGCAGGTACAATCAAGAGGTAAGAAATCCCATCAACCTGACTTCCGGTTCCATTATCGCCTATTTTGGCTACAAAGTTACCTCCCGTTGGTGGAATCAGGCTAAAACCTCCGTAAGCATCAACAAGATTTTTTTTACTGATAATGGTATGTCTCCCGGTTGCAGGTTTAGCCACTTCGTTTAAAGTAAAGGAAGTTTGGTTGTTCTCAATGCTCAAAAGGCCGGTAAATATCTTCCAGTTCTGAAAATTTCCATTTTCAAAACCGATATTCTCCGGGCAGGATTGCGCATAAGATTTAGTTGACATGGCAAAACTTGCGATGAACAACATCAAAAACAACCTATAAATCAAACTGGGGACGATTTTAAATAGTTACCCTATAAAAATATTGTTTTAGTATATCCATAAACATCATGTCAGTATAAAGTCATGATTTTTTACACGAAACCCGAAAGGGCTAAAATTTACTACTGCACGAAACCTGCTTAAAAACCTGCCAACATACAACATAACAAATTGATTTAAAACCACTTTCAAACATTAAACTATTTTTAAAGTGCTAATTATGTCTCATTACAACTAAATTTAGACCTTCAGTTTTTACCGGAAAAATTCATTTTTTTACATGAATCCATTCAAAATATTTGGAAAAGATTATTCATTACCAATAAATAAGTACTAACTACAGAGACAGGGCATAAAAACAAAGACTGCAAATGCTTTGTTAACTATAAATCAACTATAAAAAAATGATGGAAAAACTGTATACAGCTGAAGTAACAGCTACCGGAGGAAGAGATGGTCATATTAAATCGAGCGATGGAATATTGGACTTTGATTTAAGAAAACCAAAAGAATTAGGTGGGCAAGGCGGTGCCACCAACCCCGAAGAATTATTTGCCGCTGCGTGGGGTCCATGTTATTTGGGTGCCCTGGGTTCAATTGCCGAACGCGAAGGTGTAGATGTGAGTGAAGCCAATGTGAAAGTACTTGTTTCGTTTAATAAAGATGGAAATGCTTTTGCGCTTTCAGCAGATCTGGATGTGCATATTCCCGGTATTTCGCATGAGGAAGCACAATCGTTGGCCGAAAAGGCGCATCGGGCCTGCCCTTACTCTAAAGCAACCAAAGGGAATATCGAAGTGAGGGTTACTGCGGTGTAGGTTTCCGGAAGGCAATCGAAAACAACCCCTTAAACCAGTCGTCATTCCCGCGAAAGCGGGAATCGTAATGCATTAGCTTTAAGATTGCCAGTCAAGCTGGCAATGACGATCACTTAAGAGGAGCTTTTAAATGTTTTTTTCGAAAAAAAGGTCTCGATTAAAAATCGAGACCTTTCTAATTTATATCAAAATCAGCTGCTGCTGGCTTAAATTATATTGCTTCTTCTTTAGCTAAAGTATTAGCCGGACGGCCATTTTTAAAGGCATCGCGGGTTTTTAGTCCCAATAATTCGAACATGGCCATATCATCAACAAAAGCTGGGTTTGGTGTAGTTAACAACTTATCACCAGCGAAAATAGAACTGGCACCAGCCATAAAACAGAAAGCCTGCTCCAAGGTGCTCATTTCATTTCTTCCGGCCGATAAACGTACCACCGAATTCGGCATTACAATACGTGCAGTGGCAATCATCCTAACCATATCCCAAATGGGTACGCGGGGCTGATCTTCTAAAGGTGTACCTTTTACCGGTACCAATGCATTAACCGGAACAGACTCAGGGTGTGTTTCCATGTTTGATAAAGTCCGCAGCATCGAAACGCGGTCTTCTACCGTTTCGCCTAAACCAATAATCCCACCACTACATACGGTTAATTTAGCTTTACGCACATTATTAATCGTATTTAAACGGTCATCGTAAGTACGGGTAGAGATAATACGTTTGTAATCATCTTCAGAAGTATCTAAATTATGGTTATAAGCGTATAATCCGGCATCAGCCAAACGTTGTGCCTGATCTTCAGTAAGCATACCCAGGGTACAACAAACCTCCATATCCATATCGTTAACAGCTTTAACCATATCAATCACACGGTCAAAATCGCGGTTATCGCGTACTTCACGCCACGCTGCACCCATACATAAACGAGATGCGCCACCCTCTTTTGCTTTTACAGCAGCGCTCACCACCTGGCTAACCTGCATCATCGGTTGTACTTCTACATCGGTATGGTAACGGGCTGCCTGCGGACAGTAAGAACAATCTTCCTTACAGCCACCGGTTTTAATCGAAATCAATGAGCTTACCTGAACCTCATTATAATCTTTATTCGCTCTGTGTATGCTTGCTGCTTCATAAACCAGGTCTAAAAATGGTCTATTGTATATCTCGTATATTTCTTCTTTTGTCCAATCGTGTCTTGTCGTTTGCATTCGGATCAGGATTTGTTTAAGCTATAGTAAAAGTTTACTGGCTAAACCTAAAATTAAAAGGAAGCCAAAAACATCGGTAAAAGTAGTAATAATTATAGATGATGCAATGGCAGGATCGATACCTACCCTTTTTAAAATTAACGGAATACCGGCCCCGGTAATACCGGCAATAATCAGGTTCCCTGTCATTGCCAGGAAGATAACCAAGCCAAGCAGCGGATTTCCATCAAAAAAGAAAGCAAAAATAAATACGATTAAACCGTTCGATGCACCATTAATTAAACCTACTGTAAACTCTTTTAAAACGGTGCGGTAGGCTTGTTTATCGGTCAAATCGTAAAGCGAAATACGCCTAACGGTTACCGCAAGGGCCTGTGTAGCTGCATTTCCACCCATGCCCGCAATAATGGTCATATAGGCCGCTAACGATGGAATTAACTTAATGGTAGGGTCGAAATAACGCACTACTGATGAAGCTAGAAAAGCTGTGCCCAAATTGATAATTAACCAGGGTAAACGCGATTTTACCGCCTCAACCCAGTTACCACTCAGTTCCTCATCTTCTGATACCCCCGAAATTTTCAGGATATCTTCGGTACTTTCGGCCTCCATTACGTCGATTACATCATCGAAAGTTACCCTTCCGAGTAGTTTCTGGTGATCGTCGATTACGGGAATACTGGTTAAATTATATTGCGAAATTAAATTGGCTACTTCTTCCTGGTCAGTATCAGGATGTACATAAACGGCATCAACCTTAACCAGTTCGGTTATTTTGGCATTGTGCCTGGCTTTAATAATATCTTTGAGCGATACAATGCCTTTGAAAATATCTTCATCATCGACTACGTAAATGGTATAAAACTCCTCCATTTCTTCGCTCTGGCGGATAATTTCGTCGATGGCGTCTTTTTTGGTCAGGTTGATGTTTACACAGATCAACTCCGTGTTCATCAAACCACCCGCTGTTTTCTCGTCGTAGGTTAACAGGTTCCTGATTTCAGAAGCGTGGTCATCTTCCAGATCTTCGAGAATTTCTTTCTGTTCGTGGTCTTCGAGCTGCGAGATAATGTCGGTCGCATCATCATAATCCAGCTCCTCAACAATTTCTGTACGCTTATCGGGGTGTAATTGAAAAAGCAGATCTTCGGGATGGGATTCTTCATCCATCTCCGAAATAATTTCGGATGCAGTTTCAGCAGGCAGCAAATTAATGATATGCTGCTGCTCTGATTTATCTAAACGCTCAAATAAAATGGCAATTTCTGAGGCATGGTATTCTGCCAAAACCTCCACCAAAATCTCATCACCGGCTAAAATCGCATTTTTAACCTTCAGTACGTCGCTTTTATCTATTTCGAATGACTGCATTTGTTGCCTAACCTTAAACGCCCTAAAGCTACTATTATTAAAAATGTATATTGTAAAAACTGGCTTTTAATATTCAAAACCTGGTACAAAAGCCTGATTTATTATAAATGCCTTTGGCGAAGTTCTCTCAAATGTTTTTCAGGATTGAAATCTTTTACAGTTCCACTTTCTACACCAGTTTTTAAAGCCTATCGTAACAATTCGATCTTCTCTTCTTGTTCTAAAAGCCTTAAACCTGCACAGATAACCTCAGTAGCCGAATTAAACTTGCCTGATGCTACTTTTTCACTGACAAAATTATCGAAATAATCGCCTAATTGTAATGATGTGATTCGTCCCATTTTTTAAATATCTCTCAAAATATACCAAATTATTGGTACAAACAGCAAATCATTACATCCATCCCTTATTTAAACCAACCCTTCCGCCAAAAATAAACCACTTGTAGCAAAGCAATCACCCCCATTACAATCCAGGTCCAGGTGTAGCCATGCGGACTGTAAAGCTCAGGCATATTATCGGGCAGCACCCTACCCGTAGCCGGATCTTCACGACTAAAATTCATTCCGTAAATACCTGCTATAAAGGTTAATGGAATAAAAATAGACGAAATAATGGTCAGTACCTTCATAATCTCGTTCATCCGGTTGCTGATAATCGACAGGTTCATATCAATATTAGCCGAAGCAATCTCCTTTAACGATTCGATAAAATCAATAATCTGGATGCAGTGGTCGTAAGCATCTTTCATATAGGTTTTGGTCAGATCGGAAATTAACGGGCTATCGGTTCTGATAATATCGTTCAGTTTATCGCGCTCAGGCCAGGCTACCTTTCTAATGGTAATCAGCGAGCGCTTTATTCCCTGGGTATCATACATAATCCGCCGGTCCGGATTATCAAACAGGCGGTCTTCAATGGCATCCAGCTCCTCGCCCCAAAAGTTTAAAAGCGCAAAATAGTTATCTACAATTACATCCATAATGGCATACATGAGGTAACTACTCCCGCCAATCCTGATATTACCCTTGCCTATTTCCAAACGTTTCCGAACCGGCTCAAAACAATCGGCATAGGTTTCCTGGAAAGTAATTAAGGTCCGTTCAGAAAGTATAAAGGAGATCTGATCGTTATTTAAAACACCCTCATCATTTAAATACAGGTGCCGGCTTACCGAAAAAATGTATTTATCGTTGTCGTATTCATCTAATTTCGGGCGTTGGTAAGAGCTGGTAATATCTTCTAAAACCAGGCGGCTAATGTCGTATTTCGAATATAAAGTTTCGAACATACTGGGATCACCCAGACCTTTAATATCAAACCAGTAATTAAAATCCTTGCTTTCAATCAGCTTATCAATGTTATTGATATTATCCAGTTCTACTTTCTTATAACTTTTTTCGTTATAAGTATGCAGCACAATAACCGGTTTCAAAGCTTCTTCATCAATGGCATATAAACCCGGACTGGTGCCCGGAGTCGGCACTTTGTAGTGCTTATGCCTGTTACGTGGTTTGTTTTTACCCATAATTATAAATATAACCGGGCCTGCGGGCCTTGATTGAATAACAAATCAACAATGCTTAAGTTGGGCAAAAATTGATGCCGGTCTTCAAATACCTGATAATATGGCTTGTTATTTACAATATCTGCTTCTCTTTTAGGATTCATCATCCCCCTGAAATCGAGCTCAGGCAGTACCGTATCGCTATATTCATCGGTAGTGTTCATCGCAATAGATAATTTGAGCTTTTTATTCAGCCATTCTACCAGTTCGAGGTTATAATCGAACAAAAATTCGAATTTATCATTATAAAAGCGCGACAGCTCGTCTTCGTAATATTCAAAATAAGCCGAACTTCTGTAACAACTTTCTAAACTTAACCAGTGTAAACGCTGCCAGTTAAAATCGTAGCTAATGCGCACATCTTTCATTTTGGTATGCGTTTTTGAACCTTTAACCACCGGAACAGTAAGATCGAGTTTTCCGTTAGGCGAATAAATAGTAGCCCGGTTGCGGTAAGTTTGCTTAGCCAGATGTTCGTGTTTTTCAATTAAAAAATCAGTCCCCAGCTTTTGCAATAGACTAAAATAACCAACTGGTGGAAGATAAAATAATGGAAGTATAGCTGTATTCTGCATTTGAAAATTTATGTTTGTAGCTGAAACGTTTAAAAATAATGATTTAAAGAGGGATTTCGTATCCTTAGTATGTTTTTTATACCTACTGAAGCGCTTTCTCCTGCCCTGCTATTTTTTTTGCAAGATTACTACATTATCTGCTTTATCGGGCAATGGGTTAAGAAAAAAGTATTGAACAATCGATTTTTAAAGGTTATCATTAATTAACATCAGATTATTTGGTTGTATAACCGGAATTTTAACCCCGAATAAAAAAGAATGAATCCTTCAGTAGCCGTTGTAATTTTAAATTGGAATGGAAAAGCATATTTAAAACAATTTCTACCCGGAATTTTGCAGAGCGAGTACGATAACCTTCAAATTATTGTAGGCGATAATGCTTCTACCGATGATTCGGTTTTGTTTGTGCAGGAAAATTTCCCCGGCGTTAAAATTATCAGCAACGAGGTTAATTATGGTTTTGCCGGTGGTTACAACAAGGTACTGGAACGTGTTGAAGCCGATTATTTTATTTTGCTTAACTCTGATGTAGAAGTTACCCCTAACTGGATCCAGCCGGTGATTGATTTAATGGAAAGCGATGCACAAATTGCAGCTGCACAACCTAAAATTAAATGGTATAACGATAAAAACCAGTTCGAATATGCCGGTGCAGCCGGCGGTTATCTTGATATTTATGCCTTTCCGTTTTGCCGTGGCAGGTTATTTAATGTTTACGAACAGGATAACGGCCAGTACAACGATACCAAAGAAGTTTTCTGGGCCAGCGGTGCTGCCTTTTTCATTAAGAGTAAATGCTGGAAAGAAGCTGGCGGACTGGATGCAGACCTTTTTGCGCACATGGAAGAAATTGACCTTTGCTGGCGCTTAAAAAACCTGAATTATAAAGTCATGTACTGCCCCGACGCCGAAGTTTACCATGTGGGCGGTGGTACTTTACAGACCGAAAATCCGTTTAAAACCTATCTTAATTTCAGGAATAACCTGATTATTATGCAAAAAAACCTGCCTGCAGGCGATGCAATTTTCAGGATTTTTATCAGGATGTGTATTGACTTTGTGGCCTGGTGGCATTTCTTACTGAGCGGAAAACCTAAATTTACCATGGCCGTTAGTAAAGGGCACTGGCATTTCTTAAAATCGCTTGGTAAAACAAATAAAAAGCGCGAGGCTTTTCAAAAACCTTATGCTACACACTCTGGCGTGTTCAATAACAGTGTGGTTTGGGCTTTTTTTATCCGGAAAATTAAGTATTTCTCAGCTTTAAAGTAAAATCCTAAATTATTGGCAGAAGTTTAACCGCAAAGTGTGCTAAGTTCCTCAACAAGTAAATCCCCTTAAATCTCTGTGTAAAGAGCTCAGTGACCTCTGTGGTAAAAAACAATTTAACCACAAAGCACACAAAGTAAGGCACAAAGGAAACAGACTTGGGAGTATAAAAATATGCCTAAAATCTCTGTGTTTCTCTGTGTAAGCTCAGTGGCCTCTGTGGTAAAAACGCCAATTATTTCAAAGACTCTTCAATCGATTTTTCTACCCAGTTTACCGTATTGGCTCCTAAACCCAGTGTACTAAATTTAATGTAACCCTTTTTATCGATCACCACGTGTGTTGGATAACCTTTTACGCCATATTTGCTGGCAATAGAGCGCCCACCGCTGATAATGTGATAATCAAAAGGCAGCGTTTTCAAAAAAGGCTTAAGTTCGTATTTTTCATCTAAAGCAATCGCCAGAAAAACCACATCCTTATTGTCTTTATATTTGGCTACAATCTCATTAATGTGCGGAATCTCGGCCTTACACGGCGGACAATTGATAAACCAGAAATTAATAACATACACCTTTCCGGTGCTATCTTTCAGGTTGTATTTATTGCCTTCTATATCACTGGCCTTAAACCCATTAAACAACTCTCCTTCTTTAAAAGATTCGCTTTCGCGGGGTCTTGGCATCCTATTTACGTAAGCCGCCTTCTGATCGACAGAAAGTTCATAAATCAGGTATTCCTTTTCGCCGCTATCGGTAAAAGTTTTTCTATCTTTTATCCCGTATTTGCCCGATTGCATTAGCTTTTTCCAGGCATTGTAAGGATAAACCATCCCATCTTCTCCCCGTATAACCGATTGTTCGTTAAGGATGGTCTTTTTCGTAGTAGTTTCCTGGGCTTGCGCGAACAAACCAGTAAAGAGTAGAGCAGTTAATATTAGATGTTTAAACATATTGTTTTTGATTAGTTTAAAAGACTTTCCAATGCGAGGCGGTATCCCTTCATTCCAAAACCGGTTAAAACGCCCTGGCAGTTCTTACCGGTTAAAGATACATGGCGATATTCTTCGCGTGCATAAATATTCGAAATATGTACCTCTACAACCGGCGTTTTAATGGCTGTAATGGCATCGGCAATAGCTACTGAGGTATGCGTATAGCCACCTGCGTTTAAAATAATACCATCGTAACTGAAGCCAATTTCATGCAATTTATTAATCAGTTCGCCCTCTACATTGCTTTGAAAGTAATCGATTTCGATAGCCGGATATGCTGTTTTCAGTTCTTTAATGTAGTCTTCAATGCTCGTATTGCCGTAAATAGAAGGTTCGCGTACACCTAAAAGATTTAAGTTGGGGCCGTTAATAATTTGTATTTTCATGTTATGTTGTAACGTTAAATGTTGTAACGTTGCAATGTTATAAAAAATCTCAAATAAAAGCATGCTTTGGCAATCATATATTAAAGGTTTTAAGTCGTATTTAAAGCTCGAGCGATCGTTAGCCGCCCATTCGGTTGATGCCTACCTCGGCGATATCGAAAAACTGGCGCAGTATTATCAATCGTTAAATGAAACGCCACAGCTTACTGATATCCATACAGGCGACATAAAATTGTTTATTTCGTGGTTAAATGAACTCGGTACGCAGGCCAGCACCCAGGCCAGGGTAATTTCGGGGTTAAAGGCTTTTTTCACTTATTTAATGCTCGAAGAAGTAATTACTACCGATCCAACCGCATTAATTGAAGCACCAAAACTTAGTCGGAAACTACCCGATACACTGAATATTTATGAGATAAATGCCTTAATTGCAGCTATTGATGCCTCTAAACCAGAAGGCATGCGTAATAAAGCAATAATTGAGGTATTGTATGGTTGTGGCTTACGTGTTAGCGAGTTAACTGATTTAAAAATATCTAATATTTTCCCACAAATCGAATTTATAAAAGTAATTGGTAAAGGGAACAAAGAACGTTTAATCCCAATTGGAAGTGAAGCGCTGAAGTTAATGGAGATTTACATTAACGAAGTCCGCGTGCATGCCAATATTAAAAAAGGCCACGAAGATTTTATCTTTTTAAACCGCTTTGGCGCCAAATTATCAAGGATTTCTATTTTCAATCTGATTAAAAGCCTGGCTGTAGGCACCGGATTAAAGAAAACCATTAGTCCACATACTTTGAGGCATTCTTTTGCCACACATTTAATTGAAGGCGGTGCCGATTTGAGGGCGGTACAGGAAATGCTGGGCCACTCGAGTATTACTACGACCGAAATTTACACCCATATCGACCGCGATTATTTAAGAGATGTAATTACACAGTTTCATCCACGGTCTTAAGCAGATAAACTGCACCTGATCATCCTGTCTTTACCTTGCATATCTTTTCTTAATTCAATATATTTAAAACCTTTATCAGCCAACATATCAACTGTTTCTTTACCAAGATATTCGTTAATTTCGAAGTAAAGCTTCCCATCTGGATTGAGATTAGTTTGTGCGAAACTGGCTATGGCTTTATAGAAGATTAAAGGATCTTCATCATTTACAAAAAGTGCAAGATGTGGCTCGTACGCTAAAACATTTTCATGCATCTTTGCTTTTTCTAAATCTCTGATATAAGGCGGATTGCTAACAATTACATCATACTTTAACTCACTTGAGAAAGTTAATATATCAGCTGCTATAAAACTCACTTCAACGCCTATTTTTGCAGCATTCTGCTTCGCTATAGCAATAGCCTCATCAGACACATCCATGGTAGATACTTCGGCCTGCGGCAAGTGTTTTTTAAGCGTAACCGGTATGCAGCCCGAACCTGTTCCAACATCTAAAATTTTAATGTTGCTAACTGCAAACTGCGAATTGTTATCTGCTATAATCCAATCTACCAGCTCTTCTGTTTCGGGCCTCGGAATGAGCACATGTTCGTTAACCTTAAACACCAGTCCGTAAAAGTGCGCCTCACCCAATACCTGCTGTATGGGTTTTCCCTGCTGCAAATCGTGCAAAATGTTTAATAACTGCTGTTCGTTACTTAAAGTGATATCGGTATCACGTTCCATCCGCAAACGGGTTGGCGACAATGTTAAAACATGCTCTGCAGCTAGACTAAACAAGGCTTTCGCTTCTTCGCCATCGTATAAAGCCTTGAGCCCGAACTGATAAAGCGCTTCTAATTCTCCGATTTTCATTAACAAAATTTATTTTAGCAGGTGAGATTGTCCATATGTAGTTAATGACTCCTCCACTTGAATTTCAATGGCAGCAAAATTACTTATTTACGATGATATCAATTCTGTTTTGGGCATCCCATCACTCATTTTTTTACTATTTTTGCCACCATGAGCGACGAATTTTACATCAAACGCTGTCTGGAATTGGCCGCTTTGGGTATTGGCCAGGTTAGCCCAAACCCAATGGTTGGTTGCGTAATTGTAGCTAACAATCAAATCATTGGCGAAGGTTACCACCAGCAATATGGTCAGGCGCATGCCGAACCTAATGCAGTAAAAGCAGTGTTCGATAAATATGGCGAACAGGCCGAAAGTTTATTGAAACAGGCCACCGCTTATGTAAATTTAGAACCCTGTGCACACTTTGGTAAAACTCCGCCTTGTGCCGATTTACTGGTAAAACATCAGCTTAAAAAAGTAGTCATCGGTAACCGCGATCCTTTTTCGGGCGTAGATGGCAAAGGAATAGAAAAACTTGAAAGCGCAGGTATTGAGGTGATCAGCGGTATTGCTGATGCGGAATGCCGGTATTTCAACCGCAGGTTTTTTACCCGCATACAACAACAAAGACCTTACGTTATTTTAAAATGGGCCGAAACAGCCAATGGTTATTTTGCTACAAGCGATGGCCATCAGAAATGGATTAGCGGCGCTTTAGCTAAACGTTTGGCGCACCAATGGCGTACCGAAGAAGACGCGATCCTGATTGGCAAACAAACCGCCCTTATCGATAACCCGCGATTAACTGCGCGCGAATGGCCGGGTAAAAACCCCGTACGTTTGCTTATTGATAAAAACCTTCAGGTGCCACAAAGCAATCACATTTATAACGACGAGGCCAAAACCATTATTTTTAATGAAGTTAAAACCGATGTAGTTGGCAACATTCACTATATCCAAATGGAAGACATGCATTTCTATCTCCCGCAGAAGATTGCCTTTCAGCTTTATTTAATGGATATACAATCAGTAATTATAGAAGGTGGTGCGCAAATATTAAAACAATTTTTAGATGCCGGTCTTTGGGATGAAGCACGTGTTTTCAGCTCCTCAGCCAGCTGGAACGAAGGTATTGCATCGCCTGTAATCAATGGCAATCTGCAAGAGCAGGTTCAAGTTGGAGCAGATAAACTTTCTATCTATATAAACAACCTAAATAAATGATCTACATTATTTTAAGCATTTGCTGTAGTGTTACCGTAGCCATATTGTTAAAGCTGGCTAAAAGATACCAAATCAGCATTATCCAAGCCGTTACCGTAAATTATTTCGCCGCCTTAACGCTTTGTTTTATCTTCTTTAAACCCGACATCAAATTATTAAGTAGTACAGCGCCATGGCCTATTTACACCGCCCTGGCAATACTCTTACCTACCATATTTCTGTTCCTGGCTGCTTCGGTTAAAAGCCTTGGTATTGTTAAAACCGATATCGCTCAACGTTTATCGCTGTTTATCCCCATACTCGCTGCTTATTTTATTTTCAAAGAAGATTTTAACGATTTAAAAATAATTGGCCTCGCCATTGGTTTTTTAGCCATTTTCCTTACGTTTTTACGTAAAAGCAATCCTGATCAGAAAACAGGAAACCTGATTTACCCGGTAATGGTATTTATTGGTTTTGGGGCAATTGACGTTCTGTTTAAGCAAATTGCCTTGTACAAAGCATTACCTTATACAACCTCGCTTTTTACCGTTTTTTGTATGGCTTTTGTGGTTTCGTTGGTAATCGTTACTGTAATGACGATTTCGGGGAAGATAAAACTGCAACTGGTTAACCTCGCCTGTGGGTTGATTTTAGGCTTCTTCAATTTCGGAAACATCCTTTTCTACCTAAAAGCGCACAAAGCGCTTGCAGAAAACCCTTCTACCGTATTTGCAGCAATGAACCTGGGTGTTATTATTGTAGGCACGTTGGTAGGTATTTTGGTGTTTAAAGAAAAATTAACAAAGATCAATTACATTGGAATAATCATGGCCATTGCCGCGGTTGTTTGCATAACCCTGTCGCAAAATGCTGTTCGATGATTCCTATAAAACAATCGAAAGCCTATCAGAAGGCATATTTCGAGATAAAGGCAGCAAATTTATTGCCTACGCCTATCCCATCCGTTCGGAAGAGGAAGTAAAACCCATTATTACCGCTTTAAGGGCTGAGCATGCCAAGGCCAGGCACTTTTGCTATGCTTACCGGCTAACGCCAGACCGCTCGGTATTCAGGATAAACGATGATGGCGAGCCATCAGGCACTGCTGGCAGACCAATACTCAACTGCCTGTTATCAGAAGATGTAACCAATACCTTAATGGCGGTAGTACGTTATTTCGGCGGAACCTTATTAGGTGTGCCAGGTTTAATTAACGCGTACAAAACCGCTAGTATTGAAGCGCTTAAAGCAGCAACAATCATAAACAAAACGGTAAATGATGTTTATGAAGTTAATTTTGATTATCTTCAAATGAACGATGTAATGAAACTGGTTAAAGAAGAAAGCATTGAGGTTTTGGCGCAGCAATTTGATACCCAGTGTGTATTGAAATTCGAAATCAGGAAAACCCAGCTCAACCAGGTGTTAGGTAAATTTGATAAAATACCAGGTGTGAAATTAAAATACCTGCAAACTGTTTAGCTATTAAATCACTATGAATTGAAAATCCACAGGATTGAAACTTATTAATAAGCCACAGATTCACAGATTAGATCCAATCTGTGAATCTGTGGCAGCTGAAATAGAAATTTATACAAATTAACAATCTTGCGTTGAATTGCATCGCTTAAACTAACCAACGAGACCATGAAAATAGCTGAAAGCGATTTAATTATTAACCCTGATGGCAGCATTTACCACTTAAATTTGCTACCTGGCGATATTGCAGATCATGTAATTACCGTAGGTGATCCGGACCGTGTGGGTGAAGTGAGTAAGTATTTCGATAAAATTGAGTTAAAAAAAGGTAAACGCGAATTTTTAACCCACACGGGCTACGTGGGCAAAAAACGTGTTACTGTGCTTTCAACGGGTATCGGCACCGATAATATTGACATTGTTTTTAACGAACTCGATGCACTCGTAAACATTGATTTTGAAACCCGTGAAGTTAAAAAACACCTTACCTCTTTAAATATCATCCGGGTGGGCACTTCGGGTACTGTCCAACCCGATATCCCTGTGGGTACCATCCTGGCTTCATCTTATGGCCTCGGGATGGATGCCTTGATGAACTATTATTACCATGAACTAACCGGCGATGAACGTAGCTTAATGGACGACTTGAAAGCACATTTTGGTCACCTGAAGCATATTAACCCTTATTTAACAGCCGCTAACGATAATCTGTTAAATACCATCGGCAAGAACATGCACCACGGCATTACCATTACTGCACCCGGTTTTTATGCACCACAAGGCAGGATGGTACGCGCAAAAAATTCGATACCCGATTTCATTAGTTTAATCAACAGCTTTAACAGCAACCAGCACCGTATTACCAATTTAGAAATGGAAACCGCCGGTATTTATGCCCTGGCTAAGGTTTTGGGACATAAAGCGCTCTCAGTAAATGCTATTTTAGCCAGCAGGGTAAAATTCGAATTCAGCAGCAACCCCAATAAAGTTGTAGAAGATGCCATTAAGATGGTGTTGGAGCGGATTTAAGTATTGAATTTTGAATGATAAAGTGATTGAATGAATAAGAAATTGTTAACTCAATCATTCAAAATTCACTCATTCAAGTTTTTTTAAACTTTAGGTATCTCTTCCTTAACCAGCTCATTCCCCGCGCTATCTAAATAGGTGCAGGTCATTTCTTCAGTATCAATAATCCATTTTTCTACACCTGCGTCTGCAGCCTGCTTACAGAAGGTAATAAAATCAGTTTCGCCCTGCTGATGTATTTTCAAAGCATGCTTTAGTTTCTCTGCCGATGATTCTTCATTAATAATTAAAGCAGGATAATCCTCCGGACTCTCCTGCTGTGCATTATCTTCATCGTCAAAGTAAATAGATAAGCCATTGTTTACATAAACATCATTTCGCATAACACCCATTGCCTTAATTTCCTTAATAAACTGAGGAAAATCTGCTCCGGTTTTAATTTTTTCCGCTGCTGTCTGGATGTCCGAAATGGTAAACATATTTTATCTGTTTAATGAAACCTTATAAACTGTTGTTTGTGTATACAGATCCTCTGGCCTTAAAACGGTACTTGGAAATTCAGGAATATTTATTCCGTTTGGATGATGCTGCGTTTCTACGCAAAAAGCGCTGTAACTTTCATAATCTTGTCCACCTTTACCATTTTTCACATCTAAATATTTAGCGGTATACAAATGCGCTACCGGCTCCGTTGTATATACATTTAAAGTTAAACCACTTTCATCCTCAATTGTTTTCGAAGCCAGCGATAAATCGCCATAGATTTTATCGAGTACAAAAGTCTGGTCGTACCCTTCATCTTCGTTCCAGTCGCGGCCAATTTCTTTTAACTGCGTAAAATCATGTGCGGTATCTTTAACAGGAATCAACTTACCTGTTACCGAATAATTATCGTCCTGTTCCAGATAGTTAGATGAGAAAATTTGTAGTTTATGGTTTTTGATGTTTCCACCTTTTGGTGCTAAATTAAAGTAACCATGGTGGGTTAAGTTAATGGCAGTAGCCTGATCGGTTTCGGCCTCGAAACTTAAAATCAATTCATCATTTTCAGTCAGTTCGAAGGTTAAATCCACAATCAGGTTTCCCGGAAAATTTTCTTCACCATCAGGACTCTCATATTGCAAAGTAACAGCCGATTGCGGTCCATCTACCAAATCAATTACCTCCCAAACTTTTTTATCGAAACCGGTAATTCCACCATGCAGTGTATCGGTACCGGCATTTTGTGCCAATTGGTGTGTCTCGCCATCAATGGTAAAACGGCCGTTTTTAATGCGGTTGGCATAACGGCCAACTACTGCTCCAAAATAAGGGTAATTAGCCAAGTAGGCCGGGTCAAGGTATCCATCAATGTCATCAAAGCCCAACACAATATCCTGCATTTCGCCGTTTGCATTTTTAACTACAAACTTGCTGATGATTGCACCGTAATTAAATATTTTAACATAAGTGCCTTTACTATTGGTTAGTTCGATTGCGATAACTTCTTCGCCATCAATAATTTTTCCGGTGGGTATTTGCTGAACGCTCATAAATTGTAACTTAGGGCTTTTGTTTTGTAAACAAACATACTATTATTACTCGCTTTTTATAAATATTTTTAGTCAAATGAACATTAATCTTGAGGAAAATTTTGCCGGGCATTACCATAAAAAAGCCGATGCACTTTATTTTACACCTGGCCGGGTTAATCTGATTGGCGAGCATATCGATTACAATGGTGGCTTAGTTATGCCTTGCGCCATTACTTTGGGCACCTGGGTGGCTATTGCCAGAAATAACGACAATAAATTCAGGTTTAAAAGTTTGAATTTCGATATTGAAACAGAAGTTGATAACCAGTTAAATACCAAAAATGGAGGTGTATGGGCCAATTATCCAATTGGTATCATTAACGAAATAATTAAAGATGGTAAAGAAATTAGCGGACTGGATTTCCTGTTTTATGGTAATATCCCCATCGGTTCGGGCCTTTCCTCTTCTGCTTCAATAGAAATTGCAACAGCTTACGCACTGAACAGCTTTTTTAACCTGGGCTACCAGCAACTCGAACTGGTAAAAATGGCCAAAAGGGTTGAAAATGATTTCATTGGTTTGAATTCGGGCATTATGGATCAATTTGCCGTAGCTTTTGGCGAGAAAGATAAAGCCATTGTTTTAGATTGCGAAACCTTAAAGTATAAACTGGTAGATGTTAACCTGGGCAATTATGTACTGGCCATCATCAATACCAATAAACCGCGCGAGCTGGCCGATTCTAAATACAACGAGCGCGTAGCCGAATGCCAGGAAGCTTTAAAGCTTTTAAATGAAGAAATCACCCTGCACAACCTTTGCGAGCTCACTGCAGAAAAACTGGCCTTACACAGCCACCTGATTAAAGATGAGGTAATTTTAAACCGTACTACGCATGTGGTTAAAGAAAACGACCGTGTGCATTTAGCAGCAAAAGCATTAAATGGCGGTAATCTCGAAGAATTTGGCCGCCTGATGTACGCTTCGCACCAATCGCTCAGAACCTTGTACGAAGTAAGCGGAAAAGAACTGGATGCAGTAGTAGATTTTTGCAGTACCTATGCACATGTAATTGGTGCCAGGATGACGGGAGCTGGATTTGGCGGCTGCGCCATTGCCTTGCTGGAGAAGGGTTTTGAAGAAGATTTTGCAAAACATTTAACCGATTATTATGTAGCCCAGGTTGGTTACCCGGCGGCCATTTACATCAGCGAAATTGGCAGCGGCCCAACTAAATTATAAAGCATAGATTTTGCGTGCCCCCTATCGGTGTAATCCATAAATCTGTGTAATCAAAATTAAAATGAGAAAATTAAAATTAGACGAGTTAAACCGTCCGGATATTGAGGAGTTTAAAGCACAGGAAAAATTACCTGTTGTAGTGGTATTAGATAACGTGCGCAGTATGCACAATGTGGGTTCGATATTCCGCACAGCGGATGGTTTTGCACTTGAAAAAGTAATACTTTGCGGCATTACTGCCCAGCCACCCCACCGCGAAATTGAAAAAACGGCTTTGGGAGCCACACAGTCAGTAGATTGGATTCATTACACGGATACCGTACAGGCGGTTGATTCCCTGCGCAGCTTGGGATATGAAATTGTGGCCATTGAGCAGGCCGAAAACAGCACCATGCTCAATACTTTCAATCCCGATCCCAATAAAAAATACGCTTTAATATTCGGCAACGAAGTAGATGGCGTTAGTGATGAAGTAATGGCCAAAATTGATGAATGCATTGAAATTCCGCAATTTGGCACCAAACACTCTTTCAATATTGTAATATCAGCTGGGATTGTATTTTGGGATTTCTTTGCTAAATTGAGGTTGTAGTTCTGCCGGTTTTAACCGCAAAGCACGCAGAGAAAAGGGCGCGAAGAACGCTAAGTTTGCCTGAAAGTTCTTATTGTCTTCAATATTGGGAATCGGACTGTTTAAACAAACAAAATGGAAAATTCATTCTTAAAAAAACTTCAGGTTAAGCCCGGCTTCAAAGTTAAAATAGTTGATGCGCCTGAAAATGCAGCCGCGATATTTGGTGATATCCCTGCAGATGTAATGTTGCAATACCAGGATACGGCTGATTTTGATTCGCTGATTACTTTTTCGACCAGTAAAGTGCAGTTAAATGAGCAGATTAAGCATAACATTGGGCATATAGATGCAAAAACAATATACTGGGTGTTTTATCCTAAAAAGACTTCAAAAATAGCTTCAGATCTGGAGTTGATGAAAAGCTGGGAAGAACTAAGCAGCTTTGGCTTAACACCCTGTGCTTCGGCCGCAGTAAACGAAACCTGGACTGCACTTCGATTGAAATTTATTTCAGAAGTAAAACCTTCGGGTATGCGGAACGATCACATTAAAACCAACGAGTTTGGCGAGTATATCGACCCCGTAAATAAAATAGTGAAACTGCCCGATGATTTACATACACTTCTGGCAAATCATCACGAAGCCTACACTTACTTTAATTCACTCGCTTACTCGCACAAAAAGGAATATGTACTTTGGATTTTAACGGCAAAACAAGAAAAAACCCGTAGCAGCAGACTTGAAAAAACAATAGAAATGTTGTTAAACCGGAAGAAAAATCCATCCGATAAATAAAATTCCAAAAATAATATTATCCATCAAAATTACGTTTTTGTATAGAATTCTATACAAAAAACAGAATCCCTTCCATTGTTGCGTAACTTTTTCGTGAAACAATTCACAGCCCTTAATCTACTGACAAATAGGGTATTTGTGTAAAAAACTGATCTTTTGGCAAGATTTTTTCTTAGTCACAGCAAAACAGTATGAAATAAAAACTGTTAAGAGACTAATATTTATAAAAATAGAAAAACATGATTACGAGAATTACTAAATCAACAATGTTGATTGCCTTATTAGGATTATCATCACAATTATTTGCACAAGAAACACCAACTACATCTGGTAGGTTTGGTAAACAACCTTTAAGAACCTGGAGCGTTGGTGCGCATGGCGGTATCTTAAGTCAGAATACTTTTTTAGGTGGCGGAAGTGTTACTGCCAGAGAATTTAAAAGTATTGGTTATGGTGCTTTTGTTAAAAAACAAATTTTACCTGCATTAGGCTTGCAAGCAGACTTTTTGCGTGGCGAAATGAAAACTATTGCTGCGCCAGGTATTGAACAAAAGAATAGCATCAACTGGGCTGGATCATTAACAGCTGTATTAAACATTGCTAACTTTAGCTTAAATACTGAAAATGCGGTTTTAATCCCATACGTTAAAGCGGGTGCAGGCTACATGGCTTCAGATTCGCAACTAGGAACAACCGAAGTATTTAAAGATAGAGAAGGCTGGTATATCCCAACAGGAGTTGGATTTAAAATTGGTGTATCTAAAGGAATTAACATCGATTTGGGTTATGATATTAACTTCATTAAATCTTCGCCTACTGTAAAGAGCGCTTATCTGGAGAGCAGATATTCTTATTCTCACGTAGGGCTTGAATTTGCGTTGGGTAATAAAGAAAATTCTCAACTGCAAAACTATAGCGCTGTTGCAGATCTTCGTAAACAAAGTGCAGAAGAAAGTGCCGAATTAAGAAGAGCCTTATCAACAGCAGAACAAAATGCAGCAAGAGATAGGGAGCAATATGCTAAGGATATGGGCGATGACGATAATGATGGTGTAGCAAACAAATTTGATAAATGCCCTGGAACAGCTTCAGGTACAGTAGTTGATGGTTCAGGTTGTCCGATTAAAGTTCAACGCGAAGTGATTAAAGAAACCAAAGTAGTGGTTACCGATGCTGACCGTAAAGTAGTTAAAGATGCGATTTCTAACTTAGAGTTCGATTTAGGTAAATCAACCATCCGTTCTAAATCATTTGCTACTTTAAACCGTGTTGCCTCTTTATTAATTGAGAAAAACTTCAGTTTAAAATTAGCTGGCCACACCGATAATACAGGTAGCAGAGAGTTAAACTTACGTTTATCGAAAGAAAGAGCCGAATCAGTAAAAGCTTACTTAGTTTCGCAAGGTGCCAATGCCTCAAGAATCGAAGCTACAGGTTACGGACCTGACCAACCAATTGCAACAAATAAAACTGCAACCGGTCGTCAACAAAACCGTCGTGTAGAGTTTACTTTATACTAAGCCGTAAATAACGGTTAACAAAAAAAGCTCCTCAGATTTAGTTCTGAGGAGCTTTTTTAATTTATTTTTATTAAAACTCGTCGTCCTGAGGATTAATTTATTGTATAAAAATCAGTTTGAGTGACGCCTTTCCGGGGTCGTCATTTCGAGCGGAGTACAACGTAGTCGAGAAATCTGTCTCTGTAGATTTCTCCCCGCCAGCATCGGGCAGGCCTGCCCGATGCTGGCGGGCGTTGCGCCACCGGTGAAAGGCCGGCCGGCTCAGTCGAAATGACGATTCTTATAAGGGATCTGTCTATGGTAACAGTTTCAGGGTCTTTTTGACGGAATAGCTCCGGAATAAGCCTGATAGCTGTACATCAGCATGACGAAAACGATTTTTAAGACAATCCCTTCTTGTTTTTATAAGTCATTTTGGCCTTCGTACCTGCGCTATAATTGTAGTTTTTAAGGTTACTGGCCTTTTTTTCGTGAAAAGCAGCACCACGTTCGCTGGTATCTTCATCCTCCTCACCTTTCTTTTTCTTTGGTTTGCTGGCTGCATCAACAATTTTTAAATCTTCAGGTAATTCCATTACTTCTAATTTCTGCCCAATCGCCTGCTCAATTTTTCTCACCTCAATCAGTTCAATATCGGTTGAAAAAGTAATGGCTACCACATCATCATCGCCATGCTTTACAATACGTTGAATCAAAGTTTCTTTCTGCTCGGGTAATTCTAAATGTAAAATAAACGGAATACCCTGGATATCCAGTTCATCCAGATTTTCATTCGCTACAATTAAAACCCTGGCTTCAGCATTTGCTTTAAAGTCTTCAATATCATCATAACCCTTATCATCAAAAAACAGGGAACGGTAAATCGAAATTTCGCCTTCTTTATTGTGGTTAAAATTTTTGTAAACAGTTTGTGCGGTTAAACGGGTATTTACGAAAACCACAACTTTATCAAAAAATTCAGTATCATTTAACAGCAAGGTTAAAAGATTAAGTTTTGTCCTGAAATTAGGTACCTGATACAACATTTGCTGATAAACTTCAGCCTGTTTTTCGCCTATTTCATCCACCTCGATGGTTGCAGCCGAATCTTTCATAAAAGGAGCAATCATGTGGTTTAGCTTTTCGTGCAGTACCTCGGTAAATACCACGTGCTGAGATTTATAAGCACTGTTGGCCAATTCAACAACTGGTAGTTGCAATCCTTTTTTAACAATAAGCTCGGCATTATCTACAATAAACAACTGTATTTTATTCGTATTTAAGGCTAGTTTTAAATATAAAGCACGGGCACGATCGGGTACAGCCACAATAACATCACAACCATCCGTTATTTCGTTCATCTGTGTTTCTACGGCACCACGGCTGTCAATCCCCAAAATCCTGAAAGTGCTGTTGCGGTTTAATAATTTAAACTGTTCCAAAACATGGTCTACATGCTCAATATCAGGCACTAAAATCAATGCCCTTGGTGCTTCCTCGAAGGCATATTTCAATTTCATTAAAGTAGCTAAAACATAGGTTGTTGTTTTCCCCGACCCCTCTGGCCCTACCGCTATAACATCCTGGCCACCTAAAATTCTCGACATTGTTCTGGCCTGGATTTCTTTTGGAGTTAAAAATCCGGCATCAGTCATGGCCGCTACAAGTGGTTTGCTAAGTTTTAATTTATCTAAAGACACAATTACTATTTTAATGATTTGAGCTGCAAATATCCTTAAAATAATTAGCTTTTAGCACAAAGCTTTGTAAATGAATGCGACCAATGCCGATACGGATAACATTAACGGCACCAGATTCACGATCAGCATAATCAATATTTTATGCGTTTTTAATGTGAGAAAGCTATTTTGGACTGCATAAAGCAAACTAACTAAAAAATTAATTCACTAATTATCAATAGATTAAAAATTATTTCAAAATAAATACTACTAAATCTATAGATATTATATACTTATTTCTATATTTGCTGAACATTAATCATTAACTAAAATATGGTGTTAAACAATTAAACGCAAAAACAATGTCAATCTATTTTCAATTTCCGGCTATTGATGAGTATCCAAATTTAGCTTATCCGCTAAAAACAACACAAAACGATGCCCAACAAATTAAGGATGAAGATGGTATTGTACAGGAGCAGCTTGCAGAGCTGAAGGATTTTTTAGCCTTAAAACCTGTTTAACCTATTATACGGCCAGTTGACCGATTGGAAGGTTGGAGTTTCATAAACTTTTTATAATGGTTCGAATCCATTACTAGGCCGCTAAGTGTATTTCATAGCACTTTACACTGATCCTGCTCAGGTCAGTTAAGATTTGGTTATCTTATATTTGTTTTGTTGTTAGCAAAGGCTATCCGCGATGGATAGCCTTAACTTTTTTAATCCCTATCTTTAAATCTTATCTTTTCCTATCATTTCGAAGCGCAATTGCATTGCTTATGGCTTCATACCTTCCTGCTGTCCACTACAATCTTTTTGGCTGCTTCATTCAAGCATAATTATCCAATAAAGCCAAAAAGTATTTCCGTTTCCATCAGGGCTATTAAACAGCAGCCTGTTCTAATATCCCACAAAATGATTTTTTCCAGAAGATGGGGATTACACAATCTTTTATTTCAAAATTCCTAAAACTTTTCACCACCAACTCGGTTATTTATATAATTCACATTATACTAATCTTTTACAGATTAATTTGTTTGGTTTAAAAAAGGGATTTATGGATATAAATCCCTTTTCTTTTATGCCAGAATTTTAAATCCTATATTTAGCCATACCAATTCCACTACCCCATTTTAGATGAACAGAAAATATTTCCTTTCTTCATTTATTGCAGCTACAACTATACTCCCTGCATTTAAAACTTTAGCACATAGCATCGAAAGTGAAAGTTCATCTTTTAAAATCCCACCCTATTTAAAACCAGGCGATACCATCGGGATAAGCAGTCCGGCGGGATACATTACACTGGAGCAGATCCAGCCATCCGTTTTGCAAATGCAAAGCTGGGGCTTTAATATCAAAGTTGGCGATACCATTGGGAAGCGCGATTTTACTTATGGCGGTACGGATGAAGAAAGACTGGCCGATTTTCAGCAAATGCTGAACGACCCAAACATTAAAGCCATTATGTGTGGCCGGGGCGGCTATGGTTTTGTACGCATTATCGATCAGCTCGATTTTTCGGCATTTAAACGAAACCCCAAGTGGATTATTGGCTTCAGCGACATCACAGTGTTGCACTGTCACCTGGCCAAAAATTTTGGCATTGCTTCTATCCATTCTAAAATGTGCAACAGCTTCCCCGACGATTGGGCCAAGGCAGAGCCCATACAAATTGAAACCATCCTATCGATAAAGAATGCCTTAATTGGCGAAGAAATGGGCTATACCGCCCCAATAAATGGCAATAACCGTTTTGGAAAAACCGATGCGATATTAGTTGGTGGTAACCTGAGTATTATTGAAACCCTGGCTGGTAGCCAATCGGATTTAGACACCAAAGATAAAATCCTGTTTATAGAGGATACAGGCGAATACCTGTACAGTATTGATAGAATGCTGTGGAATTTAAAACGCAGTGGTAAACTTAAAAACCTAAAAGGATTAATTGTAGGCGGCTTTAAAGTTAAACCCGATGATGCAGGTGAAGAGTTTGGCAAAAGTATTTATGATATTGTACTCGAAAAGGTAAAAGAATACACCTACCCTATAGCTTTCGATTTTCCGGTTGGCCACCAGCGTAATAATTTTGCGCTAAAATGCGGTGCAAAGCATACATTAACCGTTAACGAAAACGGCACAACGCTGAGCACAATTTAATTTGTTTAAATTCATATTATAAAGTAGCAAGAGGGTAATTAAAAACCTGATTAAATAATTTCGTATTTTTGATTATTAAAAAATCTGATATGACTATAATCGCACATCCAAAAAACAAAAAGCAGGAAGCAGCAATAGAAGCCGTTCTTAAAGCTTTGAATGTTTCTTTTATAAAGGAAGATGAAAGTCCGTATAACCCTGAGTTTGTTGCTAAGGTAAAGGCCAGAACTGCCAACGCTAAAAAAGGCGATGTTACTAGAATTAAAGACCCCAAAAATATATGGGAAAGTATTTTATAGAAGTTGAAAAACATGCCAAAAAAGATTTAGAAATACATTATAAATCGGGCGATAAAGCTTCCATCAAAAGGATAAACCAAATATTCATTGAATTATCAGAACATCCGGAAATAGGAATAGGTAAACCGGAAAGGCTAAAGTTTGATCTGTCGGGATATTGGTCAAGACAAATTAATCGAAAAGACAGATTAATTTATAAAATAGAAGAGCATATAGTAACTGTTACCATTATCTCTGCTTTAGGCCATTATGGCGATAAATAGCATAAAGCTGTAACTTTCCAACAAGCTACCCTCCCAATTCAGGCAAAAAAAAATGCCAGGATAAACCCATTATCTACATTAAACCATTTTAAACGGTTTTCACTTCATTTTCTGCGTAATCTTCAATATCTGTAATGTAACCATTTACCAATAAGAAATCGAACAAAGGCTTGGCTTCCGGTGTAACCGGCATGTTGGTGGTATTAATTACCTGATTGGTCTTTTTATCTAAGAAAGGATAAGCAAACAAACGTACGTTGGTGTTAAACATGTCGTTTACATAGCTCAATAACTGACCCGAATAATTATCGCCTTTAAAATTCGACGAGTTGAACACAAATTTTAAGTTGTTGATGTTGGTAGCTAAACCTACACTTTTCGGCTTACAACGCCCCAGGTACTTGGCCAAACGGTTATGGCGGGTAAAGTTTGATACAATTACAATATTTCCGGTATCGCACATTTCCTGGGTCCGTTTCGCTACCGCAGCCAGATCGATATCATCTGGAGTTTCATGCGCTTCAGTAAGTACATTGGTAAGCAAAACCTCAATCATTACCGCCAGATTGCCTTCTTCTACTTTATTGGTGCGTTTAAACTGATCGGTGGCTTTGTTAAACAAGCTAAAGTTAGGCAATGATTTCTGACCATATTTGGTCCGTAAAATCATGATATCTTTTTTATATAACAAATCTTTTGCCTGGCGAGGATGTGCATCTGCATCAAAAATTGCTGCTGCAGAGAAATCTTTCATAATCATGTACAGATTAAGCAAGATATTGTCAACGCCTTCAAAAGCAGGACCTTTAACCGAAATTAAATCAATTTCTACCGAATCGATTGTCAAGTTATCGGCTAATGACTCGACCATTAATTTTGGATCCTGGCAATGGTAAAAAGCAGCATAAACAAGGTTCACCCCAATAATGCCCAAAACACGCTGTTGCATGTTTACATCAGTATCAAGCAAACGTACGTGGAAAAAGATTTCGTTTGGTAAACCTCCGGGTTCATTCTGAAAACAGATACCTACCCAGCCATGAGGCTCGTTGGTACGTTTATAATTTAACGTCGTTACGGTATCGGCAAAAGCAAAAAAAGTACGGCTTTCATACTTTTCACCCGATAAACGTTCGGTTAGCAAGCCAAATTCGTGATCGAGCATTTGCAAAAGCCTGTTCTGACTTACATAACGACCGTTCGCCTCTGCTCCGTAAATGGCATCACTAAAAGTCATATCGTAGGCCGACATGGTTTTGGCAACTGTTCCTGATGCGGCGCCGGCATTAAAAAAGTTCCGCGAAACTTCCTGACCTGCACCAATTTCGGCAAAAGTACCGTAAATACGGGGGTCAAGGTTTATTTTAAGTGCTTTACGCTTCGTATCCAGAATTTCTCTCTCCATGCGGCAAAAGTACAAAAATTTGAGATTAAGCTAATTTTAAGTCTGTAACTTAAAATCAATCTAAATACCGTTCGATTTACATGTGATAGTTAATGGAAATTATCAATTCACCACCCCGTCTATCGGACACCCTTCCAAAGGAGGGGAATTGTGAATCTACTAAAAAAATAAAGTTAATGCCATCCAGCATTAACCTTATAAAACCTAAACTTAAACTATTATGAAAAACCCTCTTTCGAGAATATTTTTAATTACGATACTACAATTTCTTTGTGTTGTAATTTAGCATCGTCTTTTTTGCTGATGTTGATACTTAAAATACCGTCTTTATATTCGGCAGTAATTTTATCGCCATCGGCAGTATCTGGTAAATTGAATGATCTTGCAAATGAGCTGTAATCAAACTCTTTACGGGTAAAATCTTTAGCTACCTGGGTTTCGTCTTTTTTAACTTCTGCCCAAACAGAAAGCGTATCTTTTTTTAAATTGATTTGAAAATCTTCTTTCTTTAAACCTGGTGCAGCCAATTCAATCACGTAAGCTGTTTCATTTTCATGAATATTTACATTTGGCGATTTATCAACTGATTTGTTTTTAGTTATCGCATCGCTAAACAATGAATCGAAAACATTGTTAAAGTAAGGGGCTGTGTTACGGGTTCTGTTGTTAAAATTTACAAGTGTCATATCTCTAATTTTTTATTTTTTTAATTTGATAATACACCTTATTCAACTTACATACCAAACCATTTTTTTATGATTTTTAAGACATTTTGGCAAAAACAAAGTAAAATAAAAGACAAAACGTCAGTTTTAGGTGGGTTTTCAGACAAATTCAACTATAAAACTGAGGTCCCTTTGCGCTTTATAGATTTCGATATGATGGGCCATGTAAACAATTCGGTGTATTTTACCTATCTAGAAATTGCCAGAAGCAAATATTGGGAAGAGATTATAAAATGGGATTGGAAACAAACCGGGATTGTAATTGCCCATGCCGAACTGGATTATATTTTACCCATAGTTCTGCACGATAAAATTGCGATCCACGTTAAAACATCGAGAATTGGCGATACAAGCTTTGATCTGGAGTACCAGATTGTAAAATTAAAAGGAAATGAAGAGGTTATTTGTAGCCGCGGAAAAACCGTTTGCATTGCAATTGATTACGCTACCAAACGGCCAACCTCAATTCCTGAAGCTGAGAAACAGAAAATGCTGAGCTTTGAGCAGTTGTAAAAAAACGCAGATCATCATCTCGACTGCGTTGTACTCCGCTACCATTGGCAGCCCCAATAATAGGATCGTCATTTCGACTGAAGCAGCCGGTTTTTCACCGGTGGCGGAATGGAGAAATCTATCTAAACAGATTTCTCGACTCCGTTGCACTCCGCTCGAAATGACGACATTTTTTGGTGTTTACGAAGAACTAGAAACATCCGGAGTAATCTTCCCAGGATTCAAAATCCCATTAGGGTCAAAAACCTGCTTAATGCCGCGCATTAAATTTAAGTGAATCTCAGAGTACTTGATTGGCATAAATTCTTTTTGTACCAAACCAATTCCATGCTCGCCAGATAATGTACCACCTAAAGCTGTGGTGAGTTCAAAAATCTCGGCAATACCAAATTTAAGCCTGGTTTTCCAGTCTTCATCACTCATTCCGGCTTTAATAATGTTTACATGGAGGTTTCCATCGCCCGCATGCCCATAACAAACACTTTCGAAACCGTATTTGGCACCAATTTCTTTAATACCGTTTACCAATTTAGGCAAAGCAGCACGTGGCACAACCGTATCTTCTTCTTTATAAACCGAATTCGATTTTACCGATTCGGCCATTGTTCTGCGCATGCGCCAAAGCTCTTCTTTCTGGGCTGCAGTATCGGCAAATAAAACCTCTGTGCATTTATGGTCTTCTAAAACGATGTTGGTTTTTTCGCAATTTTTAAAAATATCATCCAAATCATCGCCATCAAATTCAATCATCAGCAAGGCCGCAACATCATCTTTTAAATCAAACTTAATATCGTCGAATTTAATTACCCACTCCACTCCTTTTCGCTCCATAAACTCTAAGGCTGATGGCGTTACCCCTGCCCTAAAAATAGCCGAAACCGCTGCGCAAGCATCCTCGTTGGTACTGAAAGAGCCCATCATCAACACCGATTGCGAAGGTTTAGGCAATAGCTTGGTTACAATTTTGGTTACTACACCTAAAGTACCCTCCGAGCCAATCATTAGCTGGGTTAAATTATAGCCCGAAGCATATTTTAAGGTATTGGCACCTGTCCAGATAATATCGCCATTCGGCAAAACCACCTCGAGGTTTAAAATATATTCGCGAATGGTACCGTATTTTACTACACGTGGTCCGCCCGAACCGTGCGCCACATTACCACCAATAAAGCAAGAACCTTTACTACTCGGATCAACCGGATACAGCAAACCTTTTTCAGCAACGGCATTAATAAAATCTTCGGTAATTACGCCGGGTTCAACAGTAGCCTGCAGGTTTTCGGTATCAATTGCTAAAATGGCTTTAAACTTCTCCATCGATAAAGAAACTCCACCATAAATTGGCAAGGCTGCCCCACTTAAACCCGTACCACCACCACGAGGTGTTACCGGTACATGATGGGCATTGCAGATTTTTAACAGCGCCGAAATTTCTTCGGGCGTAGTAGGTTTTACCACAACCTCGGGCTGGTAACGCAAATCTTCAGTTTCATCGTGACTATAATTATCTAAACTTTCTGCATCAGTAAAAACTTTATCTGCACCAATTACTGAGGTAATTTCTGCTAAAATTTCGGTATTTATTTTGGTAAAATTCATTTTAATTGGCTGCTGAGTAACTAAGTTTAACAAAAGAATGGCCTATTTGTCCGGGCATTGGCGGATTAAGCTTTTTCATGCTTACATCGATCTTTTCTACAAAAGGATACCTTTCAATCACCTTGGTGATGATGTTATTCAAAACGGTTTCCAATAGCTTTTGGGTATTTTTCATCTCCGCCCTGATAATACTGTTCAGGTCTTCGTAATTAACGGTCTGTGCCAGTTCATCATCAAAGCCTACCGGTGTAAATTCGGTTGTTAAATCTATAATAAAATGATTTCCAGTTAATTGCTCTTCCGAATAATAGCCATGCAAGGCAAAGCATTTCACATCTTTTAAAGCTACGGTTTGTTTTATGTGGCCCATCTATGTTTTGTATGTTGCAAAATTAAATTTTTATTCACGAATATAATGCCCATTGCCGTAAATTGTTACCTTTGAAATGAACCCTATTGCTTAACCAGATTAGTATACAACCATGAGCAAATCAGCAAAAAAAGACTTATATGAAGCGCCAGACTATTATTTGTTGGACGAATTGTTAACCGACGAGCACAAACTAATCCGTGCAACAGCGCGCGAGTGGGTAAAAAAAGAAGTAAGTCCCATTATTGAAGATTACGCACAAAAAGCCGAATTTCCCAAACATTTAATAAAAGGACTGGCCGATATAGGCGCTTTTGGCCCAACCATTCCGGTTGAATATGGTGGTGCAGGTTTAGATTATGCCGCTTATGGTATTTTAATGCAGGAAATTGAGCGTGGCGATTCAGGCATCCGCTCTACCGCATCTGTCCAGGGATCGTTAGTAATGTACCCGATTTATGCCTACGGAACAGAAGAACAGCGTAAAAAATACTTACCTAAACTGGCCAGTGGCGAAATGATGGGCTGCTTTGGCTTAACAGAGCCAGATCATGGTTCGAATCCGGGCGGCATGGTTACCAATATTAAAGATGCCGGAAGCCACTACATTTTAAATGGGGCCAAAATGTGGATCAGCAATGCACCATTTGCCGATATTGCGGTGGTTTGGGCTAAAGATGAAGCAGGAAAAATAAGGGGAATGGTGGTAGAACGTGGTATGGAAGGCTTTTCTACACCCGAAACACACAACAAATGGAGCTTAAGGGCTTCTGCTACCGGCGAACTGGTTTTTGATAATGTGCAAATCCCAAAAGAAAATGTTTTTCCAGAAATAAGCGGCTTAAAAGGTCCGCTAGGCTGCTTAAACCAGGCCCGGTATGGCATTGCCTGGGGTGCTTTAGGTGCGGCTATGGATTGCTATGATACGGCATTACGTTATTCGAAAGAGCGGGTACAGTTTGGCAAACCGATTGGCGGTTTCCAGCTGCAGCAGAAAAAACTGGCCGAAATGGTAACCGAAATTACCAAAGGACAGCTTTTGGTTTGGCGTTTGGGCACACTAAAAAGTGAAAACCGTGCTACAGCCGAACAAATTTCGATGGCTAAAAGAAACAGTGTAGAAATTGCACTCGATATTGCCCGCAATGCCCGTCAAATGCTGGGTGGAATGGGCATTACCGGCGAATATTCGATTATGCGCCACATGATGAACCTCGAATCGGTGGTTACCTACGAGGGGACACACGATATCCACTTACTGATTACCGGAATGGATGTAACCGGATTAAATGCTTTTAAATAGGTACTTTTTTTTTGCTGGCAGCCGCTTAAACGTAGTAACCATGCTGCATAAATGTCTGCCAGCACATAATTACCAAATTATTTAAACATTAAGTAATCTTAACTTAACCAAACCCGGTTACTTTTGCCTCAGATAAGATTTTATATCCCAATATAAAAATCTGAATTCCCCATAAATCCATATTAAAAGCAGCAACCGATTAGTATCTTTGAAGCAGTTTTGCATTTTTCAAAAACCAATAACATTTAATCAGCAAAACCAATCTGAAGAAAAAAAATAATATGGACTTTAAAAAATATACCTACATCCCTGCCCCACCCGAAGAAGTTTATTTAGCACTTACCAAAGAAACCAGCATTAAATTATGGACGGGTGCCGAGGTGGAGTTTGAAGAAATACCCGGTACGGAATTTTCTTTCTGGGATGGCGATATAACCGGCAAAAACATCGAATTTGTTTACGGTAAACAAATTGTACAGCAATGGTATTTTGGCGAAGAAAACGAAGCTTCAATCGTTACCATCAAACTTCACGAAGATAAAAAAGGAACCTCATTAGAATTTAAACAAACCAATATCCCCGACGAGGACTACACCGATTTTACCGAAGGAATACAAGAATATTTTCTGGGTGGATTGGTTGATTTCTTTGACGAATAAACACCATAAAAAAATGAAAAACAAAATTAGTGCTCTCTTCTTTTCTTATTATCCACAGAAGTAATTTGAAGATCCAGAAACGATCACGATATCAGACATGCTTTCAGACTTTTTATTGGTGGTACTCCAAATTTTGTAGATAGTTTCAGCTCTGGTGCCAGAGCTGCAGATGATATTTATGGTAAAAATTCGGCTGGCTGGGTTTTTAATTATTTTCTTTACACCGCTTTTCTCTTTCATACGAAATGGCCGACAACGTGAACTACGCACAGAAAATAAGCCTTGGTTATTCATTCCGTTAAAACATAATGGTTTGGATTGCTGTTCTGGATATAAATAACTGATACCATGAACAGAACCCTTGGATTGATACTAATCCTGATCGGCATTGCAATGCTGGTTTGGACAGGCTTTACTTACACCAAAAAGGAAAAAATAATCGATGCCGGCCCGATACAGGTCTCGGCCGATAAAGAAAAATCGGTTAACTGGCCACCTTATGCAGGCGGTATTATTTTAGTAGCCGGTGTATTTGTTTTTATTGCTTCGAAAAAGAGATAAAATCATTAGCATTGGCAATTACACGCTTTTGTTAAAATATTTTCGCAACAAAGCTGCATTTATATTCTTTTTAAATGTAACTTTGTTGCGTTGAAGTCGCTACAGCATCCATACCGCAGCAAAATATTTTCCCGAATTTGGGCCACATTGCTGTTGGTTATATTTGTAAACGCTATCCTGATCGAATCCCTTCATCACCATGGTGCAGAAAAATGCAGTACCGAAAATCAATGTGCAAATCAGGGCCAGCTGGTAAAACACCTGACTGCGGCAAAAGTAAAGTGTAAACTTTGCGAGGTACTGAAACACCAGACACACTTTTTCAATATTCCCGCTCCTACCGAACTGGCTTTGCCGCTAGCGAAGCCAATATGCAAATCAGATGGTTACCTGTTAAAACATACGGTTGCTTTTATTTTATCCTGCAGCAACAAAGGTCCTCCTACTTTAGTTGCCTAAACAACCGCTATAGGCAGCAACTCTTTAATATTTTATTCATTTCTTTTAATGTGCGGTCGCATGGCCTGCACCTATACCTTTTATTTTTATGCTTCAAGCCATTTCTTTATCGAAGAATTACCAATCTTTTCGTGCCCTAAACCAATTGAATTTAACCGTTAATCCAGGCGAAGTGTATTGCTTACTTGGCCAGAACGGAGCCGGAAAAACTACTACAATTAACTTGTTTTTAGGCTTTATTACCCCAACAGAAGGAAAAATCCTGATCGATAACGTAGAAGTTTCGCCCTATGATAACGATCGCCGCAAACACCTGGCTTATATACCTGAGGTGGTGATGCTTTATGGTCATTTATCGGCTTTAGAAAATCTCGATTATTTTTCGAAACTGGCGGGTTTCAGCTACGACAAAGAAGCTCTGGCCAATTACTTAAGCCAGTGTGGCCTGGCTGCAAATGCGCATCACAAACATTTATCGGGCTTTAGTAAAGGCATGCGCCAGAAAGTTGGAATTGCCATAGCACTTGCAAAAAATGCAAAGATCATCTTCATGGATGAGCCTACCAGCGGTCTCGACCCTAAAGCGACCGAAGATTTTACCCAACTGGTAAAACAGCTGGCCAGCGAAGGTAAATCGATATTAATGGCTACGCACGATATTTTTAATGCCGTAAACGTAGGCTCGCACATTGGCATCATGAAACAAGGCGAATTGATCCACACCCTTCAGGCCAGCGATATCAGCGCCGCCGATCTTCAAAAACTCTATCTCCAAACTATTTAATTCAATCGTTTCATGAAATTGATATCCACAATATTTCGCATCAGCTTTATTTTCTTTTGCATCCTGTTAATCAGCCATCAAATTAATGCGCAGATTAAGGTAACAGGAAAAGTGCTCGATGCAAACCTCCAGGTCATATACAAAGCCAACATTAAACTAAAAAACGGCAAAGATTTGCTAAACACCAGTACCGATTCGCTCGGTAATTTTGCTTTAATTTTACCTAAAGCAGCTAGTTATACCTTTAACGCTAGCGCTGTAGGTTACACCAGTTTTAACAAAACTTATCTCATCAGTAGTGATCTAATTATCGATCCTGTTATTTTGAAGGTTTCAAATGAAGAGCTCCAAACTGTTGAAGTTGTAGGAACCAATACCCGAAAATATTATGGAGATTACTCTTTTTCGGCCACTAAAACCGCTACAGCCAACAAAGACATCCCGCAAGCGATTTCATCCGTTTCGAAAGAGTTAATTGCCGACAGGCAGGCTGCAGTACTGGCCGATGCGGTTAAAAATGTAACCAGTGTATCGCAAAGCAGTTATTACAACCAATTCGCCATCAGGGGCATTAACCAAAACGAAGAGGGTGCAATTATTAATGGTATGCGTACACGCCAGTATTATTTTAATCAGCCTTTAACTAATAATCTCGAACGGATTGAGGTGATAAAAGGCCCGGCCAGTGCTACATTTTCGAGTGTTGACCCGGGAGGAAGCATTAACATGGTAACCAAAAAACCGCTGACCGAAGACCGCAAAGAAGTGAGTATTTCGGCTGGAAGTTTTAGCACCATTCGTGGCGCACTCGATTTTACCGGGCCATTAAACACAGCTAAAACTTTACTTTACCGCTTAAATATTGGTTACGAAGACAGTAAAAGCTTTAGGGATCTGCAATATCGAAAGGGTTATATGATTGCACCTTCGTTTTCCTACCGTCCATCAGATCGTACCAGTTTAAATGTCGAAGTGGTAATGAACAACAGCAACTCGCGGTTAGACCGGGGTCAGGCTATATTTGGAGCCATTGCCGGACAAACAGATTTGAACAGCACGCCAATTACCTTCAATATGGGCGCCAGCAACGACAGATTTAACGCGCAGGATTTGATGCTGATGACTAGTTTTTCTCATAAACTGACCGAAAATATTGTATTCAATGCGGCATACATGAAGCAAAACTGGAATGAAGACCTACTGGAGCACAGAACAACCAATGCCTTTGGGGTAGATGAAAATAATCAGGCTATCCCTACTTTAGCCGCTATGCGCGCAGTACAGCGGCAGCAAAAATGGGGCACTGATAATTTGAGTACTTATTTCAGTATTAATGCCAATACATTCCATATTGGCCATAAACTGGTAATTGGTTATGATAGAATAAATACCCAAAAGCTGAGGGGCGGTGGAGAAAATTCGGCTCAGGGTTACCGTTTAAAAGATGGTACGATTGCTTCGCGCTATGATCCGGCAAAAAAAGACCTTTATCTTTTTAAAACCGTAAACGGAGTAAATGCACCTGTGCCCAATGTAGAGCATTTTAACCTGGCCAATCCGGCTTATACCCTGAAAAATTTAAGCGATTATACTTTTACCAAAACGGAGATCCCGCCTTCCTATTACCTGGTTAATGGCGTGTATTTGCAAGATCAGCTTACCTATGACAAAGTAACGCTTACACTGGGTTTAAGACAGGAATGGTACGAAGATTACAGTAATTACAAATTGGCTGCTGAAAAGAAAATAGCACAACACAAGCTTTTGCCAAGAGTGGGTATAACCTACGCAGTTAATCCAAACATTAATATTTACGGTACCTACCTGCAAGGTTACCAACCACAGGGAAACACTTCAAGCCTGGTGATAGTACCACCACCTGCAGGCACCAGTTTTAAACCTTTAGAGAGCGATCTTAAAGAAATTGGTGCAAAATCAGAATGGTTGAACAAGCGTTTAATGATAAATGTGGCACTTTTTGAAATCAATCAGAAAAACCTGTTAATGAATGCCAACGACCCTTTAGATGTTAACCGTTTAATTGAACGCGGTGCACAGCGAAGCAGGGGTTTCGAATTTGAAGCTTCAGGTTTTGTAAGCGCCAACTGGCAATTTAATGCAGGCTATAGCTATATCGATGCCATTATTAAAGATGATTTTAATCCGGCATTAATTGGTAAAAGGGTGCAAAACACCCCCAAACACAGCGCCAGCTTATGGACCCGCTACAACCTCGAAACCATAAAATTAAAAGGCATTGGTTTTGGCGCAGGTGTACAATACAGCGGCACTAAACTTCCGTTGTACATCAGAGATTTTGAACTACCGGCCTATACCCTGTTCGATGCAGCCATTTATTATTCACCGGTAGGCAGCAAGGTGCAACTGGCCGCAAATCTGAATAATATCTTAAACAAAACCTATTGGGTTGGCGCGCAAAACTATTTAAGGCTTTTTCCGGGCACGCCAAGAAACATCATGTTTAATGTAACATACCGTATATAATGTCGAACATTACCACAACTATATCAAAACAAACCTTTAAAGCAGCTTTTAGCAACAAAGCCACTCTGGCGCTCTTAATTTTATTGGGTGTATCACTTTGTCTGGCCACTTATGTAGGTTGGCAAAATTATAAGTCACAGCAAAACCAACGCCTGCACTATAAAGAACTTGTTAGGGCGCAATGGCTGGCCAAACCTGATAAACACCCACACCGGATGGCCCACTATGGCTACCTTGCCTTTCGCGAAAAACATGAGCTGAGCTTTTTTGATTTCGGCATTGAAAGCTTTGCCGGTGTAAGTATCTTTTTAGAAGCCCATAAACAAAATACCGTTAATTTTAGCGAAGCCAGTTTTGCAAACGGCATGTTGCGCTTCGGCGAAATCAGCGTAGCCATGGTATTGCAGCTTTTGGTTCCCCTACTCATTTTCTTTTTAGGTTATAACAGCATCTCTGCCGAGCGTGAATCGGGCACTTTGAAGATTTTACTTTGCCAGAATGTAAGCTGGAAACAACTGCTTTGGGGCAAAACACTGGGTATTATCAGTGTTTGCCTTTCTATTTTTTTACCGCTCATATTGCTCACCATTTTATTGTGGGCTTCTTTAAGCAATTGGCAAATTAACGCCGATTCGAGCTTACGGCTGCTGATGCTGATTTTATGTTACTCGGTATATTTTTTCATCGCTTCGGCCATTACGGTTTTGTTATCGGCATACCACCAGAGTTCGAAAGCCGCATTAACTACCTTACTGGCCTGCTGGATTTTCTTTATGGTAATTATGCCACGGATTACACAAGCCATTGGCGATAAAATCCATCCCTCGCCTGCTAAAATAGAATTTGCTGATGCCATTGCAGCCGATATCAGCAAGCAAGGCGATAGCCACAATCCTGACGATGCACACTATGCCTCGATTAAAGATTCGTTACTTAACGCCTACAAAGTAGATGATGTAAAAAAACTGCCATTCAATTACGGGGGCTATATTATGGCCGAAGGTGAAAAGATCAGTTCGAAAATATACAGCAACCATCAGCACCAGTTAAATGCTACCTTCGAAAAACAAAACCAGATTACCATGTTTTCGGGCTTTCTGAATCCTTATTTATCGCTCAAAAACGTATCAATGGCACTTACCGCTTCAGATTTTAAAACCTTTGTCGATTTCCAAAATCAGGCAGAAGCCTACCGTTACCAGCTGGCTCAAAAAATGAACAAGTTGCAGATCGATAAAATCAGCAATATTGCACCGGACGAAACTGCTAAACCACTGGCCATTAGCCGATCTAACTGGGCACAGCAACCCGATTTCAACTACCGGTTTAGCCACTTAGGTACTGTACTCAAAAGCGAATTAATGGCCCTTGCTTCGTTATTATGCTGGTTAACATTAGTAATTATTATGATCCAATGCACGGCCCGTTGGGTTAAAACCATCCCAAACCAAAATTAAACATTTACTACAAATGAATAAAAGCATCTATATACTAGAGTTCAAGCTGTTTTTCAGAAACAGTGCTACCTGGATGGGCATCATCCTGTTAATTTTAATGGGTTTTGCAGGCCTGTATTTCGGCAAAACTTTTATCGAAAAACAGGAACAGGTAATTACAAAAGCTGCAAGTTTACAAAAACAACAAACCAGGCAAAACATAGCGCATTTTGGTAATGATATTGGTTTGTTTTTCTATCACAACAAGTTTTCTTTGGCCAATACACCAGGCGCCTGGGCAGCTTTTGCCAACGGGCAGCGCGATGTGAACCCTTACTTAATATCGGTAACCATGCTCGGTCTTGAAGGTCAGCTGTATGATACGGATCTAAGTAACCCGTTAAGCCTGCTTTTGGGTAAAATGGATCTCAGTTTTGTATTTATTTTTCTGTTTCCGCTGGTCATTATAGCCTTCAGTTATAACCTGCTCTCGGAACAAAGAGAAAGTGGTATTTGGTCATTATTGAAAGCACAAACCGACAACGCATTCGCAATTATCAGGCGTAAGTTTTTAGTGAGAATGATTGCAATTTTCCTGCTTGCATTATTGCTGATGCTGGTAGCCGGGTTTTATTTACAACTCCCATTTGATGGCACTTTTGCAGCAATACTGGTCCTGATTATGCTTTACCTCGCTTTTTGGTTTTCAATTTCTTTTGTTATTATTTCAGTTAACAAATCATCTAGCTTTAACGCTTCGGCACTCATCGCGGTTTGGGTATTGCTGTGTATTGTGGTTCCGGCGAGTTTAAATCTCTTGCTTACCAAAAAGTATCCGGTACCCGAAGCCTTACAAAATGTAATCAACCAACGCGAAGGCTACCATGAAAAGTGGGATATGGATAAATCAGTAACCATGACGCTCTTTTTCAAGCATTATCCGCAACTGAAAAAATATCCTTTTCCCGAAGAAAAAACTTTTAGCTGGTACTGGTATTATGGCATGCAACAAATGGGCGACGATGCCGCTGTAGGAAGTCGCCTGTTAATTGAAAAGAAGCTCGCTTCACGACAGTATTTTACAGAGACCACTGCGCTCTTTTTCCCAAGCATACAATTACAATTGGGCGTTAATGAGCTTGCGGGTACCGATCTGGATAGCCACCTTAATTTTCAGCAGGCCGTTAGGAAATACCATGAAGCTGTAAGGTTGCATTTTTACCCAGCCATTTTTACCAATGATGAACTTAAAAACACAGATATAAAAAATTATAAACTGGAAAAGTACTTTCCTAAAAATGTACCTGTTATCTGGATTAACCTTTTATCCATAACCACCCTAACGGTTATTTTAGCCGGGGTTGGCTATTTTTCATTTAGAAAGCGGATTTAAAGAAAATCGTCATTGCGAGAAGGCTATTTCAGCCATCGAAGCAATCTTAAAGCGTACGCTTCCAGCGATCGTTGTAAGATTGCCTGCCTGTTGCAGGCAGGCTTCGTCGTTCCTCCTCGCAATGACGTAATACTAAATACACTTCGACAAGCTCAGTGTGACAAACTTAGTTTTTATATCTCAGTGCTGTAAACTGATCTGATGGCATCACGCAAATTGTATTTCGAAGCCATAACCTCTCCATAAGCTCCTGCGCTGCGAATAGCAAAAATATCGCCTCTGAACGATTCTGGCTGTTCTACTTCTTTGCCAAAACAATCGGTGCTTTCGCAAATTGGTCCTACGATATCGTATTTTACGGCATCCGACTCCGGACTTCCGACTTCGGACTTCCGACTCAAATTCTCTATCTTATGATAGGCCTGATACAATGCCGGACGCATTAATTCAGTCATACCTGCATCTAATACCACGAAGTTCTTTTTCTTACCTTTTTTGATGTACAAAGCGCGTGTGATTAGCGAAGCTGATTGTCCAACCAACGCCCTCCCCAACTCGAAATGCACTTCCTGACCGGCTTTTACTGCTAAAAATTCGTTAAAAATTTTAAAATAAGCTTCAAAGTCAGGAATCTGGTTATCAGGATTGTGATAATCGATACCTAAACCGCCACCAACGTTTAAAACCTTTAAAGCAAAGCCTTTATCTTCAAACCAGGTTGCAAACTCATTTACGCGTACGCAAAGGTTTTTGTAAACATCAAGGTTAGTAATCTGCGAGCCAATATGAAAGTGAATACCGATGAATTTCAGATTTGCAGAAGCCTTTAAAGTTTCGGCACACTCTGGCAAATCCCACGAGTTGATTCCGAATTTGTTTTCATCCAAACCGGTAGTAATGTTGTGGTGCGTGTGCGCATCTACATTCGGGTTAATGCGAATAGCCACCTGAGCAGTTTTACCCTTTTTGGCAGCCAGTTCGTTCAGCACTTCCAATTCCTGTATCGATTCTACATTGAAGCAGAAAATATCCAGATCAAGTGCCTCGTTTATCTCTTTATCTGATTTACCCACTCCGGCAAATACAATTTTACCAGCATCAAAGCCTACTTCAACGGCCCTTCTCACCTCTCCTGCACTCACACAATCGGCACCGAAACCAATCCCTTTTATCTGTCCCAGCAAAACAGCATTGAAGTTGGCCTTCAGCGCGTAATGGATATGAAACTGGTATGGAGCAGCAGCATCTGCGCAGGTGCGCAAAGTTTTCTGCAACAACTCAGTATCATAATAGTAAAAAGGTGTTTCTATATTGTTAAACTTTGATATATCTTTATCGGCGAACATGTTCAAATTCCTTATTATAATTTTAATTCTATTCTTTGGGCTGGTATATATAGGTAACTACCTCGATTTAAAGCACGGAAGAATTACCCAAAAACAATACAACGGCAAAATCCGGTTTTTGATCGTATTACTGCTCATTGTATTATTCCTCATATTTATTAAAAAATGAAAATAGCAGCAGCCCTATTTATTGTCCTTATCCTTTCGCTTGGTTTATTTAACTCTTACAAAAAGTATAAAAACGGATTATTACCAGTGGCCTTTTTAGCGGTTCATTTCCTTATTGGGCTGCTGGTAATAACCGGTGCGTTTTTTCTATTATTCGAATAAACGGTTGTGCAAACTTCTTAAAGCTTCAGTTTTATATTCGCTTAAAATTAAAAGCGAAACGTTGTAATTGCTGCCACCGTAAGAAATCATACGGATTGGAATGTGTTTTAAACCTTCTAAAACCCTGCTGGCAAAACCATGTTTTTCCGAACCGAAATCGCCTACTACACACACAATACTGTGGTCGGTATCTACTTCTACACTTCCGAAACTTTCCAGTTCTTCGATAATTTGCGGTAAATGAGCCGTTTCATCAATGGTTAACGATACTGCAACCTCCGAAGTGGTAATCATATCGATTGGTGTTTTGTACCTTTCAAATACTTCGAAAACCCTGCGCAGGAAACCGTAAGCCAACAACATGCGGCTAGATTGGATACGGATAGCCGTAATACCATCTTTGGCTGCAATTGACTTGATTTTACCTTTTTCGCTATCGTGCGTAATTAAAGTACCTGCAGCTGCTGGCTCCATGGTATTTAACAAACGAACCGGAATTTTGTATTTCTGAGCCGGAAAAACCGACTGCGGGTGTAAAATTTTAGCACCGAAGTACGCTAACTCTGCTGCTTCATCAAACGATAACTGGGCAATTGGTTTAGTGCCTTTTACAATACGCGGATCGTTGTTGTGCATCCCGTCAATATCTGTCCAGATTTGAACTTCTTCGGCCAAAATAGCAGCCCCTAATAGCGAGGCAGTGTAATCACTTCCGCCACGGCGCAGGTTATCTACCTCGCCAAAACTGTTGCGGCAAATGTAACCTTGCGTAATAAACAGCTTGTTATCTTTATGTTGCTCCAACAGCGGTGTTAAGTGTTTGGTGGTAAAAGGAATATCTGGTTCGTTATCCTCATCCGTTTTCATAAAATCTAAAGCTGGCAACAATACCGAAGGCACGCCGATCGATTTTAAATAGATGTGATACAAAGTAGTGGATAACAATTCACCCTGTGCCAACACCACTTTTTCTTCAATTGAAGTAAAAAGGTCGTTAGCCAGGCCAGCTAAAAAGCCAAAGTGATAATCAATTACTTCATTTCCTTGCTCCTGAAATTCGGCTGCTGGCAAAAGTTCTATTACAAAGGTTTTATATTTTTGGTAAAGGTTTTCAACGCACTCGCTTCCCTTCTTCTTATCGCCAGCTAAAAAATGATTTGCAATTTCTACTAAACTGTTTGTGGTACCAGACACTGCTGATAAAACCACAATCTGCTCTTCATTTGGATTAATGATATCCAATAATTTCGTCATGCGCTCGGGACTACCTACAGAAGTACCCCCAAATTTTAATATTTTCATCTAGTTCTTTGTTGTTTTTCCCGGCGAAAAAGCGGCGGTAACGTCATCAGTTTTTACAACTATTTTAAAAAAGTTACAGTCTACCCACTTTAATACCGGATTTTCTTTATTATTGTATCGGGGCGTGAAAATAAGCAAAACCCGCTTAAAAGCAACACCCTCAACAAAATAAAATTTGGATGAATGAAAATAAATTGGTTTTTGGCCAAACTTCATCCATCAAAATTTGTTCAACACCAGATATTAAATTTAAAAAACAGCTCAATGCAAGCAATTGATCAATCAACGCAAGCCACAATTAATCAGTGGTTAAGTGGAAATTATGATGAGAATACCAAGGCAGAAATTCAGGCCCTTGTTGATAAAGATGCAACTACCGAACTAACTGATGCCTTTTATAAAAGTTTAGAATTTGGTACCGGTGGGTTACGCGGTATTATGGGTGCTGGCTCAAACCGCATTAATAAATATACCATTGGCACAGCTACACAAGGCTTAGCCAACTACTTAAACAATAAATATCCTAACGAAAAAATTAAAGTGGCCATTGCACATGATAGCCGCAACAACTCTGACTATTTCGCCAAAATTACTGCCGATGTTTTCTCGGCAAACGGCATCCACGTTTATTTCTTTTCTGCATTAAGACCAACCCCTGAGTTGTCTTTCGCGGTCCGCCATTTCGGTTGCAAAAGTGGGGTGATGTTAACCGCATCGCACAATCCTAAAGAATACAATGGTTATAAAGCTTATGGTGCCGATGGTGGTCAGTTTACTTCTCCTGATGATAAACTGGTAATTGATGAGGTAAACAAAATCAAAAGCATTGATGAGGTTAAATTTGACCGCGTAGATACCAATATCGAATTAATTGGCGAGGATGTAGATAAACTTTACCTGGATGGCATTACTGCACTATCAATCTCACCGGAAGCCATTAAAAGACAGCACGATTTAAAAATTGTGTTCTCTCCTATCCACGGAACAGGTATTACCCTGGTGCCTAAAGCACTTGAGCAATTTGGTTTTACCAACGTAACTGTGGTTGAAGAACAAAGCAAACCGGATGGTAATTTCCCTACGGTAGTTTATCCAAACCCTGAAGAAAAAGAAGCGCTTACTTTGGCCATGAACAAGGCGAAAGAAATAGATGCAGATTTAGTTCTGGCAACCGACCCTGATGCCGACCGCGTAGGTATTGCTGTAAAAGACAATAACGGCGAGTGGGTATTGTTAAACGGTAACCAAACCGGTTGTTTGTTAATCAACTACTTATTATCGGCCTGGCAGGAAAGCGGCAAGCTGGATGGCAATCAGTTTATCGTGAAAACAATTGTAACCTCAAACCTGATTGAGGAAATTGCTAAAAAGAAAGATGTAACCTATTACAATACACTTACAGGCTTTAAATACATCGGCCAGTTAATGACCGAACTTGAAGGTAAAAAATACTTTATTGGCGGTGGCGAAGAAAGCTACGGTTACTTAATCGGCGATTTGGTACGCGATAAAGATGCGGTGGTTTCTGCTGCATTTATTGCTGAAATGACCGCCTATTATAAAGATAAAGGCGCAAGTTTGTACAATGCTTTATTAGACATGTACGTAGAATATGGCTTGTACAAAGAAGACCTGGTATCGTTAACAAAAAAAGGAAAAACGGGTGCCGAAGAAATTAAAGCCATGATGGTGAAGTTCAGAGAAAACCCACCAGCAAGCCTGGGAGGTTCACCCGTTTCAGTACTGAAAGATTACGAATTAAGTCAGGAAACTGATTTAGCTACCGGAAAAGTAACCAAACTGGATTATCCAACTTCTGATGTTTTACAGTTTATTACTGCTGACGGAAGCATTGTTTCTGCCCGTCCGAGTGGTACCGAACCAAAAATTAAGTTCTATTGCAGTGTTAACGCACCTTTAGCTGACAGAAAAAATTTTGAAAAAGTAAATGCCGCTCTGGGAGATAAAATTAAAGCGGTAATGACTGATTTACAGGCATAATTTTAACGCTTGATAAAAATTGATAAACACAGATGAAGATTTTTCATCTGTGTTTTTTTGTTTCGTCATTTCGACTGAAGCATCGCGAAACGCCTGCCCGTACAGGCGGGGAGAAATCTATAGCCACGGAAGCACGGATTGACACGGAGAATTAACAATCATAACGAGGGTTAAACCATATAGAAATTGTACCGTTTACATCAATAAAAAAAGATTGCTTATATTTACAATTACAAAAGAGATCATCATGACAGCGATAATTTTAAAAGATAATGTAGATCAGCGCAAAATTGATGCGTTATTAAACTTTTTAAAGTCGTGGGATATTGATGCCGAATTAAGGATTACGGAACCCGAAAAATTAGTGCGGGGAGCTGATTTTACCCTGTCTAAAGGAATTTGGAGTGATTACGATATTAATTCTGAAGAACTCCGCGAGAAAGCCTGGAAGAGATAATGGTTCTACAGCTTAAAATAGATTTAGAATCTTAGACGTCCTAAAGTTTCATATTTTTCTTTGCTGCAACCAATTTCTTTAATACTTTTGCAGCTCAATACCCATGTTCAAAAGAATTCTGATATATCTCTTAGTAATCTGTACAATTTCCAATTGCTACATGCAGTTAATTGTGTACTCAGGGTATCAGATGAACAAAGAATACATTACCAGTGTATTTTGTATCAATAAGGCTCACCCTGAGCTACATTGCGATGGCCAGTGTTTCCTGGCTAAAAAATTAAAAGATTTAGACGGTAAGAACAAACAGGCACAGGAAAACCTGAAACGCGTTGTTGAAGCCGAACCAGGTTTTAAACTAGTGGTGCTTAACCACACTATTCCTTTCTTTGTTATTAAATCAGAAAGCGGTTATCTCGAAAAACCTGTCAAAGATCTATCTATCGCTATATTTCATCCGCCGAAAACGGTTTAAGTAATTTTTTAATTCAAGTACGTACGTCACCCTGAATTTATTTCAGTGTCTCTCAATTAATTTAATTTTTTGAGATGCTTAATAAATCAGTTAGTTATCTTATTAACATGACGATTACGTTCGTAACCCCATTATTTTTTACTTATTCAATTTTCTTAAAATGAAATTAACAACATACTTATTGGCATTATTATGCTCTGCTTTACTTTTAACTTCTTGCAAAAAAGACAACAACGAAACCACTGCTGAAACCAAATCAACCTTTACCATCGAGTTTGACAACCAGGTAAACGGAAGTACTTTAGCATTAAATACAACAACTTACAAAAACGCTAAAGGCGAAGATTTCAAAATCAACGTATTTAAATATTACGTAAGCAACATTAAATTAAGCAAAGCCGATGGCAGCAGCTACCTGATCCCGGAAAGTTACTTTTTAATCGATGCTTCAAAAGCAGAATCAACCAATATTACTTTAAAAGATGTACCCACAGGTGATTATACCAAAATAGAATATACTATTGGTGTAGACTATGCCCGTAATTTTGCCGGCGCACAAACAGGAGCTTTAGACCCGATAAATGGCATGTTCTGGACCTGGAACAGTGGTTATATCTTTGTAAAACTCGAAGGTACCTCGCCACAATCTACCGCGGCAAACAATGCACTTACTTTTCACATTGGCGGTGTAGTTGATCCTAACAATACCATCAGAACCTTTGCTACCGAAATTAATGCAGCTAATCCATTGCGCGTTAGAACAGATAGCAAGCCAAAAATGCACTTTATTGTAAATGCAGCTGCCTTATTTACCGGTAAAACCGACGTAAGCTTTGCTACACTCAACTTTACAATGGGTGGTCCAAATTCGGTAATTGTGGCCAATAATTACACTAGTGGATTGTTTCGTTTAGATCATATCCACAATTAATGCTGAGGAAAATAACGGTCTTCGCAATGCTTGCTTTAAGCATTGCGTTGATGTATGCCTGTAGTAAAAGTGAGGACGAAGTAAGCCAACAAGAAACAAAACTGGCCTTTACCGTTCCTTCAAATTTTCCTACCCCTGCATACAATTTCGAAGACAATAAGCTAAGCAATGCTGGCTTTGCTCTTGGTAAAAAACTGTTTTACGATGCCCGTTTATCGGCGGACAAAAGTGTTTCGTGTGGAAGCTGTCACCAGCAATTTGCAGCATTTACACAGCTGGATCATAAGGTAAGTCATGGCATAAACAATTGTCAGGGCAAGCGCAATACCCCACCTTTGGTTAATTTGGCTTGGCAAAAGGCTTTCTTTTGGGATGGTGGTGTAAAAAATATCGAAACTTCACCCTTAAACGCCATCACCGATGCCTGCGAAATGGGTACCGATATTCAAACCATCGTTACTTTTTTAAAAGCCACTGCACCATACCCCGATATGTTTAAACAGGCATTTGGTTCAACCGAAATCAACTCGCAGCTAATACTGAAATCCATTACCCAGTTTACAGCCATGCTGGTATCAGCCAATTCGAAGTACGACCAGGTAATACGCAAGGAAAATGGCGTCGCTTTTACCGCTTCTGAGCAGGCAGGTTATACCCTTTTTAAAGAAAAGTGCAGTTCGTGTCATGCAGAGCCTTTTTTCACTGATTTTTCTTATCGCAGCAACGGTTTAGATCTATTGAGCGCAGATGAAGGCCGATCGCACATTACCAGCGTACAAACTGATTTTGGCAAATTCCGCGTACCTACGCTCCGTAACATCGAATATACCAGCCCATACATGCACGACGGCCGTTTTTACAGTTTGGATGAAGTGCTAAACCACTACGATTCGGGCGTAAAAGCAGCCGAAAACCTGGATGCTTCCTTAAAAAATGGCATCCCTTTAAACAGCACTCAGAAAGAGCAGATTAAAGCATTTTTAAAAACATTAACAGATCATGAGTTTATCAAAAATACATTATTTAGCGAATCGTAAATTATTCATTTTAGCTTTCTTACTGCTTGGCAGTAAAGCCTTTGCCTGCGATATTTGCGGCTGTTTTATGGGCATCACCCCCTACTATAACCGCAATAGCATCAGCCTCTTGTACCGCTACCGTTCATTTAACGGTTACGAAGGACAATCGCATTCCTTGTTTCCGAACGGTGGAAAATTCTTTATCCCAGCTAGAAGCCAGGATTCGCCAATTACCGGCCATGCGGGTGATCCGGGCGATTATGAACTCTACCGCTCAATGGAAATAAGAGGTAAATATTTTATTGGTAACCGATTAGAAGTGAATGCCATTTTGCCTTATGTTTCTAACAGCGAGCGTTATAATGGCTATACCTCAACTATTGGTGGTGTTGGCGACATCAACGTATATGCAGGTTACCATGTGCTGCAAAAGCTTGATGCTGATTTTAAACAACAGCTAATTGCAGGTGCAGGAATTAAATTACCTACCGGGAAAAATGATTTCAAAAACACGGCTGGTATCCGTTATTCTTCGCTTATGCAAGCCGGAACAGGCAGTACCGATGGTTTTATCTACCTGAACTACCTGGTTGGGCTGGGTAAATTTGGTGCAAGTTTAAATACCTCATACAAGGTAAATGGCACCAACAGCCGCGATGAAGGCATTGCCAACAGCACCACCAGTTTCCTGAATATTTTTTACAAACAAAGCATCGGTAACGATTGGCAGGTAATGCCGTCGGTTCAGTTTTTTTACGAATATTCGGCAGGCGAAAAATACAAAGGACAAAAAACCGGCGAACATGTAATGAACAATTTAATGGGTGGTGTAGGTGCCGATATTTTCTACAAAAACATTGCGCTAAATGTTGGCGTACAGAAAAATATCTGGGAAGCGGAAACCGATCACCCAATGAGTGCCGGTAAGGCTTATGTGGGCATTACCTACAATTTTTAAATCCATAAATATGAAACAACAAATCACATTTGTAATCGGTGTATTGGCTATCCTTTTCAGTTCCTGTAAAACCCAACCCAATGCCGAAGCCGTGCGTAAGGAGGTTCTAAACATCCACGATAAGTTAATGATTGATGGGGAGAAAGTGGTAAAAAACAAAATGAAGCTCGATACCCTGTTGCTTTCCGATCACCTGAAAAAATCGCCCGATTCTGCTGCTTCAAAACAACAGGTAAACGACATAATTGCCCGTTTGAACGCTGCAGACGAAAAAATGATGGATTGGATGCACTTTTTTAAAGATGATTTTAAAGGTAAAACCGAACAGGAAGACCTTGATTATTACAAATCGCAAATGATTAAAATCAGAGAGGTTGAAGATGGTTACATTAAGGTTACCCGCGAATCAGATTCAGTTTTAAAAGTTTACAAAATTAAATAGTCAGACGTCTGGAGACGGGAGTCGGAAGATATGGAGCAATGGTATATGCAATTTAACATCGGTCTTCTGACTTCCGAGCCCGGACTTTCTAAAAAACAATAGATATGAAAAAATTAAGCATAGTAATATTCCTGATGGGATTAAGCACATTCGCGTTTAAATTAAATGCGAATCCATTAATAGTTAAACAAGAAGCAAACGTGGTTGATTCCAATAAAAAAGTAGTGACTGATCCCGTTTGTAAAATGAAAATTAAAGCAGCAACTGCAAAAACTACGGTTTACAATAAAGAAACCTACTTTTTCTGCTCAGAAAGCTGCAAACAGAAGTTTATAGCGAAACCGGCGAAGTTTGTGAAATAGTCGGAGGTCGGGAGACAGAGGTCAGAAGATATGGGACTACCTGGCTTTAAACATCCAGACTTCGGACTGTCCGACATCTGACCCCGGACTTTTCTAAAACAATTAACGCCCTAGACCGAATTACCTTGTATATTTACATTTTTAAATTCAAAACATGAATAAAATCATTTCTTACGCAGCAGCCAGTCTGCTGTTCGTTTCTATATTTACCGCTTGCAAGCAAGAAAAAAAGCTTCCTTTCTATGGCGAACGCCACGCAGAAATAGTTAAAGATGCTGCCGGAGTAGATAAAATTGATACGGTTTATCAAACCATTCCGAACTGGGCTTTCTTAAATCAGGATAGCGTTTTAACCACGAATAAAGCAACAGATGGAAAAATATATGTAGCCGATTTCTTCTTCACCTCTTGCACAACCATCTGCCCTACCATGCACCGCAACTTAATGACGGTTTACAACGATTTTAAAAGCAACCCCGATGTGATGTTCGTTTCGCACACTATCGATTTTAAATACGATAAACCCTCTGCATTAAAAAAATACGCTAAAAAACTGGGGGTTGACGGTCCCAAATGGCAGTTTCTTTATGGTAGCAAAGACAGTGTTTACACATTGGCTGAAAAGAATTATTTAGTTGCCGTGGGCGAAGACAGCACTGCTAAAGATGGTTATATCCATCAGGGCTATCTGGTTCTAATCGACAAAGACCGCCGGATTCGTGGTGCTTATGATGGTACCAAGGAAGACCAGGTTGAGCAATTAAAAAAAGACATTCCGGTTTTATTGGCGGAATACCAAAAGTAATAATATAAATCGTCATCTCGACTGAAACGCAGTGGAATGGAGAGATCTATCCTTATTGATTTCTCGGCTCCATTTCATTCCACTCGAAATGACGATTATCACAACAAAACATCCATGCGTAAATACATCATTAATTCCATATTTCTGCTTTCGGTTATCGCCATAGTCGTTTCCTGCCAAAGCCAGGAAACGATTGATTTGCAAAACTACATGTCGAACGGAAAAGACATTTACAAAAGCAGGTGCCAGAACTGCCATGGCGAAAACGGCGAAGGATTGGGTGAACTTGCACCTCCTTTAACCGACTCGGTTTTCTTAAAAACCAACAAAAGCCGTTTAGCTTGTTTCATTAAAAACGGCGCTAACGAAACATTAGTTATTCATGGCAAGGAGTACAAAGAAAAAATGCCAGCGTTCCCCGAACTGGCCGATATTGACGTAGCACAGGTAATGGTTTACATTACCAATTCGTTTGGCAATAAACAAGGTTTTGTACCTTACACTGAGGTTTCGAAGCAATTGCAGGATTGCAAGTAAAGTCATTCTAAAAGTAGCTGCCAAACTTAATTTATTTTAGATTTATTGAGATGCTGAAATAAATTCAGCATGACGAGCATCTCCATTAAAATTTTGCATTCTTTGCTCCTTTCTGCCTAAAAAACCACATCTTTGCGCAAAATGCAGGTTGTTCTATCGCTGTCCCGATTTATTGGGAGAGAGGAAAGTCCGGGCAACGCAGGGCATCTCGCTTTCTAACGGAAAGGGGTTCAGGAATGAAAACCTGAATTACGGATTAGTGCAACAGAGAATATACCGCCCCGGCTTATGTCGGAGTAAGGGTGAAAACGTGCGGTAAGAGCGCACGAGCGTTACAGGCGACTGTAGCGGATTGTAAACCCCGGGAGTTGAAAGACCAAATAGGCTAACGCACGTAGGGCTGCCCGTCCGATGTTAGTGGGTAGGTCGTTAGAGATAAACGGCAACGTTTATAGTGGATAAATGATAGAAATCTCGGGCAACTGAGACACAGAACCCGGCTTATAGACCTGCATTTTTTATTTTATTCCGCTAATAAAGCATTTTTCGTTTCACTCAATTTTAAAGTCTCTTCTGCACCCAGCACCGGAAATTTTAAGTCAAGGTTTTTCAATCTGTCTTCAATAATTTCGCTGATAGCCAACCGTGCAAACCATTTTTTATCGGCCGGTATAACATGCCATGGCGATTCAGCTGTACTGGTCTCATTTATAGCATCCTCGTATGCTTCCATGTATTTATCCCACAAAGCCCTTTCTTTAATGTCGCCCGAAGAGAACTTCCAGTTTTTGGTTGGGTCTTCTATCCGATCTAAAAAGCGTTGTTTCTGCTCGTCCTTACTTACATTTAAAAAGAATTTAAGAATCACGGTACCATTGGCGGTTAAGTGTTGTTCAAAGTTCCTGATGCTCTGATAACGTTGTTTCCAAAAATCTTTATTGATCTTTTTCACATCCGTAATCCCCGGAATATCCTCGCTCAAAACATATTCAGGGTGTACCTTACATACCAGCACATTTTCGTAGTGCGAACGGTTGTGGATCCCGATGCGGCCACGCTCTGGTAAAGCTTTATAATGGCGCCACAAAAAATCGTGCTGATATTCTTCTGATGTAGGCACCTTAAAACTGTAAACCTGGCATCCCTGCGGATTTAATCCGCTCATTACATGTTCTATTGCGCTGTCTTTTCCGGCAGCATCCATGGCCTGAAAAATAATCAGAACCGAATGTTTCCCTGCTGCATATAATTTCTCTTGCAGGTGGCTCAATTCTATCTTCGAATTTACCAAAGCATCTTTCGCTTTTTCTTTATTATAGCCGCCGGTAAAGTCGGTTTTATGGTTTTTTAATGAAAATTTCTTGTCGCCTTGTACAATTAATCCCTTAAATTCGTTTTTCATACCTATACACATTTTAAATAAACAGGTGCATCAATAATTTAAATATAGAACTAAAAAATAAGTAAATTAAATACGTTAATTTGCATACAGAGTTTTTTTATATTTAGCGCCTTAGCATTTACCAAAAGATCACCTTAACCAATATGTTTAAAGAGATAAAAAACAAGTACTTACGTTATTTTTCCATTGTTTTATTTTTTGTAATAATTTTCTTTTCTGCGCTTCAACTTAATTTTTTATGGCTGTTTGGCTATTCTCCCAGTGTACGCGACATTAAAGCGCCTACCCTGCGCGTGGGTTCTGAGCTTTACACTGCCGATGGAAAACTAATTGGCAGGTACTTTAAAGAGAACAGAACGCCGGTAAATTATGAAGAAATTGCGCCGAGCGTTATACATGCGCTGGTGGCAACTGAAGATGTACGTTTTTACAAACATTGGGGAATAGATGTACAGGCCGTTGGGCGTGCTGTAATTGGTTTAGGTAAAGATGGTGGTGCCAGTACCATTACACAACAACTGGCTAAAAACCTTTACCGTACGCGTTACAATAAATCGCAGGGCTTATTGGTAAAAATACCGCTGGTACGCACTTTAATTGTAAAATTAAAAGAATGGATGACGGCGGTAAAGCTCGAAGCTAATTATTCGAAGAACGACATCATTACGATGTACCTCAATACGGTTTCGTTCGGTAACAATACTTATGGTATAAAAACTGCCAGCAGGATTTATTTTGATAAAGAGGCCAAAGATCTCAGCACCACTGACGCAGCCATGCTGGTAGGGATGCTAAAAGGAACAACCCTTTACAACCCAACCAAGAACCCGGCTAAGGCATTGGAAAGAAGAAATGTGGTACTTGCCCAGATGAACAAATACAAGTACCTGAGCAAAGACAGTTTAACTGAACTGGCTAAAGACCCCATTAAACTCAAAGAAGGTAAAATGCAGGATGGCAGCGATGGCGACTCTTACTTAAGGGCTGCTGTAGCCAAGTACCTCGAAAAATGGTGTACCGATAACGGTTACGATTTATACGAAGATGGTTTAAAAATTTATACCACCATTGATTCGAAACTTCAAAAATATGCCGAAGAAGCCGTTGCCGACCAGATGCGGATTTTACAGCGCAGGTTTTACAGTGTGTGGGGTAATGAAGATCCATGGTACGATTCTGAGAAGCAAAAAGTAGATTACCCGGACAGGGCGATGAAAAACCTGCCTATCTATGCGCTTTTACAAAAGAAATTCCCAAATAACCCCGATTCTGTGCTGGCTTATTTCAATAAAAAGAAAAGGATGCAGATTTTTACCTACAAAGGCGATCGTGATACCTCTTTTTCTACTTTAGATTCGATCCGTTACTATGGAAAAATCATGAACACCGGTATGATGACCATGGAACCGGCCAGCGGTAAAATTAAAGTTTGGGTAGGTGGAATTAACCATAAATTCTTCAAGTACGATCACGTAAATCAAGCCAAACGTCAGGCCGGCTCTACTTTTAAACCTTTCGCCTACCTTACAGCTTTAGAACAAGGCATGAGCCCTTGCGATAAGTTTACCGATAAACCCGTTAAAATTGCGTATCAGGATAAAGGCGAAACCAAATACTGGGAACCTAAAAACGCCGATTATAGCATTACTTACCGCGAAATGAGTTTAAGATGGGCCATGGCCAGATCGGTAAATACCATTACTGCACAGGTTACAGAAAAGGTAGGTTGGGATAATGTGGTAAAATATGCACACGAATGCGGTATCGATAGTCATTTAGAATCAGTTCCATCCGTAAGTTTAGGCTCAAACGATGTTACTGTTTATGAAATGGTGAAAGCTTATGCCACTTTCATGAATAAAGGTATTAAAACAGATCCCATCTTAGTCGAAAAAATCACCGATCAGGATAACAATTTAATTGACGAATTTAAGCCTAAAACCAAAAGGGTTTTAAGCGAAGAAATTGCCTGGTTAATGACCTACATGTTCCGTGGCGGTATGGAAGAGCCCGGAGGAACTTCGCAGGCATTGTGGGAATGGCCTGATTTATTTAGAAAAAACAACCAGATTGGTGGTAAAACCGGCACTTCATCTGATTATGTTGATGCCTGGTATATGGGGTTAACTAAGGATTTGGTAACCGGAGTTTGGGTGGGTTGCGATGAGCGTACAGCACACTTTAAAAATGGCGAACAGGGTGAAGGATCGAGAACGGCCTTACCTATTTTTGCCAAGTTTATGGAAAAAGTTTACCTCGATCCAAGTACCGGCTACACCTATGGTCCTTTTCCGAAAGCTACAGTTGACATTACCCGCACCTACAACTGCCCTAGCCCGCAGATTGTTAGAGATACGACCTCAACCGATAGCGTAATGGTCGATTCGACCGAATTCACTGTACCAGAAACTCCGGAAACAGCCACACCTGTGGTGGTTGAGCCTGAAGTGAAAAAGGAAGAAAAGAAACCCGAACCCGTGCAAACCCCACCAGCTGCAACTGTGCCTTTAACCAAAAAGGAAGAACGCGAGTTGAGAAGGAAGCAACGCCAGGAGGAACGTGAAAGGAAAAAAAACGAGAATAACAATAACGGCAATTAAGGGAGTTTCCCACTATAAATTTTCGGCTAACCAATTGCTTTTGGTTAGCCGAAAAAGTTTAAAAAAATGTTAAAATTTCAATAGTATTTTAAACAATTGCTATTTTTATTTTTCAAATCCCTTATAATTTCATTTTCGTAAATTACTGAACATCGATACTAAAACTACACGTATGAAAATAGGCTCTACTTTATTAAAGCGATATACTATTTTATCGCTCCTGCTTATTCTTTCACTTTCTGTTAAAGCCCAATATTTTGGCCAAAATAAAGTAAGGTATAAAAAACTCGATTTCGAGGTTTTACAAACACCGCACTTCGAAATTTACTACTATATTAAAAACCCTAAGCTCCTGAAACGCTTTTCGCAGGATGCCGAAACCTGGTATAAAATGCACCAGGAGGTTTTCAGGGATACTTTTTTAAAGAAAAACCCGATCATCCTTTACAACAATCACCCTGATTTTCAACAAACTACCGCGCTAAACGGAGAAATTGGAATTGGTACAGGTGGGGTTACCGAAGCCTTAAAAAACCGGGTAATTATGCCGGTTATGGAGCTAAACAGCCAAACCAGGCACGTTTTAGGTCACGAGTTGGTGCATGCTTTTCAATATCACCTCTTGCTTGAAAAAGATTCAATCAGTCTCGAAAATGTAGGTCAAACGCCACTTTGGATGGTTGAAGGGATGGCCGAGTACCTTTCTATCGGTAAAAAAGATGCTTTTACTTCGATGTGGATGCGCGATGCCATGTTAAACCGCGATATTCCTTCATTAAAAGACTTAACCAACTCTAACAAATATTTTCCTTACCGTTATGGCCAGGCCTTTTGGACTTACATTGGTTCGCAATACGGCGATACCACAATTGTTCCATTATTTAAGAACACTGCTAAATACGGTTACGAAAACGCCATCAAATATACTTTTGGTTACGATGATAAAACCTTATCAGGTCTTTGGAAAAACTCAATAGATGCGCATTATAAACCTATGCTAAAGGCAGACAGTTCGCAGATTAAAATTACCGGCACCAAAATTATCGATAACAAAAATGCAGGTAACATGAACGTTGCTCCTGCGTTGAGCCCTGATGGTAAATATCTGGCATTTATGTCGGAGAAAGATCTCTTCGGTATCGATTTGTTCCTCGCCGACGCTAAAACCGGAAGAATTATCAGAAAATTAACCAGTCAGATTTCTAACGGTCACATTGATGATTTTAACTTTATAGAATCGGCCGGAGCATGGTCGCCGGATAGTAAACAATTTGCCTTTAGTATTTTTAGCCAGGGTAAAAACCAGATGATGGTTGTAGATGTAGCCACTGGCTCTACAGTATCACAAACGGCTATGGGTAAAGTGCAGCAATTTGGCAATTTAACCTGGGCACCAAACGGAAAAGATGTAGCATTCTCGGGTATGGTTGAAGGTCAAAGCGATATTTTCTCTTACAATCTAGACACGAAAGCAGTTACCCAAATTACTGATGATGTGTATTCTGACTATGCACCAAGCTACTCTCCTGATGGTAAAAAACTGGTATTTTCATCAGATCGCGCAGCCATTCAGGCCAATACAGTAAATGCTGTGCTTCCAATCAATCTGGCAGTTTACGACATTGCAGCCAAAACAGTTAGCAATCTGAACGTATTTCCGGGGGCTAATAACCTGAATGCACAATTCTCTTCAAACAGCCAAAACATCTATTTCTTATCAAACAGAGATGGTTTCAGGAATTTATACAAATACAATTTTGCCGATAACACTGTAGATCAGCTAACTGATTACTTTACAGGTATCAGTGGTATCACCGAATTTTCGCCGGCTATTTCGGTATCGGCGACTGATGATATTGTTTACAGTTACTACCGCTACCAACGTTATACCCTTTACAATGCTAAATTAAGCAGCTTTAAAGCTAAACGCATTGGAAACCAGGAAGAAAATTTCGATGCGGCCATTTTACCTCCAATGGAAAACATCGGGGTGAACATCATCAATTCAAACCTGAACAATTTCGACCGTTTCGAAAAAACCGTTGCCGATTCGATGAAAGTGGTGCCTTATAAACCAAAATTTAGGTTAGATTATCTGGCAAACAGTGGTGTTGGTGTTTCTACCAGCCGTTTCGGAACAGGTGTTTCGGGTGGTATAGTGGGTATGTTTAGCGATATTTTGGGTACTAACCAGATTATTGCCAACATCTCTGTAAATGGCGAAATTTATGATGCTGGCGGATTAGTAGGCTACATCAACCAAAAAAGCAGAATAAACTGGGGAGCTGCCATATCACACATTCCTTATGTATCTGGTTTTAGATCGTATGGGTACGATAATATACCAATAGGTAAGGATAAAAATGGCGTCGAACAAACTACCAATGCCTTTACAGATCGTACAGATATTATCAGAACCTTTGAAGATCAAATTCAGGTTTTTGGTGCCTACCCATTTAGCAAAATACACCGGTTCGAACTGGGAGGAGCATTTTCACATTATAGTTACCGGATAGACCGTTACAGTAATTACTATGATTCGAATGGCTTTTACATGGGGTCAGACAAAAGCAGAATTTCAAATGAGGAAGCTTCAAAAACTTATGAAGTTCCCTTTAATGCCTTTACCCTGTATCAGTTAAATGCATCTTTTGTTGGCGATAATTCTATTTTCGGTCTAACAGGACCATTGGATGGTTTCAGATATCGTGTGAGTGGCGAAAAATATTTTGGCACCTATAATTTTGCAGGTGTAACTGCCGATTTGCGCAAATACTGGAGAGCAAAACCGGTTACCTTCGCGGTAAGGAGTTACAATACTTTAAGAATTGGTAAAGATGCAGATAAACTTTACCCAATGTACCTGGGTTACCCATACCTGATTAGAGGCTACGAATCGAACTCGATTTATAAAAGTACTTCTGCTCAATCATCCGAATCTTTTGATATTAATCAATTAACAGGAAGCAAAATAGCAGTTTTTAACTTTGAAGTCCGTTTACCATTTACCGGTCCTAAAAAATTAGCCGCAGTACCTTCTAAGTTTCTGTTTTCTGACCTGAATTTATTTTTTGATGCTGGAATTGCCTGGACAAATGACACTAAAGTAAAGTTCAAAAGCGAACCAACATACACGACTGAGCCTGTTTTAGATGAAAATAAACAACCGGTTTTTGATGAGAAAGGAAAAGCAGTGACCTATCAGGCAACCACAGAACGTGTACCGGCAATGAGTGTTGGTATATCGGTACGGGTAAATGTTTTTGGCTACTTTGTATTGGAGCCTTATTATGCCATTCCTTTTCAACGTAAAGATGTTAAAGCGGGTGTATTTGGTTTAACCTTCGCACCGGGCTGGTAATTATAATCAAAAATCATTGGCATAAAAAAGGCGATCGGGTTACTGATCGCCTTTTTTTTGCAGGATATGTTTTTGTTAAGATAGGCTATTGAACGATAACTTAACCTGATTGGTTATGTTTCGGTGTAAAAGGATATTTTCAAAATCGAGCCCTATGGTTAAATCAATCCAATCGGGATTACATGAGCGCACCAAACGTTCTTTTTGCATGCGGGTAAACCTGCTAATGGTTTTAAAACGAACCAAAGCCTGGGCTTCCGATTTAAACTCTTCAAAATAAACTAAACGGGTTAATTGCATTCCATTATCGAAGAATAAGTTTGGCATCTGTTTGTAGAAATCCAATGTCTTAATCAAATCAGAACTCATGCCTACGTGCATGCTGGTGCGATTTCTGTCGGTAACGATGTAAACAAACTTTTTCATGATCTTGTGTTTAAAAATTAAAACTAAACTATTTAGTATATCTTCTTGCAATTAAAAATAATATTACTAACTTTATGAGCATAAAATTACTAACTATTTTAGTAATTCCAAATTTATTTTAAAATTTATTTTTATGTCAAATATTTCAAATAATTTAAAGTACCTCAGGAAGAAAAAAGGCCATACACAGCAAAATTTCGCTGATATTATGGAAATTAAAAGATCTTTAATCGGCGCCTACGAGGAAGACCGTGCTGAGCCTAAATATGAATTACTAAAAAAAATAGCAGAATATTTTGACTTAACGATTGATGAATTCATCAATGAGAAGATATCAGATAGCTGGAAACCGAAGCCGAAAAGCCAGGGTTCTAACCTGAGGGTACTGAGTATTTCTGTCGATCAGCACGACAGGGAGAATATCGAACTGGTACCGGTTAAAGCCAGCGCTGGTTACCTTAATGGTTTTTCAGATCCGCAATACATCAGCGATCTGCCTAAATTCCAGTTGCCCCTACCCGCTTTAAGGCAAGGGACTTTCCGTGCTTTCGAAATTATGGGCGATAGTATGTTACCTGTTCAACCCGGCAGCGTAATTATTGGCGAATATTTAGATAACTGGAACGAAGTAAAAACTGGCGAAACTTATGTCATCATCAGCAAAAATGAAGGCGTAGTATATAAAAGAGCTGGTAACCGTTTTAAAGAAAACAAAGACCTGAAATTAATTTCAGATAATAAGGTATATGATGCCTATACCATTGCAGCCGAAGATATTTTGGAAATCTGGAAAGCGAAGGCCTATATTTCTACTTCTTTACCAGAACCTGCACCAGACCCAACCATGGAAACTTTAACCCAAATGATGGCCCAAATGCAGAAATCAATTTCGCAATTGAATAAGAATTAACAATTTTTAACAGGCTCCGATTAAACCGTTTACGTTTTTTTATATCTATTAGTTAACGAACATATAAAAAAATTAAACATGAAAAGAGCAATTTTAACCATAGCAATTGCAGTGATGGGTTTAACCGCTGCATTTGCTCAACAAGACACTACAAAAAGGGCTAGAAGACAAATGCCTAAAATGACTGCTGAGCAGCGTGCTGAAAGAGTAACAGCCAAAATGGAAAAAGAGCTGAGCTTAACAGCCGATCAGAAGTCGAAAATTTATGCCATCCAACTGGAAAATGCTAAAACCATGGAAACCTGGAGAAATGCAGACCAGGGTGATATGAAAGGCAAAATGAAAGATCGCAAAGCGGCTATGGAAGCACAAAAAGCTAAAATAGATGCCGTTTTAACTGCCGATCAAAAAACCAAAATGGATGCATTCCGTGCAGAGGCTAAAGAAAAAGCAGGTAAAATGAGAAAAGGAATGGGCCAGCACAAAAAAGATAAAGCACCTGTTGTATCTAACCCGCCTACACAAGGCTAAGTTTATGTATTAGTTTTAACCAACAAGGTTAATTCGTCATATTTTAGAAAGCGTTCTGATTATTCAGCACGCTTTCTGTATTTTTGGCCAATGCGTAAAATCGAGCAATTCCTTAACAGCAAACTTCAGGAAAGGAAAGACAATCTTTCGATCAGAAATCTGTCTACCAACCTCCCTCCTGTCGATTTTTGCTCAAATGATTACCTGGGTTTTGCCCGATCGACTGAACTACAGCAACTCGTTTCCAGTTTGACCAGTCAGTTACCCGACTATAAAAATGGTTCGGGAGGCTCTCGCTTATTGAGTGGCAACACAGCTTATATTGAAGAAACCGAACATTTCATTGCCAGTTTTCATGGTGTGGCAAGTGGGTTAATTTTTAATTCAGGTTACGATGCCAATGTGGGTCTGTTATCAAGTATCCCGCAACGTGGCGATACCATTATTACCGATGAACTTGTCCATGCCAGTATTATTGATGGCTGCAGATTAAGTCATGCTACCCGCTATAAATTTACGCATAACGATGTAGATGCACTCGAAACGAAACTTAAAACCGCGCTGGGAAACATTTTTGTGGTAGTAGAAAGTGTTTATTCGATGGATGGCGATACCGCTCCTTTAACAGCTATAGCGGCCCTTTGCGAAAAATATGGTGCTAATTTAATTGTTGATGAAGCCCACGCTACTGGTGTTTTTGGCGAAATGGGCAAAGGCTTGGTACATCAGCTCAACCTTACCGAGCAGGTATTTGCAAACGTTGTTACTTTCGGTAAAGCTATAGGTGCACATGGTGCCATAGTGCTGGGCAGCCAAAACCTGCGCCATTACCTGATCAATTTTGCAAGGTCGTTTATTTACACTACCGCAGCGCCGATCCATAACGTGATAACGGTAAATGCAGCTTATCAGTTACTGGGTAAAACAGATTGCACCATCATTCATCAGAAAATTGCGCTTTTCAGAAAGTTGCTTAAAGATAAAAATATGCAGGCATTGGATAGCGAAAGTGCTATACAGGGTATTTTATTTGCATCGAACGAAAAGGCTAAAAAGGCTGCAACATTTTTACAGCAAGCCAGATTTGATGTTAGGGCCATTTTAAGCCCAACTGTTGCGCTGGGTAAAGAGCGGTTACGCATTTGCCTCCATACTTTTAATACCGACGAGGAAATTACCTCATTGGTTAACCACCTACACGAATTTCAACTTAATGGCTAAATATTTTATTACCGGTATTGGTACCGGCATAGGCAAAACACTCATTAGTGCAATTGTTACCGAAAAACTTCAGGCCGATTACTGGAAACCCATCCAATCGGGTGATCTTGATACAAGCGACAGCCTAACCATTGGCAAATTAATTTCGAACACAAAAACGGTTATCCACCCCGAAAGTTACCGTTTAACACAGCCCTTGTCGCCACATTTATCGGCCAGACTGGATAGCATTGAAATTGACCTTAACCAGATTAACATACCTGAAACGGCGAACAACCTGATTATTGAAGGCGCAGGTGGTTTAATGGTTCCTTTAAACGAAACCGAACTGATTATCGATTTAATTAAAAAACTGAATGCTGAAGTGATATTGGTTTCGCAAAACTATTTGGGCAGCATTAACCATACCTTATTATCGCTCAATCTGCTAAAACAATATGATATTCCGGTTAAAGGAATTATTTTTAATGGCGATGAAAACGCAGAAACGGAAAGATATATTTTACAGTATAGCCAGGCAAAAAAGCTGGGATATGTACCTCACTTGAGCCAGGTTGACCGCGAGCAGGTAGCCATGGCTGGCGAATATATTTCGATTTAAGATCTGGTAAAGACCTCGCAGGTTTTAAAAACCTGCGAGGTTTAAATTAACGTTCAGTTAAATAGCCACTCTTTTTAAGAAAATCGGCCCATACCTGATAACCTGCCGGAATTAAATGCAAACCATCTTTGGTTAATTCGACTCTTAAATGCTTATCCTGATCGGTAAAATTCGGATACAAATCGATAACAGTTACGTTTTTAGCTGCAAATTTCCTGATCTCCTCATTCAGCCACAAAATGTGTTCGTCTTTACCATAATGGTTTTTAAACTTTTCGAAAGCACTGTTTACAGGTAAAAGTGTATTGAAATAGATGTGTGTTTTCTTAGAGCCTTTTCTAATTCTGCTAATGATGGTCTTGTAATTCCTTAAAATAACGCTATCAGGTATATTTCTCGATATATCGTTAATGCCTATCAGCACAAAAACTTTGGCAGGTTTGCCATCAATTACATCCTGCAAACGTTCCAATACACCAAAAGTAATATCTCCTGAAATGCCTCTGTTTTTAGCCTGTGGCAGATCCAATAATTTAGCCCAATCGGTACCAGCTGTAATGCTGTTACCCAGAAAAACAAAATCTTTTTTCGATTTAGGGTCAGCTTTAAATTTCGCTGCCAGCTCTACATATTTCCCGGGACGATAAGTGCTATCCCATTTTACTACCTGTGCTTGTACCGGTTTAAAGTTTAACCATACAATTGCAAAAGCAAAAACCAGTAACCTCTTCAAAAATATTCTCATGCGTTTATTATAAAAACCTAAAATACTACTTTGCCTGCACTAAAACATCCGGATAATCAGAAATAATACCATCTACATTTAAGGCTTTCAGTTTTTGTACATCGGCTAAAGTATTGGCCGTCCACGGAATAATTTTAACCCCATCAGTATGCGCTTTAGTCACCAGCTCTTCGGTAACCATTTGCCATACGGGACTCAAAATAAATGGTTTAAAACCTAAATCAGCTATATTTTCTTCGTAAGTTTTTTTATTAGCTACGAGGAAAGAAGTTTTAACCGCCGGGTATTTTTGGTGAATGAGCTGAATAGTACGTTTATCAAAAGATTGGATTACCACAAAAGATGCAATTTTCTTGCTGTTAATTACTTCCATTAAAAGTTTAACAAAAGTTTCGGGATCGGGATTGGTTACGCCATCGCCCTTTTCGCTGCATTTGGTTTCTATATTGTAAAAGAACTGTTTACGTTTATTGGCTTTAATATCGCGTTGAACAGCGTCAATTAAATCGGCCAGCAAAGGCAGTTGCGTTTTTTCTTTTTTCTGTTGCGGGAAAAGCCCGTAGTATTTACTTCCGATGTCGAATTGCTTAATTTCGGCGTAATTCATTCCAAAAATCGGGTATTTACGTGCATCCGATTCCGGAATTTCTTTTCCTTCGGGTGTAAGCATAAACGCCGGACTTAAATAATCATCGTGCGTAACCACCACCTTACCATCTTTGGAGATGTGGGTATCCATTTCCAAGGTGGTTATGCCATCGATTTTCATGGCATTCAGCATGGCTGGAATGGTATTTTCGGGCATTAAACCACGGCCACCACGGTGTGCTTCGGCACTAAAAGCAGGGAATTTAACTTCCTGTGCATAAGATTTTACAGCGAATGCAGACAAGAAAATAAAGATTGCTGTTTTGTTAAGTTTCATATTTAGAAGGGATTTCATAGTAGCGTCAGATGTTACCATCTGACGCTGTTAATCTATTTTAAATTTAATTTTGGAAAGAGACTTTTAAAGATTCAGCCAGATGGTAAATCTGCCAGCAAGGGAGTTAAGCCTTAATTTCAGCTTCAAATTTTTCGCCAAAACGATCGGTAGCCACTACTTTTACATCCTTTACCTCGGGTGCAAAATGGGCTAAAAACAGGTGATCGGTTGAACGGGGTTCTACAAATGGCCTTGGATTTGGCAATTTATCACCTTTGTATAATTTTACCGCTAATGGATCAAATCCATCTTGTTGCGCCAATGCGCCCATAGCTTTTCCATCCAGAAAATATTCCACCTTCCATTCGGGATCATAATTCCAGACATTTGCAATAAGCCTTTTCTGATTGGTTAAAGTATCAACATAAATATCAAGCTGTTCTTTTCGATCCCTGCCTGTCGATTTGTAATACCATTTCAGCTCGGTTCCATCAACCTCGTAAACACCATAACCGCGCGGAGTTCCATCTTCACAAATCGGGCCCGTCCACCAGCCGCCACAAACCGTACCATGGTTGTGCTCATAAATGCCATTTTTAATTACATTTTTATTAAAGTGGGTATGCCCCGACATGATATGAATGTTCTTGAAATCTTTTAAAATGGCATAAAAATCTGTATTGTTCTTTACCGAATTATGCACAGGGATATGCAGACAAATAATTAACAGGGCATCTTTAGGTACAAATTGAAGATCTTTTGCCAACCATTCCAGTTGCGTTGGGGTAATGTATCCATCGTAGGTACGTTCAACACCTAAATAACGTACATCATCTAGGACCACGTAATGTGCCTTCCCCCTGTTAAACGAATAATAAGTTGGCCCATAGTGCGCCTGGAAAGTACGGTCAGAAGTATCATCCCCTCCTTGCCTGTAATCCTGATCATGGTTACCCAAGGCCTGGAAAAACGGAATCCCAATTTGCGCAATAGCCTCATCATATGCAGGAAAAAGATCAAAATTATCCCAAACTAAATCTCCAACGCCGATTCCATGAACAGGTGTTTTCCCCATTGATCTCACTATTGCTCTAGTGTCGGGCACCGAAGTTTCCATCATCTGCACTACATCTTTTTTATTTTTCACCTGTGGATCTGCCCAAATGATAAAGTTGTGTTTTTCATCATTTTGTTTAAGTGGTTTAAGATCGAAATTTAACTTTCCGGCAGTATCTGGTTTATAATAGTGACGTGCGATGCTGCTTTCTGTTTTAAACTCATAGCCTGAAGGTGTACTGATCCAAACAAAACGGGCCAGCTCATGGAGTTTAATTTCATAGTTGCCATTTTTATCGGTCTGCACCGCGCTGTAGCCATCAGAAATCACTACACCAGAAATAGCTTTACCTTTACCGGTTACCGTTCCGCTTACCAATCCATCTACAGCGAACAGCGAGGATGGAAAGGATTTTAAACTAACAAATAAGGTAGTCGTTAATAAAGTTGATTTTTGTATAAAGGATCTTCTATTCATTGCGAATGATTTTTTATTTACTGCGGAAGAATATAAAATAATTTCTTCCGCAGATGACAAAGATTTTTATAGATCTTTTTAAATTTATTATCTTATTTCAGTTGCGTTAGCAGACTCAATATCTGTAAGTGCTGAAGTTTTAGTTAAAAGAATCGGAGTTTGCGTTCTTGCTTTTACCCATTTATTTAATTTTGTATCATAAGCGCCTCCTAAAAGGTAGAAATAGCCTAAATCTGCAGTTAAATAGGTTAACGATTGTGTATTTGTACCTGCTCTGTAAAAAGGTTGAGGAACTAAATTTTGAGGATTAATGATATCGTAAATATCAGTATTACCAATTCTGTAACCTCCACCATAATTAGGGGCACCGCCAGATTGATATAATAGCCCGCCAGTACTAACCCACAATACGTCGATAGGTACAGTAGCTCCGGTGACCTCAATACCTCTAAATACTGCCATCCCGAATGCATTACCACTATTTGCCATTAAACCCGTGGTGGCATTACCTGTAACTGTACTAGCTGAGTTAAAACGATCGCTCACCTTATTATAATCTAATGCCCTAATCCATTTTGATGAGGCAATTGATGTAGAATTAGCGCCGTTAATTAATTTATTTATACCACCAACATAGAAAAATTCGCCCTTGCTTACAGTGCCAGAAGTTAGATTTATTTTGTAAGTACGCTGCTGGCCAGTTGCCCAACCTTGTGCTGGTACACCCGTTGGTACAGATGCTCCAGCATTATTAGAAACTATTAAAGAAAAAGGCGTGTTGGCAAAATTAATATCTTTAGTAGCCCTAAGCTGAACGTATTCATTGTTGCCATCACCACCATTTACATCACTTATAAAGCCTGAAATTACACATTCAGGAGCATCAATGTTAGTGCTTAAAGCGGCAATATCATTAGCATTAGTTATACGTAGTTGTGGAAGTATTTTATCATTAACGATTTTATTGATTATTATCCCTTTATAATTACCAGAATATGGTGGCTTTACAGATGCAAATGACGCATTTGGATCGGTATAGAATCCGAAATCATTTGTACCATCATTTAAAACTTTATCGCCTGCTAAGGTTTCTGTAGCAGATAATGTTGGATTGAATGTGCATTTATAAATAGTTAGCAAAGTACATTCGTACCTATCTGGATAAGTAGCTATTAGATTGCCATATCCTCTCGAAATATATAAAGTTTTACCTGAAGCAATTTTAGTAACATCAGCACCAGTTTTGCCCGTAATTTGTAACGTACCATCAACACGTTTCAACACTCCCCCTTCAATTTTAACATGAACAGAATCGCCAGGAACATATTTTGCAGCATCAACACCAATGTTTATGGCAATACCTCTTAATGAATCTAGCCCACCAACAATTCTAGTATTTTGAATGATGAGCAAACCCGATGGCAAATTATTGGTAGAATGATTAGAAATTACCTGCCCTTTAACCATACTGGCCCCACGCATATTTTCGGTTGTAAGCGTTACTTCGGTATTTTTATAAATTTTGCGTAAATCAACATTTGGGATAAACATACTAGGTGTTGATAATACGTAATCGGTATCTCTTTTACAACTTATTATAACTGCAATACACCCTAGTGCAAACAGCATATTTCTTATTATTTTATTCATAACTTTTAACTCAATTTTAAATAATTATGGTTTCTGCCACCACATTAAGGTATTTATGTCATCAGCACCTTGTGCAGCTATTGCATTATTATAACTAGTTGGATTCGTTGATTGTGTTACCACTGGATAATTTAACCTTGCTGGCATTTTTTGGTTGTTAACCAAACCGGGGCCTTTTGGTAAAATAGGATGCCCGGTACGGCGATATTCAAACCATTGCTGAAAATCCACCAAAAACATTGCGTAGTATTTTTGTATATGAATCATCTCTAACTGACTATTTCCGGATGTGGTATTATCCAATGGAAGTGTTGAATCCCAATCTAAATTGGCTGCCTGTACATAATCAATAAACCTACTATCAGTTGTTGTACTGATGTAATTTGGCAACCAATAATTTATCGCATCAACCATTCCTTTGTAGTAATATTTTTCAGTTGGGCCACTAATCCATCCTCTTGCAGCAGCTTCTGCCAAAATAAAATCAACTTCGGCAGCATTCATAATTATACCTGTAAAACGATCAGTTTGTAAGGTGGGCTTATTTTCAGCATCAGAATTAAAGTGAGATAAAACCGAAAGACCAGATCCCTGAGCATAACCACTTGGAATACCAACAAAACCACCATTTGGTGCAGCATCTATACAAAAACGATTAACATTGTTACCTGTTAAATTACTATTCATACGGGGGTCATCCCATGTTACCAGATTACCCAAAAAGAAATTGCAAATAGGAATTCCTCTGAAATCAGCAGCTCTAATATTCACCATAAATGGTGATGAAAAAACTGCGGTACTACTGTTTGTTCCGTTCCATAAAATTTTAGCCGTGTGGGTATTATTTTGCATTATCGGATATTCTGATGGGTTGCCATCAACAATTTGTTTTATTTTGGCAATTATAGTTGGCGCAACTTCGGCTTTGCCAGATGCCCTTAATAATAATCGTAAATACAACGAGTTGCAAAACCTTCTCCATTTTGAAACATCGCCTTGAAAAACAGGATCGCCAGTGGTATTAATTGGCGTACCCTCTTTTAAAAGTTGGTTAGCTTGTTCTAATTTGGCAAACATATCAGCATAAATATCTTTTTGTCTGTCAAATTTAGGTTGTACGTTTCCCTCTTTACCTAAATTGGCTTCGCTATAAGGTACATCTCCATAAGTATCAGTTAATAATTGAGATACCCAAGTTTGAGCAACAAGTGATATGCCTTGATAAGATTTGTTTAGCGATTCTGGCTTGCTGGCAATGGTATAAATATCTTTTAAATCAGTTAAAAATAAGTACCAATTGTTCCACGTATAATCTGCCTGTGTTCTTCGTACATCGTACCTAAAAACACGACCTTCCGAATCGTTAATTTCAACCGTTACTTGCATTAGCTGGTTATTAAAATTCCAATTTCTGCTCATATTTGCGTTAAGAACACCAACTAAAGCAGGTGCTAATAATTGGTTTGCTGTTGTTGTGCTCTTGCCAATAGGATCGGTATTAACTTCGGTAAAGTCTTTTGTACAAGAATTAAAGGTTAAACCAATAATGGCTAAAAAAGTATATGCTAATGTTTGTTTATAATTTTTCATGTTGATAAAATTAAAGTCCAACTACTAAACGGGCGCCAAAAGTTCTGGTTGAAGGCAATTGGCCTGTTTCAAAACCTTGAACTATATCTCCTCCCGCTAATGTTCCAAACTCGGGATCGAAAGCTGGCCAAGGCGACCAAATAAATAAGTTACGCCCATAAACGCCTAGACTCAATTTAGTAAAACCTATACTTTTAAGCACTTTTCGCCCAAAATTGTATGTTAAATTTGCCTCTCTAAATTTTAAGTAATCCGTTCTAAATACACTTCCTTCTGCTTGCCCACTACCATAAATTGATTCGTAATAGGCATTCATATCGGTGGCTACCACATCATTTTTACGGTACGTTCCATCAGGATTTAGAAGTACCCCGTCGCCAACTATGCCATTATATCTTCCTGGCAAGGTAATACTATGTTTACCTAACGATGCCATTCTAGAAAATGTTAAAGAATGCCCAACTGCGCCTAATTGTGCATCAAACAATGCACTAACACTAACATTTTTATAAGTAATACTAGTGCCAAAACCAAACCTAAATTGAGGTATTGTGTTACCTAAATACAGCAAATCTGGATTTTCTAGCGCTACTCCTGTGGTCGGATTAAAAACTATTTGCCCATCTGGTGAACGTAAATAACCTCTACCATACATATCGCCCATGCTACCGCCAACATTGGCAACCACTTGTCCGCCACCTAGCGCACCAGTACGTAACACAACTGAACTATCTGCCAGTTCTCTAATTTTATTTCTATTGGCCGAGAAGTTTGCATTTACCTCCCATTTAAAAGTACGAGATTTTAGCGGTGTAGCATTTATAGCAACCTCAATGCCTTTATTATCTACCCTACCCACATTTATTACTTGAACATTATAACCGGAGGCCTTATCAACAATGCGACTCAAAATCTGATTTTTGGTGTTTCCGCTATACGCTGCAAAATCAAAGTTT
>Ga0308169_10000104_pt1 | contig 175426 bp, 166 predicted proteins | sample PhyBR1_2_FD_202139 | JGI IMG/M metagenome (GOLD analysis project Ga0308169, IMG submission 202139) | Phyllosphere microbial communities from UC Gill Tract Community Farm, Albany, California, United States - DLSLSB.R1 | ecosystem: Host-associated > Plants > Phyllosphere > Unclassified | place... | reverse complement strand
CGCATCAGGGTGGACAGGTCCCGGGTGACGTCCCCGAGCAGTTCACCCAGGGACGCGTTGTCCGCTTTCACGTGCGCCGCGCTGGGCGGCGGCTCCGGAATCTGGCTACTCATCACAGACCACCCGTCTGGCCGCCCCGGGTGCGTTCCTGGTTAAGGGGATCATCCGCCAGGGGGTCTTCGGCGAGGGCGCGGTCGCGCAGCGGGTCATCGGACAGTTGGTTGCCGGACCAGGGTTCCTCCACCAGTTGCGGGCTGTCCAGGCCGCTGGCGGGGCCGGCCGCTTCCGGATAGCTGCTGCCCGGTGCACCGCCGTCGTAACCGGCGGTGGTGGTTGCCGGACCCGGCAGCTGGACCGGCGGTGGCGGAACCGTTCCACCGGCAACGGGATAGGACTGGTTGTACTGGTCGCCGTAGGCCGTGCCCGAATACTGGCCGGACAGGCCGGCTGCGCCCGTGCCTGCCGCCCGGTTGGGGGAGGAATCGGGGGCGCCTGCGGTGAGGCCGCGGGTCAGGCGTCCGGCCAGGACGCCGGCGCCGGCCGCGAGGAGCAGGAAGGTTCCGGGGTTGTTGCGGGCGTACCGCTGGACCTCGGTCAGGAGATCGCCCGGCTGCCGGTTCTCCAGCCAGGACGCCACCGAGGAGGTGCGTTCTGCTGCCTGGCGGATCAGGTCGCTGGCCACGCCCTGCTGGTCCGGGGCGCTGGCCATGCTGTGCAGCTGGCTGGAAATGTTCCGGATGCCTTCGGCCGCCTTCTGCTGCTGCGTGCCGGCCTGGCTGGTCAGGCCCGACTTTGCCTGGTGCAGAAGGTCCTGCGCATTGGCCTTGGCCTCCTGCGCCACGTTCGCGGCCTCGCTCTTGGCGGTCTCCGCCACTCCCTGCGCCGCGGATGCAGCGTGTCCGGCAACATTGGAGGCCTCCTCCTTGGCGGCATCCGTGCGGGACGTACCCGACGTGTCCCCGGTCTGGACTCCGGTCGTCTGGGTGTAGCCCGGCTGGCTCTCGCCGGTGAGGGGAGTAGCGGCTGATGGGAAGGTGGCGGGTTCCCGCTCACCTGGAATTCCTGTATTGGCCGGAGGAGCGGTGTAAGCGGGGTCCTCGGGCCATTGGTTCTCTGTCATCTTCGCTCTCTTTCCAAGAAGGCCGGTTGTTGATCAAGAACCAGCAATACTGGCCGTAAAATAGTAAGCATGATTACCAATAAAAGGTAAGTACCCTTGCTAAGCGAGTTATAACGGTTCCAAAATGTCAACCGGGAATGGCGATGGCCTGCCCGGTCACAACGAAGTGGAAAGTGGTGGGAAACGTGGACACAGCTCCATGGGTATGGGTGTTGGTTGCCGTCGTCGTGGTGGTGCTGATTGTGGTGCTGCTTCTGGTCGGTGGAAGGCGCCGGAAGGCGATGCAGGAGAAGCGGGACCAGGAGCACCGGGAAAAGGCTGCCGAAATCCGGCGCGAGGCCCAAAATATGGAAATCGATGCCCGCGAACGGGAAGCGAAAGCTATTCGGGCCCGGGCTGACGCAGAGCAGGCCCAGGTGGATGCCGCGAGGCTGCGGCAGGAAGCCGAGAAGCGCAGCCAGGAAGCCCAGTCACTCCGCGGTGACGTTGCCAGCCATGCCCGGAAGGCTGATGAGCTCGATCCTGACGTCGGAACCGACGGCAGCGGGCGGGACCGCCGTGTGGAGCATGACGGCCAGGTGGCTCGCCGGGCAGAGCACGATGGGGAACCGGTCCGTGACCAGGCTGCCGGCCGGGACGGGCGCGGCCCGGACCTCGCGGGTCGTGACCGCGATGCCTACCGTAATGATGCAGTTCCAGCCAGCGACCCGGCCGGGCGGGGCGATATGAACGTCGAAGGTGTCGGGGCCGGTCGTGGCAGCGACCTGCAGGATGACTCTTTGGCCGACGTGGACCGCGCAGGCGCTCCGGGGGCTGAGCCGGGCCGGAGGCGCGAAGCCCGCGCTGCGGACGCTTCCGTCCCGCAGGATGTTCGGGAAGAAGAGGATCGCCGCACGGGCATCTAGCCCATGTCCGGCGGCCGGGCCGGCGTTCGCCCATCCCGTTCGCCGGATCGGCACAGGCTTGCCCACCTGGCGCTTCGTCAGGTGCGGCTGCCTGGGCCGCTGCGTGGCTTGAGGACGGGGGAAGGGCTTACCCCTTCCCCCGTTCCCATGCCCGCAAGGACTTCCTGGACGGCGGCAATCGATGACACCTGCGGTTCCCAGCCGAGTATCCGCCTGGCGCGGCCCGTGTCCATGATGGGCGCCCCGGCCGCCATCTCCACCCAGCCTGAATCAGTGGGCTGGATCCGCGCCCGCCACGTGAGGTCGACGACTGCGTGCAGCAGCCGCATGGGGATGGGAAGGATCCTTTTGGCCCCTAGGATCCTGGCAAGTTCGTGCGGATCCAGGACCGGCTCGGCCGCAATGTTGAACGCGCCGCTGGCGCGTTGGTCCACCACCCGCCAGTAGGCCTCGGCCACGTCGTCCGCATGGACCGCCTGGAATACCAGGTTGTCCGGGACCGGAAGCATCGGAATCCAGGGTTTCCGTGGTACAAACCGCGGAAGGAGCCGGCCCAGGAAGTACCTGCCGATTTCACTTCCCGCTTTTCCCTGGAAGATCAGGCCCGGCCGGAGCCTGGCAACGGCAATGCCTGGTTGGGCGGCGGCGAAGTCGTCCAGCAGCCGCTCCTGCTCGGCCTTGTGGCGGCTGTAATGCGAACCTTCCATCCCAGTGGCGGGCCACGACTCGTCCCGGCGCTGGTCCTTGCCTGCCTTGGCGTAGGCGCCTACGGAGGATGCGCATACCACCTGCTTCACGCCCGCTGCGGCCGCGGCTTCCAGGACGTTCCTAGTGCCGGTGACATTCGTTCGGTGCAGGAGGTCCAGGTTGCGGTTCGGTTGGATCTGCCACGCCAGGTGGACTACCGCATCAACCCCGGAAAGCGCCTTCGCCAGCAGTGGTCTGGCCTGTTCCAGGCCCACGTCCAAGGTGTGCCAGTCGACGCCCTTGTAGGGTTGCCGGGAAGTGTCGGGCAGTCTGCGGCTGATTCCCACGAGCTGCAGGGTTCCGGGTTTCCGGGCTTCCTGGCGCTGCAGGTTGCGGAGCAGTGCTGTTCCGGCGTTTCCGCTGGCCCCGGTGATGGCAATGCGCATGGCAAGGACTCCTTGGCGGTTGGTTTGGGTGTCCCCTACATTCCGAGCGTACAGCGGAGGAGTGTTGTTTTATAAGCAACCTTATGATTTCCTACTTCTAAGTCTTGCCGCAGGCTTTCGGAACCAGACCGAGGGAAACCAAAATCCATGCCCGAATCCTTTGCCGCCCTTGCCGTGCCCGCTGCCTCTGCCCACCCCGGGCAGCACGAGGCAGCGCAACAACAACACCTGCCAGCCGCCTCAGGACGGCTGCGCGAGACGTTCGAAAACGACCTTGTCCTGAGATATCTCGACCTCGCCGAAGCCCTTGCTGCACGGTTCGAGGCCCGCGGCCGCGAGCGCGCGGACCTGAACCAGGTGGCCTATCTGGGCCTGGTGAAGGCGGCACGCGGTTTCGACCAGGCCAAGGGTGAAAGTTTTCCGGCCTATGCCGCCCCCACCATCACCGGCGAACTCAAGAGGTACCTCCGCGACCGGACGTGGGTTGTCCGTCCACCACGGCACATCCAGGACCTGAGGACCCGGCTGTTCCGGGCGGAGCCGGAACTGACCCAGTCGCTGGGCCGGAATCCCAGCGTTGCCGAACTCGCCGGTGAGCTTGGGACTGATCCGGCTGAGGTGCAGGAGGCCATTTCGGCGTCCAGCAGCATGCACCCGGATTCCCTGGACGCCGTGAACCCAAACTCAGAGGCACCATCGATCGGGGAGGTGCTTGCCTGCCCGGAAACACCGCTGGAGCGGCTTGAAGAGTTGGCCTGCCTGCGGGAGGCGATGCAGGACCTTAGCGAGTCGGACCGGGAGCTTCTGTACCGCCGCTACTTCTGCGAGGAAACACAGGTCCAGCTTGGAAAGCGGCTGGGCATGTCCCAGATGCAGGTGTCCCGCCGACTGGCCAAGGTGTTGGTGGAATTGCAGCGGCGACTGGAGTCAGGCACCCAGCCCTGCAGCCCCGAAACCGGCAACGGAACCAGGCCCCGCACGGCGACCGGCGATGCAGTTTCCGCTCACGGCACACCCTTCCGGCAGGTCCGCAGCGGCGGACACGCTGGCGCTGCCGGCAGCGGTGCCGGGCGCCGCCTCGGCGGAACATCCACAAGGTAGCCCGTTCCGCTAAACGGGTCAGGAAGCCCCTGCCGCCGCCGTCCGGCACGTCGAATGAAGACGGCGGACCACGGCTTAACGGGCAGTCGTGCCCGCCTGCTTCGGGAGGCCGCGGGGAAGTCCAGGGAAGAGTGCCTGCCCCGACAAAACTCCTATCTTGCCTGTTCAGGGCGCCGAAAGAAGCTGCCCCGGCAGCCGAAAAAGAATGTGCCCGTGTTTAGGAGCAGCAGCAGGAGGGAACAGGTTCGTTATGGAAAGCTCTGAAACCTCCAAGCTCCGGGCTGTCCTGTTCGACAGGGACGGGACCCTTGTGGTCGATGTGCCCTACAACGGCGATCCGGGCAAGGTACGGCCCATGGCCGGCGCGAAGGAAGTGCTGGACAGCCTGCGCGCGGACGGCATCGCCACCGGAGTCATCAGCAACCAATCCGGCATAGCCCGGGGCCTGATCACTGAGGCGGACGTGGCAGCCGTTAATGCCCGGGTGGAGGAACTGCTGGGGCCTTTTGACGTGTGGGAAGTGTGTCCCCATGCGGAGCAGGACGGCTGTTCCTGCCGCAAGCCGGCTCCCGGAATGGTCCACAGCGCCTGCCGGAAGCTGGGGATCGAAGAATCGGAGGCTGCCCTGATCGGGGATATCGGTGCCGACGTGGGGGCGGCCGAAGCTGCCGGTGCCACGGGGGTGCTGGTGCCGACACCGGTGACACGTGCCGAGGAGGTGGCCGCGGCGCGGCTGGTCGCTCCGGATCTGGCGTCGGCCGTAGGCCTGCTGCAGGAGACGCCCTGATGGGCCGCGTCCTGGTGGCACGGCTGGACAGCATGGGTGATGTCCTGCTGGCGGGTCCTGCCGTGCGGGCCGTGGCGAATGGCCGGCACCAGTATGGCGGCAGCTCGAACCATGTGGTGATGCTGTGCGGGCGCCAGGGTGAGGCTGCGGCCGGCATGCTCCCGGGCGTTGCCGAGATATACAGCTGGGACAGCCCCTGGATCATGAATCCTGCGCCGAAAATGACCGGGCCGCACGCTGACAGGCTGATCGAGTACGTCCGCAATTCACGCATCACCGAGGCCGTCATCCTCACCTCCTTCCACCAGTCACCGCTGCCGCTGGCCCTGCTGCTGCGGCTTGCTGGGGTGGAACGGATCACGGGCGCCTCAACGGACTTCGCCGGCTCGCTGCTGGATGTGCGCCTCAAACCGGGCGAGGACTTTCCCGAGGACCAGCCGGAGGCGGAAAGGGCCCTGGGTATCGCCGAGGCCGCCGGTTTCCGGCTGCCGGCCGGTGACGACGGAAAACTGCGCGTCGGCTCCATTCCGGACGTGACGGACCTGGTGGGCGAGGAACCCTACATTGTTGTCCACCCGGGAGCCGCTGTTCCTGCCAGGGCCTGGCCCCCACTGCACCACGCCGCCGCCGTCGAACTCCTCCAAGGTGCCGGACACCGGGTGGTGGTGACTGGAGGGCCGGGCGAAAAGTCCCTGACGGCCACGGTGGCCGGGCCCTCGGCCCTGGATCTCGGCGGACGCACCGACCTCCCCACCATGGCCGGCGTCATGGCAGGCGCCGATGCCGTGGTGAGCGGCAACACCGGACCCGCCCACCTGGCCGCCGCGGTAGGCACACCCGTGGCGTGCCTGTTTTCCCCCGTGGTTCCCGCCATCCGCTGGGCACCCTACGGGGTATCCCTGGAACTGCTCGGTGACCAGAACGCGCCATGCCGGATGTCCCGCGCCCGGGTGTGCCCCGTCCCCGGCCACCCCTGCCTGGACTCGGTTTCGCCGGAGGAAGTGGTGGCGGCGCTGGAACGCCTCATCAGCGGAGTGAGCTCCTTCAGCACCCACGTCAGCACCCGTAGAAAGGCCCGCAACAGATGAGAATCCTGCTCTGGCATGTCCACGGTTCCTGGACGGACGCCTTTGTCCGCGGCCGTCATGAATACCTGCTTCCCGTCCTGCCTGAAGGCGGGCCCTGGGGGCTGGGCCGTGCCGGCAGGGACTGGCCGGAATCAGTGCGGGAGGTGGACCTGGCGACGCTCGACGCCGAAGCCGTGGACGCCGTCGTCCTTCAACGGCCCGAAGAGATCGACGAAGTGGTGCGCACCCTGGGCCGGCTGCCCGGCGTCGACCTGCCGGCCGTCTTCGTGGAGCACAACACGCCCAAGGGCAACTTTCCCAACACCAGCCACCCGCTCGCGGAGCAAAGCAACATCCCCGTTGTCCACGTCACCCACTTCAACCGGCTTGCCTGGGACAACGGCTCTGCACCCACCACCGTCATCGAGCATGGAATCCCGGACCCGGGCCGGCTCTACACGGGTGAACTTCCCGAGTTGGGCGTGGTGGTCAATGAACCCGTCCGCAGGGGCCGCGTCACGGGAACGGACCTGTTGCCGGCGTTCGCCTCCGTGGCGCCCCTGCAGGTCTTCGGGATGAAGACGGACGGTCTGGCAGCAGCCACCGGAATCGACGCTGCACGGCTGACGTCCAGGGGCGATCTCAAAACCCGGGACCTGCACCGGGAACTCGCGCGCTGCCGCGTCTATGTACACCCCATGCGCTGGACGTCGCTGGGGCTGTCCCTCCTGGAAGCCATGCACCTTGGCATGCCGGTGGTGGTGCTTGCCACCACTGAGGCCCCCAGGGCCGTGCCCCAGGAAGCCGGCATCGTCTCGGCCGATGTCGACGAACTGCTCCGTTGCGCGGAGCGCCTTATTGCCAATCCGGATGAAGCCCGCCGGCGGGGGCTCGCCGCCCGCGAGGCGGCGCTGGAGCGTTACGGCCTGGGCAAGTTCCAGGACCGCTGGGATGAGCTGCTGGCGGACCTGCACACCCGGCCCCGGCACTCCATCAACCAACGGCCGGACGAGCGGATCCTTGTTCCGGCGCGGGAGAGGAAGACTCCATGAAAATCGCCATGATTTCTGAACACGCCAGTCCGCTGGCGGCGCTGGGCGGGGTGGACGCCGGCGGGCAGAACGTGCACGTTGCCGCGCTCTCCGAGGCCCTGGCCAAGCGTGGCCACCACGTCACCGTCTACACCCGCAGGGACGCAACGGAGCTTCCCGAACGGGTCAGGGTGGGACGCCGCTTCGAGGTGGTCCACGTGGACGCCGGCCCCGCGCGGCACGTGCCCAAGGACGAGTTGCTGCCCTATATGGGAGAACTCGCCGACGGCGTGGCCAGGGACTGGGGACAGCAGCCCCCGGACGTGGTGCACGGCCACTTCTGGATGTCCGGCCTCGCTGCCCTGGACGCCGCCCGCCGCACCGACACCGGCTCAAGGGTGCCCATGCTCCAGACGTTCCACGCTCTGGGGACGGTCAAGCGGAGGCACCAGGGCGCCGAAGACACCAGCCCGGAGGCCCGGCGCTGGCTGGAACCGGGCGTGGGACGTGCCGCCGACCGGATCATCGCCACCTGTTCCGACGAGGTCTTCGAACTCAAGGCCATGGGCATCGCCACCGGCAAGATCTCCATCGCGCCCTGCGGCGTGGACCTGGGCTTCTTCTCAACCGAGGGGCCGGTGGCCGCACGGAAACGCCGCTACCGCATCCTCTCCGTGGGGCGCCTGGTCCCGCGCAAGGGCGTGGACCTGGTGATCCGGGCCCTCCCGTACCTCAAAGCGGCCGGGATCGACGACGTCGAACTCCTGATCGTCGGCGGCGGTGCTGACTCCGTCGGGATGCACGCCGATCCGGAAATCCGCCGCCTGCTGGGCCTTGCCGCGGAACTGGGGGTGGAAAGCCACGTGACGCTGCAGGGGCAGGTGTCCCGGGCCGAGATGCCCGGCATCTTCCGCAGCGCCGACGTGGTGGTGTGCGCACCCTGGTACGAGCCCTTCGGCATTGTGCCACTGGAGGCCATGGCCTGCGGAGTACCGGTGGTGGCAGCCGCCGTTGGCGGGCTGCGGGACACGGTGGTGGACCACGCCACCGGCCTGCACGTGCCACCCCGAGATCCGGAGGCCATTGCGTCCGCCCTGTCGCTGCTGCTCGAGAACCCCGCCTTGAAGAAGAAACTTGGCCAGGCCGGCGAGCGCCGGGCCCGCACCCGCTACTCCTGGGACCGGGTGGCAGCGGAAACAGAGAAGGCCTACCAGCTCGCCATCGCCGGCGTCCCGGCAGGTGTTGTACCCATGGAAGGAGCAGCACTGTGACTGCCGAATGGTCCCTGCGCGAAGCAGACCTGCGCACCCTGACCACGCCGCCGGCGCTGCCGGCCGTGCTCCCGGGCGCCACCTTCGTTGACCCGGCCAGTGCCGACGCCGTCCGGACCCACCTGGACAACGTGCTGCCGGCGCTGGACTCGCTGCGCAGCCAGTCCGGCAGGCTCGCCGCCTGGGGCGTAGAGCTTGCGCAGCGCCTGCTGCGCGGCCAGCGGCTCCTCGCTGCCGGCAACGGCGGGTCGGCCGCTGAGGCGCAGCACCTGACCGCCGAGCTGGTGGGCCGGTTCGACTCCGAGCGCGTCCCGTTCTCCGCCATCTCGCTGCACGCCGAGTCGTCCGCCATGACAGCCATCGCCAATGACTACGGCTACGACGACGTCTTCGCCCGGCAGGTGCGTGCGCACGGCCGCTCGGGTGATGTGCTGATGCTGCTGTCCACCAGCGGCAGGAGCCCCAACCTGCTGCGCGCGGCGGAAGCGGCTGCCCGGCTCAACGTCACCACCTGGGCGCTCACCGGCAGCGGTCCAAATCCGCTGTCGGACGCCTGCGACGAGGCCGTGATGATCGACGCCCTGAACGCCAACGCCCAGGAGGGGCACCTGATCGCCCTGCATGCGGTGTGCCGGGCCTTCGACCTTGAGGTTGGCCGGCACACCCCGTCCCTTGTGCCGGGGATCGCGAACGGGGGCCGGCCATGAGGATCGTTGTGGTGGGCGACGTGATGCTCGACGTCGACCTTTCCGGTGAAGCCACCCGGCTCAGCCCGGACGCCCCGGTTCCCGTGGTGGATATTTCCGGCGTCCGGCGCCGTGCCGGCGGTGCGGGCCTGGTGGCGCGGATGCTGGCGCAGGACGGCTGGCCGGTCACGCTGGTGACAGTCATTGGGGATGACGACGCCGGCAGCCAGTTGCGCACGCACCTCGCCGGGGTGCGGCTTGTTGCAGGTACCAGCGGCTACCCCTCGCCGGTGAAGACACGCGTCCGCGCAGGCTCGCATCCGGTGGTCCGTTTCGACCAGGGATGCGAAAAGACGCCGGTCCCCGACGTGAGTCCGGCGATGCTTCGTGCTGTGGAGCAGGCCGGCGTGGTCATCGTTGCCGATTACGGCCGGGGCCTTGCAGCCAACCCGCAACTGCGTGACCTGCTGGCGCGGCTGGCCCGTCAGGTGCCCGTCATCTGGGACCCGCACCCCTCCGGCCCGGAACCTGTGCCCGGTGTGGCGGTGGTGACACCGAATATTTCCGAGGCCACGAAGGCTGTCCAGGCCGCCGGAAATGTTTCCGCCGCGGACCCCGCTGCCATTGCCGGCGTCCTGCTGGAGCGGTGGCGCAGCCAGGCCGTCCTGGTCACCAAGGGCGAGGAGGGCGCTGTCCTGTTGCGGCAGGGGGACACCTCGCCGCGTACCGTTCCCGCGCCGCGCGTGGAAGCCGGGGACCCCTGCGGAGCCGGCGACCGGCTGGCAGCCAGCCTGGCCGTTCACCTCCTCGCAGGTCGCGACCTGCCTGAAGCGGCCGCCCTGGCGGTTCATGACGCCGCTGATTTCCTGGCCGCCGGGGGAGTCGGGGCCCTGCCTGATACCAGTGTGGAGGATGGGCCCGAAGGCCAGAGGCCTGAACCCGCCTCACGCCGGCGCACCACAGAACCGCTGCTGCTGGCCCGCTCCATACGTGAAAGCGGCGGAAAGGTGGTGGCCACCGGCGGCTGCTTCGACCTGATCCACGCCGGACACATCCGTTCCCTCACCGCGGCCCGGGAACTGGGCGACTGCCTCATCGTGTGCCTCAACTCAGACGATTCCGTGCGGCGCCTCAAAGGACCCGAGCGGCCCATCATCGGCCAGCACGACAGGGCGGAACTGCTCCTGGCGATGGAATGCGTGGACGCGGTCATGGTCTTCGACGAAGACACCCCCGAAGCCGCCTTGGCCCGCCTCCGCCCCGATATCTGGGTCAAGGGCGGGGACTACAAGGGCGCCCGCCTGCCCGAAGCAGAGCTCGTGGAAAGCTGGGGCGGCCGCTGCCTCACCGTCCCCTTCCACCCCGCCCGCTCCACCACCGGCCTGGCGGACGCGCTCGCAAAGGTGAGCTGACCCAGCCTGGCCTGACTTGTTCTCCCCACTGAAAGGAACACCATGACTGCAGAATCAACTGCACCTGCCTCCACCACGCCCGGCCGCGTCCTGGTGACGGGAGGCGCCTCCGGACTGGGCGCCGCCGTCGTCGAGGCCGTCCTCCGTTCCGGCGGCACCCCGGTGGTGCTGGACCGCGACATCAGCAGCGTCTCCGGCGTGAAGGCGTTCGAAGTGGACGTGGCGGACCGCGTGGCCGTGGAGCATGCGGTCCGCGAAGCCGCCGACACCCTGGGCGGCCTGGATGCCGTGGTCACCGCCGCCGGCATCGACCGCTGCGGCAAGCTGGCCGACGTCGAAGCCACGGAGTGGGAAAAGGTCATCGGGGTCAACCTGATGGGCACGGTTTCCGTAGTGCGCGCAGCCCTGCCCTACCTCAAGGAGACCCACGGCCGCGTCGTGACCGTGGCCTCCACCCTGGGCAAGCGCGCCGTTGCCGACGCCACCGCCTACTGCGCCTCCAAGTTCGGTGTCGTGGGATTCAGCCACGCGCTGGCCGCGGAAACGGGCGGCGAAATCGGTGTGACCACCATGATCCCAGGCGGCATGAAGACCCGGTTCTTCGACGACCGCACCGAGCAGTACAAGCCACAGGACGATTCCAGGCTCAACGACCCCGCCAACACGGCGCAGGCAATCCTGTTCGCCCTGAACCAGCCCACCGGCTGCGAGGTCCGCGAAATGCTGATCTGCCACGAGGAAGAGGGCTCCTGGCCCTAAACCGGACGCGCCATCCACTCCTGGTGGCCACAGCAGGCCCACCAGCTCTGACACACCAGCCCTGAAAGGCGGGAGGAACACCATGCCAACTACAGTCACCGAAACGGCCGCGGGCAGCGGGACAACCAACGGTTCCGGCATCACCATCCAGGACCCGCGAACCGGTGAAGTGCTTTGGACCGTGCCCGAAGCGGAGCCGGACGCCGTGCGGGATGCCGTGAACGTAGCCCGCAGGGCGGCACCTAGCTGGGCGGCAACTGCTCCCGCCGAGCGGGGCGCCGCACTCCGGGCCGCAGCCAAGGCCCTCGACGCTGCCGCCAGGGAGCTCGCCGGGCTGAACGCCAGCGAAACCGGCCGCCCGGAGGACGAGGCACTGGCAGGAATTGGTGCCGCCGTGTCCACGCTCGAGCAGTATGCCGAACTGGGCCCGGTCCACCGCGGCCACAGCCTCCGCGGCAACCGGCTCGCCACCGATTACACCCTTGCCGAGCCGCGGGGCGTCGCCGTCCTGCTGACCCCGTGGAACGATCCCGTGGCCGTGGCCTGCGGCTTGATCGGCGCGGCGCTGGTCACCGGCAACACCGTCATCCATAAGCCGAGCGAGCGCTGTCCGCGGCTGGGGGAGGCGCTTGGCGAGGTTCTGGCGCCGGCGTTCCCTGCGGGCGTCTTCCTGACCCTCTCGGGCGGCGCCGGGGTGGGCGCGGCACTGGCGCAGGCGGAGGTGGACGTCATTGCCCACGTGGGGTCGAGTTCCTCCGGTGCCCGGATTGCCGGCGCCGGGGCCCTGACCGGCGCCCATGTGATCAGGGAAAACGGCGGCAACGACCCCCTCCTGGTGGACCGCGACGTGAACCCGGCGTGGGCTGCGGAACAGGCCGCCATTGGCGCCTTCAGCAACAGCGGCCAGATCTGCACCGCGGTGGAGCGCATCTACGTCCATAAGGACATTGCCGCCGAATTCTGCAAGGCGCTCGAAGCCGAGGCCGCCCTTCGGAACAGCAACGGCACAGTGGCCCCGCTGGTGGACCGGCGGATGCGCGACGCCGTGCACGCGCAGGTGGCGGAAGCCCTGGAGCAGGGGGCGCGGGCCGTAGAAGGGGGTACCCTCCCGGACGGGCCCGGCTCGTTCTATCCGGCCACCGTCCTGCTCGGCTGCACCGATGGGATGCAGGTCATGACAGAGGAAACCTTCGGCCCCGTTGCCCCGGTGCAGGTGGTGGATTCGTTCGACGACGGCCTGCGCCTGGCATGCAGCGGCAGGTACGGGCTTGCCGCCACAGTCCTGAGCAGCAACATCGCGCACATCCAACAGGCCGTGGCCGCGCTGCCGGTGGGAACCGTCAAGGTCAACGCGGTCTTCGGGGGCGCCCCTGGAGGCGCAGCCCAGCCCCGCGGCGAAAGCGGTGCAGGTTTCGGATACGGCCCCGAGCTGCTGGACGAGTTCACCCAGGTCAAGGTGGTGCACATCAGCGCACCACCAGCGCCAGCGGACCCCGGCACGGGATCCGTCATCGATGAACAGGACCTGCCATGAGCACGTCCCCGGACTCCATTGACCTCTCCACCCAGCGGGCGCTGTCCGACTGGCTGCCGGGCCGGTTGGCAGCGGAACAGCTGTCCGTCCTGGTGATCGGGGACGTGATGCTGGATGGCTGGTGGAGCGGCAGCATTGAGCGGCTGTGCCGGGAAGCCCCCGCGCCCGTGGTGGATATCCAGTCCCGCGAATCGGTCCCCGGCGGTGCGGCCAACACCGCCATGAACCTCGCCGCCCTGGGGTCCAAAGTGGCGGTGGCAGGAATCATCGGCTCCGACGACGCCGGCGAGGACCTGCGCAGCCAGCTTGCCGCCGCGGGCATCGACGTCCGGGACCTGCAGACCCACCCGGACATGATCACCACCACCAAGATCCGGATCAGCAGCGGCGGCCAGGTGATGCTGCGCCTCGATGACGCGGCCAGAACTGTGCCGGCCGAGGCCCTCGAATCGCTCGCCGCCTCGGTGCGTGCCGCCGTCGACGGCCGGGACGCCGTCCTGGTGTGCGACTACGGTACCGGCGTGCTTGCGGATCCCGTCCGGACGGCACTCGCCGACGCCCTTGCAAGCGGCCGTGACGGTGGGGGGCGCCCGCTGGTGGTGGTTGACGCGCACGATCCCCGGCCGTGGGCCGCCCTGCAGCCTGACCTGGTGACCCCGAACGCGCAGGAAACCGCGCGGCTGCTGGACCGCAAACTCCCCGACGGCCAGGAGCGGGTGGACGCTGTGGGGGCGGAGTCGGCGGCGTTGCTGGCAAGCACGGCAGCACGCGCCGTTGTGGTCACACTGGACCGGGACGGCACCGTGCTGCTGACGTCCGAAGGCGTGCGGCACCGGACGTGGGCACGGCCGGCGGCCGAGAAACAGGCGTCGGGGGCAGGCGACACGTTCGTGGCGGCCTTGACCCTGGCCCGTGCTGCCGGGTTGCCGCTGACTGCCAGCCTGGACCTGGCACAGTCGGCGGCAGACGTGGTGGTGCACCAGCCGGGCACGTCTGTCTGCAGTACAGCCCAGCTCAGCCGGTACCTGGAGGCCTTCGCGGACACCGCCCTCTCTGAAGAGGAACTGGAGCGGCAGATGGAAGTGCACCGCGCCCAGGGCCAGCGGATTGTGCTGACCAACGGGTGCTTCGACGTCCTGCACAGCGGCCACACCCGGTACCTCAACCAGGCCAAGCAACTCGGGGACATCCTGGTGGTGGCGCTGAACAGTGATGATTCGGTGCGCCGGCTCAAAGGCGCCGGCAGGCCCATCAACACCATGGCCGACCGGGCGGCGGTGGTGGCCGCGCTGAGCTGCGTGGATTACGTCACCGTGTTCGACACCCCCACGGCCACGCCACTGATCCGGCGGCTCCGTCCCGAGGTGTACGCCAAGGGCGGGGACTACACCCCGGAGATGCTGGAGGAGACCCCCGCTGTGGAGGAGTACGGGGGCCGGGTGGCCATCCTGGACTACGTGGCCGAACGGTCCACCACCGCCGTGGTCAACCGCATCCGGGACGGCGAAGGGGCAGTGCCAACCAACTGAAGGGGCAGTGCCAACCAACTAAGGTTGAAGCATGACTGAGGCGTGGCACGGGTAATGGCAAAGCGCGGAAGGTCGGGGGCCCGGAACAGCATCCGGGCGGCTGCAGGCGTGGTGGAGGTGCCCAAGGGGGCAGCTGTCGACGGCCCGGTGGAGGGTGTCTACTACGTCGACACCGGCGACTGTGAGCTGATCGCGGACCAGGACAATTCCACCGGCTGGCTCCTCAAAATCAACGGCGTGATGAGCTCGCACATCGACCTTGCCGATCCGCTGTTCCTGGACTTCGAGTACATGCGCTGGATGGCGGCACTCATTGAGTCCCGCTGGCCGCGGCAGGACGAATCCTCCGCGAAGCGCGGGGGACAGGAACATCGGCTGCGGGGGCTGCATTTGGGTGGCGGGGCCTGCTCCATGGCCCGCTACTTCGCCGCCGCCTACCCCGATGCCCGCCAGGTGGTGGTGGAGCTGGACGGGAAGCTCGCCGAATACGTCCGCGGCTGGTTCGACCTTCCCAAGGCGCCGCTGCTGCGCATCCGGGTGGGGGAGGCCCGGGCCGTGACGGAGACCCTTACCGCCCAGACCCGGGACTTCATCATCCGCGACGTCTTCGCCGGCGCCCTCACCCCGCGGCCGCTCACCACGGCGGAATTCAACCAGCACGTCAAACGGGTCCTGGCCCCGGGAGGCCTCTACGTGGCGAACTCCGGTGACGCCCCGGACCTGAAGAATGCCCGCGAAGATGCGGCCACCATCGCCGCCAGCTTCAAGCACACGGTCATCATCGCCGATCCCGCCATGCTCAAGGGCCGGCGGTACGGGAACATGGTGATGGCCGGCAGCGACGTGCCCTTTGGCGACGATCCGCAGCTCCGCCGCAGGCTCCTCGGCGGGGCCGTCCCGGCACACCTCTGGGACGATGCGCAGGTGCGGGCCTTCGCGGCCGGGACCCCCGTCCGCCACGATTCACCCCCACCGCCATCGATTGCTGAGTAACTGCCGTTTTCAGCGGTCAAAACGGCAGTTACTCAGCAATCGACGGGCTTAACCCTTGCCCAAAAGCGCGCCTCGGTGTTCGGCCATCCGGTCCCGCAGCGCCTGCACGACGGCGGCCACGGCCGGGCGGCGCAGCGAGTCAGGGCGCAGGACCATCCAGTAGGGAAGCAGCTCACCGATCCTGTCGGGCAGCAGGCGCACCAGGTCGTCGTGGAGGTCGGCCATAAAGCACGGCAAAAACCCGACGCCGGCACCGGCCCGGGTGGCCTCCACATGGACGAATACGTTGGTGGAGGTCAGGCCGTCCCGCATGGCAGGAACCAGCCGCCGTGGTGCGTCCAGGTCGTCCACCTGCAGCATCGAATCCACGAAGTAGACCAGCGGGTGGGCGTTTAGTTCGGCCACGGTGGACGGTGTCCCGTGCTCCGCCAGGTAGGCGCGGGAAGCGTACATGCCCAGGCGGTATTCGCCCAGCCGGATGGCCTCCGCCCGGTGCACCTGCGGCTCGCCCACCACCACCTCGATGTCCAGCCCGGACCGCTGCTGCAGCGCCCGCCGGGTCATGGTCACCACCTCGACGCTGAGGCCGGGATGGTTCCGCCGGAGCCGCGCCACGGCGGGGGCAACAATGTAGGCGCTGAAGCCATCCGTTGCGGTCATGCGGACCACGCCTGTTACGGGGTCCGGTGCCTGGCCGGCCGGCCCCAGCGTGCCCATCACGGCCTCCACTTGTTCGGCCGCGCGCACGGCCCGCTCGCCCAGCTCCGTTAGCTCCCAGCCACCCGCGGCGCGGGACAGCACCCGGCCGCCCAGCGACTTCTCAAGCGCGGCGATCCTGCGTGAGACCGTGGTGTGGTTCAAGCCCAAGGCCTGTGCCGCCGTCGTGAATTTCGTCGAGCGGGATACTGCCAGAAGGACCAGCAGGTCATCGGCGTTCGCATTCATATCTGCAATTGTGCACACCGTGGCTGCCTCTTTGGCCATTGAAGGGCATCCTTTGTGCAGCAATACTCATCTGAGTCACTTGTGCTGGAGATCACAGCGCGTGTCAATGTGGACACTAGGAGAAACAATGAGCGTAGAGCAGCGCCCGGCCAACAACGCCGGGCATGCACCCGATGGATCAGGACTGAAGAGGATTGTTGCCGCCTCCATGGTGGGCACCGTTGTGGAATGGTACGAGTTCTTCCTCTACGCCACCGCTGCCACCCTGGTCTTCGGCAAGTACTTCTTTCCGTCAACGGGCAATGACCTGGACGGAATCATCCAGGCCTTCCTCACCTACGCCGTGGGCTTCATCGCCCGTCCCCTGGGCGGCATTGTGTTCGGCCAGATCGGTGACAAGCTGGGCCGCAAACCCACCCTGCAGCTCACCATCGTGATCATCGGCGTCTCCACGTTCCTGATGGGCTGCCTGCCCGGCTTCGCCGACATCGGATACCTGGCCCCCGCGCTGCTGGTGGCCCTGCGCTTCATCCAGGGCTTCGCGCTGGGCGGCGAATGGGGCGGCGCCGTGCTCCTCGTGGCCGAACACAGCCCCAACAAGACCCGCGCCTTCTGGTCCAGCTGGCCCCAGGCCGCCGTCCCGGTGGGCAACCTCCTGGCCACCCTGGTGCTGTACATCATGTCCACCACCCTCAGCAGCGAGGCGTTCCTCGGCTGGGGCTGGCGGGTGGCGTTCTGGCTCTCCGCCGTAATCGTCTTCGTGGGCTACTACATCCGCACCAACGTCAGCGAGTCGCCCATCTTCCTCGAAGCCAAGGAACTGGTGGAGAAGGAACAGGCCGTCAGCTACGGCGTCTTCGAGGTCCTGCGCAAGTACCCCAAAGGCATCTTCCAGGCCATGGGCCTGCGGTTCGCGGAAAACATCATGTACTACCTGGTGGTCAGCTTCGCGATTGTGTACCTCAAGAGCGTGCACAAGTACGACACTTCATCGCTCCTGCTGGCGCTGCTGATCGCCCACGTGATCCACTTCGCCATCATTCCGCAGTACGGCCGCCTGGCGGACCGGATCGGCCGCAAGCCCGTCTACCTCGCGGGCGCCATCCTCGGTGCCACCTGGCCGTTCTTCGCCTTCCCAATGTTCGATACCCGGAACGCAGTGGTCATCGTCCTGGCAGTGACCATCGGCCTGTGCCTGCACGGCCTGATGTACGCGGGACAGCCGGCCATCATGGCCGAGATGTTCCCCACCCGCATGCGGTACTCGGGCGCATCCCTTGGCTCGCAGGTCACGTCCATCTTCGCCGGGTCCCTGGCTCCGTTGCTGGCCACCCAGTGGCTGAAGGACACCGGGTCGTGGGTGCCCACCGCCATTTACCTGGTAGTGGCCTGTGCCATCACCACCGTGGCCGTGCTAAGCCTGAAGGAAACCAAGGGCGTCGCCCTGGAGGATGTGGACCGGGAGGACGCCGCCCGCGAAGGTCTGCTGGCCGGGCACCGGTGACCAGTCAGCGCTGCAACCCTTGGACCTAGTAGGCATAGAAGGAGAACTGCAATGGATAACACGTTGAACGGACGCAAGGCGCTGGTCACCGGCGGCGCAAGCGGAATCGGCGCCGCGACCGTACGGGCACTTGCCGCACGGGGTGCGAAAGTGGTGGTGGCCGACGTCGATTCCTCCGCCGCGGAGAGCCTTGCCGCAGAGGTGGGCGGCACGGCCTGGGCCGTGGACCTGTTGGACGTCGACGCCCTGGCCGGGCTGAGCCTGGACTGCGACATCCTGGTCAACAACGCCGGGATCCAGCGCATCAGCCCCATCCAGGATTTCGATCCCGCGGATTTCCGCAGGATCATCACCTTGATGCTGGAGGCGCCGTTCCTGCTGATCCGTGCCGCCCTGCCGCACATGTACGCCAACAGGTTCGGCCGCATCATCAACGTCTCCTCCGTGCACGGCCTCCGCGCATCCCCGTTCAAGAGCGCGTATGTTTCCGCCAAGCACGGCCTGGAAGGGCTGAGCAAGGTGACTGCGCTGGAGGGCGGGGAACACGGTGTCACCTCCAACTGCATCAACCCCGGCTACGTCCGGACGCCCCTGGTGGAAAAGCAGCTGGCGGACCAGGCCAAGGTGCACGGCATCCCCGAGTCCGAGGTCCTGGCCAAGGTGATGCTGACCGAATCGGCCATCAAGCGCCTGGTGGAACCGGAGGAGGTTGCGTCACTGGTGGCATGGCTGGCGTCCCCGGACGCCGGCATGGTTACCGGTGCCAGCTACACCATGGACGGCGGCTGGTCCGCGCGCTGAAGCCGACCTGCCGGCCAGCCTTGGCGCTAGTCCAGGGGTTTGACCAGCCGGTGGTCGAAGAAGAAGATGCCGTACGCAGTCTTCACGCCTACTGACCGCCGGTCCTGCCATACGACGACCCCTTCGCGCCTGCCGCTGAAGGGGTCGTCGCCTATGACGGTGTCACCCAGGCGGTAAGGGCAGCGGGGCCCTAAAGCCCCTGCCACCCCGCCCCAGGCCTTGGCCAGGAAAGCGCCGAGGCTGATGGGCCGGCCCATGCCGGAAAGATCCTGTGCGTAGCCCTTGGCCATATGACCAACTCCTCCACGCGGCAGCCTGCCGCCTGTTAACGGTCCTGGTCGGCCGAACGCTCCCAGCGGAGGATCGTCCTCCCATTCCGGCCACCACCGTACGCACACGGTAGGCGCGATTCACACCAGTCACACCAGTAACAGGTACTTGTCTTCCGGGAAGGGGCTACTTGCCGTTAATGATGTCGTCCGCGTTTTCGAACGCCCAGGCGACCAGCGGCACCAGAAGTGCGCTCAATTCGTAGCCCCGGTCCGTGAGGCTGTAGTCCACGCGCGGCGGAATGACAGCCTGGGCCTTCCTGCTCACCAGGCCGTCCCGCTCCAGTGTCTTCAGTGTTTGGGCCAGCATCTTTTCGCTGATGCCCTCCGCCCGCCGCCGCAGGTCGCTCCACCGCTGTTCACCTTCCGAGAGTGAAAGCAGGATCAGGACCCCCCATTTGCTGGTGATGTGGTCAAGCAGCGTCCGACTGGGGCACCCCGACGGGAACACGCCGTCGGCAAAGGCCTGGGGGAGGGGAACGGCATGCGCTGTGGCTTCCATGCCAATCAGCTTACCTAAAGGTCAGTACCTTACTTCAAAGTGCGTACTAACTTTCGGGAAGCTTTCTTCAAGGCCCTGGGTTATGACCCGTGACAGAGCAAAACTCCTGAAAGGAATCATCGTGAGCATTGTTGTTACGGGCGCCACTGGCCAGCTGGGCCGCCACGTCCTGGAAGCCCTCCTGGAGCGGGGCGTGCCCGCCGCCGAGATCGTGGCAGCCGGCCGGTCCGTTGAAAAGCTGGCTGACTTCGCTGCACGCGGGGTCCATGTACAGCCCATGGACTATGCCGACGCCGGTTCAGTTGCCGCTGCCCTGAAGGGTGCCAAGCGCGTGCTGCTGATCTCCGGCAGCGAAGTTGGACAGCGGGTGGACCAGCACCGCACCGTCATCGAAGCCGCCAGGGCCGAGGGCGTGGAGCTGCTTGCCTATACCAGCATCGCCAACGCTGATACCACCGCCATGGTGCTGGCCGACGAGCACAAGGCCACCGAGGCCCTGCTGCGTGAATCGGGTGTTCCCTTCGTCCTGCTGCGCAACGGCTGGTACCTGGAAAACTACACGGAACAGCTTCCCGGAACCCTCGCGCAGGGCGCCATCGCAGGAAGCGCAGGTGACGGCAAGGTCAGTGGTGCCTCACGGGCCGACTATGCCCACGCTGCCGCCGCAGTCCTCGTTGCGGATGACCAGGCCGGCAAAGTCTACGAACTGGGCGGCGACGACGCGTTCAGCATGGCCGACCTCGCGGCAGAAATCAGTGCAGCGACCGGCAGGACCATCAGCTACAACGACCTGCCGGCGGAGGAGTACGCGGGGCTGCTCACCGGGGTGGGCGTGCCGGGCGCTTTCGCGGAGATCCTGGCGGATTCGGATCTCGGCATTGCGCGCGGTGACCTGCTGGTCAGCAGCGGTGACCTCCGCCGGCTGATTGGACGGCCGACGACGTCCCTCGGCCAGGCGGTACGGTCAGCCGCTGCTGCGGCCTGACAGGGCGAATACCCGTAAGGTGCCCGGTTCCTGTGGGGCCGGGCACCTCATTTTGTTCAGCCGGCGTTTCAGGATTTTGATCCCGCCAGGGCCAGGGTTCCGCCGAGGCCGATCATCATCGCCCCGCCCACCGCCTCCACCGCCGGGACGCGCCGGGGTGAACGGACGAACCACACACGCGCCCATCCTGCCGCGATGGCCCACAGGCTGTCCGAGACCAGCGCGATCAACAGGAAGACTGCGCCGAGCAGGGCCAGCTGGAACGGAATGTTGCCGGCGGGGTAGTCCACGAACTGGGGCAGGATTGCCACGAAGAACACCACCGACTTGGGGTTGGTGGCGCCTACCAGTGCCCCCTGGCGTACCAATGTCCAGGGGCTGGAAGGCGGGGGCGGCGCGGGTCGCCGGGCAGCATGCCCCCGATGGAGGATGGTCCGGATCCCCAGGAACACCAGGTAGGCGGCACCTGCAAACTTGACGATGCTGAAAAGGACCACGGATTCGGCCACCACCACGCCCACGCCGAGGGCCACCGCGATGACCTGGACCAACTGGCCGGTCGCATTTCCGAGGACAGTAAGGACGCCGCCCCGCCACCCCAGAGCAAGGGAACGCCCGATGACGAACAGCACGCTTGGGCCGGGGATGGCGATCAGGACTACGGATGCCACGGCGAATGCCACGAGGCTGGACACTGGAACCATGGCTGATTCTAGCCCCGGGGCCGGGAGTCCGGCGCCGGTTGTTTCGGCTTAGCTGCCCGGGCCGGAGGCGACCACGGGCAGCGGCGAGGTCTCGTCCTCAAGGTGGGCCCGCCGTCGTCCATCACCCGTGACCCACAGGCGGTAGGCCAACACCAGCAGGCCAAGCCACACTGCCCCGACGTACAGGGCTATCCGCGTGTCCTCGAAGGCACCCAGGACCGCGATCACCAGCGCCATGAAGGCGATGGTGAGGACGGACGCTGCCGGCCACCACGGAGACGGGAATTCCGACGCCGGCAGGCCCTTGCGGGCAATTTCCCGCTTCATTGCCACGTGGGAGGCCAGGATCATGACCCACACCCAGACCGTGGCAAAGGTGGCGATCGAGGCAATCACCAGGAACACGTCCTCCGGAATCACCGCGTTGAGGACCACGCCCACCAGCAGGATTCCGGCCATCATCACCACCGTCATCCACGGAACCCCGTGCCGGGAAACCTTGCCGAAGACGGCGGGGGCGTGCCCCTGGTTGGACAGCCCGAAGAGGATCCGGCCCGCACCGAAGATGTCGCTGTTGATGGCTGAGAGCGCGGCCGTGATCACCACGGCGTTCAGGATGTGCGGTGCAGCGGGGATGCCGAGGCTGCTGAAGATCTGAACGAACGGGCTGCCGTTGCTCCCCACCTCGTTCCAGGGGAAGAGGCTCATGAGTACGCCCAGGGTGAGGACATAGAACAGCAGGACGCGGACGGGGACGGTGTTGACGGCTTTGGGGATGACCTTCTTTGGGTCTGCCGCTTCGCCGGCCGTGATGCCCAGGGTTTCGATCCCGCCGAAGGCAAACATCACCACGGCAAAGGAGGCCAGGAGGCCTTCGAATCCGTTGGGGAACAGGCCGCCGTGCTCCACCAGGTTGCCCAGCCCGGGCGCTACGCTCGAGTCGCCGGCCTGGAAGCCGAAGGCAATGATGGCTGCGCCGCCGGCGATCATGGCGATGATGGCCGCGACCTTGATCAGCGAGAACCAGAACTCGAGCTCGCCGAAGACCTTGACGCTGAGCAGGTTCAAGGCCGCGAGGAAGCAGATGACTGCCAGGATCCAGATCCAGCGGTCCACCTGGGGGAACCAGAAGCCCATATAGATGCTGAACGCTGTGACGTCGGCAATGGCTACGATGGCCATCTCGAATACGTACGTCCAGCCTGTCACGAAGCCGGCGAGGGGGCCGAGGTAGCGGCCCGCGTATTGGCTGAAGGAACCGGAGACCGGATGCCGCACGGCCATCTCGCCGAGGGCCCGCATGACCATGAACACCGCGGCGCCGCCGATGATGTAAGCCAGCAGGACGGCGGGGCCCGCCTTCTGGATGGCGGAAGCGGAGCCGTAGAAGAGGCCCGTGCCGATGGCGGAGCCCAGGGCCATGAAGCGGATGTGCCGTACGTTCAGGCCGCGGTTGAGGACGCGTCCGCCGGCGTCGGCCGGCTTCTGCCGGTCCGCCGGACTGTCGGTCCGGGTGGGGGTTGGAGCTGGTTGCATGGAAATACCTTCTCGTCATTGGGAGGGGAGCCGCTAACCAGCAGACCATTTTCCGCGCCGCCGTGATGAGGCTCACGGCGGCTTGGTGTCTTTCATCTCAGACTGTGCGCTTCGCCTTTTCGCGGAGGATAGGGGTACGGGTTCCGGACTACCCGCCGCATGTCTGGTATTTCAGACATTGCTCCCAACAGCGGGCTGCCAGGAAGGCCGGAGAGGGCGCAAGCTTTAAGTACGGGATACCGGACAGAGCTACCAAGAAAGACCCCTCCAGCCCATGAGCACTGCACTAAGCACTGAGACGCAGGCGCCCCGCGCGGCGGCCAAGGCGTCATCAAAAGTTCCGGCCGCTGAGAACACCCTGCGGATCCTCAAGCTGCTGGCTTCCCGGAGGGGGCCGATGGCGGCTTCCCAGATCGCCTCGAGCCTGGACCTGCCCCGGTCCAGCGTCTACCACCTGCTGGGTGTCATGGAGGCCAACGGTTTTGTCCTCCATCTGCACGAGGAGCAGCGCTACGGGCTGGGCATCAGCGCTTTCGAACTCAGTTCCGCCTACTCCCGGCAGGAGCCACTGTCCCGGCTGGGCCGCCCGCTGCTTGCCTCGCTCGTGGACGCGATCGGGGAGAGTGCGCACCTTGCCGTCCTGCACGGCCGGGACGTGCTGTACATCGTTGAGGAACGGGCGAAGAACCGCCCCTCCCTGGTGACCGACGTCGGCGTCCGGCTTCCCAGCCACCTCACCGCCAGCGGCCGCGCCATCCTTGCAGCCCTGCCCAAGTCCCAGGTACGGGCGCTGTACCCGAACGCCGCCGCCTTTACCGCCAGGCATGAGGTGGAGGGCGCGATCATGAAGTATTCCGCGCTGTCCTCACACCTGGACCAGGTGCGGCAGCGCGGGTACGCCACCGAACACGGCGAGGTGACCCCGGGCTTTGGTTCCATTGCCGCCGCTGTGACCGACCACCTGGGGTGGCCCACCGCCGCCGTGGCAGTGACCTTCCTGGAGGACAAACTGCCCGCGGAGGAGTGGCCTGTCCTGGCTGCCCGGGTCCATAAGGTGGCCGACGAACTCTCCGTCCGCATCCACGGGCGTCCGGTCAAGTAAGCCTCTGGGCCCGGCCGGCCACGCGGCTCGGCACGGCAGCCGCCAGGGCCTTGGCGGACGTCTGGAATACCGGACAGTACCCCGCCGAAACCCCTGTGAAGCCCGTCGGCCAAGGGCTTTAGTTGATACAGAACTTCTTTCCCCCAACCGACACCACACGAAGGAGCCCATCATGGCACCCGCCGATTTCACCACCGGTGCCCGCCCGGTCAAAGCAGCCCGCGGCACCGAGCTCACCGCAAAGTCCTGGCAGACCGAAGCGCCGCTGCGCATGCTGATGAACAACCTGGACCCCGAGGTCGCAGAACGCCCGGACGACCTGGTGGTCTACGGCGGCACCGGCCGCGCCGTCCGCTCCTGGGCCGCGTTCGACGCCATCACCCGCACCCTGGAAACCATGGAAAAGGACGAAACCCTGCTGGTCCAGTCCGGCAAGCCGGTCGGCATCTTCCGCACCAACGAATGGGCACCACGGGTACTGCTGGCCAACTCCAACCTCGTCGGCGACTGGGCAAACTGGCCCGAGTTCCGCCGCCTCGAGGCCGAGGGCCTGATGATGTACGGCCAGATGACCGCCGGCTCCTGGATCTACATCGGCACCCAGGGCATCCTGCAGGGCACCTTCGAAACCTTCGCCGCCATCGCCCGCAAGCTCACTGGCGACGAGAACGGCACCCTCGCCGGAACGCTGACCCTGACCGGCGGCTGCGGCGGCATGGGCGGCGCCCAGCCGCTCGCCGTCACCCTGAATGAAGGCGCCTGCCTGATTGTCGACGTCGACGAGTCACGCCTGCGCCGGCGCGCCGGCAAGCGCTACCTGGACGAGGTGGAAACGGATCTCGACGCCGCCATCGCCAAGGTGCTCAAGGCCAAGGAAGAGCGCCGCGGCTGGTCCGTGGGCTACGTGGGCAACGCCGCAGAAGTCTTCCCCGAGATCCTCCGCCGCCACCGGGCCGGCGAACTCACCGTGGACATCGTCACCGACCAGACGTCCGCCCACGACCCCCTGTCCTACCTGCCCGAGGGCATCTCCGTGGACGAGTGGCACCGTGAAGCCGAGGCCGATCCGGAAGGCTTCACCAAGAAGTCGCAGGCCTCCATGGCCCGGCACGTCCAGGCCATGGTGGAATTCCAGGACGCCGGCGCCGAAGTGTTCGACTATGGCAACTCCATCCGCGACGAGGCCCGCAAGGGCGGCTACGAACGCGCCTTCGAGTTCCCCGGCTTCGTTCCCGCATACATCCGGCCGCTCTTCTGCGAAGGCCTGGGCCCGTTCCGCTGGGTGGCGCTGTCCGGTGACCCCGAGGACATCCGCGTCACCGACGAGGCCATCAAGGAGCTCTTCCCGGAGAACAAGCATCTGCACCGGTGGATCGACGCCGCGCAGGAGCGCGTCGAGTTCGAGGGCCTGCCCGCCCGCATCTGCTGGTTGGGCTACGGCGAGCGCGCCAAAGCCGGGCTGCTCTTCAACCAGCTCGTCAAGGACGGCAAGGTCAAGGCTCCGATCGTGATCGGCCGTGACCACCTGGACTCCGGCTCCGTCGCCTCCCCGTACCGCGAAACCGAAGCCATGGCGGACGGTTCCGACGCCATTGCCGACTGGCCCCTCCTGAACGCCCTGCTCAACACCGCCTCCGGCGCCACCTGGGTGTCCCTGCACCACGGCGGCGGCGTCGGCATCGGCCGTTCCATCCACGCCGGCCAGGTCTCGGTCGCCGACGGCACCGACCTCGCCGCGCAGAAGCTCGAACGCCTCCTCACCAACGATCCCGGCATGGGCGTCATCCGCCACGCCGACGCCGGCTACGAGCGCGCCCTTGACGTCGCGAAGGAACGCGGCGTCCGCATCCCCATGCAAGAGAACCCCGCCCAGGCCCGCTAACCGAGCCCCAATTCCACATCGATTGCTCCGTAGGTGCCGTTATGACCCCTCAAAAGGGCCCTTACGGAGCAGTCGATGGAACAACACAAGGAACTTAAATTGACCACGATTACCCACGAACCGCTCACCGTCACCCTCGGCTCCGTCGGCGTCACGCCCCAGGATGTGCTCGCCGTCGCGCGGCACGATGCCAAGGTCACCATCGCTCCTGACGCTTTGGAAACCGTGGCCAAGGTCCGCGCCCACATCGACAGCCTGGCCTCCAGCGACCTCCCCGCCTACGGCATCTCCACCGGCTTCGGCGCCCTGGCCAACCGCCACATCCCCAACGAACTGCGCACCCAGCTCCAGAAGTCCCTGATCCGCAGCCACGCCGCCGGCATGGGGCCGGCTGTGGAACGGGAAGTGGTCCGCGGCATCATGTTCCTGCGCGCCAAGACCCTGGCGTCGGGCCGCACGGGCGTCCGCCCCGTGGTCCTGCAGACCATGGTGGACGTCCTCAATGCCGGCATCACCCCGGTGGTCCGCGAGTTCGGTTCGCTGGGCTGCTCGGGCGACCTCGCACCCCTGTCACACTGTGCCCTCGTCCTGATGGGTGAGGGCGAGGCGGAAGGGCCCGACGGCGTGACGTACGGCGGGCGGGGCGAGCGGCCCGTCGCCGAGCTGCTGGCAGCGCACGGCATCGAGCCGGTCGTCCTGGCTGAAAAGGAAGGGCTGGCGCTGGTCAACGGCACAGAGGGCATGCTGGGCATGCTCCTCATGGCCATCGCCGACCTGCGCCAGCTGCTGGCGACGGCGGACATCACTGCCGCGCTCAGCGTCGAGGCCCTGCTGGGCACGGACCAGGTGTTCCTTCCCGAACTGCACGCCGCACTCCGTCCGCACCCCGGCCAGGCAGCCAGCGCGGACAACATGCTGCGGGTGCTCTCGGATTCGCCCATTGTGGCCTCTCACAAGGTGGGCGACTCAAGGGTTCAGGACGCCTACTCGCTGCGCTGCGCCCCGCAGGTTGCCGGCGCGGTCCGCGACACCGTTGACCACGCCGAATTGGTGGCCACCCGGGAACTGGCCGCCGCCATCGACAACCCGGTGGTCCTGCCCGACGGCCGCGTCAGCTCCAATGGCAACTTCCACGGCGCACCGGTGGCGTACGTCCTGGACTACCTGGCCATCGCCGTCGCCGACCTCAGCTCCATCGCCGAGCGCCGGACCGACCGGATGCTGGATCCCGCCCGTTCCCACGGCCTGCCGGCTTTCCTCGCGGCGGATCCCGGGGTGGATTCCGGTCTGATGATCGCCCAGTACACCCAGGCCGGCCTGGTGTCGGACAACAAGCGCCTCGCCGTTCCCGCATCCGTGGACTCGATTCCCAGCTCGGCCATGCAGGAGGACCACGTGTCCATGGGGTGGCACGCGGCGCGGAAGCTGCGCAAGGCGGTGGAGAACCTCCGCCGGGTCCTGGCCATCGAACTGGTGACCTCGGCACGGGCCCTGGACATCCGCACCCAGCTCTCGGGCGGCACGCTCACACCGGGACCCGCCGGCGCCGCCGTCGTAGCCGCCCTCCGTGGGGTGGTGGACGGGCCGGGTACGGACCGTTTCCTGTCCCCCGAACTGGAAGCGGCTGACCGGCTGGTGGCCTCCGGTGACGTGCGCCGGGCAGCGGAATCCGCCGTCGGGCCACTCGCCTGACACCGAAGAATCTTCAGCCTCCGCTGCTTTCCCGTCCAAGGGGCGGAATTTCCGGCGCCGCGGCGCACCGCGGCGCCGGGAGTGTAGTAGAACTGAAGATGTAGTGAAAGTCACATCAAAGAAGCTGTGGCGGCAGAACGATACAAAGGGGTAGAAGTTCACATGAAAGCACGTGGGGCAGTCCTGTCGAGGCGCAATGCCCATTCCGCTGCGGTGTCCAACTGGAAGTCTCTCCAGGCCGGGGACCGCGTCGAGATCATCAAGCATGCGCATGTAGTGGCAGCCGGGGAGGTTGAAGAGGTGTCGCAGAGCGGCAACGTCCTCTGGCTGGTTCCGGCCGGACCGTCAGGCCCGGCGGAGAAGGAACTTTTCCTCAAGTCCGACGGCGTGCAGGTCCGCCGCGCCTAGGATCCTTGCCTTGGCCTACACAAAACCCCGCACCGCCCTTAGGGCGTGCGGGGTTTTCTGTTGGCGGCGCGGCAGATACGGCGGACAGCCCGCCCGCAGCCGGCTGGCTGGCGCTCAGGCGGCGATGGACTCGTACGTCTCGCCGAACGGTACTGATTCGTCCAGGGCGACGGTGTAGCGTCCCGGGTGCAGCCTGGTGACCAGGATGCCGCAGGTGGCGTCCTTTGCTGCCACCTCAATCAGTTCGGCGACCGCCCCTTCCAGTCCGGCGTGGACCTCGCTGGCGCTGGCGAACTCCAGGTCGATGGACCGCGGGGACGGCCCTTCGGTGGCCCCGGCAGCGGCGGGGACCCGCTCCATAGTGGCTGTAGTCATGTACTGAACTTTCTGTGTTTCGTGCCAGGATGGCTCCGTCATTCTACCGACTGCTCCTGCCATATGTCAGATGACTGCCCTATTTGGAGCCTTGGTTGCCAGTCACAAAGCGTCCGTTCGCGGCTCCGGGTGGAATCGACGACCATGGAAAGGGGCCCCTCAGGTCCACGTGGGCGCCCCCTTGATCGGGCGGCCCCCTTAGTACAGCTGGAGGAGTGTTCGGTATGAAAATCATGCGCCTAGGCGAACATGGCAGGGAGCAGCCGGTTGTGCTGGTTGACGCGGTTGACGGTTCATCGCGCTGCTTCAGCCTTCTGCCCCTTACCAATGACATCGACGGCGGGTTCCTTGCTGCCGGCGGCGTAGACAGGGTCCGGGAGGCTTTGGCGGCGGGGGAGTTGCCGCTGCTCGAGGAGGCCGGGGCATTGCGTGTGGGTTCACCCGTGGCCAGGCCCGGCACCGTGGTGGGCATCGGCATGAACTACGCAGCCCACGCCGCGGAATCCGGCGCAGAGCCGCCCTCAGTGCCCGTCGTCTTCCTCAAACCAAGCAACACGGTCACCGGCCCGTATGACCCGGCTCCGCTCCCGCCCCGGTCCACCCAGTACGACTGGGAAGTGGAACTGGGCATCGTCATCGGCCGGGAGGCCGGCTACCTCGGTTCCACGGAAGAGGCGGCGGCCTGCATCGCCGGCTACGTCACGGCGAATGATTTCTCGGAGCGGGAATACCAGTTGCCCGGTGCTGCGGGGCAGTGGACCAAGGGAAAGTCGCTCCCGGGGTCAACGCCCCTGGGCCCGTGGCTGGTTCCGGCGCAGGATATCGACGGCGGGAACCTTCGGCTGCGCAGCTGGGTCAATGGGGAACCGCGCCAGGATTCGTCATCGTCGGAACTCATTTTCGATGCGCCCACGCTGGTCCACCACTGCAGCCAGTACATGCGCCTGGAACCGGGAGACGTGATCCTTACCGGGACCCCGCAGGGCGTGGCGCTCAGTGGCCGTTTCCCCTACCTCCAGCCAGGCGACCTGGTGGAGGTAGAGGTGGAGGGCCTGGGCCGCCAGCGTCAGGAACTGTTCCGGACGCCGGCGGCCGCTACCGCCTAAGGAGACTCCGCGGCTAGCTTGCCTTTACTGCCAGGACCGGGCAGTCCGCTTCCAGCAGGATGCGCTGGGACGTGCTGCCCATGATGAGCTTGCCCACCGGCGTACGGCGGCGCAGGCCGATCACGATCAGGTCGGCGTTGTGTTCCTCGGCAGCATCCAGGACCTCGGCGGCGGCGTCGTGGCCCCGGACCGGCCGCTTGATCATGTATTGGATGCCCTCGCCGGCCAGGCGCTGCTCGATGTCCTGGATCCCGCCCTCCGGCGCGAACCGGCTGTCCACGGCGGCCTCGCCCTTGGAGGAGTTGATCAGGACCAGGGTGCTGTTGCCCTTCCGGGCTTCGGCGATGGCCTGCGTCAGGGCAGCTTCGCCCTCGGGGGTCGGGACGTATCCCACAACGACGGTCATGTTGTTTCCTGTTCTGCTGGAAATGGATGGGGCGGCTGTTCAGTCACTGTAGTCCGCCGCGCCGGAATTGGCCGGAACCAGCGGCTTGCGCTCCGGACGGTTCCGGCGGAACAGCTTGTAGGCAAAGGGCCAGAGCAGGATGACGCCAATGATGACGTAAATGCCGACGGCGATCGGCTCACCCAGGAGCCCTGCCGGATCGCCTGCGCTCAACTGCAGGGTCTTGCGGAGCTGGCCTTCGATCCGCGGGCCAAGGATCACGCCGAGGATCAGCGGCAGCACGGGGAGCCCGAAGCGCCGCATCATGAACCCGAGCGCGCCGAGGATCAGCAGGATCACCAGGTCGAACGCCTGCAGGTTGACCGAGTAGGCACCCAGCGTCGCGAAGAACAGGATGCCCGCGTACAGGTAGGGCCGGGGCAGCTGCAGCAGCTTGGCCCACAGGGGCGCCAGCGGCAGGTTGATGATCAGGAGCAGGAAGTTGCCGATGAACAGGCTCGCGATCAGCGCCCACACCAGGGGCCCCTGGCTTTCAAAGAGCTGCGGACCCGGCTGAATGCCGTAAGAGGTGAAGGCGGCCAGCATCACGGCCGCGGTGGCATTGGTGGGCAGTCCCAGCGCCAGCATCGGGGTCAGGGTACCGGCAGCCGCGGCGTTGTTGGCGGCTTCCGGGCCGGCCACGCCTTCGATGGCACCCTTGCCGAACTCTTCGGGATGCTTGCTGAGGCGTTTTTCCGTCACATAGGACAGGAACGTGGGGATCTCGGCGCCACCGGCGGGCAGTGCGCCAAACGGGAAGCCGAAGGCGGTGCCGCGCAGCCACGGCTTCCAGGAGCGCTTCCAGTCGGACTTACCCATCCAGGGCTGGCCCACGGGGATGGCATGCAGGGGGGTGCGCCGCAGGTGTGCTGCAACCCAGAGCGCCTCGCCCACCGCGAAGATGGCCACGGCCACCACCACGATATCCAGGCCGTCCGCCAGGAGCGGCTGGCCGAAGGTCAGGCGGCGCTGGCCGGTGACCGAGTCCATGCCCACCAGCCCGATGGCCAGCCCGAGGCCCAGGGACGCGAAACCGCGCAGCCGGGAAGAACCCAGCACAGCGGTCACCGCCAGCAGGGCCAGGACCATGATGGCGAAGTAGCTGGGCGCGCCAAGGCTCACGGCGAACTTCACCACGATCGGTGCGCAGACGGCCAGCAGCGCCGTGCCAATGGTGCCGGCGACGAACGAGCCGATGGCCGCCGTCGCAAGCGCCTGCGCCGCCCGCCCGGCCTTTGCCATCTTGTTGCCCTCGATGGCGGTGACCACCGACGACGATTCGCCGGGCGTGTTGAGGAGGATGGAGGTGGTGGAACCGCCGTACATGCCGCCGTAGTAGATGCCGGCGAACATGATGAAGGCGCTGGTGGGTTCCAGGGCATAGGTGACGGGAAGCAGCAGGGCGACGGTCATGGCCGGGCCCAGGCCGGGCAGGACGCCGACGGCGGTGCCCAGCATGACGCCGATCACGGCGTAGAGGAAATTCATGGGGGTGAGGGCGGTGGCGAAGCCGTCCATCAGGGAGGACCAGACGTCCATTTAGAGGATTCCTTCCAGGAGGCCGGCCGGCAGCGCAATGCCCAGGCCGAGGTAGAAGCCGTAGAAGGTCAGCAGGGACAGTGCGACGGAGATCAGGCCGTCCCGGACGTAGCGGCGGCTGCCGAGGGCCAGGACGCTGCCCCAGAACAGGACGGTTCCGGCGATCACCCAGCCGGCCCAGTCGATCAGCAGGATGTTCAGGATGAAGGCCCCTGCCAGTGGCAGGACGGTCTTCCAGTCGGCGGGGTGCGTGAGGTCCACGTCCTCGCCGCCTTCAGCCTCGCCCTTGCCGCCGCGCAGCACGTTGATGGCCAGCAGCACGGCGCAGACCACCAGCATTCCGGCCACGATGAACGGAACGGTTTTGGGCCCGACCGGATCGGACTTTGAATACGGGGTTGCCAGGCCGTTGGCGTCCAGGAAGACCATGACGCCGGCCGCCCCGAGCAGGAGTGCGACTCCCAGCTCGGAGCGGCCTTTGAGACCTGTGGTCAGGGAGGTCACGCCAGCCCAAGCTTGGTGAGGACGTCCGCCACGCGCTTGTCCTGCTCGGTCAGGAAGGACTTGAACTGGTCACCGGTGATGAAGGCATCGGTCCAGCTGTGGGTCTTCAGCGCTTCCTTCCAGCCGTCCGTGCCGTGCATCTTTTCCAGGGCCGCGATCAGGGAAGCCTTGTCCTTGTCGCTGATGCCCGGAGGGGCCACGACGCCACGCCAGTTGGTGAATACCAGGTCGATGTTGGATTCCTTCAGCGTGGGTGCATCCACGCCGTCCAGGCGCTTCTCGCCACTCGTGGCCAGCACGCGGACCTCGCCGGACTCAATCTGCTTCAGGTACTCGCCGGCGCCGGAGGCGGCAAACCCGAGCTTGTTGCCGAGGATCGCGGGCAGGAGGTCGCCGCCGCCGTCGTAGGCAACGTAGTTGACCTTGGTGGCGTCGATGCCCACGGCACCTGCCAGCTGCATGGGCAGCAGGTGGTCCGGGCCGCCGGGGGAGGAGCCGCCACCCACGGCGATTGAACCGGGATCTGCCTTCCAGGCCTTCACCAGGTCATCGATGGTCTTGTAGGGGGAATCCTTGCCGACCATGATGGCGCCGGGCTCTTCGATGAGGCGGGCCAGCGGGGTGGTCTCGGTCAACTTGGATTCGGACTTGTTGGTGTAGCTGGCACCCACGACGCCCAGCCCCATCAGCATGGCCAGGTCACCGTTGCCCTTTTCATTGACAATGCGGGCCAGACCCACCGTTCCTCCTGCGCCTGCCAGGTTGAAGACTTCGGTGTTGGTGGAGATTTTCGCGTCGTCCAGGACCTTCGCGGCAGCGCGGGCAGTGGTGTCATATCCACCGCCCGGGGAGTTGGGGACCATGATCTGCAGGCCGGTGATGGGTCCGGCAGCAGCGCCGGAGCTTTCTGAACCGGTGGAGCTCTTTCCGGTGGCACCGCAGCCGGTGGCCATCAGGGCGATGCCGGCGGCGACGGCGGCAACTCGCAATGCGCGGATCTGGCGCATGTGTTCCTCTTCTCTCAAAAACAAATCAGACCAGCACCGGCTGACTAGGGGTTCCGGTGCCTTGTGGTTCCGATGCTAGGGGCGGCCGTGACGCCGATCACTCTTGTGTACGCAGAGAAAGTTGTGTTCATTGCGTTCACGTTTCCAAAACCCCACGGCCGCCGCGCTGGAGGCTTTGGGATATAGTTCCCGGTACCACCCCGGCCCTGCGTCCCATCTTTGTGCGCGCAGTGGCAGCCGGCCAAAACCGCCGCAGCCCGGCCTGCACCCCAACACCAGGAAGACCATCGTGACTCGACGACGAGGAATGTCCCTTGCGGGGCAGTACCTTCTGCTGCAGTTGCTCATCGTCCTGGCCGTCCTGGTGGGCGTGGTGGCCATCTCGCTTGCCCAGTCCGCCGCGGCCTTCGAACGGACGGAGGGCCGCCGTGCCCTCTCCGCCGCGGAGGCCCTGGGCGGCAATCCCGTGGTGCGCGAACTGCTGCCGGACGCCGAACCGCGAGGCGGGGCGGTGCTGCCCTCCGTGGCGGAGTCCGTGCGGATCGTCTCCGGCTCATCACGGGTGGCGCTGGCAAGGGTGGACCGGACCGTGGTGGCGTCCTCGGACCCCAGCATGGTGGGCGAGCCGCTGGAGCTCGGGCCCAGCAGGGTGATGGAAGGCCGGGCCTGGACGGGGGTGGTGGGCGGTACTCCTGCCCCGCTCCTGTCCGCCCACGTTCCCGTCCTTGACGACACCGGGCGGATGATCGGGATCGCCTCCATCAGCCGGAACTACCCCACGGTGCTGGAGCGGCTCGGCGACGCCGTCCCCAACCTCCTCACCTACCTGGGCGTCGCCAGCGTGCTGGGCATCGCCGGCTCGCTGCTGCTCTCGCGCCGCGTCAAACGGCAGACCCTGGGCATGGAACCCAGCGAGATCACCGGGCTGGTGGAGAACCGCGAAGCCATGCTCCACGGACTCAAGGAGGGCGTGGTGGCGCTGGACCTGCACGACCGGATCACGGTGGCCAACCACAGTGCCCGCGCCCTGCTGGGCCTCCCCCCGGACTGTGTGGGCAAACGCGTGGCAGGCCTCGCCGTCGAACCCGCCCTGAAGCAGGTCCTCACGCGCGAACAGCCCGGACCGGACCAGCTGGTGCTGGTGGGGGACCGGCTGGTGGTGATGAACCGGGTGCCCATCCAGTCCCGCGGCAGGGTCATCGGCTCCGTGACGACACTTCGCGACCGCACCGAACTTTCCGAGCTCGAGCAGGAACTTGGCACCACCCGCACCGCCACGGACACGCTCCGCGCCCAGGCGCATGAGTTCGCCAACCAGCTGCACGTCATTTCCGGCCTGATCCAGATCGGCGAATACGATTCCGTGGTCCAGTTCGTCAACGGCGCCACGGTGGACCGGACGCGGCTCAACGATGAGGTGACCGGCCGGATCAAGGACCCTGCGCTCGCCGCCCTGCTGATCGCCAAGTCGAGCCTTGCCGCCGAACGCGGCGCAGCCCTGCAGCTGGACCCGGCATCCGTGCTGGACAAGGTTGACGACGCCCTGTCCCGGGACCTCACCACAGTGGTGGGGAACCTGGTGGACAACGCGTTCGACGCCGTCACGGGGCTTCCGCACGCAGCCGTCAGCGTGCTGGTGGAGGGCGGTGCGGGGGACGACGTTGTGGTGACGGTGCGGGACAACGGTCCAGGCGTCCCCGGTGGCTCCACCGACCACATCTTCCGCCAGGGATTCACCACCAAGGAACCTGGACCGGCGGGCAGCCGCGGGTTCGGGCTGGCGCTGTCCCGGGTGGTGTGCCGCCGCAGTGGCGGGGACCTGGCCGTTGCCAACGATAATGGGGCTGTCTTTACCGCCGTGCTGAAACGAGCGGTGCTGAAACGAGGGAGTGTCCAGCCATGATCAAGGTGCTGATCGTCGACGACGACTTCATGGTGGCCAAAGTGCATGCCGGCTTCATCCAGCGCACACCCGGCTTTTCCGTGGTGGGTGCTGCGCATACCGGCGCCCAAGCGGTGGCCGAGACGGAACGGCTTCAGCCGGACCTGGTCCTGCTGGACATCCACCTGCCGGACATCAACGGCCTGGACCTGATGCAGCGACTTCGGGCGGTGGCGCCGGAACTGGACGTGCTGGTGATCAGTGCCGCCCGCGAGGTGGAAACCGTGCGGAAGGCGCTCCGGGGCGGCATTGTCCACTACCTCATAAAGCCCTTTTCGCAGACGGACCTGCAGGAGCGGCTGGAGCACTACCGCAGCGCCTACCAGGGCCTTGATGCCGCCAAGGACGTGGCAGAGCAGTCGGACGTGAACCGGGTCTTCGGCCTGGACCGTTCCGAGCGGCCACTGCCCAAAGGCTGCAGCATCGAAACCTTGAGGCTGGTGGAGGCTGCCCTCAACGCTGCCCCGGGCGATGTTTCCGCGGCCGAAGTCGCCGAGGCGCTGGGCACCTCCCGGGTCAGCGCCCGCCGCTACCTTGAGTACCTGCACGACGAAGGAACGCTGGACGTGCGGCTCAAGTACGGCGTGGGGCGGCCTGAACGGCGGTATGTGCTGAAGGTCTGATGGGGCCAGGGCCGGCTCAGCTCCGGCCGCAGGCTCCTCAGCGAAGCAGGGTGTCTATCAGCCGGGCAGCGGTCTTGGCGGTCCGGCTGTCCACGTCGAACGCCGGATTCAGCTCGGCCACGTCAACGTGCAGCAGCTTTCCGCTTCGGGCCACCTGCCGGCATACGGCCGAGATGACGGGCAGCGGCACGCCGTATGCTGCGGGCGCGCTGACCCCTGGGGCCACCGCGGCGGGCAGCACATCGAGGTCTATGGTCAGGTACAGGACATCAATGTCCGCCAGGAAGCCGGCCACGAAGTCCCGGGCCCGGCCGGCGTCGCATTCCTCGTCCAGCAGGTACCGCACGCCCAGCTTGTCGGCGGTGTCGAACAGGATCCGGGTGTTGTTCGGCTCCGAGATGCCGAGGACGGCGTAGCGGAATTCCCGTCCTGCGTCGGCTTCCGCGCGTGCCATCTGCAGGAACGGGGTGCCCGAGCTGGGTATCGGCTCGTCGCGGAGGTCGAAGTGGGCGTCAAGGTTCAAAATGCCCAGGCGCTGCCCGCTGAGGACGGCCGGGGAAGCGCTGACGCCGAGATAGCTTGCGTAGGCCGTTTCGTGGCCGCCGCCCAGCACCACGGTCTGGTGGCCGGCGTCGAGGAGGGATGCCAGTGCCAGGCCCAGCCGTTCCTGCCCGCTTTCCAGGTTTTCTCCGGACACGGCGACGTCGCCAAAGTCAGCCACGGTGCGGTCCAGGTGGAAGGCGAGCGGGCCCAGGGCTTTGCGGATGGCTGCCGGGGCCGCGGACGCACCCGTGCGGCCTTTGTTCCGGCGCACGCCCTCATCACTGGCGAATCCCAACAGAGCGGCCGGCTGCTGGACAGCCGCGGATGATCCCCCTTCCGGTGCGGCTGCCGCCGGAGCCAACCCGGGCCCGCTGACGCTAACGGCCTGCCACCAGCGCCTGTGTTCGGGGCCGTCGCCGTCGAACCTCCCGGTCCAGGGCTGGGGCGGGACGTCGACGGCGGGGAGCTGGAGGGACATGCCTCAAGCTCACCGCATGCCGGGCACGAAAACCAGCAGCGCGGCCGTCGTCCTGTCCGGGATCCAAGAACCCCGGGAAGCCGGGAAGCATGCGGACAAGGCCGTCCTCTGTGGGTAGGGGATAGGGTGAGACCAGTCCGCCCCGCGGCAGCGTGACGTGCCGCGGCGGATCCACGCACCACCTCCAGGCTGGAGAGCCGCCCCATGTTCGAAGCCCCAGACATCCTCTTTGCCGCCGCCGGCCTGGCTGTCTTCACCGCCGCGGTCCTGCCCAAGCTGCTCCGCGACATGCCCCTGTCCATGCCGATGGTCTTCGTGGGTGCAGGGATGGCCGCGTTCGCGCTGATTCCTTCACTGCCGGATCCCAACCCCGTGGAGCACGGCGATTTCGTCATGCACCTCGCGGAGGTCTGCGTGATCATCTCGCTGATGGGCGCAGGGCTGGCCCTGGACCGGCCGGTGGGGCTCAAACGGTGGTCCACCACATGGCGGCTCCTGGGCATCGCCATGCCTTTATGCATCCTGGGGCTGACCCTGCTGGGCATGTGGTTCCTGGGTCTGGGGCTCGGCGCGGCGCTTCTGGTCGCCTCCAGCCTTGCCCCAACGGACCCCGTCCTGGCCTCCGAAGTGCAGGTGGGCGAGCCCGCGGACCAGGACGACAATGCCGACAAGGAGGACGAGGTCCGGTTTGGCCTCACCTCGGAGGCCGGCCTCAATGACGGCCTGGCTTTCCCATTCGTATACCTGGCCATCGCCATCAGCATCGCCGGAGCAAACCCGTCCGCCTGGTTCGGTGAATGGTTTGGCTTCGACGTGCTGTGGCGGCTGGCCATCGGGCTTTTGGTGGGCTTCCTGACTGGGAAGGTGCTCGCCCGACTGTTCTTCTCCGCCCGTGCTGACAGCCTGCGGCTTTCCAACCATTCCGAAGGTTTCGTGGCCTTGGCGGCGACGTTCCTGGCTTACGGGCTGACTGAGATGGTGGAGGGCTACGGGTTCATCGCGGTGTTCGTTTGCGCTGTCACCATCCGGGCCGCGGAGCGCACCCACGGCTACCACCGGGTGCTGCACTCCTATGTGGAGCAGCTGGAACGGCTCCTGACGGTTGTGATCCTGGTCCTGCTGGGCGGTGCAATCGCCCGCGGGCTGCTCGCCGGCATCGGACCGGCGGAACTGCTGGTGGCACTGGCCTTCCTGCTGGTGGTGCGGCCGCTCGCCGGCTGGCTGGGCCTGCTGGGCGGGAAGACCGGGCCGCGGGAACGCATAGCCCTGTCCTTCTTTGGCATCCGCGGCATCGGATCCCTGTACTATCTGGCCTTTGCCCTGGGCGAGGGCCGCTTTTCGGACCAGGCGCACTGGCTCTGGTCCTTCATCGGGCTGGTGGTTGCGCTGTCCATCGTGATCCACGGCGCCACCACCTCGCCGCTGATGAACCGGCTGGACCGGCTGCGCCAGCGCAAAGCCCTGGCGGTCTCCGGCGACGAAGGACTCGCGCCGAACACTCCGGTGTAGGCGCCGGTGACAGAAACCTGGCATAAACGGAAGGGCTGGTAGGGCATACGCCGCACCAGCCCTTCCTGCATACAGGGGTTACTTCATGCCCAGTGCGGCCTCGATGGTACCGATGGAGAAGAACAACAGGAATGCGGCGGCCACGGCCCACATGAGGGGGTGGATGTCTTTGGTGCGGCCCTGGACGGTCCGGATAATGACGAAGCTGATGAAGCCGGCGCCGAGGCCGTTGGCGATCGAGTACGTGAACGGCATCAGGGCGAAGGTGAGGAATGCCGGGATGGCGATGCCCCAGTCCTGCCAGTCGATCTTGCCCACCTGGGACACCATCATGAACCCCACCACCACCAGTGCGGGGGCCACGGCCTCGAACGGGACCAGGTTGATCAGCGGGGTAAAGAACATGGCCACCAGGAACAGCAGGCCGGTGACGATCGACGCTACGCCGGTCCGGGCGCCTTCACCGATGCCGGCACCGGCCTCGACGTAGATCTGGTTGGAGGAAACGGAGGCGCCGCCGCCGATAATGGCACCGAGGGCATCCACCTGGAGGACGCGGTCGACGTCGGGGATGTTGCCGTGTTCGTCCACCGTGCCGGCCTCGTTGGCCAGGCCCACCATGGTGCCCATGGCGTCGAAGAAGATGCTGAGCAGGATCACGAAGGCCAGCAGCGTGGCTGCCACGAACCCGAGGTGTGTGAAGGCGCCGAACGGGTTGGCCTTGCCGATCAGGGAGAGGTCCGGGGCGGCCCAGCCCGAGAACGCGGGGGCCACCAGGGACCAGCCCTGGGGGTTGAAGTTCTTGCCGTCGAAGCTGGGGCCGATGTGCAGGGTCATCTCCAGGATGACGGCCAGCACGGTTGAGGTGATGATGCCGATCAGGATGGCGCCCTTGACCTTGCGCACCACCAGGGCGATGGTCAGGACCAGGCCGAACACGAACACGGCGGTGGGCCAGCCCAGGAGCTTGCCTTCGAAGCCCAGGCCAACGGGCACGGTGGTTCCTGCGACGTCCGGGATGCGGCGCACGAACCCGGCGTTGACCAGGCCGATCAGGGCAATGAACAGGCCGATGCCCACCACGATGGCCGTCTTGAGTCCGTCCGGCACGGCCTTGAACACGGCCGTGCGGAAACCGGTGAGGACCAGGATCAGCATGGTGACGCCGGAGAGGACTACCAGTCCCATCATGTCCGGCCAGGTGAGCCCGGGATTGGTGGCCACGGTGACGGCCACGAAGGCGTTGACGCCCAGGCCGGTGGCCAGGGCGAAGGGGTGCCGGCCCCACGCACCCATGAGGATGGTGAGGATGCCTGCCACAAGCGCGGTCACGGCGGCCACGGCGGGGAAACCCAGCGTTGTGCCGTTGGAGTCGGGCCCGGACAGGATCAGCGGGTTCAGAACCACGATGTAGCTCATGGCGAAGAACGTGGCGAACCCGCCGCGGATCTCGCGGGACAGGTTGGAACCGCGCTCGGTGACCCTGAAATACCGGTCCAGGGCAGAGCCTTGCTTAAGCATTAGTCCTCCGGGGAAGTGTGTGGGAATACCTGCATCCTAAGGGGAGAGCAGGTAAGGGGCGGGCAAATTCGCCTAGTCTGTAAGGAATCCAACACGAGGAGCAGCCCAGATATGCGCCAAGTCCGCCGCCAGTTGCCGGGCCTTGTGCTCGGTTTCTTCGTCCTCGCAGCCACGGTCCTGGGCCTGGCCGGTCCGGCGTCAGCCCATGATGCTGCGGAGTCCACCAGTCCCGCGCAGGGTGCCACGGTGCCGGCCCCGCCGGCCGAAGTCTCGGTGACGCTCAGCAACACGCCGTTGGGGATCGGCTCCTCGTTCTCCATCAAGGATGCGGCCGGCACCGAGTGGGCCGATGGCGCCGTGCAGATCGCGGACACCGTTGCCACCCAGAAGCTCCGCCCCGGCGGACCTGCCGGGGGATACACGGTGGCCTGGCGGGTGGTCGGCTCCGACTCGCACCCCATTGAGGGCACGTTCACTTTCACCGCTGCCTCCGGCTCAGGAGCCTCCACTCCTGGAACTTCGACGACGGGAAGTCCGACGGCGGCCGCCGCAGTCCCGGGCATCGGCACACCCAGGCCCGGGGTGACAGAGGAGCCGGGCGAGCCGGCCAACGCTGGCCAGCCCTTCCAATGGAGCATCGTGATTTTTGCCGCCGTCGCCGTCGGCCTCCTTGTAGCCCTTGGTGTGCTGGCACGCCGCCGGCTGACGGGCGACGAAGAGACGGCCGGCAACGACGAGGAATAGCAGCCAAAGCCGGAACCGGGGTGGTCCACGCCGGCGACGGGCAGCGGGACGTCCGTCAGAAGCCCAGGGCCGCCAGGCTTCCCGTCGGCGGGAAGGCGCTGATGGACGGGTAAGGCCTGTCCGCGTTGACCTTGGCGGAAATCGCCTGGCCCACCGTCTTCGCCTGGCGCAGCACTTCCTTGGGCGAGGGCGTGATCAGCTCGCCCACTCCCACCAGGTAGATGCCGATGGCCCGCATGGCGGCGGCCACGTTCCGTCCCACGCCGATGCCGAAGTCGTTCAGCATCCGGCGCAGCTGGCTGTGGGCGCACCGCGTGAGGACGATGTGGTCGGCCACAAGGATGCCTGTGGGGGTGTGAACCTGCCACTGGGGTGCGGCATCATGCCCGGGGTCTTCCAGCATGGTCAGCTGGACCGCCCGCGTGGTGTTGCGGACGTCGACGCTGTGGCTTGCCGCGTAATTGCGCAGGTGGCGCAGGATTTCGTTCCGTTCCCGGAGGCTGCCGCTGTCCGCCGCATCGCAGCGCTGCAAGGAAGAGGTATTCGCAGGCTGGCCGGCACCAAGGACATCCAGCCCGTCCACCACGATGGAATCCACCCCGTAGCGGCGAAGCTCCGCAGCCACGGCAAGCCCGGACAGGCCGGTGCCAATGATGACAGTGGTGGTCTGTTCGGTTCCGGCATTCCCAGGCATGCGTGACACTACAGTTTCCCTCCTTCGAAGCTTTTGGCAGGTGCCGGCGTCCTCGCCGGGCCCGCGTTCCGTTACCCCAGGAACAGACGCAGAGCATGGCCCGGGGACGTCCTTGCATGAAGATGCAGTCGGCGTCCCGGACCAACAATGTCCTGAAGACTACAGAACAAATACGGCTGTGGATAGCCCAATGAAGAAAACTTTCCGGTGCGCCTGAATGCGGTTTCCGGGACCCCTTCAAGTGCCTGTGGATAACCGCGGCGGCAGGCCGCTGAGCAGGCTTGCTAAGCCCTGGTGGACGGAGAATAGTTGAAAACGAAAGACGGTGCATTCCTGCCCGTGACGCCGGTGGCCGGGGTGCACGGGGAGCGGCCCGTTTTCTGGCAGAATAGCCGCAACATCAGGCGTATCGCGAGGAGGCGGCCCCCATGGGCTCACGAGAGTTGCACCCGGACCCGGCATGGGACGGTGGTGGTGCGCCTGCCGCTCCGCAGGGCATCGTGGTTGGCGTCGACGGCTCGGAGCACGGCCAGTGCGCCCTGGTGTGGGCCGCGCGGGAAGCCCAGCGCCGCCGTCGTCCGCTCCATATCGTCAGCGCCTACTCGGTGCCGATTTTTGCAGCGTCCGGCCTAGACGGAGGCTATGCAACCGTTGATGATTCCGTCATCCGTGAAGGGGCCGAAGCTATCGTCAGGCAGGCCCTGGAGAAGGTTTCCGCATACGACGTCGACGTCACCTCCTCTGTGGAGAACGGCGACGCGGCCGGAGTCCTGCTGGAGATCTCTGAAACCGCCGAACTCCTGGTCGTCGGCACCCGCGGCCGCGGCGGTTTCGTCGGCCGGCTCCTGGGATCCGTGAGCAGCGCCCTGCCCGCGCACGCGAAATGCCCTACAGTGACCGTGCCCCTGTTCTGCTCGGACCGGCTGGGTGAGACCACCGAGGACCGCCGGATCAAGGCGGAGCAGGCCAAATCCGGTCACCGTTCGGTGGAGAACGTGGTGGTGGTAGGCGTGGACGGCTCTGAACAGGCGCGGGTGGCGGTCCTGGAAGCAGCCGACCAGGCCGAACGGCTTGGCGCCGCGCTCCGCGTGGTCTGCGCCGTGCCCCAGTACAGCGGTTCCCTGGCCTGGGTCCCGGCGCCCATGGACCGCAAAGCCCTGTTCGAGGACATTCGTGTCACGTTGGACGCCGGCATGGCCTGGCTCCGCAGCCACTATCCCCACCTCCGGGCCGACTACGAGCTCAAGGACGGATCCCCCGTGGACGTGCTCGTGGAGGAAAGCCGGCACGTGGAACTTGTAGTTTTGGGCACCCGGGGGCGGGGCGGTTTCACCGGTATGCTCCTGGGTTCAACCTCAGACGGCGTTCTCCACCACGCCAAGGGCCCAGTCATGGTGGTCCCTGACCGGGAGGATCCCCGCCTGTCCGACCGGGCGCGGTTCGGCCCGATCCTCGGCGACGCCGCCTGACCCCCCGGCCCGCAAAGGCATACAGGACATAGGGCGGCCGGCACATGGAGCGGCAAGGATCTGCATCAGAGGAAGCCGGCACGGAAACGGGCCTGGTACTGGATCTGCGCCGGCTCGACGCCGGGATGCTACCCCTGGTGGGCGGCAAGGCGGCCAACCTCGGTGAACTGCTGTCCGCCGGGCTGCCAGTCCCCGACGGTTTCTGCCTCTCCACGGCCGCGTACCGGCAGGCCGTGGGTGTCCCGGATTCCCTCCTGCCCGGACTGGCCGGGACTTACGCTGCCCTTGCGGCCGGCGGTCCCGCCATGGAACCCGGCCGGCTCAACGAACTTGCTGCAGCGGCGCGTGCCGCGATCCTGGCAGCCCCGATACCCGGGCCAGTGGCGAAAGCGGTGGAACAGGCGTACACGGCCCTGGGCCCTGGCGTCCCGGTAGCGGTCCGCTCGTCGGCCACCGCGGAGGACCTGCCATTCGCCAGCTTCGCCGGCCAGCAGGACACCTACCTGAACGTGGTCGGGGTCCCCGCGGTGCTTGACGCTGTCCGGCGCTGCTGGGCATCGCTCTGGACAGACCGGGCCACCGCCTACCGGGCAACCCTGGGCATCGAACCGGCAGGCGTGGCGCTTGCGGTGGTGGTCCAGCGGCTGGTTGAGGCGGAGGCCGCGGGCGTGATGTTCACGGCGAATCCCCTCACCGGCAGCCGACGGCAGGTGGTCGTCGATGCCGCGCGGGGCCTCGGGGAATCAGTGGTCTCCGGGACGGTCAATCCGGACCACTTCGTGCTGGATGGGCCCACCGGCAGGATCCTGGAACGGAAAGCCGGCGGCAAGGGTATCGAGGTCCGGCCCCTGCCCGGCGGCGGAACGGAAAGCCGGGAGGCGCCGGCGCCCCTACACGGGGACGGGGGCCAAGGGGGCGGCCCCGCGAGCATCACAGACGCACAGGTGGCGGGCCTGGCCCGGCTGGGCCTGCAGGCGGAAGGGCATTTCGGCGCCCCGCAGGACATCGAATGGGCCATCGACGGGGCAGGCACCCTGTGGCTCACCCAGTCCAGGCCGATCACCACGCTGTACCCCGTGCCGCAAAGCAACGGCGCCGCGGGCACGGTCCCGCCGGGCAGGCATCCTGTGGCCGGAACGAGGGCCTACCTCTGTTTCAGCCTCGCCCAGGGACTCACACGGCCGCTCACACCCATGGGCCTCGCGGCGGTTCGCCTCATCGCCTCATCGGTAGCCACCGCCGCCGGCTTCCCCGTCCCCGATCCACGGCACGGACCATCACCGTATGCAGAGGCGGGTCAACGGATCTACATCGACTTCACCACGCCCATCCGCAGTACCGTGGGCCGCCGGTTGGTTCCCAGGGTGTTTGACGTCATGGAAGCGCGGACGGCCGCCGTTATGCGCCAACTCTTCGAGGATCCCGCGTTTTCTGTCACCACGAAGACGCCCTTCGGGCTGCTGCGCCACGTCGTTCCGGTGGCAGTCCGGGCCAAGGTCCCTGCTGCCCTGTTGCTGGGACTGGTCCGACCCGCCGCAGCCCTCCGCCGGCTGGACCGTTTCACCCGGAGGTTCGAGGCGTCACTGGCACCCGCTGCCACAGCCGGCCCCCTGGCCCGTCTTGACCACGCCGAGTCCCTGCTGGGGTCGCGGCTGTTCCAGATTGTCCCGGCCATCCTGCCCCTTCCGGCGCTGGGTTTCGCCATGCTGGGAGCAGCCGGCAAACTGCTGGGCGGTGACCCGTGGAACGATCTGCAGCCGGTGATCCGCGGACTGCCCAACAACATCACCACCGAAATGGACCTGGAGCTGTGGCAGCTGGCAACATCGATCCGCGACGACGTCCAGTCACGGACCACGCTGCTGGCCGGCGACCCTTCCGGCCTGGCAGAAGCCTTCCAGGCCGGACAGTTGCCGGCACGGCTGGATGCCGGGTTGACCCGGTTCCTGGACCGGTACGGCCACCGGGCCGTGGCGGAGATCGATGTTGGCCAGCCCCGCTGGTCCGAGGAGCCGGCGCATATCCTGGGCATCCTTGCCAACTACCTGCTGTTGGACAACCCTGCCCTCGCCCCGGACATCCAGTTCAGCAGGGCCGCCCAGGACGCGGAAGCGCAGGTTGACCGTCTGGTGGCCCGTGCTTCCGCACGGGGCAGGCTCCGCGGACCCCTGGTGCGGGCTGCCCTCCGCCGTGCCCGGCTGTACGCGGGCCTGCGGGAGCTGCCTAAATACCAACTGGTTAACGGGCTCGCGGAAGTCCGCCGGCAGCTGCTGATGGTGGGCGGGGAACTTGCCCGCGCGGGCACCATTGAACGGCGGGATGACGTGTTCTTCCTCGACTTCGCCGAGACCCGCCAGGCCTTGATCGCGAACGGCGCCGGTGCAGGCTTTCCTGCCGCGGACCTGCGGGCGTGCGTGGCGGACCGCCGGCAGGAATATGAGCGTGAGCTCGGACGCCGCCACATCCCCCGGGTGCTGCTCTCGGACGGCACGGAACCCGAGGCGGTGCGCACCGCCGTCGGGAATGTCCCGGAAGGAACCCTTGCCGGGAGCCCTGCGTCTGCGGGAACGGTCACCGCGGCAGCGCGGGTCATCCGGGATCCTGTCGGCGCCCGCCTTGAGCCGGGGGAGATCCTGGTAGCCCCGTCGACGGACCCCGGCTGGACACCGTTGTTCCTGACTGCCGGCGGCCTGGTCATGGAAATGGGCGGGGCCAATTCGCACGGCGCCGTCGTGGCCAGGGAATATGGCATTCCGGCCGTTGTCGGAGTCCCGGATGCCACCACCGCGATAGAGACCGGTCAAACAATAACGGTCGACGGCGGTGCGGGAACCGTGGTGCCCCACCGTCCGGGCAGCTCCGGGGATGGAAAGGTTCCCGCGGACGCAGACCCGGCTGCGCGGGCGTAGTCTTTACCTATGGGCTCCAACAGGCTGGATTCCAGCGGACGCTTCCACCAAATAAGGGTGCAACGAACCAGCACACCAGGCCGCCGGCCGTGGCTGGGATGGCTGCCCGCCGTCGCCGCTCCAGTGGTCATCGCCGCCGGCGCGCTGGTAGGGTCACTGCCCGCAGGGGCCAGTAACCCACTGCCCGCCAAGACCCCGGCCCAGGTCCTGGAACTCGTGGCCAGCCACCAGGTGAGCAGGCTGTCCGGGACCATTGAACAGTCCGCGGACCTTGGGCTGCCGGAGCTGCCGGCCACCGGGAAGCCCTCGGCGCCTGCCTCCGCGGGCAGCGTGGCGTCCGCCATTGAACTGCTGACAGGCAAGCACACGGCGCGGATCTACCTCGACGGCAAGGACAACGCCCGGGTGCAGTTGATGGACCAGCTGGCCGAACGGGACGTAGTCCGCCACGGCAGCGACGTCTGGTTCTATTCATCAAAGGACAACTCCGCCGCGCACCTGACGCTGCCGGAAAACGGCCAGGACACCTCCCATCCCGGGGACCGGCAGGGTGAACCCGCCCTGCACACCCCGGACGAACTGGCCCGGCAACTGCTGTCCAAGGTGGACCCCACCACGGCCGTTTCCGTTGGCGCAGACGTTTCCGTGGCTGGACGGGCCGCCTACAACCTGCTGATTGAGCCCCGCACTGACGCAACCCTGGTGGGCAAGGTGGCCATCGCCGTCGACGGTGAAAACGGCCTGCCCCTGTCCGTCCAGGTCACCGCACGCGGTGCGGGCAGCCCTGCTTTCGTCTCCAGGTTCACCAGCCTCTCGCTGGACGCACCGGACGCGTCGGTCTTCACTTTCACCCCACCGCCCGGCAGTACCGTCAAGGAACTCGCGGCCCCTGACAAACCGCACCACGCCGCCCCAGGCAACGCCCCGGCCGCCATGGACCATCCGGATGTTTCCGTGACCGGCACCGGCTGGGAGACCGTGGTGGGGACGCCGCGTGGATCTGCATCGGCTGCCGGGCAGCTGCTGCAGGACCCGCTGCTGGCCCAGGCTGCCGTCGCCGTGCCAGGCGGACGGCTGCTTTCGACCACCCTGCTCAATGTCCTGATTACCGACGACGGCCGGGTCTTCGCGGGGATGGTGCCGCCGGAGAGGCTGCAGTCCGCAGCAGCAGCGGCCCAGTAGCGGCTGAAGTCAGTGGCTGAACGGGGGAGTGCGGGGGAAACGGGGGCCGGCCCGGGCACCGCGGCCCTGGCGATCGAAACCCGGGGCCTCAGCAAGCACTTTGGCCAGCAGGCCGCCGTCGACGGCGTGGACCTGGCCGTGCCGCACGGATCGGTCTTCGGCTTCCTCGGGCCCAATGGCTCCGGCAAGACCACCACCATCCGCATGCTGCTGGGCCTGGCAGCCGCGTCCGCCGGAACGGTCCGGCTGCTGGGACAGGAGATGCCGGAGAAGCTCCATGACGTCCTGCCCCGCGTGGGCGCCCTGGTGGAGGGGCCGGCCTTCTACCCTTTCCTTTCGGGCACGGCGAATCTTCACCGGCTTGACGCCGTCGGCCCGCACACAATCCCCTCCACCCGCAAGGCCAGGGTGAACCGGGCGCTGGAACGCGTTGGACTGGAGCATGCCGCGGGCAAGCGGGTGCATGCGTATTCCCTGGGCATGAAGCAGAGGCTGGGCATTGCCAACGCCCTGCTGTCGCCACGGGACTTGCTGGTGCTGGATGAACCGACCAACGGGCTGGACCCGCAGGGCACACGGGAGGTCCGGAACCTGGTCCGGTCCCTGGCCCGCGAGGGCACCACCATCTTTGTCTCGAGCCACCTGCTGGCCGAGGTGGACCAGATGTGCAGCCACGCGGCAGTCATGAGCGCCGGGAGACTCGTGGCGCAGGGGCCGTTGGCTGAGCTGAGGCAGGCCGGCAGCGCCCGGCTTCGGCTGCTCACGCCTGACGGCGGCCTGGCCCGGCAGGTGCTGGCCGGGCTCGGGCTGGCACTGGAACCGGGCCAAACCGGGGTTGCGCGACCACAGCAGGATGGCGAAACGCTGGTGGCCGCGCTGGCGGGCGATGCCCGGCAAACAGGTGTGCTTCCCGAGGATGTTGTGGCGCACCTGGTCCAGGCCGGTGTCCGGGTCCGGGGCTTCGCCGTCGAGCGTGAAAGCCTTGAAGACCGCTTTGTTGCCCTTACCGGGGAAGGATTCGACGTTGCCCAGTAGTGTCCCTGCCGAGCTGCCCGAAGCGGCCGGAACCGCCCAGCGGGCCGCCGCGCCGCGAACGTCCGGGCTGTCCCTGCTGGGTTCGGAGCTCAAGGTCCTCTTTGGGCGCCGCCGGACGTGGGCGCTGCTGCTGGCGCTGGCCGCCATCCCGGTACTTATCGCCATCGCCGTGAGGGTTTCCTCCGCCGTGCCGCCGGGCCGGGGGCCGGCGTTCCTGGACCGGATCACCCAGAACGGCCTTTTCGTGGCCTTTACCGCCATGCTGGTCTCCGTTCCGCTGTTCATGCCGCTCGCCGTGGGGGTGGTCGCGGGGGACACCATTGCCGGGGAGGCGGGCATGGGCACCCTCCGCTACCTCCTGGTGGCCCCGGCCGGCCGGGTTCGCCTGCTCCTCGTCAAGTACGCCGGCGCCCTGGCGTTCTGCATTGTGGCCCCGTTGACCGTGGGCGCCGCCGGGGCAGCCATCGGCGCCGCGCTGTTCCCGGTTGGTCCGGTCACACTGCTTTCGGGCGGGGTGGTTCAGCCGTGGGAGGCGGCCCTGCGCATTGTGCTGATCGCTGCCTACCTCGCCGTGTCCTTGGCGGGCCTGTCGGCAATCGGGCTGTTCCTGTCGACGCTGACCGTGGTTCCGGTGGGGGCAATGGCTGCCACCGTGGTGGTTTCCGTGGTTTCGCAGGTCCTGGACCAACTGCCGCAGCTGGCGTGGCTGCATCCCTGGCTCTTCAGCCACTACTGGCTTGGTTTCGGGGACATGCTGCGCCAGCCCCTGGTGTGGGATTCCTTCGCCAGCAACACCCTGCTCCAGGCAGGCTACGTGGCAGTATTCGGGGCGCTCGCCTACGGCAGGTTCGTCACCAAGGACATCCTGAGTTGACGACGGCGGTCCCAGGCCGTGTGCCGGAAGCGCGCCGTGTTGTCAGCACGGGGCTGGTTAGTCGCCCTGCTTAGTACCGGGCCGCGTAGGGCCACAGGTCCATGCCAACCATGGAGCTGATGGTGGAGACCGTGATCCCTTCCTGCGGATTCAGTGCCTGGACCACCTGGCCGTTCCCGAGGTAGATGGCCACGTGGTAGAAGTTCGGCGCCGAGCCCCAGACCAGCAGGTCGCCGCGGCGGGCCTGCGAAATGGGGACGTGGACCGGTGCTGCTGCATACTGCTGCGATGCGGTGCGTGGCAGGTACTTTCCGGCGGCGGCGAACGCATTCTGGACCAATCCGGAGCAGTCAAAACCGTAAGGCCCCGTGCCGCCCCACTGGTAGAAGTAGGGTGCGCCCACCTTGCCCATGGCGACGGAGATGGCGGCTTCATACGTGCCTGACCCGGTGGTGGGTGGAGGTGTGGGTGCCGGGGCGGGCGCAACCGGAGCGGGCGCAGGGGCAGGAACAACAGGGGCCGGGGCCGGAACAACAGGGGCCGGCGCGGCCGGGGCGGGTGCAGCAGGTGCGGGTGCAGGTGCCGCCAGGGCCGGGGCGACGGGGGCCGGGGCCGCAGGGGCGGGAGCCGGCGGAGCGGGAGCGGCGGGCTGCTGGTTTTGGGGTGCCTGGTCCTGGCTGGCATTGCCACGGACAGCGCTGTCCTGTGCAGCCTTGTCCTGGGCTGCTTTGTCCTGCGCCGCCTTTTCCTGGGCTGCTTTGTCGGCGGCGGCGGACAGTGCCGCCAGGCGGGCCTCTTCGCGCTGCCGGTCCAACGCATCCACGCGGGCCGACTCGAGCGCCACGGTGGTGTTGCGCAGCTGTGCCAGCTGATCCACCAGCACGGTCCGCTGCACCTTGGCATCGGCCACGGCCTTCACCTGGGCGGCGTTCGCTTGTTCTGCCTCGGACTTCCGTTGTTCCGCCGTCTTTGCTGCATCGTCCGCGGCCTTCGTGGCGTCGTCGGCAGCGGCGGTCAGGGAACGGTATGCGGTGGCCGCGGCGTCCGCAGCTTCAAACGCCCGGCTTCGGCTCGCGGAGAGGGCCTCGAGGGTGGCTGCCTGCTGCAGGCTGTCGCCCCCGCTGGCCAGGGTTCCAAGGGTGGGGTTCAGGCCGCCGTTGCGGTAGAGATCCCCGGCAAGCTGTCCCACCTGCTTCCGGGTCTTGTCCTGCTGCCCGCGGGCCGCCGAAGCCCTCGCGGCGGCGACCGAAGCCGCTTCGGTGCGCTGCTGAAGCTCCACCAGGGCCTCACTGTAGGAGTTGTTGGCCTGCATGGCCACCGCGAATGCCGACTGCTGGGCTGCGGAGGCATCCGCAAGGATGCGCTCGATGGCAGTCACTTGGTCCGCCGTTGCGGACTCGCTGGCCTTCGCCGCCGCGATGTCCTCAGGCGAAGGGATTTCAGGTGACGCCGGAACGGCCAGCGGCGACGATGGCATGGGGACAGCGGCGGCAGGAGTTGCAACGGAAGCAAAAAGGACGACGGCGGCGCACAGCACGGCCGTCCTGCGGCCGGATCCGGATAAAGCCATCTGCAGAGACCTCGCAACATTGAGGCTGGGAGTGAGGTTCTGGATGCGGCACGACGGTGCCCCTCAGCTGCTCGCCAGCAGTCCGAGGTTACGTGACCCTTTGCACATAAGCAACAGCAGTCACAGCAATAACATAAACCACAATGGTGTCATTTTCGTTGGAACCGGCGGCCGCGTGTCGGGTCAGGCATGCTGGTGGGCTTCATGCTCAGAGTGGCTTGCCGGTTCCAGCTGGAAGGTGCAGTGGTCGGTGTCAAAGTGGGAGCCCAGGCAGGTAATGAGCTTGTCCAGCAGCTGGTCCGCGCCCCGGGCGTTGAGGACGCCGTCCTCCACCACAACGTGGGCGGAGAAGACCGGAACGCCGGAGGTGATGGTCCAGATATGGATGTCGTGTACGTCGGTCACGCCGGCCACTGAGAGGATGTGTTCACGGATCATCTGCACCTCCACGCCCTTGGGCGTGGCTTCCAGGAGGACGTCAACCACGTCACGCAGCAGGCTCCAGGCCCGGGGCAGGATCATCAGGGCGATCAGGACTGAAGCAATGGTGTCCGCGGCCTCGAAACCGGTGAGCTTGATGACTGCCGCTGCCGCGATCACGGCAAGCGAGCCCAGGAGGTCGCCAAGGACTTCCAGGTAGGCGCCCCGGATGTTCAAGCTTTCCTCCCGCGCCGTGCGCAGGACCAGGAGCGAGGCAAGATTCGCCGCCGCACCAAGGACAGCCGCAAACAGCATGATGTCCGTTTGCACCTGTGGCGGTGCGCTGAAGCGGCGGATGGCCTCGGTAAAGATCACCACTGAGATCACAATCAGGACCAGGGCATTGGCCAGCGCCGCCAGCACCTCGGCACGCTGGAAGCCGTACGTCCGCTGCTCGCTCGCCGGGCGCCCCGCGATCCAGGCCGCCATCAGGGCGATGGTGACGCCGGCGGCATCGGACAGCATATGGCCGGCATCTGCGAAAAGCGACAGCGATCCGGAAAGTGCCGCCCCCACGATCTGGATGACCACCACCCCGAGCGTGATGCCCAGGACGACCAGGAGGCGTTTCCGGTGCCGCCTGGTACCGGTCATTCCGTGGCTGTGGTCGTGTCCCATGGCTACAAGGCTAGCCCCAGCCCAGCTCGTGCAGCCGGTCATCCGAGATGCCAAAGTGATGCGCGATTTCGTGCACCACGGTGACGGCAACCTCATGGATGACGTCGTCCCGCGAGGCGCAGATTTCCAGGATGGGTTCGCGGAATATCGTGATCCGGTCCGGAAGGGAGCCGGCGTCCCACCATGAATCGCGTTCGGTCAGGGGAACACCCTCATACAACCCCAAAAGCACGGTGTCCGGGTCTTCCTCCGGTCCCGGTGTGTAGTCGTCGTCGATGAAGACCGCCACGTTGTCCATGGCCTGGGCCAGCCTGTCCGGAATGCTGTCCAGCGCATCCTGAACGGCTGCCTCGAAGTCGTCCGGGGACATGGTGAAGCGCGATGTTCCTTTGGAAGGCGCAGGATTCTCCGCGGCAGGCCCTTCCGGTCCGGAGGGGATAATCGGCAGGCCCGGCGGCAGGCTGGCTGGCATACTCCGACTCTAGTGCCCACACGGCGGTCTCAGCCCCGGATCCTCCGCCGGGTCAGTCCGACTCCCACCAGGCACACCAAGCCACCCACGAGTCCCCAGGCTGTGGGGATTTCACCGAGCAGCAACCAGGAGATCAGGACGGTGGTTCCGGGCACCAGGTAGGTGGTGGCGGCCAGCTTGCCTGCGTCCACCAGGGAAAGCGCATAGGCCCAGGTGGTAAAGGCGATGGCCGTGGGGAAGACACCCAGGTACACCAGGCCCCAGGCCGCCCCGGGAGGCGCGGACTGCACCTCGGACGCCAACTGCCCGGCGAAGGGCAGGCAGCACACCGCCCCCACCACGATGCCAAACCAGGTTGCCTGCGCAGCCGGAAACTTCCGCACCACGGGCTTCTGGATGATGACGCTGACGGCGGCGAGCACCGCCGCCAGGAGGCAAAGCGCCACGCCGGCAAGGTCCGCCGTCGGACTTTCCCCCGGAACCCGCGGCTGTCCGGACCCGAGCGCGATCAACGCCACTCCGGCGAACGCCACCGTGCTGCCGATGAGCAGCCAGCGCGGGAAGCCCTCCTTGAGGAAGATGCCCGCCATGATGGCCACCAGGATGGGGTTGACGTTGATCAGGAGGGCGCTGGTTCCGGCATCGAGGATGTGTTCGGCGGCGTTCAGGGCTACGTTGTAGCCGCCGAACCACATCACCCCGTACGCGATGATGGGCAGCCATTCCCGTCCCTTGGGCAGGAGCCGGCTCCGGAGCATTTGCGGCACCACCAGGAACGCCAGCACGACGGCGGCCACCGCCAGCCTGCCCAGGGTCAGCGGTCCGGGGGAGAAGTGCGGGCCAATGGCCCTGATGCCGACGAAGGCAGAAGCCCACAACACCACAGTCACCGCCATCGCTGCCACGCCGAGGGCTTTGACGGGGGCGGCGGTTGTGGCCGGCGGTCTCAGTGGGTTCTGGGCAGGTCGGGCTGAAGGCATAAGACCAATCTACGGCCGGCCACGGCGCGGGACTGGCGGGAATCGGCCACGGCGGTCCCGCGCCTAGGTTTGGCTGGCCCAGGCCAGCAGCTTGTCCACCGGCCAGGTGGTGATGATCCGCTCGGCGGGTACGTGGTTGCGGGCTGCCCGCTCGGCACCGTACTGCAGGAAATCCAGTTGCCCGGGCGCGTGCGCGTCGCTGTCGATCGAAAACAGGCACCCGGCCTCCAGCGCAAGCTGGATCAAGGCATCGGGTGGATCCTGCCGCTCGGGACGGGAATTGATCTCCACTGCCACGTTGTTCTCGGCGCAGGCTGCAAAGACTTCCTTGGCGTCAAACTCCGAAGCCGGGCGGGTTCCGCGGGAGCCCTCCACCAGCCGTCCCGTGCAGTGGCCCAGCACATTGGTCTGCGGGTCCTGGATGCCACCGAGCATGCGTTTGGTCATGGTCGCCCGGTCAGCGCGGAGCTTTGAGTGGACGCTGGCCACGACGATGTCCAGGCGCTCCAGCAGGTCCGGCTCCTGGTCCAGGGCGCCGGACTCCAGGATGTCCACTTCGATCCCGGTCAGGAGCCGGGTTGTCCCGCCGTTGCTGTTGATGCCTGCCACCACATCCAGTTGGTCCCGCAGCCGCTCCGGCGAGAGCCCGTTCGCAATGGTGAGGTTGGGGGAGTGGTCGGTCAGGGCCAGGTACTCCCTCCCCAGCACCTCCGCGGCGGCAACCATCAGCTCAATGGGGGATCCGCCGTCGGACCACTCGCTGTGGCTGTGCAGGTCGCCCCGGAGCGCGTCCTGGATGTCCTCCCCGCCGGACGCAAGAGGCTGCGCGCCCTTCTCGCGAAGGTCGGCAAGGTAGTCCGGCACCTCGCCGTCCACTGCCTGCCGGATCACTGCGAAGGTCCGGTCGCCGATGCCCTTCATGGACTTAAGCCGTCCGGTCCGGGCGCGGGCGGCCACCTCCCCGGGTGGCAGCGCGCTGATGGCTGCCGCCGCCTTGCGGAAGGCCTGGACCTTGAAGGTGGCAGCGCGTCCGCGCTCCAGCCAGAAAGCAATCTCGTTGAGTGCTGCGACGGCATCCATCCGTCCATCTTTACGCGTCGGTGTGCGAAATGGCGCGGATTTCCGCCGATTTTGGATAATTCCGGCAGAGGCCCTATAGTTTTAGAGTCCAGTTCGGAGAAACGCAAAGGACAAAGACGGAAAGCCTCGCTTCTCGCCTTTTATTTTGTTCCGAACGGGTTCTGGCCCCCATCGTCTAGCGGCCTAGGACACCGCCCTTTCACGGCGGCGGCACGGGTTCGAATCCCGTTGGGGGTACGCAAGGAACTGGTCAAGCAGGCTAAAAAAGTCTGGTAGGCTGGAAGCCTTGAAAAAAGCGGTAGAGATACTGCAAAGCAAGAAACGCAAGGCCCTGTAGCGCAGTTGGTTAGCGCGCCGCCCTGTCACGGCGGAGGTCGCGGGTTCAAGTCCCGTCAGGGTCGCTCTGATTGTTGGAAGAAATTCCGGCTGTCATGGTGACTAGTCACCTAGGCTCTGTAGCTCAGTTGGTAGAGCGTTCGACTGAAAATCGAAAGGTCACCGGATCGACGCCGGTCGGAGCCACCACTGGGAAGCATCAGTTCTTCGGAACTGGTGCTTTTCTCATTTAACCCTCCATGCGACTGCGCCCTGCCTACTCCAGGTGGCGCGCCGCCGCACGCTCCTGCCGTCCGCTCCAGGCCTTGTTTCGCGCATCCGAACCTTGAACGTCCCGATGCGCGAACCCGGTTCCGACGCCCGACGCACGGCAGGGCATGCTCACCAGCCCCATCCCGCCAGCCCCGCCGCTGTGCCGGGCACCACACCAGGAGCGTGACGCCGGCGACAAAGAACGCTCCCCGCAATAAGGACTTTGACCCGGCGCTGAAACATTTGACCTCGGCCAAACCGTTGTGGCACGCGCGCGCGTTGGGTTGCGCAAGCGCTTGCACTTACCCGTGAGTAGGCCGGTTTTCGCACGTGAAACAGGGTTTGGAGAACCCCGCGGCCTCTGTCTAGCGTGGAGGCGGTCAAGGGAAAGCATGCTTTCCTTTTGGCCCCGGGGCCCCACCCAGGCCCTGTTCCTCCCCGACACACAACGGCGTCCCCGATGGCGCCTGCGCTGTTGCCGGGCCGCGGTTGGTTTAGGGGTTGTGGGCATCCGCCCGTCTTCCACGAACAGTTACAACTCCGCGAGAAGAGCACCAATGCACAAGCACCCCCAATCACTCCGGACGCTGCGGTGGCGTTCTGCCGCCGCAGCCCTGGCGGCCGCCGTGGCGGCCTCGGCCTTCCTTGCCGTCCCGGCCCAGGCCAACGAGCCGTCGGACCCGCCCACGGTCGGGCAGCTGCCGGCCCCCACCCCCGGTTTCGCCCTCCCCACTGAGCACACCCAGCAGGCGTTCGACCCGGCGTCGGACTTCACCTCAAAGTGGACCCGCGCAGACGCCAAGCAGATCATGGCGCAGAGCGACCCCACAGTGGCTCCCGGCCAGAACTCGATGAGCCCCGACGTGACCATGCCGGAGATCCCCGAGAATTTCCCCGCCATGAATGACGACGTTTGGGTCTGGGACACCTGGTCCCTGACGGACGAAAACGCCAACCAGGTCAGCTACAAGGGCTGGGACGTCATCTTCTCCCTGGTTGCCGACCGCCACGCCGGCTACGGCTTCGACCAACGCCACTGGAACGCCCGCATCGGCTACTTCTTCCGCAAGACCAACGCTGATCCGGCCAAGGACAAGTGGAACTACGGCGGACACCTCTTCCTGGACAACACCTCGATCGGCAACACCGAGTGGTCCGGTTCGACCCGCCTCATGCAGGGCGACCACGTGAACGTGTTCTACACGGCAACCACGTTCCACGACGTGGCCGAGCGCAATGCGGGCGGTGGCGGGATCGCCCCCGATGCGGCCATCGCGAAGGCGCTGGGCAACATCCACGCTGACAAGAACGGCGTCAGCTTCGACGGTTTCCAGCACACCAAGCTGCTGGAGCCGGACGGAAAGATGTACCAGACCAAAGCCCAGAACCCTGGCTTTGCGTTCCGCGACCCGTACACGTTCGCCGATCCCGCACACCCCGGCAAGACCTTCATGGTCTTCGAAGGCAACACCGCGGGCACCCGTGGCGATTATCAGTGCAAGGGCGAGGACCTCGGCTACCAGCCGGGCGATCCGCATGCCGAGAGCCTGACCGACGTCCAGAACACAGGTGCCAAGTACCAGACCGCCAACGTGGGCCTCGCCGTGGCCGACAACAAGGACCTCACCAAGTGGTCCTTCCTGCCGCCGATCCTGTCCGCCAACTGCGTCAACGACCAGACTGAGCGCCCCCAGATCTTCATCCAGACTGAGAACGGCAAGAACAAGTACTACCTGTACACAATCAGCCACCAGTTCACCTACGCGGACGGCATGCGCGGTCCCGACGGCGTCTACGGTTTCGTGGGCGACGGTGTCCGTTCCGACTACCAGCCGGTGAACAACAGCGGCCTGGCGCTCGGTTCGCCGACCGACCTTAACCTGCCGGCGAACAACCCGAGCGGTAGCATCTCCGGCCAGCAGAACGGACGCCAGTTCCAGGCCTACTCGCACTATGTGCAGCCTGGTGGCCTCGTGCAGTCCTTCATCGACAACGTCAACGGTGTGCGCGGCGGATCGCTCTCGCCCACCGTCAAGATCAACTTCAGGAACGGTGTGACCCAGGTGGACCGCAGCTTCGGCCAGAACGGTCTCGGCCCGTTCGGCTACCTGCCCACCAACGTCAGGGTCGGCGGCGAAGGCCTCTACAAGTAGGCCCGCCTGCAAACCTGAATAGACCGCGGACCGCGCCGCACCGCCGCTGACACATGCGGCACCGCTCAGGCGGGAATGTCCTTGGGGGCGTTCCCGCCTGGGCCTTTAAGCCCGGACTATGGGCGGGCCGCTGGGATTCCGGCGCAAGGCCCCAGGCTGGGGATAGGGTGGAAACAACAGAAGGGGGAGTGCCTGATGGAATACCAGAACCCACAGCCTGTAGTGCCGAGCCGCCCTGCCGCAAGCCCGGCTCCGGGTCCGGGCCGGACCGTGATCTCGGAGACCGCCGTGGCGAAGGTGGCGGGAATCGCAGCCCGGTCAGTTCCCGGCGTCTACTCGTTGGGTTCGGGGCCGTCCCGTGCCCTGGGTGCCATCCGGGACGCCGTCGGAAGTTCCGACCATGCAGCCGGCGTCCACGCCGAGGTGGGCGAAACCCAGGTAGCTGTCGATATCACCCTGGTGGCAAGCTACGGAACGCCGCTGCATGCATTGGCCAACGACGTCCGCGCCGCCGTCTACCGCGCCGTTGAGGAACTGGTGGGGCTGCAGGTTATCGAAGTCAACGTGGAGATCACCGACGTCTACGTGCCGCCGCCGGTCAAGACAACCGCACCGTCCGGTCCCGAGCGGGAGGCGCTGCTGTGAGCCTCACCGTGGCGGGCACCGCGCTGGGCGCTTTCGTGGCGTTCATGTCCCTGCAGTTTGGCCTCTGGGGCTTCCTTGTCTCCCTGCTCTTCATGGCCATCGGGGCCCTGCTGGGCCGCGCCGCGGAAGGAAAGCTGGACCTGCGCGGCGTCTTCGATGCCATCACCGGCCGGCGCTCATCCTCATGACATCGCCCGCGCCCGTTGTGCGTGGGCAGGCGCTCAGCGGCCATAACCGGATCAGTACCCAGGCCTTGACGAGCCTCGCCAGGGTTGCCGCCGCTGAGGCGCTTGGCGTCGACGCCGAGGATGTGCGGGCTGACTGGACGGACGACGACGGCCTGCTGGCTTTGTCGCTGGTCGCACCCATCAGGATCCCGCCTTTGCAATCGGTGGTGCTGGACCCCGGGCGCGTCGAGGCAACCGGCGGGTCGATCCGGGACCGGGCCGTAAGGGCCAAGGAAAGCATCCTGGCAACAGTTTCGGAGCTGAGCGGTTCCCGGTTGAGCCGGGTGGACATCCGCATCAGCGGAACAAGGATCAGCACAGGAGGGCGGGTGCGGTGAGCAGCAGCGTGGAAGACCGCAGGACGGACAACGGTTCGCGAAGAAGCAGCGGTCCTGACATGCGCAGGATCCTCTACCGTGAGACGCATTCCTCCCGCGCCGCAGTATCGGTCGCCGCCGCCGTACTGGTCCTGGTGCTGGCCGCCTACGGCGTCCTCGAATCCGGGGTCCATGCCCTGGGGCAGCCCGCGTGGCTGATCGAACCACAGGTTGCAGCCCAACGCATCGTGGACCTCCCGGCCGGCATTCCGCCGCTGCTGCTGGCTGCCACCGGAGCCGTGCTCGCCATGGTGGGACTGATCTTCCTGCTCAACGGGATCCTGCCCGGCAAGCGCGCCCGCCACCTTCTGGCCCCTGGACGTGGACCGGGTTCGCCGGCCGTGGTGGTGGATGACGAGGTCATCGCGTCCTCGCTCGCGCGCCGGGCGCGCCTGGCCGCCAACGTCACACCGGAGCAGGTGATGGTGGTCGTCTCCCAGCGGCAGGTGCTGGTGAACGTCCGGCCCACCTCCGGAGTCCCGGTTGACCAGGACCGCATCCTGGAAGCCGTCCGCGACGAACTGGACCAGATGCATCTGGAGCCGGCCCCGGTTCCCCGCGTCAATGTGGCGCCGTCAGGGGTGATCGGAGCATGAACAGCACTCCGGCGCTGCTCAACCGCATTCTGCTCACCGTACTGGGCCTGGTCCTGGTGGGAGCCGGCCTCCTTCTGGTACTGCTGGCAACCGTACCTCCGGCAGCACCCTGGTGGCACTCCTGGTCCGGCAGTGCCTGGAACGGCATCAACCAACTCTTCGACGCCACACGGTTCCCGGGCCGGCCCGAAAGCTGGTTATGGATTGTGGTGGCGCTGGTACTGCTGGCATTGATGGGGTTCATGGTTGCCTGGATTGCCCAACAGGGCAAAGGCCGGTCAAATCTTCTCGCCGAGGAATACGATCCCGGCAACACCCCGGGCGACATCCGGATCGGGGGAGGGGTGTCCGAACAGGCGCTCAAGCATGCGCTGGAGGGCCGGCCGGACCTGGCAGGCGCCACGATAGCCACCTACGACGTCAAAGGTTCGCCTGCGCTGAAGGTCCGGCTCCTGCCGCGCCAAGGCGTGGCACCCCACCTGCTGGCAGCCGAGGTCGCGGAACTCCTGACAGCACTGGAGTCCGTAGTGGGCAGGGAGATACCCGTCCTGGTACACATTGGAGCGGGAGCACGGACGCGCTTCGGTCGGGCTGAGCGCGTCCGTTGAACTGCCTCTGCACCGGCAGTCCGGGCAGCCTGCTGCTACCGGCCGCCCATGAGGTACACCGTGCAGTCCACCGGAACCTCACGCATTCCGGCCCATTCAGCGGCCGGTTCGGGACCGCTGGACAGTACCACTGCATACCCGTCGGGAACGGGCGCGGAGGCGAATCCCATATTGGACAGGACCACCACATTCCCGTTCCGGAACACGAGCAACCCGCTGTCGGGTGCATGTTCATCCGTCCATTCCAGAGTGCCGCTGCCTAGGCGCTGCGCCGACCTGAACGCCAACGCGGCCCGGTAGAGCTCCAGGGTTGACCCCTCTTCGCCTTCCTGCTGGTCGGCGGCCAGAGGGCCAAAGCTTTCCGGCTGGGGCAGCCACGGCGCGGCTGCCTCCGCGGAGCGTGCGCCGGAGAAACCAAAACCGGGCCTGTCCGACACCCAGGGCAGCGGAACCCGGCAGCCATCCCGGCCGATCTCCGATCCATGCGTCCGGAAGAACGTAGGGTCCTGCCTGGCGTCGTCCGAAAGGGTGGTGTGCTCCGGAAGCCCCAGCTCTTCGCCCTGGTAGAGGTAGGCCGATCCCGGCAGCGCCAGCGCCACCAAGGTAGCGGCGCGGGCCCGCGCCAGGCCAAGGGCTGCATCCGGTTGTTTATCATCGGGACCGATGCCCTTGGGGAAAGTGGTGGGGTCCTTGAGGCCGAACCGGGTGCTGTGCCGCACGGTGTCGTGGTTGCTGAGGACCCAGGTCGAGGGCGCGCCCACGGATTCTGCCGCCGCCAGGGAGGCATCGATGGCGTCGGCCATCCGTTCGGCGTCCCAGCCCGCCAGCAGGAAATCGAAATTGAAGGCCTGTTGCATCTCGTCCTTCCGGACGTAACGGGCCAGGCGTTCGGCCGGTTCCACCCAGGCTTCCGCCACCATCATCCGGTCGCCACCGTATTCGGCCAGGACCCGGTTCCAGTCCCGGTAGATGGCGTGGACACCGTCCTGGTCGAAGAAGGGCGACGGCGGATACATGGGGGAGACGGCCCTGTGCGGTTCCTCGGCATCGGTGTGGGCATGGGGAGCATCTCCCGGCTTCAGGCTCTCCCGGGCCCGGTGTGATGTTCCCTCCACCATGGCGGCCGCCCCATCCCAGTCAGGCAGTCCCTGCTCCTTGACCAGGCCGTGCGCAACATCCACCCGGAAGCCGTCCGCGCCGCGGTCCAGCCAGAAGCGCAGCACGGAGCGCATCTCCTCCTGCACTTCCGGGTTCTCCCAGTTCAGGTCCGGCTGCTTGGTGTCGAAAAGGTGCAGGTACCACTGGCCGGGAGACCCGTCGGCCTCCGTTATCCGGCTCCACGCCGGGCCACCGAAAATTGATTTCCAGTTGTTGGGTGCCACCCCGCCGTCACCGGACCCGGGTACCTCGTCCTTGCCGTCCCGGAAGATGTAGCGGTCCCGTTCCGGGCTGCCCGGCGCTGCCGCCAACGCCTCCCGGAACCAGGCGTGTTCGTCCGAGGTGTGGTTGGGAACCAGGTCCACAATGACCTTCAGACCCCGGCGGTGAGCGTCCTGCAGCATCGCGTCGAAGTCCGCAAGGGACCCGAACAGGGGGTCCACCTGCCGGTAGTCTGCAACGTCGTACCCGCCGTCGGCCTGCGGCGACTTGTAGAACGGGGACAGCCAAACGGCGTCCACTCCGAGCTGTTCGAGGTAGGGGAGCCGGTCCGTCACCCCGCGCAGGTCCCCCATCCCGTCGGCATTGCCGTCTGCAAAGGATCGGGGATAGATCTGGTAGACGACGGCGTCAACCCACCAGGCCGCATCCGCTGGACGGGGTGCCGGAACGGACGAGTCAGGCATTTGGTTCCCCTCTGATAACTTTTTGATGTAAACGCTTGCATTCCCGACAGCAACCTTACTAGTGTGATGGTCACCACATCAACCTCACCTAGCAAGCGCACTGTCGACTTACTTGTCACTCAGCGAGGAGCTTCAAGCTAATGAAAACCCCGAGATTCCTGCTTCCGGCTGCAACCGCCGGCATTCTGGCCCTTACGTTGTCCGCCTGCGGCGGAGGTGGAGGCGGCACCACGGGTGGAGGCGGAGGCAGCGATGCCGATGCCAATATGGATGCCCGCGGCCCGATCACATTCGTCCAGGGCAAGGACAACAACAATGTGATCCGTCCCCTCATCGAGAAGTGGAATGCGGCCCACAAGGATGAGCAGGTCACCTTCAAGGAACAGACCGACCAGGCCGACCAGCAGCACGATGACCTGGTCCAGCACTTCCAGGCGAAGCAGTCCGACTACGACGTTGCCGATGTGGACGTTGTCTGGACCGCGGAATTCGCAGCCAAGGGCTGGCTTCAGCCGCTGAAGGACAAGATGGCAATCGACACGAGTGCCATGCTCCCGGCCACGGTCCAGAGCGCTACCTACAAGGGCACCTTGTACGCCGCCCCGCGCACCTCTGACGGCGGCATCCTGTTCTACCGCAAGGACCTGGTCCCCAACCCGCCCAAGACCTGGGACGAGATGATGGGCATGTGTTCCATTGCCAAGCAGAACAACATTGGCTGCTACGCCGGCCAGTTCAGCAAGTATGAGGGCCTCACGGTGAACGCTTCCGAGGCCATCAACTCAGCGGGGGGCTCCGTCCTCAACAAGGACGGCAAGCCGAACCTGAACACCGCCGAGGCCAAGGCCGGGCTCGAGAACCTGGCGAAGGCCTACGCCGACGGCAACATTCCGAAGGAAGCCATCACCTACAAGGAAGAGGACAGCCGGCAGGCCTTCCAGAGCGGCAAGCTCCTCTTCCTGCGCAACTGGCCTTACGTCTACAGCCTGATGAGCACTGAAGGCTCCTCGGCCGTCAAGGACAAGTTCGGCATGGCTGCCCTTCCCGGTAAGAGTGGCCCCGGCGCTTCCTCGCTGGGTGGCCACAACACGGCCGTCAGCGTCTACTCGAAGCACAAGGCCACCGCCCTGGACTTCGTGAAGTTCCTGACCTCGGAAGAGTCCGAGAAGTTCTACGCAACCCAGGGTTCCCTGGCTCCAGTGCTCGGTGCCCTCTACACGGACCAGGAACTGGTCGCCAAGCTGCCGTACCTGCCGGTCCTGAAGACGTCCATCGAGAATGCCGTGCCGCGCCCGGTCACGCCTTTCTACCCGGCTGTCACCAAGGCCATCCAAGACAACGCATACTCCGCTATCAAGGGAGAAAAGACAGTGGAAACCGCACTTTCTGACATGCAGAAGTCCATCGAATCCGCCGGTGCGGGATCGTAGTTCTGCCATGGCAACCGAACTAGGCCCGACGCCGGTTAAGTCACCGGCGTCGGGCGGTACCCCCGTCCATCACGCGCCCAAGGGTGTTGGGGAGGACAACAGGATTGCAAGCCAGGGGCGCTGGGCATCCTGGCTGCTCGCTCCCACCATCATTGCCCTTGCCACAGTGATCGTTTACCCGATCATCAGCGCCATCGTCATGTCCTTCCAGAAGGATGCCGGCCTGGACCCCGCCACGGGCCTTTTCACCGCAGGCGGCTCCGCCGGCATCCAGAACTACGTGAACTGGCTGGCGCAGCAGTGTTCAGCGCCGGATGGCGGAACCGTCGCCTGCCCGCCCGGCACCCTGGGCGGCCAGTTCTGGTCCGCCACCGCTACAACCTTCTTCTTCACCATCGTCACGGTGGCGTTCGAAACTGTGCTTGGCTTCTGGATGGCCATGATCATGGCCCGAGAGTTCCGCGGCCGCAGCCTGGTCCGCGCAGCTGTCCTGGTGCCGTGGGCCATCCCCACAGCCGTAACCGCCAAGCTCTGGTTCTTCATCTTCGCCTTCGAGGGCATCGCCAACAAGCTGTTCAACACCACCATCCTGTGGACGGGCAGCGAGTGGCCGGCCAAGTGGGCCGTGGTCATCGCGGACGTGTGGAAGACAACGCCGTTCATGGCTTTGCTGATCCTGGCGGGCCTGCAGATGATCCCGGCTGAAGTTTACGAGGCTGCAAAGGTGGACGGAACCACCGCGTGGCAGCGGTTCCGCCTAATCACCCTGCCGCTGGTGAAGCCGGCGCTGATGGTGGCAATCCTGTTCCGTACCCTGGACGCACTGCGCATGTTTGACCTGCCGTACATCCTCACCGGCGGTGCGAACAACACCACCACCTTGTCCATCCTGGTGATCAACCAGATCAGGCAAGGCTTCAACTCGGCGGCCGCACTGTCCACCATCACCTTCATCATCATCTTCCTCGTCGCCTTCATCTTCGTCCGCTTCCTCGGCGCAAACGTGGTTGAACAAAGCGGCGCCACCGGAAAGGGGAAGAAATGACCACGGCAACGGCAGACGCCACCACCCTGCGGGCCCGGCAGGACAAGGGCCGCAAGGCTGCGCAGAACCGGGAAAAGTGGGCCCAGGGCAGAACTTACATCAGTGCACTCATCGTGCTGCTCTGGTGCCTGGCGCCCGCGTACTGGATGGTTGTTACGGCATTCCGGGAGGTCGGCTTCACGTATGACACGTCGATCCTGCCCACCCACGTAACCCTGGACAACTTCAGGACCGCCTTTGACACGTCGTTCGGCAACCGGTTTGGACAGGCACTGCTGAACAGCGTGTTCATCGGCGGGGTGGTGACCGTGGTGTCCCTGCTCATCGGTGTGTTCGCCGCCTACGCACTGGCCCGCCTGAACTTCCGGGGCAAGTTCCTGGTGCTCGGCTTCATCCTGGGAGCTTCCATGTTCCCGGGCGTTGCCCTGATCACCCCGCTCTTCCAGCTGTTCACCAACATCGGCTGGATGGGCACCTACCAGGCGCTGATCATCCCGAACATCTCCTTCGTGCTCCCGTTGACCGTTTACACCATGACCTCGTTCTTCCGGGAAATGCCATGGGAACTGGAGGAATCAGCGCGTGTTGACGGCTGCACCCAGGGACAGGCCTTCCGAAAGGTCATCATGCCGCTGGCCGCACCGGCCATCTTCACCACCGCAATCCTGGCGTTCATTTCCTCCTGGAATGAGTTCCTGATTGCCAGCCAGCTGTCCAGCGACGCAACGCAGCCGGTCACGGTGGCCATTGCCAACTTCGCCGGCGCCCAGCCCAACCAGATCCCGTACACGGCCATCATGGCCGCAGGCACTATCGTCACCATTCCGCTGGTGATCCTGGTGCTGGTCTTCCAGCGCAAGATTGTCGCCGGCCTCACGGCAGGTGCAGTCAAGTGACGGACCACGGTTCCCGCCCCCGGACTCCGGGGGCGGGAAACCGCAGCCGGCTGGTCCGTTCGGGTGAGGACTTTGACATCGTCATTGGCTTCCTTGCCTTTTGGGCACTGGTCCTGCTGGTTGTCACCGTATGGATGGAAGTCACTGCCCAGCCCGCGCTTGGCTGGGCGCTGGGCCTGCTGGCCGCCTTGGTGGCGCTGTACGGCATGGTGCGGCTGCGCAGGAAACTTCCGGCCCGCAGGTAGCAGGGCAGCCCCGAAGGCAGCAGCGCGGCGCCGCACTTCGCTGTTACCCGCACGCGCTGGGTTATCACTGACAGGCCGCTAAATGGGAAGATGCATCGTTTGGGGGTGAACGCAGGGCCGGCCGGCCCTACGTCGAAAAGGAGTTGAAGAGGGGACACGGTGGCACGCACAACTGAAAGGTCTCAAAGGGGCGGCCATAACGGCGTCAGCATTGAGGATGTGGCCGCAGCCGCCGGAGTTTCAACCGCAACTGTTTCCCGGGCCGTGCGTGGGTTGCCCCGGGTTTCGCCCGCCACAAGGGAAAAGATCCTTGAAGTGGCCGGAAACCTCGGTTATGTGGCCTCTTCCTCGGCCTCCGGGCTGGCAACGGGGCGGACCAAAACGATCGGGGTCCTTGCACCGTTCGTCAGCCGCTGGTTCTTCTCCAAGGCCATCGAGGGCGCGGACCGTGAGCTGCACGCCCGGCACTACAACCTTTCACTGTTCAATCTTGGCGGCCACGGCAGCAACCGTGAGCGGCTCTTCAGCAAGACCATGGTGTACAAGCAAATCGATGCCCTGCTGGTTTTGTGTATGGCCCTGAGCCACGATGAGATCGAACACCTGCAGAAGATCGACATCCCCCTGGTCGTGGTGGGCGGCCACGTGGAGGAATGCCCCTATATCGGCATCGACGACTACGCGGCGGCCTCCACCGCTGTCCGGCACCTGATCGATCTTGGCCACAAAGACATTGCCCTGCTGCATGGCGACGACGAAACCGACCTCAACTTCGACGTTCCCCGGGTGCGTATCCTGGCCTTCAAGGACGTGATGGCGGCAGCAGGCCTGCCCACCCGCCCGGAATGGGACGAGTGGGGCGACTTCACCGTCCGCAGCGGCCAGGAAGCCTTCCGCCGCCTCTGGGGCCGGCCCGGCGGGAAGCCAACGGCAATCTTCTGCGCCTCCGATGAGATGGCCATGGGCGTCATCTTCGAGGCCCACCGCACGGGCGTGGACGTTCCCGGTGAATTGTCCGTCGTGGGGATTGACAACCACGACTTCGCCGAAGCCATGGGCCTGACCACGGTGGGGCAACGCCCGGATGAGCAGGCCGAACTGGCCACCAAGATGCTTCTGGACGAACTCGACGGCGACATTGGGTCTGTGCACTCCGCCGTGGCGGCGCACGAACTGATTGTCCGGCGCACCACCGCGCCCCCACGGAGCTGAAACGCCATTACCTGAACTCGGGTAAACCTTTGGGACCCGACCAGCGTCAGGACGCCCGGGCCAGCTGCCGGATGGGAATCCAGCGTGAGGCAAGCCGGCGGTAGGCAGCCGCGGCGCCGGTCATGTCACCCTCCGCCAGGCACTCGATGCCCAGCCGTATATCCATGGGCGATTCGTCCGGGTAGACCTTGTCCGCCACCGCCCCGTAGTCCAGTTCCACCATGGAATTCACGTGGAACAGCTCAAGCCATTCCGTCAGCTGCGCCAGGTCATCAAGCATGTCCAGGTCCGGCGCGGCAAGCGCCAGGTTGGCCACCGCGTAGCGGGCCCTTTCCAGCGCATCGGTGATGGGCGCCCAAACACGGACCGTGAGGATCCGTCCCCCGGCTTCCACCACGTCCTTGCGGTCAGATTCCATGAACAGGGAGAACCAGCTGAACGGTATGCCCCACGTGGACGCGCGGGTGTGCACCCGGATCGAGCCGTCCCGCGCCTTTACCAGGTCGATCCGCTCCTGGTGCCGGTCCCGCTGTTCCTCCGGAATCAGCAGCTCGGCGAGGGGTCCGTGGATACCCTCCATCAGGGCATTGGCAGCCAGCCCGGCCCGCAGGACAAGCTGGCTGGGGCAATACAGCAGCTCCGGCTCGTCGGCGGCGTCAGCGCCGTCGTCGGCCGCACCACCTTCAGGCTCCGGGGCGGTGGTGACGCGCACCAGGTCGGTTCGTCCCGTGGGGAACGGATCGCCGCCGGAGCGTGTGATGCGTCCCAGTGAGGCCAGTAGTTCAGCGTTTTCGACGGCGGCACGGGACACGGCCCGCGCTCCCGCCGCCTTGATCGCCGGGCGCTGTTCCTCCGGGAAGGCTTCCAGGGGTTCGTAGACCCGGAGGGTGGAGGAGAAGGGCAGGCCGGCCTGGCCCCGATAGAGGTTTCCCGTCATCACGGTCTCCTTGCGTGGGTCCAGGGTGCAGTCATCAGTCCGCCAGGTCCACCAGCACGGGAGCGTGGTCCGAGGCGCCCTTGCCCTTGCGTTCCTCGCGGTCGATCGCGGCGCCGGTGACCCGCGCGGCCAAGGCGGGGGAGGCCAGGACGAAATCGATCCGCATGCCTTCCTTCTTGGGGAACCGCAGCTGCGTGTAGTCCCAGTAGGTGTACACGCCGGGGCCCGGTGTGTACGAGCGGACGACGTCCGTATAGCCCGCGGTTTCGAAGGCGTGGAACGCCTCCCGCTCCGGCGGGCTGACATGGGTGGCCCGGTTCCTGATGAACAGGTCGATGTCCCAGACATCGTCGTCGAACGGTGCGATGTTCCAGTCGCCCATCAGGGCCACCTGTGCCTGGGGATTGTCCGTGACCAGGGACTGGGCATGCGTCTTGAGGCTTTCCAGCCACTTGAGCTTGTACGGCATGTGTTCATCGTCCAGGGAGCGCCCGTTGGGAACGTAAAGGCTCCACACGCGGATGCCGGCGCACGTGGCGGCCATGGCCCGTGCCTCCTGGACGGGATCCTTGCCGGCCTTGCCGAACGAGGGCTGGTCCAGGAACGTCCGCTCCACATCCTCCAGCCCCACCCGCGATGCGATGGCGACGCCGTTCCACTGGTTCACGCCGAAATGCGCTACCTCGTAGCCCATCCGTTCGAACAGCTCCCACGGAAAGTTGTCGTCCTTGCACTTGGTCTCCTGGATGGCAAGGACGTCGCAGTCGCTGCGCTGGAGCCAGGCTTCAACACGGTCGGCACGGGCGCGGAGCGAATTCACATTCCAGGTAGCTATCTTCACGGTTCCTAACTTACCTTGGCAGCCGCTTGCGGGGTAAAGCTCCGAAAGGCGCGCCAGTGCCGCCGGTGTGGGTGGTTGGCCGCGGGAAGGGGCGGGTATATTCGCAGGCAGAATGACCTGGCTCACTCATCCGGCCACCATGCGAAGGAGCACCAGCCGATGACCGCACCCACTGGCACCACCGACCACCGCGATGCAGGGAGCGGAGGCGCCGACGTGCTCTTTGAGCAGCGCGGCCGGCTGGGCGTGATCACCCTTAACCGGCCCCGGTCCGTGAACGCGCTCACGTCCGGGATGGTGGACCTTCTCCTGCGGCAGCTCCGTACCTGGGCAGGAGACGACCGTGTAGCCGCCGTCCTGGTAGAGGGCGCGGGCGGTCGGGGGCTGTGCGCCGGCGGGGACATCGTGGCCATCTACAAGGACATGCTGCACGGCGGGGCTGCGACGGGGACAGGGACCGCCGGGTTCTGGCAGGTCGAATACCGCCTGAACTCGCTGATTGCACGGTACCCGAAGCCCTACGTTGCCCTGATGGACGGGCTGGTCCTGGGCGGCGGGGTTGGAATCTCCGCGCACGGGAGCCTGCGTGTGGTCACCGAGCGGACCCGGATGGGGATGCCGGAAACCACCATCGGATTCGCTCCCGACGTCGGCGGGACCTATCTGCTGTCCCGCGCGCCTGGCGAAACGGGAACCCATGCGGCCCTGACGGGGGCGCACCTGGGCGCCGGAGACGCCTTGTTCCTTGGCCTTGCCGACCACTTTGTCCAGTCCCAGGACCTGCCCCGCCTGGCGGTGGCGCTGGAAGACGAAAGCCCGGAAGACGCCGTCGCCCGGTTCGCTTCCGAGGCCCCTGCCTCGGTCCTGGCCGGGCAGCGGGAGTGGATCGACGCCTGCTACGCCAGCGACGAAGCGGAGGACATCGTGGCCCGGCTCCGGGGCTGGTCCGGTCCCGGCCGGGAAGAAGCCGCGGAAGCGGCCGATACGATCGAGGCCAAGTCACCCACGTCGGTAAAGGTCACCCTCGCGGCCCTCCGGCGTGCCGCCCACCTGACTTTGGACGAAGTCCTGGCCCAGGAGTACCGGGCGGGGATCCGTTTCCTGGCCGGGCCTGATTTTCGTGAAGGAATCCGCGCCCAGGTGGTGGACAAGGACAGGAACCCGCAGTGGAAACCCGCCACCTTGGCCGAGGTTTCCCCTGTCCAGGTGGAAAGGTTCTTCCAACCGCTGGAAGGCGGGGAACTGGACCTGCAGCCACAGGAGGACCTGCAGGCAGAGGAGCGGGACCATGCCTGAGAAAATGAGCGTGGCCTTCCTTGGCCTGGGACACATGGGCGGCCCCATGGCCCTGAACCTTGTCCGGGCGGGGTACCTGGTCACCGGATTCGATGTGGTGCCGGCAGCCCGCCGGGCCGCGCAGGCGCAAGGGGTGCCGGTGTCGGCAACCGCCGTTGACGCCGTGGCCGGCGCCGACGTTGTCCTGACCATGTTCCCCAGCGGCCGGCACGTCCTGGACGCCTACCGGGGCGCTGAACGTCCCGGACTGCCGGCGGAAGCCGGGCTCCTGGCAGCGGCACCGCAGGGAACCATGTTCCTTGACTGCTCCACCATCAACGTCGACGAAGCCAGGGAAGCCGCCCGGGTGGCCACCGAAGCAGGCCACCGGGCCGTCGATGCCCCCGTCTCCGGCGGCGTGGTGGGAGCCGAAGCAGGCACCCTGACCTTCATGGCAGGCGGCGACGACGCAGGCTTTGAAACCGTACGCCCGATTCTGGAGGCCATGGGCAAACGGGTGGTGCACTGCGGCGGCCATGGCGCCGGGCAGGCGGCCAAAATCTGCAACAACCTCATCCTTGGCGTTTCAATGATTGCCGTCAGCGAGGCCTTTGTCCTGGGTGAAGAACTGGGACTGACCCACCAGGCCCTGTTCGACGTCGCATCCGCCGCGTCCGGCCAGTGCTGGGCCCTGACCACCAATTGCCCGGTCCCCGGACCCGTCCCGGCGAGCCCCGCCAACAAGGACTACAAGCCGGGGTTTACCTCCGCGCTCATGGCCAAGGACCTTGGCCTGGCCGTCAACGCCCTCAACAGCACCGGGGTGGCCGGACAGATGGGGCCGCTCGCCGCCCGCATCTACGATAGGTTCGTCGCGGAGGGCGGTGCCGGCCGCGACTTCTCTGCCATCATCACGGACATCCGCGGCGCCTCCCGGCACCATCCGGCCGGCGGGGCAGCGGGGGCGCCGGCGGGCGGGGAGCTGCCGGGTGCCGGGGGCAGGAACATGACAGCACACGACGACGGGAGTCCCGAATGACGGAGTACGCCAACATCCTGGTGGAGCAGCAGGGCAGGGTCGGGCTGCTGACGCTCAACCGGCCCTCGGCACTGAATGCGCTGAACAAAGCCACCATGGATGAGGTGGTGGCCGCCGTGACAGCCATGGATTCCGATCCCGGAGTGGGTGCCGTGGTGATTACCGGTTCCGGCAAGGCGTTCGCGGCAGGAGCTGACATTAAGGAGATGGCGGACCAGGGGTACATGGAGATGTACACGACGGACTGGTTCCGCGGCTGGGAGGACCTTACCCGCCTGCGCATCCCCACCATCGCGGCAGTGTCCGGGTTTGCCCTTGGCGGTGGCTGCGAACTGGCCATGATGTGCGACATCATCATCGCCGGCGACAATGCAAAATTCGGCCAGCCGGAAATCAACCTTGCCGTGATCCCGGGCATGGGCGGCTCGCAGCGGCTCACCCGTGCCGTGGGCAAAGCGAAGGCCATGGACATGATCCTCACCGGCAGATTCATCGATGCGGAGGAAGCGGACCGGTGCGGCCTGGTGTCGCGCGTCGTCCCCGCTTCTGAGGTGGTGTCCGAAGCACTCAAGGTGGCAGAGGTGATCGCCGGCAAATCGAAGCCTGCGGCGATGGCAGCGAAAGAGGCCGTTAATGCAGCTTTCGAGACGGGCCTTGCCCAGGGAGTGGTATTCGAACGCCGGCTGTTCCATTCCCTGTTTGCCACCGATGACCAGAAGGAAGGCATGGCTGCGTTCACCGAAAAGCGCCCGCCGGCATTTAAACACCGGTAGCTGGTGGCCTTCGCCTGGTGGCGGCCCCGGAAAGCTGCCGGGTGCGGCGTCCCCGTAAGGTAGACGTGACGGGCCATCAGGCGGATACGGCAGGCAGCGGAAACGGGACATGCGTATGTGGACAATCATGGCCGGTGCAGCCAGCCCCACCGAGGGGCTCACCGGCATCGTGGGTTTCGCGGCGCGGGCCATCGATACTTTGGGTGAATGGGGCGTTGGCGGTTTCACCCTTGCGGAGACCGTTGTTCCTCCCATCCCCAGCGAGGTGATCCTCCCGCTGGCCGGCTACCTCGCCAAGCAGGGCTCGCTGAACCTCTTCCTTGTCTTTGCCACCAGCACCCTGGGCGCCTATCTGGGAGCGCTGCTGCTCTACTGGCTTGGGGCCAGACTCGGCCTCGAACGGTCCATCCGGTGGCTCTCCAAACTGCCGCTGGTGGACAGGGAAGACTTTGAGCAGGCGGCAGGATGGTTCCGCCGGCACGGCAGGTCCTCCATCTGTTTCGGCCGCCTCCTGCCAGGAGTGCGCAGCCTGATTTCCCTCCCGGCAGGGGCGGCAGCCATGCCCCTGGCAACGTTCACTCTTTTCACCCTTGCCGGCAGCGGTGTGGAACGGGGCCCTGGTGGGTCTGGGCTACCTCCTGGGCACCCAGTACGAGCTGATCGAGCAGTACTCCCGGTTCCTGAACTATGCCGTCTACGCCGCGCTCGGCGTTGCCCTTGTCCTGCTGATCATCCGGCGGACCAGGAGGGCCAAGGCCAGGAAGACGGAAATCGAAGGGAAAGAGTCCAACCAGGCACGGTCACAGCTGGCAGAGTCCAACCAGGCACGGTCCAACCAGGCCGACACCCGGGGCTGAACCAGATATAACGAACCGCGTACGCTGACGGCTCCTAGCTTCCGTCCCGCAGGTGCTTCTCCGCGAAACTGCGTAGTGCGGCGCGAACGAAGGATGCCCCCTCTGTGCCGCCGTAGTTTGCGGCGAACCGCTGGTCGTCCACGTACATGTCCGCCAGCCCCAGGACGTATCCCTTGATGTCCCCACCCGTTGTGGCGGCCGGGGTTCCCGGGATGGACTTCAGCCAGTCGACGTGCCTTCGGGCCAGGTCCTGGGCCTCGGACCCGTCCGGAGCAACTCCGGCGGTGGCTGCCGCAATCCAGTCCCTGGCCAGGTTCTCCGCCCTGGACTTCCATTCCCGCTTTTCGGCGTCGTCCTTGCTGCGCCACCACGCGTCGGACGCTGCGTAGGCGTCCTTGCCCCAGCGTTCTTCAACCTCATCCTTGTACTGCGTGTGGTTGAAGCCGTCAAACATCTCCTCTGCCATCAGCTGGCCTCCTTTCCTTACTGTTTCGAGGGTTTTCTGCACCGACTGCGCCTGCAGCGCCAGCCGCTGCTGTTCCTGGCCAAGCCATGCAAGATGGCGCGTCAGCGCCTCCACCGGATCGGCCTGGCGCTGGAAGACCTCCGCGATGGCGTCCAAACCCAGGCCCAGCCCGCGCAGCAGAAGGATGCGCTGCAGCTGGAGGAGGGCGGAGCTGTCGTAGTAGCGGTATCCGTTATTGCCCACCCGGCTTGGTTTCAGCAGGCCGACGTCGTCATAGTGCCGCAGGGTGCGGCTGGTGGTGCCGGCGATCCGGGCCACGTCCTGGATGGACCAGTCCCTGCCGGCCCCGCGGGTGTCTTCCATGCTCCGAGACTAAGGGTTGACGCAGCGTCAACGTCAAGGGGTTGCTCCAGGACTTTCAGCGGGACTGCCGGCCACGCTTGCCCCGGTGCCGGGCCTGGGCCACCAGCCGGGTGAACGCGTAGACAAAGACTGCCTCGAACAACAGCATGAGGCCCATCAGCAGCCACTGCTGCCGGCTGATGAAGACTATGCACCCGGTCAGGGCCAGGACGGTTCCCAGCGCCAGCGCGTAAACGGCAAAACCGACGGCCACCTTGGCGCTGCGTACCCCCGTGCGAAAGCCAAAACCGTATGGTTCCCCGCCGGGTTGGCCCGGCACGCGGTCGGGCACCGCGGGTCCGAGGGCGTCAAACTCGTCCCAAGGATCCCTGTCCTGGTCCTGTCCGGTCATGGATCAATTATCCCAAAAGGAGAACCGGGGTGCGCTGACCCATAAAATCAGCGACCCCAAGTGGCGGCGCACAAAACAGCGGCCCCTCCACCTGGGTGGAGGGGCCGCTGGATGGGGTCCCGGCAGTTGCCGGAGGCCGCCGAAGACTTAGAGCGGGCGGATGTTCTCTGCCTGCGGACCCTTGGGGCCCTGGGTCACATCGAATTCGACCTTCTGGTTCTCGTCCAGGGAGCGGTATCCGCTGGAGGCGATTGCCGAGTAGTGGGCGAAAACGTCAGCGGACCCGTCATCGGGGGCAATGAAGCCAAAACCCTTTTCGGCGTTGAACCATTTAACTGTGCCTGTTGCCATGGCTGCATTCCTTCATGTGACTCTGATTCTCTCTCCGGGGATCATCCCGGAGTGTGCGGAGAACGTCCCCCGCAGTCCCCAACGTACGGGGCGCGGGGCCATGGTGCAAGGGTATTGGCCATAAAGCGCTGTTACCGCATCCCCTCGCGCCGGATTGCGGTGGCAATCGCGGCCGCCCGGGTGTCCACTCCGAGCTTGGCGTAGATGTGTGCCAGGTGGGTTTTGACGGTGGCCTCTGAGATAAAGAGCCGCCGTCCGAGTTCGCGGTTACTCAGGCCCTCGGTGAGAAGGCTGAGCAGTTCGGCCTCCCGCGGCGTGAGCACCTCGTCCGGGTTGCGCAGCTGCTGGAACAACCGTGACGCCACTGGCGGGCTCATCACGCTTCGGCCCTGCACCGCGCCCCGGATGGCGGCAAAAATTTCCTCCGGCGCGGCGTCCTTCAGCAGGTATCCCATGGCCCCGGAATCCACGGCACGGACAATGTCCGCATCCGAATCGTAGGTGGTGAACACCAGGATGGCCTGCCCGGGGTTGAGGTCCCGGATCTGCCTGATGGCTTCGATCCCGTCCATGCCCGGGCCCATGGCAAGGTCCATGACCACCACCGCCGGGGAGTGTGCGCGCACCAGCTCCAACGCCTCGCCGCCCGATGCTGCCTCGGCTATGACTTCCATGTCAGGCTGGGTTCCCAGCAACGCGCGCAGTCCGCTCCGCACCACCAGGTGGTCATCCACCAGCAGGACCGTGATACTGCTCATTTACCGACCTCCAACGGCAGTTGTGCTGCCACGATGGTCCCTTCACCGGGAGCGCTTTGCACAGAGAATATGCCGCCCAGCTGCTCCACCCGCTGCCGCATGGCCCGCAGTCCGTAGCCGCCGGCGGTCGACGGCGGGGCTGCCGCCGCCGGTTCGAAGCCCGCGCCGTCGTCGTAGATGTCAAGGGTGACGGCGTCCGGAAGGTAGCCCAGGGTCAGTGCGGCCACCGACGCCGAAGCGTGCAGCGCGACGTTGGAGGCCGCACTCTGCACCACCCTCAGCAAGGTGTGCCGCACCTCCGGGGAAACGGGGTGCGCCGCGCCCGTCACCACCAGGGTGGCTGCCGGCACGTACTGCCGGGCGGCCAGCAGCAGGGCGTCCGGCAACGGCGTTGATTCCAGCCCGGGGGAGGCCAGTTCGTGCACCAGGCTCCTGGTTTCCGCCAGGTTCCCGCGGAGCAGTGTGGTGGCATGGCGAAGACGGTCCCGCGCTGCCGTACCCGGCCATTCACGGTCCGCGGCCTCGAGCAGGAGCAGGCTGCTGGCCAGCCCCTGGGTGACGGTGTCGTGGATTTCGCGCGACACCCGTTCCCGTTCGGCAATGGTGCCGGCACGGCGTTCACTGGCCGCCAGCTGTCCCTGGGCCAGGGAAACTTCCGCGTGCAGCCGGCGCTGCTCCTCGGCGTCGTGCTGTATCCGGTCATAGATGAGCGTCAGCATGACGCCCACCGCCAGCGGGCCCAGCAGCATGGCCACGTCGGTCCCGTTGCCCAGCCGGAACAGGCCAAGGGCGGTAGCCAGGGTGATGGCGCCCGCCAGGATGTAGGAGGCAGCACCGCGCAGCGCGCTCCTGCACAGGAAGAAAAGGGCAAAGGAGCACCACGCGAAGCTTGGCGCCGCCACCACCAGGACCGCCCACACGCCCACCAAGGCGACCAGCCAGGTGACGCTGTGCCGGTTACGCGCCGACAGCAGGGCCACGACCGCGTACAACAGGCTGGCGGCCGCGGCGAGTCCCAGCACCAGCACGTTGTCGGACGGGGGATGCCGCATGACGTACCGCACCACGGAAGCCACCAGGAGCACTGCGAAGCCGAGGTGGACTGCGGCCTCAATACTGCCCACGCGGCCCTGGAATGTGGACGCTGCCGGAAGGGGCAGGCTGCCATTGCGCCCGGCACGGTCAGCCGTTGGAGAGGTTGGCGTGGCGTCTGTGGCAGGCATGCGGAATCCGGATCTGGTGGTGGGAATGAGTGCATTCCATGCTAGGGCTCCCGCGCCGGGTATGCCTCAGCCTTTTGGCTGATACGGCTGGCTTTTCGGCCCAGCCAACGCCACCCGGACGCCTGATGCCCGCAGCCCACCAGCACTAAAGGATGGAAAGCGGCACCAATCCACTCCAACCGAAGGAAGCACGATGAAGAAGTCGCATAAAGCACTTACCGCCGCAGCAGCCGCAGCGATCCTCGCAACCGCGGGAGCCACCGCAGCCGCCAACGCTGGTACCGGCCGCGCAAACGGCACGGAAGCACCCGCCGTCGTACCGGCCGTTGATGTCCAGCCGGCGCCGGAAACGGTGGTGCAGCAAAGCCGCATCACTGCCGAAGCATCGGCCCATGCCGTGATGGCAGCGCTCGCCAAATGCCAGGCGGACAAACTGCCGTTCGTCACTGTTGCGCTCGTGGACCGCTTTGGCACCGTCCAGGCACTGCTGCGGGGAGACAACGCCGCTGCCCACACCATTGAGGCCGCCAAGCAAAAGGCCTACACCGCCGCAGCCTTCGGCGCACCCACCAGCGAGCTGGCCAAGCGTGTCAACGGCAATGGCCCGTCGATTGCCGACCTGCCGGGCACCCTGTTCCTGGCAGGTGGTGTGCCGCTGAAAGTCAACGGCGTTTCGGTGGCCGGCATCGGCGTCGGCGGTGCCCCCGACGGCGCCCTGGACGAAGCCTGTGCAACAGCAGGGGCCGAGGCCATCACGGGCGCTACGAAGTAAGGCTGAAGCCCGCGGCGGTTCCGTGCTCCTGCGGTTAGACGGCTTCGAGGATACTGACGTAGTTGGCGATGCCTACGCCGCCCATGTTCTGCACCGCTGCCCGGCGTGGGGCGGCCAGCTGCATGTCGCCGGCGGTGCCCGTGAGCTGCATGGCGGCCAGGACGTGCTGCGAGACGCCGGTGGCGCCAACTGGGTGGCCCTTGGACTTGAGGCCGCCGGAGACGTTCACGGGCAGCTTTCCGTCTTTGTACACCCAGCCTTCCGTGAGGGCGCGGGCGCCCTGGCCGGGTTCGGTCAGGCCCATGGCCTCGTACATGACCAGTTCGGCGATGGTGAAGCAGTCGTGGACTTCGGCGAGGTCGAGGTCTTCAAGGCCGACGCCGGCCATCGCCAGGGCGCGCTGCCACGAGATGCGGGTGGCTTCGAAGGCGGTGGGATCACGGCGTGCGGCGGGGAAGAAGTCGTTGGCCTGGCCAAAGCCGGTGAGCCGTACGGGGGAGTCAGTCCCGCCGGTGGGGGAGGTGGACAGTACGACGGCGGCAGCACCGTCGGAGACAGGGGAGCAGTCGGTGCGGCGCAGGGGGTCGGCCACCATCGGGTTCTTGTCCGAGACGGTGCGGCAGAACTCCTCGCCGAGGTCCTTGCGGAGCTGCGCGTACGGGTTGTCCACGCCGTTGCGGTGGTTCTTCGCCGCGATGCTTCCGAGGACGTCGCCCAGGGTGCCCGCGGCGTCGTAGCGCTTGGCGTAGTGCTTGGCCACCTCGGCGAAGAGTCCGGTGAAACCGGTGGTGGAGGGCTTGCCGGCCATGTCGTAGTCGGCGCCCAGCAGCCCGGCGCCCACTACGTCTGCTCCGGCGTGGGTCATCTTCTCGGCGCCGATGACCAGGACAGTTTTGGCGGTGCCGGCCAGCAGGGATTTGGTGCCCTGCTGGAAAGCGGCCGAGCCGGAGGCGCACGCGTTCTCCACGCGTGTTGACGGGACGTTGGCCAGGTCGGGGGAGACCTGGAGCGCCAGGGAGGAGGGGAAGGCCAGGGGCATCATGCCGGAGTTGAACTGGCCCACGTAAACTTCGTCGACCTGGCCGGGCTCGATGCCGGCGGTGCGGATCGCATCCGTGGCCACCTGGACAATCAGGGATTCCAGCGTTTCGTCTGTGAGCTTGCCAAACCTGCTGTGCCCCCAGCCCGTGATCAGGACATCCTTGCCAAACTGTTCCTTCAGGCTCATGCCGCCACTTCCTTGTTCTCGAGCCGGACGTCGAAGCCGGCGTCGGTCTTTTCACGGATCTCTTCCTCGGTGACCCCCGGAGCCAGGCGGGTCAGCGAGAGCTGCCGCCCGCCGTCGTCCGTCTTGTAGAGGTCGAAGACGGCGAGGTCGCTGATGATCCTGTCCACGCAGCTGAGCCCGGTCAAAGGCAGGGTGCACTCGCGCACGATCTTGGCCGTGCCGTCCTTGGCGTTGTGCTCGGTGAGGACCACCACGCGCGGTGTGCCGGCCACCAGGTCCATGGCCCCGCCCATTCCCTTGACCATCTTGCCCGGGATGGTCCAGTTGGCCAGGTCGCCGTTGCCGGAGACCTGCATGGCGCCCAGGATGGCGACCTTCACATGGCCGCCCCGGATCATGCCGAACGAGGTGGCGGAGTCGAAGATGCTGCCGCCGGGCAGGACCGTGACGGTCTGCTTGCCGGCATTGATGAGGTCCGCGTCCTCCTCGCCCTCGTACGGGAACGGGCCCATGCCCAGTAGCCCGTTCTCGCTCTGCAGGACCACACGCACGCCGTCGGGCAGGTTGTTGGCCACGAGTGTGGGGATGCCGATCCCCAGGTTCACGTAGTCGCCGTCGTTCAGTTCCCCGGCCGCGATTGCAGCCATTTCATCCCTGGTCCATCCCATGGGGTTCCTCCTTTAAAAGTGGTTACGGTCAGGCGGAGACGAGTCCGGCCCGCTGGCGCACGGTCCGCTGCTCGATGTCCTTCGCCCGGTCCGTGGCTTGGACCAGCCGCTGGACGAAGACGCCCGGGGTGACGATGTGGTTTGGGTCCAGGTGGCCGGGCTCGACGATGACTTCCGCCTCCGCGATAGTCAGGATGCCGGCCGTGGCCACGACAGGGTTGAAGTTCCGGGCTGTGTAGCGGTAGATCAGGTTTCCATCCGTGTCCGCGGTGTGCGCGTGGACAAGTGCGACGTCGGCCCGGATGGCGCGCTCCTGGACGTACGTTTCGCCGTCGAACACCTCGTGCGGCTTGCCTTCGGCAACCAGGGTCCCCACGCCGGTCTTGGTGTAGAAGGCGGGAATGCCGGCGCCGCCGGCGCGGAGCCGCTCAGCCAGGGTGCCCTGCGGCGTAAACTCGACCTCCAGCCGGCCCGCGAGGTATTGCTCGGCGAACAGCTTGTTCTCGCCCACGTAGGAGGCGATGACCTTGCGGACCTGGCCGGCCTCGATCAGGATGCCAAGACCCTTGCCGTCAACGCCCATGTTGTTGGAGACCACTGTCAGGTCCTTCACCCCGGAATCACGGACGGCCTCAATCAGGTCGGCCGGTATGCCGCTCAAACCGAACCCGCCCACCGCCAGGGTGATGCCATCGTGCAGGGCCGCGTCCAGGGCGGCGGCGGCAGAAGCCTTGAGTTTCGTCATGTCGTCTCCTCATTGAGCACGGAGTCGTCCACTTTGTGGACGCTTGGATCTGAGTTTGGAGACTACGGCCGCCTTGCGCGGGGTGTCAAGGAAGGGCGAGTAGGAACTTATAGTATGGACACTGAGGTAAGAAGCATCCATATTATGGACATTCGGAGGGTTTATGGCGACGACGCCGGTTCAGGGCGCCCAGGTGGTCACCCGTATTGCGGGGCTGCTCCGTTTGGTGGGCAGGAGAGCCGAGGGCATGCCGCTCCAGCTGCTGGTCCGCGAATCCGGCCTCACCCGTCCCACGGTCCACCGGCTCCTGGCCTCCCTGGCCGCCGAAGGGTTGTTGGACCAGGACCCTGTCACAGGCAATTGGGTGCTGGGTCCTGAAGTCCTGCTGATGGGATCGGTCGCGTCGGCCCGGTTCCCCATGGAAGACATCGCGCGGCCCAGCCTCCGCCGGCTGGCCCAGGCCACCGGGGAGAGTGCCTTCTTCTCTATTCGGAGGGGTGCCGAAACGGTGTGCCTGCTGCGTGAGGAGGGGAGCTTCCCCGTCCGGTCCTTCGTGCTCCATGAGGGCGTCCGGTTTCCGCTGGGGGTGGCCTCCGCCGGGACCGCCATCCTTGCCTTCCTGCCGAAAAGCGAGCAGGAGGAGTTGCTGGCCCGCTGGAGTGAACACGCGGGTTCCTTTGCCGCAAACCACACTCCCGAACTGGTGCGGGCCAACCTTGGCCGGACCCGCCTGGCGGGCTATTCCGTGAATCCCGGGCTGGTCCTTGAGGGAAGCTGGGGGATGGGGGCAGCCGTGTTCGACCGCACCGGGAAGCCCGCCTGGGCCCTGTCATTGACGGGCATCGAACCGCGCTTCAAGCCGGAACGGCAGGAGGAGCTGGGCGGCCTGCTCATGGCGGAGGCCCACCGGATCACACAGCAGCTGGGCGGAGGCGGCGACGGCGGGCGGCGCACCCGCTGACGGTGGTGAACCGCGGCGCCCGGAGGCCCCCTAGAGCCCGGCGCGCGGCTCTTCGGGTCCCTGGGTCTTCCACCAGGTGTCGAAGATGGTCACCGGCACGGTGCGCTTGTGGCGGGTCCGGAGGTACTTTTGTTCGATCGACTCGGCAACGGCGTCCGGAACATTCCGGCCTTCGAGGTAATCGTCGATCTGGTCATAGCTGACGCCCAGTTCGTCCTCATCGGTGCGGCCCGGGCGGTCGTCCAGCAGGTCCGCCGTGGGAACCTTTTCCCAGACGCGCGCCGGGGCGCCGAGCTCGGCCAGCAGGGCACGGTTCTGCCGCTTGTTAAGGCCGAACAGGGGGAGGATGTCGGCTCCGCCGTCGCCGTACTTGGTGAAGAACCCGGTCACTGATTCGGCGCCGTGGTCAGTGCCGACGACGAGATAGTTGTGCTCACCGGCAAGGGCGTACTGGGCGATCATGCGGGTGCGGGCCTTGGTGTTGCCCTTGTGGAAGTCGGAGATCTCCGAGCCCACAGTCTTTTCGAACTCGTCCTCAAAGCCGTCCACGGCGGCCGAAATGTTGAACGTCCACTCCGTCTTGGCCTTGATGAAATCCAGTGCGGCCTGGGCGTCCTCCTCGTCGTGCTGGACGCCGTAGGGCAACCGGACGGCCACGAAGTTGGCCTCCACGCCTTCGGCCTCGAGCTCCTCCACCGCCAGTTGGGCAAGCTTGCCGGCCAGGGATGAATCCAAGCCGCCGGAAATGCCCAGGACAAAGCCCTTGGTCTGGGTTGCCTTCAGGTATTCCTTGAGGAACGTGACGCGTTTGCGCACCTCCCCTGCGGGATCGATCCGGGGCTGCACGCCCATTTCTTCAATGATCTTGGCCTGGAGTTCGCGCATGTCAACCAGCCTAGCCAGCAGTGTCAACAGCACTCAACTGTTCCGGCCGGGACATGCCGGGCGTAGCGTAATGGCATGGAACGGACGGGGTGTGCCGTAGTAGGCGGCGGACCGGCGGGGATGATGCTGGGCCTGCTGCTGGCGCGCGGCGGGGTCCGCGTGACGGTCCTGGAAAAGCACCGCGACTTCTTGCGGGATTTCCGTGGCGACACGGTGCACGCGTCCACGGTGCGGCTGATCGATGAACTTGGCCTGGGTCCCGGTTTTCGCAGCCTGCCGCAGAGCCGGCTCACGAACGTCGCCGTCCCGGTCCCCGGCGCCGGCATGGTCACCCTGGCGGCCTTCGATACCCTGAGGCCGCCGTACAACTACGTGGCCATGATGCCGCAGTGGGACTTCCTGGATTTCCTCGCCTCGGCTGCTGCAGCAGAACCGGCCTTTACGCTGCTGAAGGAGGCTGAAGCCACCGGCCTGGAGTTCGACGGCGGACGGGTCACCGGGGTGCGCTTCCGGGGCGCGGGCGCGGAAGGTGAACAAGTGCTCCACGCCGACGTCGTGGTGGCCGCGGACGGCAGGCATTCGGTGCTGCGCCAGGCGGCCGGGATGCGCGCAACAGAGTACCCGGTGCCTTTCGACACCTGGTGGTTCAAACTCCCGCGCCGGCCGTCCGAGCAGGCCGAGGTGGCCGGCGTCGTGCCGTCGCTGGGTGACCGGGACGCCATGATTGCCCTCAACCGCAGTGACTACTACCAGATGGGCTACCTCGCCGCTAAAGGTTCGGACGCCGTGATCCGGCGCAACGGCGTTGAGTGGTTCCGGCAGCGCGTGGCGGCGCTGCGCCCGGACCTGGCCGACCGTGTTGATGCCATCCGCAGCCTTGACGACTTGCATTGGCTGGACGTCAAACTCAACCGCCTGCGGCGCTGGTACGTCGACGGGTTCCTGTGCATCGGAGATGCCGCGCACGCGATGTCACCGGCCGGCGGGGTGGGGATCAATCTCGCCATCCAGGACGCCGTGGCAGCCGCGGAACGGCTGGTCCCTGACCTGCGCCGGGGATACGTGCGGACCAGGACCCTGGCGGCGATCCAGCGCCGCCGACACCTGCCAACGGTGCTGGTCCAGACCGTGCAGCGGATCCTGCACCGGGCGGTCTTCGTCCCGCTCTTCGCCGGGAAACTGTCCGGTGGGATACTCGCGGGCACTGACCGCCGCCGGTTTCCCCTCCCGCGGGTGGCGTTCTTCATCCTGCGCCACAATCCTGTGGTCAAGCGTCTCCTGCCGCGGATCATTGCCATCGGACCCCGTCCTGAGCATGCACCAGGGTTTGCCCGCCCGTTGACCGTCCACCCACCCACTAAACTTGAGCCCATGACTTCGCCCACCCAGACTGCCGCCGACACCGCAGCTGCCCGCGCCCGACTGCTCGAACTGATCAAGGAACTCGCCGTGGTCCGCGGCAAGGTAATCCTCTCCAGCGGGGCCGAGGCCGATTACTACATCGACCTTCGCCGCATCACGCTGCACCACGAGGCGTCCAAGCTGGTGGGCCAGGTCATGCTGGCGCTGGCGGACGACGCCGGGATCGACTTTGAGTGCGCCGGCGGCCTCACCATGGGAGCCGACCCCGTGGGCACAGCCGTGATGCACGCCGCCGCAGATGCAGGCCGGACCGTCGACGCGTTCGTGGTCAGGAAAGCCCAGAAGTCCTACGGCATGGGCCGCCAAGTGGAAGGACCCTCGGTCGAAGGCCGCAAGGTACTGGTCCTGGAGGACACGTCCACCACAGGCGGTTCGGCGTTGACGGCTGTGGAAGGCGTTCGCAAGGCCGGCGGCAATGTGGTTGCCGTGGCCGTGATTGTTGACCGCGACACCGGCGCCAAGGAAAAGATCGAAGCCGAGACAGGCGTCCCCTACCTCTTCGCATTCGGCAAGGACGAACTGGGACTCTCCTGATCCAGGCCGCCTCCTGGTCCGGCGCGGGCTGCTAACGCCGGCGCCGGGCTGCTGCTGGTCGACCGTTCAAGGCTGGAATATCATAGGGATAGTCCATTCAGCATTTGGAGACCGTGTACCTTGCTCCCCCCAGAAAAGCCCTTGAGCGCAACCGACCAGATCCAGAACCTCATCCTGGACAGCGCTGATTTCGAAAATTTCCTCAACGAACTCGCCCGGTTCTCTGCCCACCAGATGGCGGGCGACGGAGATGACGCCCTGTGCGGCATCACACTGCTTCGCGACCGCAAGGCGGCGACCATCGGCTGGAGCAGCCCTTCGGCGCGGGAAGTCGACGAAATCCAGTACTCCCTTTCCCAGGGCCCATGCCTCTCGGCCGCCAAGGAAGAACGTGAAGTCTACGTTCCGGACTTGTTCCAGGAGGACCGGTGGGGCCCGGACTACGCCGCCGCCGTTGCCTCCCACGGGCTCCGGTCGGTGCTGTCCCTGCCATTTAACCTGCAGGGCGAGGCAAAGGCCGCCCTGAACCTCTACTCCGATGTCCCGCGCAAGTTCGACGGTAAGGCAGCGGCGCGGGCCAGGGACTTCACCCGCGAAATCTCGCAGGCCCTGCGCCTGGCCGTGCGCTTCTCATTGCACGCGGACAGCGCGTCCAACCTGCGTGCCACGCTCGAGTCCCGGACCACCATTGACATTGCTGTTGGCATTGTCATGGCGCAGAACCGCTGCAACCAGGAGGCCGCCGTCCGCATCCTGACTGAGGCCTCCAGCAACAGCAACACGAAGCTGCGCGATGTCGCCAGGTCCATCGTGGACTCGGTGGGGGGCGCCGGGGCCCGCACCTACTACCAGGAGCCGGGGAAAGTCAGCCCGGGGACGGGCGCCTGAGGTCCGGGTTGTGCGGGGACTCGGCGGGGGTTACGCTTGCGGAGGTTGAGCCGTCGGCCATAGACCTCATTTGGAGTACCTATGGACCGCGCATTAGACGCTCTCGTTAATCTCGATGTTCCCGCAGACATCGTCCGGATCGAAGTCCGGGGGACCCTTCACCAGGACTCCCGTGCTGAACTGGTCCACATCATCCGCCGTGTCCGGAGGATGGGCATGCGCTGCCGTATCAGCGTCGATCTTTCCCAGGCAGTGCTGATCGAGTCCTCCGCGCTCGCCGGCCTTCGCCGCGATCTTAACGCAGTGGACTCCGGTTCCCTGCTGGGAGCCGCCTCCGCCGGAGTCTCCCTCCAGCTTGGGCCTGCCGCCCGTGACTGGGCTGCGGAGGACACTATCAGCTGCCGTCCGCTGGCCATGGACGACGACGTTACGGAGCTCTTTCCCGGCGCGGACTTTCCAGCCGGGTTTCCCCAGCTTCCCGTGATGTGGATCGAGAGGCTGTATGGCCGCTCCCTCGCCGAATACACGGACGAGGAACTGCTGCAGGCCAGCGATGCGCTGTTCGCACTGCTTGACACCCCGCAGGCACCCGACGGCGCGGACCTTTTGGGCCGCTACAACGACATCGGCCTGGAGCTCCACCGCCGCCGGCAGGAATCCGAGGTCCCCTTCCCGGCCGCCGGAGGGCAGGCCGCCTGCTGAGGGCGGGTTAACCGAAGGTTTACTCCTCCTGTTGCGGCGGCGGGTTTGGCTGGGCTTACGGTAGGAATGTGCCGTATGAGGGGGAGGTCAGTCCGCAGGGCCGGCGCGCGGTCTCCGACGCCCGCCTGCTGGCGGAAGCTGCTGCCCTGAAACGCTTCTCCCGTCGTACCTTCCTCGCCGGAGCCGGGGCGTCAGGGCTGCTCGCTGCCGACATGATCATCACCCGTCAGGTTCAGTCGCAGCGCCAGTCCACACGGATCCTGCCTGTTGCGGACGATTTCGCCGACGCCTACTACCCGGACGCCAGCTGGTTCCTTTTCCCCGGTTACAAGACCAGCTGGGATGAGGCCCAGTGGATCCTCAATACGCTCCGGGGTGCGCTGAACAAGCGCGCCCGGCTTGCCGCCGTCGGGTACTCCAATCTGGGGCTGAACATCACCGAGGTGGTCGACGCCATCACCGACTACGTCACCGCGGAGAAGATCACCAAGCTTTTCTTCTACGGGCACAGCTTCGGGGGCATGCTCGCCACCCAGGTGGCCGCCCGGCTTCTTGCGCTGCAGGGGCTGCAGGTGCAGTTCATCCTGCTGGACTCAAGTCCCTACAGCGCCCACGACGTGCTGGACCAAAGCTGGTTCGACGGCGTGGTGTTCCTTTACGAGAGCGGTGTCCGGTTCCCCTCCACACTGCGCGGCGGGTACGAGCTGGGGGAGCGGATTATCCACAAGGATGAGCGCAGCTGGCGGCAGATCCTGGACCAGACGCTGGAGCAGCTGTCCCCGATCGCCCCGTCCAGCATGCTCATCCAAACCGAGTCCGCCTACATCTACCACTTCGAGGGAAGCCAGTTCGCGGGAAAACTTGGGACGGCGAAGATGGCCTACATCGGCAATCCGAAGGACCAGACCGTGGACTACGAAACCGCAGCGGAAACCTGGGCCGTGGTGTTCAAGGACAACATGGTCTCAAGCAACCTGCAGACCGCTGGTGCGGCGCCCGCCCACGCCAGCCCCGGCTGGAACCCGCAGATCTACCGGCCCCTGGTGACGGGGCTGCTGGACGAGTATTTCCCCCTGCCCCGGGGCGGCTCCAGGGTCAGTATCTTCTAGATCTGGTTCTTCAGGTCCGCCACCGAGTTGAGCACCTGGTTTGGGCGGAACGGGTAGGCGGCAATGTCGTCCTTGTGCGTGATGCCACTGAGGACCAGGACCGTATGCAGTCCCGCCTCCATGCCGGCGATGATGTCCGTGTCCATCCGGTCACCGATCATGGCGGTGGTCTCGGAATGCGCGTCGATCTGGTTCATCGCGGAACGGAACATCATGGGGTTCGGCTTGCCCACAATGTACGGTTCCCGTCCGGTGGCCTTGGTGATCAGGGCGGCGATCGCTCCGGTGGCCGGCATGGGGCCGTCCTTCGACGGGCCCGTGGCATCCGGGTTTGTCGCAATGAAGCGGGCACCGGCCAGGATCAGGCGGATCGCGGTGGTGATCGCCTCAAAGGAGTAGGTGCGCGTCTCGCCGAGCACCACAAAGTCCGGGCTCTGGTCGGTGAGGATGAACCCGGCCTCGTGCAGCGCCGTCGTCAGCCCTGCCTCGCCGATGGTGTAGGCGCGGTTTCCGGATTCCGAGCCGCCTGCGGACACCTGGTCCTTCAGGAACTGTGCCGTGGCCAGGGCCGAAGTCCAGATGTTCTCTTCGGGGATCTCCAGCCCGGAAGCGCGCAGGCGGGCGGCCAGGTCACGCGGCGTGAAGATGGAGTTGTTGGTCAGCACCAGGAAGCGCCTGGATGTATCCACCCAGCGCTGGATCAGTTCCGCGGCGCCGGGGATGGGCTGGTTCTCGTGCACCAGGACACCGTCCATGTCCGTCAGCCAGCACTCAATCTCCTGCCCGCTGCGGTAAACCGCCGGGTTCCCTGCCACCTGGTCTGTTTCTGCCATGCCTGTCCTCCACGTGATGATGGTTGCCCGAATGCTCCAGTCTAGTGTTGAAGGGTGAACCAAACGCCCGGAACAGCAGACGAACCGCACCACGAGCCTGGGGAGGCCGAACCCGTAAAGGCGGAGGTCGGCGTCGGGCCCTGGCAGGGTGAGCTGCCCGAAGGCGATCACTGGGACCCGGACCTGCTGGCGGATGGCGACCGGCGCAACGTTCTGGACAAATACCGGTACTGGAAGCACGAGGCGATTGTTGCCGAGCTGGACTCCCGGCGGCACAACTTCCACGTGGCAATCGAGAACTGGCAGCACGACCTGAACATCGGCACGGTGGTGCGCACCGCCAACGCCTTCCTGGCCAAGGAAGTGCACATCATCGGCCGACGGCGGTGGAACCGGCGCGGTGCCATGGTTACCGACCGCTACCAGCACGTCCGGCACCACCCCACCGTCGAGGACTTCGTGCAGTGGGCGCAGGGGGAGGGGCTCGCCGTTATCGGGATCGACATCTTCCCGGACTCGGTGCCTCTGGAAACCTACGAACTGCCCCGCGACTGCGTGCTGGTCTTCGGGCAGGAGGGCCCGGGGCTGACCCCGGAAGTCCACCAGGCCGCCGTCGCCACCCTGTCCATCGAACAGTTCGGCTCCACCCGATCCATCAACGCCGCCTCCGCCGCCGCGATCGCCATGCACGCGTGGATCCGCCGGCACGTCTTCGACCAGCGCGTGTCCTGACCGCGGCCATGTCTCGCGGCAGGGTGCGGGTGGCGGGCCCACGCCGCCAGGGTGCGGGTGGGGCGTAATCCAGAGCACTCCCGGCCCGGGAATGGCTAGGATGGTGCCAAGCCGTAAGCGGTCTATTTGAGGGTCATCCACCCACAGACGAAACTCAGCAGAGGAGCCAGCATGCCCATTGCAACCCCAGAGATCTACGCCGAGATGATCGACCGCGCGAAGGCGGGCGGCTTCGCCTTCCCCGCCGTGAACGTCACGTCCTCGCAGACGCTGAACGCCGCGCTGCGCGGTTTCGCCGAAGCGGAGTCCGATGGCATCGTGCAGGTGTCCACCGGCGGCGCCGCCTACTGGTCCGGCGCATCCACCAAGGACATGGTTGCCGGTTCCCTGGGCTTCGCTGCCTTCGCGCGCGAAGTTGCCAAGAACTACGGCGTGAACATCGCCCTGCACACCGACCACTGCCCCAAGGACAAGCTGGACGGCTTCGTCCTGCCCCTGCTCGAGGCTTCCGAGGCTGAGGTCAAGGCCGGCCGCAACCCGCTGTTCAACTCGCACATGTGGGACGGCTCGGCAGAGACCCTGCAGGAGAACCTGCGCATCGCCCGCGAACTGCTGCAGCGCACCGCCGCGGCCAAGATGATCCTCGAAGTTGAAATCGGCACCGTCGGCGGCGAGGAAGACGGCGTGGAGAACGCCATCAACGACAAGCTGTACACCACAGTGGAAGACGCCCTGGCCACCATCGATGCCCTCGGCTCGGGCGAGAACGGCCGCTACATCACGGCCCTGACCTTCGGCAACGTCCACGGCGTGTACAAGCCCGGCGGCGTCAAGCTGCGCCCGGAGATCCTCAAGGACATCCAGGCCCAGGTGGGCGCCAAGATCGGCAAGGAGAACCCGTTCGACCTGGTGTTCCACGGCGGCTCCGGCTCCTCGGACCAGGAGATCGCCGACGCCGTCTCCTACGGCACCATCAAGATGAACATCGACACTGACACCCAGTACGCCTACACGCGTCCGGTGGCGGACCACATGTTCAAGAACTACGACGGCGTCCTGAAGGTTGACGGCGAAGTGGGCAACAAGAAGACCTACGACCCCCGCGTGTGGGGCGCCTCCGCCGAAGCCGGCCTTGCAGCCCGCGTGGTGGAAGCGACCAAGCAGCTCGGTTCGGCCGGAAAGACCTTCTAAATGTCGGACGAGTTCCGCCGGAACCTGATGGGGCCGGAACCGACGCTCCTGCCTGCCGAAACAGAGGTGTACGGGCAGCTCGAGGCCGGCCACGAGGCCCTGGACCTGGTGGAAAAGCACCCTACATCCTCGCTCCTCTGGGCCATCCTGGCCGAGGAAGCGTGGACCGAGGGCCGCACCATCGACTCCTACGCCTACGCCCGCGTGGGCTACCACCGCGGGCTGGACGCGCTGCGCCGCAACGGCTGGCGGGGCGTTGGCCCCATTCCATGGGAGCACGAGCCGAACCGCGGCTTCCTGCGTGCCCTCTACTCCCTGGGCCGGGCCTCATCGGCCATCGGCGAAGCTGACGAGCCGGAGCGGATCCAGAAGTTCCTGAATGACTCCGACCCCAAGGCCAAGGCGGCCATCGAAGGCTCCTAGATCCCCGGTGGGAACGACGGCGGCCGGTCACCTTTCGCATGAAAGGCGGCCGGCCGCCGTCGTCTTGTGTGTGTACTTGAGCCTGTTTAGACCTGGCTAGCCCTTGTTGGCGATGCCCGTGCGCGCCATGGCGTCGGCGTAAGCGGCCCGCATGTCCTCGAGGTACTCTTCCTGGCGCGCCGGGGAGCCGGCGAAAGCGCGGCCACTGAGGGACCGGACCTTGTAGGTCTTCAGGCCGCGGCGCCACAGCAGGGGTACTTCGGTCTTCAGCAGCAGGTTGGCCAGGCGGTTGGCTTCGGTGCCGTGTGCCACGATGACCGAGGCGCGGGGAACCAGGGCCAGGAACTTCAGCAGGGGCTTCAGGCCCGCCTGGATCTGGTCCGGAGTGAACTTGCCGTTGGCTTCGCCGGGGACATGCCAGGGATGGACGTTCCACGGCATGACGAACTCGGGCCGCAGGGCCAGCTTCCACTGGATGCCCAGCATTCGGGTGGCGGCGTCCTGGTCCCCGGCGGTGATGAAACCGGACTTGTCCGCTTCGCCGATGTTGGAAAACAGGCTGATGATTCGGCATTCCTCCACGTCGTGCATGGGGTCAACGTAGGGAACTGTGGTTCCGGGCTTGGCTTCCCGCAGTGAGTCGCACAGTTCGTTGACGGCGGCCACGCTCGGTTCGTAGCGGCGGCTCATGAGCTGTTCGTGGAATGTTTCGGGGGCCAGGGCTGTCATGAAGGGCTGGTTCTCCTGCGGGGATTGGCATTGCTGCCGTCACCGATGCGGGTACGCGGGCGCGCGTCACGTCGGTGGCGGTTGGTTGGGGTGGGCCGGCTCCTGTCCGGCCTTGTCCAGTTTAGCAAGCTGCGGGAAGCGAAACGCCGGCCGTGCCTCCCGGTGATGGAAGGCACAGCCGGCGTTTAGGGGTCGGCGCTACCAGAGTCGTTTGGTGGCGCGGCGTGCGCCCTCGCCCAGCGCCTCCAGTTTTGCGAAGGCGATCTGCGGGTGGACGCGGCCGCCCAAGCCGCAGTCGGTGGAGGCGATAACGTTCCCGCGGCCCACGATTTCCGCAAAGCGGACAATGCGGTCTGCCACCAGGTCGGGATGTTCCACCACGTTGGTGGCGTGCGAAACGACGCCGGGGATGATCACCTTGCCCTCGGGGAGCTTGGTGTCCTCCCACACCCGCCATTCGTGTTCGTGGCGGACGTTGGCTGCTTCGAAGGAGTATGCGCCCGCGTTGACCTGCAGCACCGACCCGATGATGTCGGCGAGGGGGATGTCCGTGGTGTGGGGGCCGTGCCAGGAACCCCAACAGACGTGCAGCCGGATCCGGTCCTGGGGGAGGTCGCGCAATGCCCAGTTGGTGGCCTCCACCCGCAGCTGGATGAACTTCAGGTAGTCCTCCAGGGACGGCTCCGGGTTGATCTGGTCCCAGCTCTCGGCCAGGGACGGATCGTCGAGCTGGACCGTGAGGCCGGCGTCGATGATGGCTTTGTATTCCTCCCGCATGGCATCGGCGCAGGCGTAGAGGAGTTCCTCGTCCGTCTTGTAGTACTCATTGGCCAGCCGCGCGCAGGATCCGGGGGAGAGGGAGGCGACGAAGCCGTCCGAGAGCCCAGCCGCGGCCAGCCCGGTCTTCAGGTTCCGGACGTCGGATGCCACCAGGTCCTGGCCGGTGTAGCTCAGGGGCCCGGTGATCTTGGGCTGGGCCACGCTCTTTCGGTGGGTGAGGATGCCTGAGGAGGGATCGTTGTAGGCCTCGTTGAACGCCTGCCGGTCCCGGCGGTCGGGGAACGAGGTCAGGACAACGTTGCCGGGTGACGAGCGGCGTACGCCGGCCTCGGCCCAGCGGTCCACGTCCGTGGGCTGCAGGCCGCCCAGCCGTGCAAAGGAGTAGTTCCACCACGCCCCGTAGTCCACGGAACTGGACATGGTGTGCCCGTACTCGCCGTCATTGGGGATGTCGATGCCCAGGTCCTTCTGGCGCTGCACCACGTCCACCACGGAGCCTTCGAGGAGTTCAAGGAAGCCGGGGGTAATTCCCTCCGATTCCTTGGCGGCGTTGGCCGCGATGAGCTCCGGCGTGCGGGGCAACGAGCCGGCGTGGGTTACGCGGATGTGGTCAGTGTTCAGGGACATGCTGGATTCCTTTCCATCGGTCCTGGCAGTAGCACCTTCGGCAAGCATCTGTTGATGCCGGGCCGTGGTTGCTGCGGCGTCACTGAGCCAGGTCTCTCAGCCGCTCCGGATGGTTCACTCCCACTTAAATCGAGCGGGCGCGGTCCGGGCAAATCCGTCCGGAATGTGTCGCCCGGTTCCGTGCCCCACAGCCGGCAGCCGCTCCCTCCCTGAATCGCTGTCCTGCTTTTCGAGATGCGCGGCATGTCGGACCACTACCTGGATGAACCCCGCGGCCTGCAGGGGAAGCCGAGGACGAGTAGGCGGCCCGACGCCGCCGCGGTCCGGATATCCATGGGACGGCGGCGGGCCACACGCTGGACAAAGTGCCCGATCCGCTAAACTTGGGTGGTAAGAGCCCCCGAACTCTTGCGTCGCTGCGCCGCAACGCGGCCTGGCGAAGGCCGGTCTGTTCGGGGCATTCTCATGAACGGCGCTGCACGGGCCCGCCACCTGGTGGCCGGACACGGGCAGCCCGAACGAATGGGGGAGGATCCCATGCCAGCAATTGTGATCGTAGGAGCCCAGTGGGGCGACGAAGGAAAAGGCAAGGCCACCGACCTGCTGGGCGGCCGTGTTGACTACGTCGTCAAGCCCAACGGCGGCAACAACGCCGGGCACACCGTCGTCGTAGGCGGTGAAAAGTACGAACTCAAGCTGCTGCCGGCAGGCATCCTCAGCCCCAATGCCGTCCCCATTATCGGCAACGGCTGCGTGGTGAACCTCGAGGCCCTTTTCCAGGAAATCGACGGTCTCCAGGCCCGCGGCGCGGACACCTCAAAACTGCGGGTATCCGCGAACGCCCACCTGGTGGCCCCGTACCACCAGGTCCTGGACAAGGTGACTGAACGCTTCCTGGGCAGCCGCGCCATCGGCACCACCGGCCGCGGCATCGGCCCCGCCTACATGGACAAGGTGGCGCGCCTGGGCATCCGGGTCCAGGACGTCTTCGACGAGTCCATCCTGCGCCAGAAGGTGGAAGGCTCACTGCGCCAGAAGAACGAACTTCTGGTCAAGGTCTACAACCGCCGCAGCGTGGTGGTGGACGAGATCGTGGAGTACTTCCTGTCCTTCGCCGAACGCCTCCGCCCCCTGGTCATCGACAGCACCCTGGTCCTGAACACCGCCCTGGACGAAGGAAAGGTGGTCCTGATGGAGGGCGGCCAGGCCACGTTCCTGGACGTCGACCACGGCACCTACCCGTTCGTCACGTCGTCCAACCCGACCGCAGGCGGCGCCTCCGTGGGCTCCGGCATCGGCCCCACCCGCATCTCGCGTTCCATCGGCATCATCAAGGCCTACACCACCCGTGTTGGTGCCGGCCCGTTCCCCACGGAACTCTTCGATGAGATGGGTGTCTACCTGCAGAAGACCGGCGGCGAGTTCGGCGTGAACACCGGACGTCCCCGTCGCTGCGGCTGGTACGACGCCGTCCTGGCCCGCCACGCTTCCCGCGTGAATGGCTTCACGGACTACTTCGTCACCAAGCTGGACGTGCTCACCGGCATCGAGCAGATCCCTGTGTGCGTGGCTTACGACGTCGACGGCGTGCGCCACGACGAAATGCCCATGACGCAGACCGAATTCCACCACGCCAAGCCCATCTTCGAGTACTTCGACGGCTGGACCGAGGACATCACCGGAGCCCGCACGCTCGCGGACCTGCCGGAGAACGCGCGGAACTACGTCCTGGCCCTAGAGAAGCTCTCCGGAACCCGATTCTCCGCCATCGGCGTCGGCCCGGACCGTGACCAGACCATCGTGGTGAACGACCTCATCAACGACTGACACACTCGTCCAGGGCAGGACCACGACGGCGGCAGGCACCTTCCACAGGTGGCCTGCCGCTTGTCTTGTATCGGGTTGAAAGCAATTTACACAGGCTTAACGCGATCGGTCTTGTGAGGTTGTCGGCGGCGCGGCCAGACTCGTTGGTACCCCCTGGTGCCCAAGGAAGGATCGTCATGGCCGGAAAATTCGAAGCATTCGTTGACGCTGATTCGCTCTTCCGGTTCCGGCTCCTGGCGCCGGACGGCGCCGTGGTGGCCGTCTCCGGACCGTACCAGGACAAACAGGCCCTCGCCGCCGGAATCGCTGCCGTACGCGAATGCGCGGGGACCGGCCTGGTCACGGATCTCTGCCCCGCGGGAACTGCGGCCCGACCCGCGGCCGTCCCCGTCGCCGCTGCCGTCGCCCCTGCCGCCGCCGCTTCCGCGGAGGTGCCGGCCGCCGTCGTGCCCGCCTGCAACGAGGAGCGGATGCCCGGCAGGCTGCATGCCTTCCCCCTGGCGAAGGCGCCGCGCCGGCAGGCGACGGCACCCCGGTGGACCCGCGCAGCAGCCCGCTGACGAACGAAAAAGTGCCTTACAAAGAATTCTTTCGAAACGCGTAACCCTTTCATGGTGCGCAGCGATTACCCCTATGAAGTGCCGGTCTGGAACCTGTCCCCCATCATGTTCCAGACCGGCTCTTTTGTCTTTGCGCGGAGGGCTTGTCCGCATAGTCCGGTTTGGCCACTGAAGAGCCGGCCGGGGCATGTGGCGGTTCCGGAGGCGGTGGTTACTGGAGGGTAAAGTAGGGGCAGCGTTCCGGCTGCACTGAACGCTTGCCCTGCCAACATCCTTCTTGACGGAAAGTTTTACGTCAGTGACCGACGCCCAGACAGACGAGGCTCAGGACCGGCCGGTTACCGGGACCGCTTGCTTCAGCCTGGTCTACAAGACATATGCGTCACAGGTATTGGGTTATCTCACGGCCCGGGGAGTCGAGGATCCGGAGGCGGCGATGCAGGAAGTGTTCCTTTCCGTCCTGCCCCGGCTCGACACAGTCCATGGTGGAGAGGGCGGACTGCGGACCTTTATCTTCTCCGTTGCCCACGCCCGAATGGTGGACGATCATCGACGCCAACGCCGAAGCCCCGCCAAGCTGCCCTTCGAACCGGAGCTCGACCAGCGTGAGGACACCTCGGCGGAAAATGAAGCCCTGCAACGCATCTCGCCGGCGGAAGTCCTGGGACTCCTGGACGGACTGCCCGGGGACCAGCGTGAAGTGCTGTCGCTGCGCCTGGTGGGCGGCCTGACGCTGGAACAGACAGCGGAGGCCATGGGCAAGAGCACCGGCGCGGTCAAACAGCTCCAGCGGCGCGCCCTGCTGAAACTCCGGGAACTTGCGGCAGTGAAGGAGTATTTCACGCCATGACATCCGCCTCCGACAACCTCACCACCCTTGTGGATGACATGCTTCAGGACGCAGGCTGCGGCCAGGACCTGGAACTGCGCGGCGCCCTGCTCTCGCTGGGCGCCTTGGCGGCCCTGCCGGCGTCGGCGCCCACAGGGGAACTGGCCGCGCTGCTTGCGGCACGGGCCGCAGCACCGGCCGGAAACCCTGGTCCCGCTGAGGCAGGCAGCGCAGCTGAACCCGGCAAGGCAGGCAAACACGACGGCGGGGAGGAGCCCGGGGACGACCTGGCCCGCCGCCGCCGCCGTCGCCGCCACCGTCCCACGGCCCTTGGCCTGGTCCTGGTGGCCGGGATGGGGCTCGGCGTCGGTGGAGTGGCCGCCAGCTCCACCGTCCCCTACAGCAACGCCGTGGAGGACCTTCTGGAGGAATGGGTGCCCTGGAACGGGCCTGCCACCGCTGCGCCTGGGGCCACCGGCCACCGTGCCGCTGACCCGGCAGCCGCCGCAGAACTGGCAGATGCCGCTTCAACAGCGGCGCCTCGTGGGGCCGGTAGCCAGGCCGGCAACCCGGCCTTCCGGCTCCTGCGCGATCCCTCAGGCCTGTCCGGCCCTCCGGCCTGCACAGGACCGCTTAAGCACAATTCCGTCGCCGCAGCCTGTGCGGGTGGAGCTGCGGCACCCGGCGCCGGCGACGTTGCCGCAGCCAACAACAAGGATGTTGCGGGACCGTCCGCAGAGGACCGCACGCCGGCGGCGGCCGCCGGAACAGGCGCCGCTGCGGGGACGATTGCATCCGCCGGGTCGAGTGGGGCTGGGACACCTGCACCGAATCCGGCAGTCGGAGTGGATGCCGGAGCGTGGGCGCAGAACGCTCCTGGGTCTGCCGGCAGTGCAGGCCAGGCCCAGAGCCCGTCACAGGGTGCAGGACAAGGCGACGGCCAGGGCAATGGCCGAAAGGGCGCTGCCCCGACGAAATAGCCCGAACACAGCCAAACGGGCGCGTCAGGACGGGCGCTTTGCTGTACGGCTTGAAGCGTAGGCTGATCCCATGGGCCACACGAACGATCCTGCTGTCATCGAACGCCTTCTCCGAACCAAAGGCCGTTGGGCCATCGTCGGCCTCACCACCAATGAGTGGAGGTCCGCCTACGATGTCTCACTGTTCATCCGCGACAGGCTGGGCATGGAGATCATTCCGGTCAACCTCCCCGGTGATTCCGTCCACGGCGAAACCGGGTACCGCACCCTCGGCGACATCCCGGCGGAAAAGCAGCCCGTCGACGTCGTGGACTGCTTTGTGAACTCGCAGATTGTGGGCCAGGTGGTTGACCAGGCCATTGCCGTGGGGGCAAAGGCGGTGTGGATGCAGCTGGGCGTCATTGATGAGGCGGCCGCAGAACGCGCCAAGGCGGCCGGCCTGGACGTGGTGATGAATGCCTGTCCGGCGCAGCTTGCCTGGAAGTACGACCTTTAGCGCTTCACCAGGTCCGGATAGTGCCGTTCGGTAACGTCCGGGTGGGCGCGCATCCGGCCTTTGAGCATGTTGAGGCCGAATGACGCGAGGAGCGGATTGGCGGGATCATCGGTGATGCCACGGGCCGCTGCCTTCAGCCGGGGCGCCAGCGGGACGGGCTTGATGACCGCGTCGAGGCGGGGCGACCAGAAGAAGGGAACCGAGTACCGGTCCACGCCCGGCGGCGGAGCCTGCACCCGGTGGATGGTGGCCGCAAGGTAACCCTCCGTGGCGACCTCCAGCATCTCGCCGAGGTTGACCACCAGCGCGCCCGGGAGGGGCTCCACGGGCAGCCACTGGCTGGTGCCGGGCGGCAGCACTTCGAGGCCGCCCACTTCGTCCTGCAGCAGGAGGGTCACGAAACCATAATCGGCGTGCGAGCCGACGCCCTGGTCACCGGCCGCCTCCACCACCCCGCCCACATAATGCACCAGCTTGCCCATCCAGGCGGGAGTGCCCTGGAAGGGTTCGTCGAAGTAGTCTTCGGGCAACTCCAGGGACACGGCGATGGCGCGCAGGAGTTCCATCCCCACCCCGGACATCAGGTCTGCCCAGTCCATGGCCGCGGGTTCCAACTCGGGGAAGGCATGGTCGGGCCAGAGGTTGGGGCCCTGCAGAAGCCAGTAGGGCTGATCCGCCGGAAAGTCCCTGACCGGCTCACGCTCCGGCGAATAGTCGATCTGCTCGCGGGCATCCGCCCGGCCCTGGGTCACTTCAGTGCCCATGCGGGTGTAGCCGCGGAAGTGCGGAGACAGGCGGTTGTCCAGCTTCATGCGCTCCTCAAGCGGCAGGTCAAAGAAGCGCCGGACGATGTCCAGGAGCTCCCCGGCCTGTCCGGGCCGCCCGCCGTAGCCGGTGACCTGGAAAAAGCCGACGTCGTGGGTGGCGTGCCGCAGGTGTTCGATGAAGTCCGGGCTGAAGGTGCCGCCGGCCTGCCGGGCGGCACCCAGGTCCAGAACCGGTATGGTGTCCTGGCGGTGTGACATGCCCGCAGACTAGCACCGCGCGGGTCCTGTTTATAGGCTTCCGTTATGGACCCAACTGCGCTGCGCAGGATCTGCCTTTCGTTTCCCGGCGCATACGAGGATTTTCCCTTCGGACCCGAGACTTCGGTCTTCAAGGTCCGGGCCCACGTTGCCGGCGGCACCCGCCATGAGGCAAAGCTGTTTGCCCTGTCATCGATGGACGAGCATGACTTCTACGTGAACCTCAAGTGTGAGCCGGCCCTGGCAGTGCAGTTGCGCGCAGTCCACCCCGCGATCACCGGCGCATGGCACATGAACAAGACCCACTGGAACGGAGTCCGCCTTGACGGTTCGCTGCCGGACGACATGATCCGCGACATGGTGGAGGACTCGTACGACCTTGTGGTGTCTGGGTTGAGCCGGAAACAGCAGGAACAACTGGGGTGGGCGCGCCTCGAAAGGGCAGGCGGCAGTGACTGACAAGGAACAGGCGGGGGCCGGGTTCGACTATCCCGGAGTGGGCAGCACCGAACACGGCAGGACGCCCGAAGGGTACAGCCGCGTCCTCGAGGAGGCCCGGCTGGGCCGCGGACTGGACGTCTACCGGCGGGTTGCCGACGGCATCCTGGGCTGGGAGCTGCAGCGGCGGGCAGGGCTCCGGGTCCACGCCGATGCACCCAGGGCGGTGCCTGGGGCGCAGGTGGTAAGCGGATTCGGCGTCGGGCCCTTCCGCCTGCCCGCGCCCTGCAGGGTGGTGTGGGTCCACGAGGCTTCGGCTGACGGTGTTCCCCAATCCGCCGGCTTCGGTTACGGGACCTTGCCCGGCCATCCCGCCCGCGGGGAGGAGTCCTTCGAGGTGGAAATCAACGGCCAGGGCGAAGTGTGGCTCCGGATCCGCGCCTTCAGCAGGCCGGCCAACTGGTTCTACGCCGCCGGCGGCATGGTCACCCGGGCCGCGCAGCGCTACGTTACTTCCCGGTACATTGAAGGGGCACGCAGTCTCGCCGCGGAAGGAACATCCCAGTGATCTTTATCGTCGTCAAGTTCAAGGTCAAGCCGGAGTGGGCCGAACGCTGGCCGGCCCTGGTGGCGGACTTCACCGAAGCCACCCGGCAGGAGCCCGGCAACCTGTGGTTCGACTGGTCCCGAAGCCTGGATGACCCCAACGAGTACGTCCTGGTGGAGGCCTTCAAGGATGATGCCGCGGGCGACCACGTTAACAGCGACCACTTTAAGAAGGCCATGGCGGACATGCCGCAGGCACTCGCCGAAACTCCCCGGATCGTCAGCCGCCAGCTCGAGGGTGAGGGCTGGGACCTGATGGGTGAGCTCACCATCGAGTAGGAACCCGGGCCATGTGGATCGGCTGGATCGAGTTCGACATCCTCCTGGGCGACGTTCACAGCCTGAAGGAGAAACGGTCCGTGGTCCTGCCCGTCGTCGCTGAACTCAAGCGCCGCTTCGAGGTCTCAGTTGCCGAGGTGGGGGACCACAGCCAGTACCGGCGCACGCGGCTGGGGGTGGGGCTGGTGGCAGCTGACCGCGGCCACCTCGTGGAGGTGCTCGCCGCCGTCGAACGCTTTGTTGCAGCACGGCCGGAGATCGACCTGCTCAGCGCCCGCCAGCGTGAGCTGCACAGCGAAGACTAACCCCGCCGATTGCTGAGTAAACGCCCTTTTGGCGCCTCAAAAGGGCGTTTACGGAGCAGTCGATGGAGCGTGTGGATAACTTCTGCGGACATGCGGCTCCTTCTGCTCTGATGTAGCAATGAAGACTGCACGTCCGCTTCCTGAAGTACTTGAGGGCAGGCCCTTCACTGCGGCTGAGGCGGCAAGGGCGGGGGTCTCAGCCAAGCGCTTGAGGCATCATTCCCTCAGCAGGCTTGGTAAAGGCATCAGAGCAGACGGCCCGACGGCGGAGCTTGCGTTGGCCATGCGGGTGCGGCCCTTCATTGAGGTCAACGAGCTGTGTGCTGCCTCGCACGTTACGGCCGCGGAGCTTCATTCGCTGCCGCAGCGGCGCCGGGACGACGCCTTCGACGCTTTCCACCTCATCCGTCCCGAGGGCGCAGCCCACCTGGACCGGCCCCACGTCGTTGTGCACCGCATGAAGCTGTACGGGGACGAAGTCACGGATATTGACGGGGTTCCGGTCACGACGCCGGCGCGGACCTGGCTCGACATGGCCGAGCTGCTGTCCATCGATGAAATCGTGGCCATGGGGGATGCCTGCGTTCGCGTTCCGCGCCTCGAATTCGAGGGCCGAAGCATGCCGCTGTGCAGCCTGTGGGATCTGCAGCGGACGATTGACAGGCACCGGGGAAAGCGGGGCCTCCGGAAGGCCAAGGAGGCTCTGGAACTTATCCGAGTCGGATCGGATTCACCGCAGGAAACATTGCTGCGGCTCGCGATTGTCCGCGCGGGTCTGCCCGAGCCGGAGCTGAACGTTGCGATCATCACTGAGGATGGCGTCAGACATCATGAGCCGGACTTGTCGTACCGCAAATACAAGATCGGAATCGAGTACGAGGGCGAGCACCACGGAGAAGACGGCCAGATCGCCAGGGACATAACGCGCTCCGAACGGTACGCCGCCTTGGGGTGGACGGAGGTCAGGATCTCCAAACGCCACATGGTCAACGATGCGAAGCCGGCCGCGGCCAAAGTACTCGTTGCTTTGGCACAGGCCGGCTGGCGAAGGGGTTCTTAAAACGATTGCTCCCCACCGGCTCCCGGCCTTCGCAAGCTCAGGCCGGGTCCCTCGCCGGTGGGGGCCCACGCAACCGCCGTTTTGAGGGTTCAAAAGGGCAGTTACGGAGCAGTCGATGGGTGGGTGCCGGTGGAGACTAGCCGAAGTACTTCGGGAGGGTTCCCTCGTGGGCTTCGCGGAGGGCGTCAAGGGAGAGGCTCTCCACGCCGTTGATCTCCAGCTTGCCGCTGGCAGCGTCCACTACGCCGATGCGGGTGTGGGAGAAGCCGCGGGCCGTGCACATGTCCGTGAAGCGGACTTCCTCGGAGCGGGGGACACCCACCACGGCGCGGCCCTGGGACTCGGAGAAGAGCGCGGTGAACAGGTCCACGCCGTCCCGGTCCATGACGTCCTGCAGGGCGATCCGGGCACCGACGCCGTAGCGCAGCGAGGACTCCACGAGGGCCGCCGCGAGGCCGCCCTCGGAGAGGTCGTGTGCGGAGTCGATCATGCCGTCGCGGGACGCGTTGATCAGGATCTCACCCAGCGCACGCTCGGCCTCAAGGTCAACCTTCGGCGGCTGCCCGCCCAGGTGGCCCCGCATGTTGGCCCACTCGGAACCGTCCAGCTCGGCGCCCGTGGTGCCCAGCATGTAGATGGCCTGGCCGTCTTCACGCCAGCCCGACGGCGTGCGGCGCGCGACGTCGTCGAGCTTGCCCAGGACCGCCACCACGGGGGAGGGGTGGATGGGGGTGGTGCCCGTCTGGTTGTACAGGGAGACGTTGCCGCCGGTGACCGGGATGCCCAGCACCATGCAGGCGTCGGACAGGCCGCGGATGGCTTCGGCCAGCTGCCACATCACGTCCGGATCCTCGGGGGAGCCGAAGTTCAGGCAGTCGCTGACGGCCATGGGGATGGCGCCCGCGGTGGCAACGTTGCGGTAGGCCTCGGCCAGCGCCAGTTGTGCGCCGTGGTAGGGGTCCAGGTAGGTGTAGCGGCCGTTGGCGTCGGTGGCCAGGGCAACGCCCAGGCCGGTTTCCTCGTCCACGCGGACCACGCCGGCGTCGTCCGGGAACGCCATGGAGGTGTTGCCTCCGACGTACCGGTCGTACTGGTTGGTGATCCAGGACTTGGAGCACATGTTCGGCGATGCCACCAGCTCAGTCACGGCCTTTGCCAGCTCGGCGGGAGCGGCCGGGCGGCCGGCGTCCTGCACGGAGCCGGTGAACGTGTCCGCCTGCACGGCATCCTGCCACTCGGGACGGGCGAACGGACGGTCATAGACCGGGCCGTCGTGCGCAACGGTGCGGGGATCGACGTCGACAATCACGTCGCCTTCCCAGGTGATGATCAGGCGGCCGGTGTCGGTGACCTCGCCCAGCCAGGAGTACTCCACGGCCCACTTGTCCATGACGGCTTCGAACGCTTCCACGTTCTCCGGCGTGACCACGGCCATCATGCGTTCCTGCGACTCGGACATCAGGATCTCGCCCGGGGTCAGCGTGGGGTCGCGCAGCAGGACGGAGGTCAGCTCAACCTGCATGCCGCCGTCGCCGTTGGAGGCAAGCTCGGACGTGGCGCAGGAGATGCCCGCGGCACCGAGGTCCTGGATGCCTTCCACCAGCGAGCCCTTGAAGAGCTCCAGGCAGCATTCGATGAGTACCTTCTCGGCGAAGGGGTCGCCCACCTGCACCGCGGGGCGCTTGGAGGGCTTGGTGTCGTCAAAGGATTCGGAGGCCAGCACCGAGGCGCCGCCGATGCCGTCGCCGCCGGTGCGGGCACCGAACAGGACCACCTTGTTGCCCTTGCCGGAGGCGTTGGCCAGGCGGATGTCCTCGTGGCGCATGACGCCGACAGCGAGGGCGTTGACCAGCGGGTTGCCCTGGTAGACGGAGTCGAACACCATCTCGCCGCCGATGTTGGGCAGGCCCAGGGAGTTGCCGTAGCCGCCGATGCCCGCCACAGCACCGTGCATGACGCGGGCGGTATCAGGGTGGTCAATGGCGCCGAAGCGCAGCGGATCCATGACTGCCACGGGCCGGGCGCCCATGGAGATGATGTCGCGGACAATGCCGCCGATGCCGGTCGCGGCACCCTGGTAGGGCTCAACGAACGACGGCGAGTTGTGCGATTCGATCTTGAAGGTCACGGCCCAGCCGTCCCCCAGGTTGGTCACGCCGGCGTTTTCGCCGATGCCCACCAGCATGTCCTTCTTCATTTCCTCGGTGACCTTCTGGCCGAACTGGCGCAGGTGGTTCTTGGAGGACTTGTAGGAGCAGTGCTCGCTCCACATGACGGAGTACATGGCCAGCTCGGCGCCGGTGGGGCGGCGGCCCAGGACCTTGACGATCTCGTCGAACTCGTTCTGCTTCAGGCCCAGCTCGGCCCAGGGCAGCTCGGTGTCCGGAGTCTTCGCAGCGTTCTCGACGGTGTCGATGTTGAACTTCTTGGTGGTTTCGGTGGTCACTTGTCGCCTCCCACAATCTTGTTCAGTACGGAGGTGAAGAAACCGAGTCCGTCGGTGTCGGACCCGCCGATGCCGTCCAGCGACTCGGGGCCGAAGCCCGGTTCCACGGCGTGCTCCGGGTGCGGCATGAGTCCCACCACGTTGCCGGCGGCGTTCGAGATGCCGGCGATGTCGCGGCGCGAGCCGTTCGGGTTGAAGCCCACGTAGCGGAAGACGACGCGGCCCTCGGCCTCAAGGGCGTCCAGGGTCTTTTCGTCCGCGATGTACTGGCCGTCCTGGTTCTTCAGCGGGATCGTGATTTCCTGGCCCGCTTCGTAGTCCAGGGTCCACGCCGTGTTGCTGTTCTCAACGCGCAGCACCTGGTCGCGGCACAGGAATTTCAGGTGGTCGTTCTTGATCATCGACCCGGGCAGCAGGTGCGACTCGGTGAGGATCTGGAAGCCGTTGCATATGCCCAGGACGGGCAGCTTGGCGTCGGAGTTCGCGGCGTCGATGATTTTGGACATCAGCGGCGCGAACCTTGCGATGGCGCCGGCGCGCAGGTAGTCGCCGTAGGAGAAACCACCGGGGATGACGACGGCGTCCACGTCACCGAGTTCCGTGTCGCCATGCCACAGTTCGACGGCGGTGGCACCGGCCAGGCGCACGGCGCGGGCGGCGTCGCGGTCATCCAGGGTGCCGGGGAAGGTGACGACGCCGATCCGGGCGCCAGCGAGGCGCGGCTCCGCCGCGACGGCGACGGCCTCGCCGATCAGGGGAAGTTCAGTCATCTCAGGCCTCGACGACCTCGACGTTGACGACGTCTTCGATCACCGGGTTGGACAGGAGGGTCTCGGCGGCGTCGCGGGCCTGCGCAAGGATGTCCTCCGTCACCTCGCCGTCGACCGTCAGTTCGAAACGCTTGCCCTGGCGGACAGAGCTGAAGCTGGTGAAGCCCAGCCGGGGGAGAGCGCCAACGATTGCCTTCCCCTGCGGGTCAAGAATCTCGGGCTTGGGCATGACGTCAACAACGATCCGGGGCATCCGGTAACTCCTGTGCGTGAGCTTGGGTAAGGGCGCAGCGGAGTGGTGCCGTCTCACGCCGTACCGGGGTTTGGGGGACTGGGGTCACCTGCGTTGGTTCACCATGAGGTCGGGCGCTCCGCGAGCTTGCCCTATCATTCTACCGGCCCGGGAGCGCCCCTCTGTATTCGGTGATTCCGGCCCGGAGAAAAGTGGCTGAACGTCCGCGGGCGGGCCTGTCGTACGGGGAGTTCTGGAGTTGCTGGAAGGCCTTCACTAGGATTGCTGGATGGCTGAGAATTCGAAGTCCGTGCTGTTGCCCATGGTCGCCGCGGCGGTATTCGCGGGCCTCGGCAGGATGGTGTTCCAGAAAATAAAAGCCGACCGCCTGGCCCGCCAAACCCGGCTGACTGGCCCCGTCGATGAAAAGACGCGCCAATGGATCAGTGACGTGGTCCGCACGCCCCGGCAGTAGGGCTCGCTCCTCTTCATCCACAGCCGGCAGGGCATCCTTCGGGATGCCCTTTTTTCGTGCAGCAGGAGGGTCACCCGAACGCCGTGTGACAAGCAGAAATTTCCCGAATGTGCCCTATGTCATAACGCGCTATCAGTCTGTACTCTGTGAACAGTCTGGTCTCAGAAGATTACAAAACCTGTAATTTCCTCTGTGGATCCAGTCGTTCCGCTGCCACCAAGGCTGGGCAGCACATCGTGAAAGGGTTGCGCGTGACATCAACTGGAAAGAGCCCCGCGCGGGCTGGGGGACTCCGGAAAGCGGCCGCGCTGGCCGTCGGGTTGCCCCTTCTCCTCAGCTCGCTGGCAGTCGGGCCCGCCTCGGCGGCGCCGGGTGGCCAGGGTCCGGAGAATGCCTCCTCCACCGCCAAGGACAGTCAGTTCAAGGACGGCAGGTACATCGTGGTACTTGCCGGGCCGGCCGCCGCGGCGTATGAAGGGGGAACTGCGGGACTGGGTGCTACAAAGCCGCAGCAGGGCAGGAAGCTGGACGCCGGCAGCCCCAACTACCAGGCCTACGACGCGCACCTGCGCAAGCAGCAGCGGGACATTGCTGCGGCCCAGGGCGTCAGTCCGGCCAAGCAGTACACGGCGGCACTCAACGGGTTCACCGCGGAGTTGACCGCGGCGCAGGCGGCAGCACTGTCCAAGGACAGCCGCGTCCTGGTGGTGGCGCCCGACGTCGAAAACAAGCCTGACTACACCACTACCGACTTCCTTAAGCTCACCGGCCCGGACGGCGCATGGGCCAAGCAGTTCGGCGGAGAAGCGAACGCCGGCAAGGGCGTCGTCGTGGGGGTCATTGACTCCGGTTACGCGCCGGACAATCCCTTCCTGCAGGGCGAACCGCTGAAGCCGCTGCAGCGAAACCCGCAGGTCGGCGTCCCCTACCGCACCGGCGACGGCAAGATCGCCATGCTCAAGGCGGATGGCACCACCTTCGAAGGGGAATGCCAAAAGGGCGAAGGGACTGGGGCTGCCTTTGACGGTTCCCTGTGCAACTCCAAGGTCATCGGAGCCCGCTACTTTGCCGATTCCTTCCTGCAGTACGTGGCGCCGGGTAACCGGGCGCCGGAAGAACTGATTTCCCCTGTGGATGTCGGCAGCCACGGCACCCACACCGCCACTACGGCAGCGGGCAACGCGAATGTTGAGCAGGTGATCGACGGAACCAGCTTCGGAAAGAGCTCGGGCGTGGCCCCCGCAGCCAAAGTCTCCGTCTACAAGGTCTGCTGGGAGGACACCAATCCGGACACCGGAGGCTGCTACTCCTCCGCGTCGGTGGAAGCCGTGGATGCCGCCGTCAAGGACGGGGTCGACGTCCTGAACTACTCCATTTCGGGCAACAACAACAGCACCACCGATCCCGTGGCGCTCGCGTTCCTGAATGCCGCCGCCGCCGGCATCTTCGTTTCGGCATCGGCCGGCAACTCCGGCCCTGCGGCCTCCACCGTGAACCACGCATCCCCGTGGCTCACCACGGTGGCTGCCTCAACCTTCCCCAGTGACCTGCTGGGAACGGTCAAGGTCTCTGACGGTTCGCTGTACCGGGGCGCCTCCATCATGAAGTCCGAGGTCGCGGACAAGCCGGCCGTCCTGGCAGCGGCAGCCGCCGCCCCGGGCGCGGCAAATGCCAACCTCTGTGGCCCCGGAACCCTTGACGCCACCAAGGTGGCCGGAAAAGTGGTGGTCTGCGACCGCGGCGTGGTGGACCGGACGGCCAAGAGCCAGGAAGTGCTGGACAAGGGCGGGGTGGGCATGATCCTGGTGAACCTCACCAGCAGCTCGGAGGACGCGGACAACCATGTCCTTCCCACTGTGCATGTCAATGCCCCCAAGAGCCTGGAACTGAAGTCCAAGCTGGAAGCCAACCCGGCGCTGACGGTCAGCCTGGTCAAGGGCGACCTCACCGGCCTGCCCCCCGCTGCGGCACCCCAGATTGCGGGCTTCTCGTCCCGCGGCCCCACCCTCGCGTCCGGTGGGGACCTGCTGAAGCCGGACATTTCCGCCCCGGGCGTCAATGTCCTGGCCGGTGTCTCCACTATCGGCAACGACGGTGACCAGTTCGGGTTCATGTCCGGCACCTCCATGGCTGCCCCGCACATCGCCGGGTTCGGCGCCCTGGTGCTGGGCAAGCAGCCCAAGTGGAGTCCGGCGATGGTGAAGTCAGCCATGATGACCACCGCCTACCCGCTGGTCAACGCCGACGGTTCACCCAACACCGACCCGTTCCAGGGCGGTGCGGGCCACATCGACTCCACCCGCGTCACCGACCCCGGACTGGTCTACGACTCCGGCATCCAGGACTGGATCGCCTTCCTGAACGGCCAGGGCGTGGAAACCGGCGCGCCGCAGGCAGGAACCATTGCTGCACGCGACCTCAACCTGCCCTCCATCGCCCTGGGCAGCCTCGTGGGGGAAGTCCAGGTGAAGCGCAAGCTGACCGCCCTGGTGCCGGGCATGTACCGGTCAGAGGTAAACATGCCGGGCTTCAGCGTCGATGTCGAACCCAAAGCGCTGAACTTCGCGAAGGCAGGCCAGACCCGGGACGTGACGGTGACCATCCGCAACGTCAGCGCGCCCGTGGGCAAATTCAGCACCGGCAGCCTCAGCTGGAAGGGCCCGCGGACGGTGTCATCGCCCATCGCCGTCCGGCCTGTCGACGCCCAGATCGCACCGTCCTTTTCCTTCAGCTCTGCCACGGGCAACGGCAGCGGCACCATGGAGCTCGTATCAGGCTCGGACAGCCCCATCACCGTGGGGGTGGAGGGGCTGGCCCCGCTGAGCCAGACAGCCATCACCAAGACCCCGGGGGAGTACGCGCCGACAAATGACGCGCACAACGCCCTGCTTCAGGTGAAGATACCTGCCGGTGCCTCGTTTGCCCGGCTGGGCATCCAGGCGCAGTCGAACGACGTCGACTGGGACATGGTGGTCTACGCACCGAACACTGCGGGCGGGCTCACGGCTACCCAGGTTGCCACCGCATCCGCAAGCGAATTCCTTGACCTGGAAGCGCCCAGGGCAGGCACCTACTACGTGGTGGCCAACCTCTACGCCACTCCGGACAACGGCCCCGCCACGGCGTCCGTGCAGGCGGTGAGCTTCTCCGGGGATGCCGGCAACCTCACGGTTGACCCGAACCCCATCGTGGCGCCGAACGGCACGGCCACCTCGGCGACCCTGAACTGGACCGGACTGTCTGAAGGGTCCTACCTTTCGCGGCTGAGCCTTGGCGGCCATGGCATCAGGACCTGGGTGAACGTCCAGGTGGGGCCGGGCTCTGCCTCCACTCCTGCCGGCGCTCCGAAGCTTGACCTCGCGCAGGCGGTTCCCGGAATCTGACCGGAAGAATGGGGGGGGAGGTCCCGGGTGGTCGCTATGGCCGCCCGGGACCTTTTCTGTTTGCGCTCGTGTGGTTCCGTTCAACCGGCCCGCTGTGGAACTAAACGGCAGTTCCCCCCAGCAAGGGGCCCATCGCCTTCCAGCGCGCGATCTCGCAACCATCCGTCCGGGTGAAGGTTGCGTGCACGGGACGTCCGCGGAATGTCCCGGTGACTACGGCTACCTGCGGGCCGCCGTACTGCTGGGTGCATAGCCTGGGCGGGCCGGGCTTGGGGAAAAATATGTCCTCGCCGAACCGCTCCACCGCGGCGAGGGCGGCCTCGGGTTCCGGGAGGGTGGTTCCGGCGGCGGGCCGGTTGTCCTCGGCCACCAGGCGGAAGACATACTCGGCAACCCCGGGGGCTTCCCGGATGCTGATGGTCAGGTCAATCAATGCTGTGCGCACTGTGACAGGGCCTCGAGTTCCATGGCGAGCCTTTCCCGCAGCATCCCGGCTTCAGCGGCAAAGGCACGCTGGTGTTCGACATACGCCGCCTTGCCGTGGGGCGTCTCAATGGGGATGGCAGGGTAGCCCCATTCGGCGAGGTCATACGGGGAAGCCTGCATGTCCATGGTCCTGATCCGCCAGGACAGTTCAAAGCAGTCCATCACCAGTTCGCTCGGCAGGGCAGGCAGCAGCTTGTAGGCCCACTTGTAGAGGTCCATATTTGCGTGCAGGCACCCGGGTTGCTCCAGTTGGCGCTGGGTTTCGCGGCTGGGCGCAAGCTCGTTGAGCGGGATGGCATCAGGGGTGTAGAAGCGGAAGGCATCGAAGTGGGTGCAGCGGATCCTGTTGTCCTCCACCACCTTGTCGGTGCCCGCTGCCCCCAGCCGCAGTTGAAGATACTCATGGCGGAGGTCGAACTTGTCCTGGCGGTAGACCATGGCCCACTCGTGGAGGCCAAAGCAGCCGAACTGTGCCGGCCTGGCCGCTGTGCCCCTCAGGATGATGCCGGCAAAGGCCACGGCATCCTTGCGGTCGGCCAGGAAGGCTGGCCGGTCAAAAGTGACCGCAGCGCTTCCCGCCGCCAGCCCCAGGGAGGCGAGCTCGCCGTCGTCGAGCTGCCGGTAATGCTTCCAGCCCAGCCGCCCGACGGCCTGGCTGCCGGTAAGGACTGCTCCGGCACCTGGGTGCCAGCGCTTCAGCTGGCCGGGCTTTTGTGTGTAGTAGGTGAAGAGGAAATCCTCCACGGGGTGTTTCTGCCCCGCTGACCGACGGGCCAGATAGGGATCGGCATAGCGGCTGACGCGCTGCACGTGGGCTTCTTCCCGGGTGCGTGCGCTGTCTGCCGCCAGGAGCTTAAGAGGCTCCACCGGCAGCGCCCAACACATCTTTGGCGGCATCCCAGGCGCTGATCTCGCAGCCGTTGGTGCGCGCGAACGTTGAATCCACGGCAACGCCGTCCACCATTCCCGTCACGGCTGCCTTCTGGGGGCCGCCGTACTGCTGGGTGCAGGCCCGGGAGGTTCCTGGTGCCACCGGGGCGATGATCCCGGGGTTGGCTTTCAGTGCTGCGCAGGCTGCGTCGGCGTTCGGATGGCTGCTTTCCGCTGCCGGCGTCCCGGCGGAGCAGACCAGGGTGTAGTTGATTTCCGGTGCGCCCTGGGACGGCACGACGGTAATGGCGAGCTCGGCGTTCCCCTGGCCGGGCCCCACGCTGGGCCTGGACGTTGCAGGTGCGGGAGCCGGCACGGATGTCTCGGTATCAGGCGAAGGAGTGGTTGAACTTCCTGCGGAGGACGTGGACCTGTCCGAAGTGGAGGGCGCCGGCGATGCCGAGGACGTTCCGCTGTCCTGTGTGCCGCTGCAACCGGAAACCAGCCCGGCGCTTACGGCCAGGACTGCTGCGAGCATCCGTAAATCGCGCATCTGGCCACCTCTCCTTGGTCCGGTTATTCTAGCCGTTTGGCTTGGCGCGGGCGGCCGACGCTTCCGGTAGCCGGGATTCCTGGCCGGTGCCTACGCGGACGTTGCAGCGATCAGCGCCGTCATGGATGCATGCAGGTCAGCGACCTGTCCCCGGCTCAGCCCCAGACGCTCCATCATGGTCCCCGGCACCTGCAGCGCCTGCTGTCTCAGGGCGGCACCCTTGGGAGTGAGTTCGACGGCGAGTGCACGCTCGTTTCCGTCCATGCGTCGCCGCGTGATCAGCTCCGCCGCTTCCAGCCTGCGCAGGAGCGGGGAAATGGTGGCCGGCTCCTGTGCAAGGGCCTCGCTGATGTTCCGTACCGTCCGTGGGCTGTGTTCCCACAGGCAGAGCATCACCAGGTATTGAGGGTGCGTGAGGTTGAGTCTTTCAAGCACCGGCTTGTAGGCGCCAACAACGCTTCGGGCAGCCACCGTGAGGGCGAAGCAGAGCTGGTGTTCAAGCAGCAGGTCTTCCTCCTCCACTGCATCCTTCCCCGTCGCGTCTGTCGTCTCCGTCTGGTTCGCCTCCGCGTCCATTGCTGCTGCATCCGTTGCCGTTGTAGCGGTCATGATCCCTCCAACTGTTAGTGCACTAATCATTAGTGTACATTTGGTATAGCGAATAGTGAGTGGAAGGAACCCTTCATGGCCAGGGACCGGTCGACGGACAAAGGCAACGCTTCCCAGCGCTTCATGCGTGCAACCGGCAAGCTCAGGGCCGTTTTCGGTCCCGCAAGCCGGACTGCCCTGGGGCATGACATGTCCGAGGACAACCGCCGGCTGCTGGCGCAGCGCCAGGCGGAGACCCAGCAGTGGGAGACCATCACCAGGCCGGACGGCAGCACCTACGTGGTGCCGAGGAACCCTGACGACCGCTCACTGCGCTAACCATTCCTTTCTCCACCTTTGCCGCCTGAATGCGCCGGCGCCTTTTTCCTGCCCCGGGCATAAAATGAGGGCACTGGCTCCTGCCGGAGCCCAGTGCGCTTTCGCCCGACGATTCGGGAAGGGGGTGGAAAACAGTGGCACATGTCCTCAACAGTTTCATGGGCCTGACCGAGAGGCTCCGCTTCGTCTTCGGTCCTGCCACCCGGCTGGATGCTGATATGCCCGTGGTGCACAAACACGACGAATTCGAACAGGCCTCCGAAGAGGACCTCTCGCATTTCGTGGTCGAGACCGATTCAACCGGCCATCACTATGCAGTACGCCGCGAAGACCTGGAACGCGAAAGCTGACAGTCCAGGCCTCACCCGGAACCAAAAAAGCCGGGCTGCCCTTCCTGGGGAAAGGCAGCCCGGCTTTTTGATGCGCCTAGCGGCCGGTGCCGCCGTAGACGGTAGCTTCACTTTCGGTATCCAGCCCAAACGCCTTGTGGATCACGCGGACAGCCTCGTCAAGCAGGTCGGCGTGGGTCACCACCGAGATGCGGATCTCCGAAGTGGAAATCATGTTGATGTTGATGCCGGCGTCGGACAGCGCCTTGAAGAAGGTGGCGGAGACGCCGGGGTGGGAACGCATACCCGCGCCGATCAGGGAGAGCTTGCCGATCTGCTCGTTGTATTCGATGGTTTCGAAGCCGATCTGGTCCTGGGCTGCGTGAAGGGCGGCCAGGGCGTCGGCGCCTTCCACAATGGGCAGCGTAAAGGAGATGTCCGTCTTGCCTGTGCCGTGGGTGGACACGTTCTGGACGATCATGTCGATGTTCGAGTGGGCGTCGGCGATGACCTGGAAGATTGCGGCGGCCTTGCCGGGGATGTCGGGGACGCCGACCACGGTGACTTTCGCTTCGGAACGGTCATGCGCAACGCCGGAGATGATTGGCTGCTCCAAGGCAACTCCCTCTTGAGTGGTGATCTTGTCGTCGGCGCTGGGAATGACCCAGGTGCCTTCATGCTGGCTGAATGAGGAGCGTACGTGCAGCGGAACGCCGAACCTTCGGGCGTATTCCACGCAGCGCAGGTGGAGGATCTTGGCGCCCGAGGCGGCCAGTTCCAGCATTTCCTCACTGGAGATGGTCTCGATCTTCTGGGCTGACGGAACCACCCTAGGATCCGCGGTGAAGATGCCGTCCACGTCCGTATAGATCTCGCAGACATCCGCTTCGAGGGCCGCCGCCAGCGCCACTGCGGTGGTGTCGGAACCGCCTCGGCCCAGCGTGGTGATTTCGTTGGTGGTCCGGCTCATGCCCTGGAAACCTGCCACGATGGCGATGTTGCCCTTGTCCAGGGCGGTGCGGATACGGTGCGGGTCGACGTCGATAATCCGGGCTTTGCCGTGGATGCCGTCGGTGATCATGCCCGCCTGCGATCCGGTAAAGGACTGCGCGGAGGCGCCGAGTTTGTTGATGGCCATGGCCAGCAGCGCCATGGAGATACGCTCGCCTGCGGAGAGGAGCATGTCCATCTCGCGGGCGGGGGCGGAATCGGTCACCTGGGCAGCGAGGTCCAGGAGTTCATCCGTGGTGTCGCCCATGGCCGAAACCACAACCACAACCTCGTTGCCGGCGTCCTGGGCATCGACCACACGCTTTGCCACACGCTTGATCCCGTCAGCGTCTGCAACGGAGGAGCCGCCGAATTTCTGCACGATGAGCTGTTTGGTCACCCCGCCCGAGGTGGATTCCACCCGGGGCTGGGTTGCGTTGTGCACTTCGGTAGTGGGCGTACTCATGCGCGTACCTTCGTTGGATCAATTGGAGTTCTGGAGGCCAGGCAGCCTTACGCCGGGACGGCGCGGCTTTCCTCCGACAGTTTATCGCCGCGCCTAGAGCCGCGCTGAATTGTGACCACATACCGGCCACGGCCTGCCCTTGCCGGCCGGGCGGAGCCGTCCGCGCTGCCGGCGCCACATCTTCAACGGGATAATTCAGCCCTGCCGGTGCCTGTCGCTAGCGACCGTGGCGTCAGGCCAGGGCATTCCGGCGGCCTTCGAAGGCGCGGCCCAGGGTCACTTCGTCCGCATATTCGAGGTCGCCGCCCACCGGCAGGCCGGACGCCAGGCGGGTGACCGCAATGCCGATGGTCTTCAGCATCCTGGCCAGATAGGTGGCCGTTGCCTCACCTTCCAGGTTGGGGTCGGTGGCGATGATGACTTCCTGGATCTCGCCGTCGTTCAACCTGGTGAGCAGTTCGCGGATCCGCAACTGCTCCGGACCCACACCGGCGATGGGATTGATGGCGCCGCCCAGCACGTGGTAGCGGCCCCGGAAGGACCGGGTCCGCTCAACAGCGAGGACGTCTTTGGACTCCTCTACGACGCAAATGACAGCGGGGTCGCGGCGGGGATCGCGGCAGATGTTGCACAACTCCTGCTCCGTGACGTTGCCGCAGACGGTACAGAATTTGACCCGTTCCTTGACGGTGGTGATCGCCTCAACCAGGCGCTTCATGTCCTGCGGGTCAGCTTCAAGGATGTGGAACGCCAGCCGCTGTGCGGACTTGGGGCCCACCCCCGGAAGGCGTCCGAGCTCGTCAATAAGCTCCTGGACTGCACCTTCGTACACGTTTCCCTCTTTAGCTTGGTGTGGATGGCGGGTGGAACAAAATGGCGGGTTGAGCGCCGCGACGGCTCGTCAGGCCTTCAGTGGCGCGCCGCCCCTCAATAGCGCGGCGGAATCGGGCTTCCGTCCAGCGACCGCTCTTCGATCAATTTTCCACCGAGAATGCGTTCCACGGCCGCGCGGCCGAACACGCCCGATTCCTCGATCGTCTCATCGTCCGCGCTCGGGATGTCCTGGATGAAGGCACTGGGTGCAGCAACGGTCCTCGCGGGCGCCTGGGCCCGGCCTGCTTCGGCCTCCGGGCTGTTGGACAGCCGCTGGTAGAGGCTCTGCCGTGACTCCGTCCGCACGGCCGCCGGCGCAGGGGCCGGCGACTGGGGACGGGCGGGGGCAGCTGTAGTGGCGGCAGGCGCAGTGGGCATAGCTGCGGCGGGCGCGGTGGAGGCCATGGCGAATTCGGGTGCCGGGGACCGCTCCGGGGATGCAGCCTGGAAACTTCCCCCGGCCGGGCTAGTGCCGGAACCGCTGGCGGTGCCAGGCCCCCAGCCTTTCCCCGCAACAGGGGCAGGGGCCGCTGCGGCCACGGGAATGGATGGCTGCGGCACCTGAGCCGTGGCGGGCGCGTAGTGGGGAACCGTTCCCTGTGTTCCGATGTTGTCAGCTGCCGCCGAAGGCGCGGGCTTGGCGTCTACGTTGCTTTTGTCGCCAACCACCCATACACCGGGGGCCTGTTCCACGGCTCGTGACCAAGGGTCGTGTGGGGTGCCGGCAGGCGGTGCGGCGGGCCCGGCAGTGCTGGCCGTTTTTGGACCACTCGTTACAGTCCCGTGGCTGGGTGACACTGCACCATTGCTGCCGCTGGCGCTGCCCGTCGCGGGGGAAGCATCAGGGGAAGCTGCCCCTGGCCGGTTCGCTGGACGAGCGGAGGGCTCCCAGTCCATGGGAGGTTCCTCATCCAGCGGGGGAGCGTCCTCGTCCCGCGGCGGGCCCCAGTCGTCATCCGAGTACGAGTAGTCGCCCCCGGCCGGCGGATATGGGGACTGCCCGGCGTCCGCGCCGCCGTTGGCCGGGGTTCCCAGGCCCTGTCCGGCCGGCCGGGCGGGTGCAGCGGCAACAGCAGGTGCAGGTGACGGGCTGGCGGCAACAGCGGAGCTGCCGGAATGTTCGGCACCGGCAGAACCTTGTGTCTTTCCCGCGACGGCGGAGTTCCCGGCAGCAGTGGAACCGCCGGGGCCGGCCGAGCCGCCGGCAACTGCGGAGCTCCCGGCCGAGATGCCTGTCCCGGCCTGGGCAGCCTGTCCCGGGGCAGCCTGTCCCTGGGCCGGTTGGGCCGGTTGGGCCGGTTGGGCCGGTTCGGCAGGTGCGGGGGCAAGCCCCCACGCAACGTCAGCCGAAGTTGCCTGGACTACCGGGCTGGCGGGTGCTTTTGGGTTTGGCTCAGAGCTCGCCTGGCTTGCGCCGCCGGCCACCGCATGGATCTGGCAGTCGATGCCAACGGTCTTGTGGATGGCTTGGCGCAGGTTGTCCGAGTGGTCGGCCCGGCCAAAAGCCCCGGCAAGTCCCTGGGTTGTAAAGGACAGCGTCAGCACCGTGCCGTCGAAAGCGCTGACCTGTGCATTGGGCTCGACAAGGGCCCAGGTGCTGCGCTTGATCTTGGTCAGGACCTGGAGGACGTCGGGCCAGGCCCTCCGAAGGACCTCCACATCGCCCATGGCCGGGGACGCCGCAGGACTGGACCCGCCAATCACTTGCTGGGTGGGGCCAGGCGCCTGCGGAGCGGGTGCCTGCGGACCGGATGCTTGCTGGCCCGCCGCCTGGTGCGCAGATGGCTGGCGTGCAGGGGCTGCGGAGGCATCCGGGGCCGGCGGCATGGGCGCGTGGCCGGAAGTCTCCCGGTTCCGACCTGGCTGCGGCGCCGTGCTCGCTGTGCTCGGTTGGGGTGCCGCACTGGATTGCGGGGCCGCATTGGCTTGGGGCGCTGCCTGGTTGTTGACTGCGGCAGGAGCCTGCTCCGCGCGCGGGCGGCCAGGTTCTTCCACCGGCCAGTCGTTGGTGCTTACCCGCGGTGGCGTGAGCGAACTCCGGGGACCAGCAGAATCCGGGGTAACGTCCCGGTCAGTGGCGGTCTCCAAAGGTGCCTGGGCGGAAGCAGACGCTGCAGCCGGTGCCTGGGCCGAAGCAGGCTGTGCGGCCGGGCCATCAGATGCCGGAGCCTTCGCAACACTGCCCTGCTCGGGACGGGGAGCAGCAGGGGCCCGTTCGGGGGCAGGGCGGGATCCTCGTGCGGAGGTGCCGGGCGTTTCGGCAGGAGCCGTTCCGGGGACTGCTCCCGCCGGGGCTGCTGCCGCGGGCACTGCTGCTGCGGGAGCGCCGACGTCGTTCCCGGCATAGTTCAGCCGCCGCTCCACGCGGTCGATGCGTGCCGCGATGCCGCGTTCATTCTGCTCCGAGCTGGGCAGCAGGATCCGGGCGCACAGCAGTTCCAGGTGCAGGCGGGGGGATGTGGCACCGGTCATCTCCGTCAGGGCGGTGTTGGTGACGTCCGCGGCCCGGGACAGTTCCGCGGCGCCGAGGTTGTGGGCCTGGTTCTGGAGGCGGGCAATCTGGTCCGCCGGCATGCCGCGCAGGATGGCGTGGGCGCTCTCCGGCATGGCCTGGACGATGATCAGGTCCCGGAACCGCTCCAGCAGGTCCTCAACGAAGCGGCGGGGGTCGTGCCCGGTCTGGATGACCCGGTCCACGGCGCGGAAGACGGTGGCGGCATCGGACGCGGCAATGGCTTCCACGACGTCGTCCAGCAGTGAGGCGTGCGTGTAGCCCAGCAGGGCGACCGCGAGCTCATAGTCCAGCCCGCCGGGTCCTGCGCCTGCCATGAGCTGGTCCAGGACGGAGAGCGAGTCGCGGACGGAACCGCCACCGGCCCGGATGACCAGCGAGAGGACGCCGGGGGCCACGGGAACGTTCTCCTGCCGGCACAGGAGTTCCAGGTAGGCCATCAGGGGCTCGGGCGGCACCAGCCGGAACGGGTAGTGGTGCGTCCGTGACCGGATGGTTCCGATGACCTTGTCCGGCTCCGTGGTGGCGAAGATGAATTTGATGTGTTCCGGCGGTTCCTCCACGATCTTCAGCAGGGCGTTGAACCCCGCGGAGGTAACCATGTGGGCCTCATCGATGATGAAGATCTTGTAGCGGTCCCGTACGGGTGCAAAAGTGGCCCGTTCCCGCAGGTCCCGGGCATCGTCCACACCGCCGTGGCTGGCAGCGTCAATCTCGATGACGTCCAGTGACCCGGAGCCGCCGCGCGCCAGCTCCACGCAGCTTGGGCAGGTGCCGCAGGGCGTGTCCGTCGGCCCCTGGGCACAGTTGAGGCAGCGGGCCAGGATGCGGGCGGAAGTGGTCTTGCCGCAGCCCCTGGGACCCGAAAAAAGGTAGGCGTGGTTCACGCGGTTTTTCCGCAGGGCCGTCATCAGCGGCTCAGTGACATGCTCCTGTCCGATAACGTCAGCGAACGAGTCGGGACGGTATCTGCGGTACAGGGCGGTAGTAACTGTCACAGAGAAAACCCTACCAATCCGGGCTGACATCATGCCGCCCTGTGGGGGAATAGTAAAGACCCCCCATGCACCCGCCAGAGCCCGTCTACCCTTGCTACCTTCCGGTCCTGGGGGAGTTCAACAGGATGACGCCACATGAGGGGCCGTCAGATACTTTACCCGATCATCCGGCGCGACTCGAATCGGCCCTCGCTCCTGCCGCCCGCCTGCCAATGGATGCGGCGCACTTCCGGCAACCGGCATGTATCCCGGTTTTCATTGCTTATCTTTGCCGCAGCGACGATCATTGGGCTTGTACACCGATTGGGGCAATCTCAAGGTTGTGAGCTGCGTGGCCTGGCGTGAAGATCCGGACCCGGCAGCTCAACGGTGCAACAGGGAATGGGCGCGTTGGGGGCGTCCATTTTCCGATTAAGGCGAAGCAGCCGGCCAGGCGCGGCGGGCGGCGGTACGGGCGCGCAATAAGTGCCCCGTATGGGCCAATTGGTCCATGCGGAAAAGTTCAGGTAGTCTAGTACCTGCTTTTGATTCAGAAGCAGTTGGAGAATTCGCCTAGCGGCCTATGGCGCACGCCTGGAACGCGTGTTGGGTTAACGCCCTCGGGGGTTCAAATCCCCCATTCTCCGCCAGTCAGGAAGCCGGTCCCGGTAAACCCGGGGCCGGCTTCCTGCATTTCTGCCCCAGAGCTGGGCGGTGACGCCCAGGTCAGGCAAAGTCGGCAGCCGGTAAGCCGAGCCGCCTCAGGCGCTTCCTCGCCGCCGCTTCGCTGGGCCCCATCCCCCTGCGGAGGCCGCCCAGGGCGAGATGCACGACGCCGAGCAAAACCTTTGTGGCCAACCTCACCGGCAGGGGGAAAGGCCCCAGCCGTGGGACAGACAGTCCCAGCATCCGGCGGTACCTGGGCTCCAGGCTGTACACGGCAGCGGCAAAGAGGATCCGGTAACCGGGCCTGAGCAGAGGGTGAAGCGGGGCGTTGCGGATGAACTCCACGGTTTCCCTGACGCGGTCGTCTGCCCGCAGCTCACCGCTCCGGTACCACTCGTCGAGCTGGCTGCGCATCTCCGCCTCTGTCAGCGGCGGTTCTTCCACCCCCATCAACTGCCCGGCCTGGGCCCACTCGCGGACGTAGGCGTCCGCGCCGCCGGGAATGGGCCCACCCCAGATCTTGTGCGCCGCAAGGAAGCCGTCCGTGAAGGCGATGTGGATCCAGCCGGCCAGCCCGGGATCGTTGGCACTGTAGGTGCGGACGCCGCCGTCGTTGTCCCTGTAGCTCCCCTGGACAGGCTCATGCAGATGCCTCACGCGCCTGGTTGCCTCCTGCGCGGCCGCCGTCGAGCCGTAGGTCACGGTAAAGATCCAACGGATGGTGTTGGCCAGCCGCCGCAGCGGATCCTCACGGAAATTGGAGTGCTCGTGCACCCCCGCCAGTGCGCCCGGGTGGAGCGACTGCATCAGCAGCGTGCGGATTCCTCCAACGATGGGCGTCATGGAGCCGTGCACGGCCCATACCGCTGAACCAGGCAGGTGGTAGCCGGGATCGTCCCCCTCTGCCAGCCGCAACGTCCAGTCCGGCGGGGCGTCGGCCCTGCCCGAGAAGGTTTTCTTGATCTCGTCCCGCCATGTACGGAAGACATTGCGCATGAAACATTGTTGCCCATTTTGGCCGGAGCAGTATCGACGCTGGTGACAGGGGAAATCCCCTAACGCCCCCATTGTCCGGAGATGGGGTTTCCAGGTCTGCGGTCCTGTGGTCCCATGGGGAATACCGTCGAGACACCGTGCGGCACGCCCCTTTGTGGAGTCAGTGTATTGGGCAAGAAATCCGTGCCCGGCAACAGAAGGCCGGGCAAGCGACCCTTACCCCCGCTTACCCGCGCCGTCGCTGCTGCCGGTGTCCTTGTTGCCTCCGTCTGCGCCGTCAATCTTTCCGCCGGTTCGCCAGACCACCTACGGATGGCCGCGTCCGTGGCCCGGTCGGGTGTCTCCCAGGCAGGGACTCCAGCCGCAAGTTCCGGCGCGGGTAATCATCTGGATCTGCAAGGCGGAACTGCTCTTCCGGCCCCGGACCTGGCTGGTGCCGGCACCCTTCCGTCCGTCATCCTGTCCGATCCGCATGCCCCGCTGGCTTTCCCACGGACGTCCATCGGAAACGCAGCGCACGGCGATGTGGACGCTTTGGCCGTTGGACCCTCCATCGCGGACCGGCCGATGTCCGGTTTCCTGATGGCACCCCTGCAGGTCCTGACCCCCAGTTCACCCTTCGGTCCCAGGGTCAGCCCGCTCAGCGGTGCAGCGGGGGACTTCCACCTCGGCCAGGACTATGCGGCCGCCTGCGGCACACCGGTTTATGCCGCGGATTCGGGTGTTGTGCGGGCGGCTGGCTGGCACCCCTGGGGCGGCGGAAACCGGGTGGAGATCGACCACGGCGATGGCCTCATCACCACCTACAACCATCTCGAATCCATTGCCGTCCGCACCGGGGACAAGGTCCAGGCAGGGCAAGTCGTGGCGCGGGTGGGAACCACCGGCTGGTCCACCGGGTGCCATCTGCATTTCGAAACCATCCTGAAGGGCCGCTACACCAACCCGTTGAGATGGACGTTCCTCCCGCTCCGCACACCCAACCAGGCGATACCGGGAGAAATGGTTTCCTACGCCTCCGGCCAGTACTACGGTGGATGGATCAGCTGGACTATTCCCCTCCAGATAGACCCGGACAGCGGATTCCCCGCGGCGGGACTTCAGGCGTCCCCCTTCCCTCCCATCCCGGAGCCGTCCGCGGCGCCTTCCCCCTCCGAGGCGACAGGCATCGTGCTTCCGCCGCCCAACGTGCAATTGACGACGACGGCACAGCCAGCGGCCGAACCTTCAGCCAGTGCCGGGTCGCCGTCGCCCTCGCCGGCTATTACTGCGACGGCAACTGTGACTGCGTCGCCGACCCCGACGGCGACTGCTTCGGCGTCGCCGACTCCGACGTCGACCGCGACTGCGGGTGCTTCGCCGACCCCGACTGCGACTGCTACTGCTTCGCCGACTCCGGCGGCGTCGGTTACTGCATCGCCGACGCCGACCGCGACTGCGTCGCCGACCCCGACGGTTACTGCTACTGCTTCGCCGACTCCGACGTCGACCGCGACTGCTACTGCGTCGCCGACTCCCACTGCGACTGCTTCGCCGACCCCGACTGCGACTGCGACTGCCAGTGCGACTCCTTCGCCGACGCCGACCGAATCCGTGACCCGTAATCTTCATCCCGGACCCGTACGCCGGGCGCTTGGCAACGAACTTACGGTATGAACAATTTTTCGCAACTGCGCCGCCCGCGTCCCCTGTACCCGATCCCGCTGATCCTCAACGACGGGACCAGGACCAGTTTCGGGCAATTCAAAGGAAAAGTGGTGCTGGTGGTCAACGTGGCCTCCAACTGTGGCTTCACCGGGCAGTACGCCGGACTGGAGGCCCTCTACGGCAAGTTCAAGGACCGTGGATTCGAGGTGCTGGGGGTGCCGTGCAACCAGTTCGCGGGCCAGGAGCCGGGAACGGACAGCGAAATCGCGGACTTCTGTGAACGGAACTTCGGGGTCACCTTCCCGCTCACGGCCAAAACCGACGTCCGCGGCAGGAACCAGCACCTGCTGTACACCGAACTCACCAAGTTCAAGACCGGACTGCTGCCAGGGCTGGTGAAGTGGAATTTCGAGAAGTTTTTGGTCAACAGGGAAGGGGAGGTGGTGGCCCGGTTTGCCCCGACCGCGGAGCCGGATTCCGCCGAGGTCATCGACGCGATTGAAGAAGCACTCGGGTAAACGCGTTCTCAGCGAATCAGATCTGCAAAAGCGCAGTTCTTCCAACTTTTTCCACATCAGCTCCGGCGATTTACCCCATGTTTGCCAAATGTCTGATTGGATAAATATTACTGAAGGGTACAAGGGAAGAGAGCCTTCCCACCAACCATAGAGGTAGCAATGGAGCACATCGAGGCCGAGCATCCCCGGCCACGCCACTTCCTACTCCACCTGAGCGATCCCCACCTGTTGGGAGGTCCGGACCCCCTCTACGGATCAGTCGACAGCGAAGCCAGGCTCATCCAACTTTTCGACGAAGTCAAAGCGTCGGGGGCCAAGCCTGAAGCCGTGATCTTCACCGGTGACCTCGCTGACAAGGGCGATCCGGAAGCCTATGTTAAGCTCCGGGCCATCGTCGATCCTGCCTGCAAGGAACTCGGCGCCCAGGTCATCTGGGCCATGGGCAACCACGATGACCGGGCGAATTTCCGTCGGGGGCTGCTGGACCAGCCTGGCAGTGACGAGCCGGTGGACCACAGCTACTTCATCAACGGGCTGCGCGTCATCACCCTGGACACCACCGTGCCTGGTTTCCACCACGGCGAGCTGAGCGCGGCGCAACTGGAATGGCTCGCCGGGCAGTTGGAGACCCCTGCGCCGGACGGGACCATCCTGGCCCTGCACCACCCGCCGGTACCGTCCGTGCTGGACCTTTCGGTGCTGGTGGAACTGCGCGACCAGGCGCCGCTGGCGGCCGTGGTCCGGAACTCGGATGTCCGCACCATCCTGGCAGGCCACCTGCACTACTCCACCACCGCCAGCTTCGCCGGAGTTCCGGTGTCCGTTGCCTCCGCGTCCTGCTACACCCAGGACCTCAACGTACCGGTGGGAGGCACCCGCGGGCAGGACGGTGGACAAGCCTTCAACCTGGTGCACGTGTATGAGCACACCATCGTGCACTCCGTGGTGCCGATGGGCAGTGCCCCCACCGTTGGCGAGTATGTATCGCCCGAGGAAACCGCCCGGCGGCTCGAGGCTGCCGGCATACGGATTCCCGAGACCACCAAGCAGCGCGGCAACTCCAAGCTCGGGGCTTCCACGGGCCGCTAGGGCTGCTGACGCAAGGAGAGCCGGTCCTGTTGCAGGGCCGGCTCTCAACGCGTGCGCTGGACGGCTACTTCTCCCAGGGTGCCTTGATGGGAAAGTACCGCTCCAGGAAGTCCGTCACGACGTCGGCTCGCTCGTCTGCGCTGACTTCCGGGAAGCTGCCGTCGTTCAGGCAGAAGAAGTCCATGTTCCGCTTGGCCAGCAGCTTGGGCAGGTACTTCAGTCCGGAGCGCATCGTGGTGTCCACGTAGCGCACCTTGGCGGCTGTCTGCGTGACCGCGCGGCCGGTGAGCAGCGCGTAGTAGTGGTAGAACGAGTTGGTCACGGAGATGTTGTCTGCCGCACGGAACCGGCTGGCGGCAGTCTTGCGGAACTCCTCAGGGAACTCCTCCTCCATCTGCGCCACCAGGCTGCGGCGCAGGGGCGCAGCGGTGTGCTCCAGGTGGCGGGTGGTGATCCGGCCAAACCGGTTCCACAGGAGCTTGCGGTTAACGCGGGCGGCATTCTCGAACCCGCTCCGCTCGGCGTCGTTCTCGCCCAGGCCAATCCTGGTTTCCGCCTCGATGAACTTGGTGATGCCGCCGGGGGTAAAGAACATGTCCGGCCCCACGGGCCGGCCAAAGAACATATCGTCATTCGAGTACAGGAAGTGCTCGGACAAACCCTCAATGTGGTGCAGCTGGCACTCCACCGCCTGCGAGTTGTGGGTGGGCAGCACTGACGGATCGGCAAAGAACTCTTCGCTGCGGACGATGGTCACGGACGGGTGGTCCGCCAGCCACGCCGGCGCGGGCGAGTCTGTGGCGATGAAGATGCGGCGCACCCAGGGCGCGAACATGTACACGGACCGCAGGGCGTACTTGAGTTCGTTGATCTGCCGGAACCGTGCTTCGTGGTCGTCGCCCTCGCCCAGGACGTGTCCCTGTTGCTGGGCCCGGCGGGCAGCGATGTATTCGGGTGAGCTTCCGTCCACCCAGGAGAAGACCATGTCGATGTCGAAGCTGATATCGCTTGCGTGGTCCGCGAACATGTTCTCGATGGTGGGCCAGGTGTGCCCGTAGCGTTCCACGGTGCCGCGGACGGCGTCCTGCCGCAGCAGGGTCCTGCGGGTCAGGGAGTTTTCGATCGGAAGGGTGAGCTGTTCGCCCTCGAAGGACCACAGCTCAATCTGGACGCCGGCGGAAGCACCGAACTCGAAACCACCCACCGGCTCCACCCTCGGCCGGTACAGCCGGAAGATGCGTCCCTGCCGGTTGGGGGACAGTTCGCCATCCGCCACCAACACGGATGTCTTTTTCTTCGCGTCCACCGTCATGGAGTAGAAGGGCTCGTCCCGGCACGCCTCCACCAGGGCAGCCCGGAGTTTCTTCCGGTCCTTCCAGTCCAGGGCAAGGACAGGACGGTCGTTGTTGCCCCGGACCAGCAGGTACGCAAGGTTGGCGTTCGCCAGGACATTGCGCATGAACAGCAGGTCCTCCACCATGGCCTGGTAGGGCGTCCTGGTGTCATTGATCAGGGCGTACCGGCCCTTGTGCCGGATGACATCGGGACGGTGGCTGAGCCGCTGCTCAGCCGCCGCCGATGTGATCTCGGCGTGAAATTGTTCCTCCACGGACGCCTGGCCGCCGTAGTAGACCTCGTCCTGGACCGGTGCTTCTGTAATGGTTGTCTCCGTGCTGGTGGATGTGGGCAGTCTTACCTGCATGATAGTCCTGCCAAGATAACGGCAGGTTTCCGGGGTCACGCTGGCGCCCCGTGGTGGCTTGTACGACGCCGGCCCGGCAGGGGCTCAGGCGTCCAGGGCTTCACGCCAGGCGCGCAGGAAGGCGCCGCCGGCGTCGTCGTGGATCACTGTGCCGTCCAGCCCCAGATCCGCCGCCGTCAGCACCGGGTAGGGCTTGATGGGCACACCGTCCGCCGGCCGCACGTCCACATGCTTCACCGGGTGGTCGTTGTGGTGCAGCCAGTCCGCCATTGCGTAGTCGGTGCGCGAATCTCCGACCGTCCGCCACGCCTGGGGCGTGATGCCCTGGGCCGCCAGGAGCTCCACCGCCCGGCTGGCACCGAGGTCCTTGCCCAGCCGCACGGACTCGATGTCCGTGGAGATGATGGTGGGGTCCACGCGGTAGTCCACCTCGTCGTCGGAATTGGGGGCGTGGTGGTCCAGCCGCACTACGCCCAGCCCGTGGCGGACCATGAGTTCCATGGCGTCGGCGTCAAACAGTTTCTGCTCGGCCAGGTAGTCGGCACTGGGCACCTCGATGTGCTGTTCCACCGACACCATGGCCCGCTTGGTCTCGTCGAAGAACATGTGGGCGGCATAGTCCTCGGCCACCAGCCTGCGGATGTCATCCCCGTACGCCGCCGGAACGGCGAGTTCCCGGTCCACATGGACGGGGCCCGGCCCGGCCCCCGTGTAGCTGAACCAGACCGCACCCTTCTCGCAGACGGCATGGATGACGGTGCCAGCCGGGATGCCGGCCGCGATCATTGGCTCCATGACCTGTTCCCGGATGAAGGCGTCCGAGCGGCCGGTGTTGAAGATGACGGGAATTCCCGCAGCCGCAAGGGCCACCAGGTCAAGGATGATGTCCGGCTTGACGTCCCGGGTCACCGGGCTTGCCACCGGCCCGTCCACGTCGAGCAGGAGCGCCAGCGGCGGTGCGGACGGCAGGCGGATTCCGGGCGCGGGCACGGCAGGGGACTCGGATGCTGTCATGGCTCCATTCTGTCAGCAGGAGTGCGCGCTCCAGTGCGGCGCGCAACATGGCCCGCCCCCAGTCCCCGTCGGCCGGGCATCGGTCAGCCGTGTTGGTCACTGTTTGGCTACAACCTGCCGCCGGTCACCCCTGCTACTTTCGCTGGAGCAACGCGGTGCCTACTGTGGCATGGTGATATTCAAAGCTGTGGGCGAGGGCCGCCCTTACCCCGACCATGGTTACAACACCCCAAAACAATGGGCGTCGCTGCCCCCGCGGCCGGTCCGGCTCGACGAGCTGGTCACCACCAAGCGCACCCTGGACCTGGAAGCCCTGCTGGCGGAGGATTCCACGTTCTTCGGGGACCTGTTCCCGCATGTGGTGCAGTATCAGGGGACCCTTTACCTGGAGGACGGGCTGCACCGCGCAGTCCGCACCGCCCTGCACCAGCGCACCGCAATCCACGCCCGGGTCCTGGTGCTCGATGGCTAGGACGCGGACGAAGGACCCCGGAATCCTTCACGGCCACCACGTTGTCTCCGGCGCTGAGCTTCGGGCGGCCATGGCGGCTGCCCGGGACGCCAACGAAACGGCGCGTGTCCGCCGCCGGGTGCTGCACGGGGCGGTGCTGGTCCTGCTGGTCGGCTTGATTGCCGCCGGTATCATCGTGGCGCTTGCCGTCATCAACGGGCGCCTGAAGATCCCGTCCGCCGAGCCCGCCCCCACGCCGGTGTCCTCCTGCCCGGCCTCGACGTTCGACTACACACCCACCGACAAGGTCAGCGTCAACGTCTTCAACTCCACCAGCCGTGCCGGCCTGGCCCGCTCGGTGGCGGATGAACTGCTGGCGCGGAAGTTCGTGGTGGGAAACGTGTCCAACACCAGCCCCGGTTACCGGGGCGTGGCCGCCGTGGTGTCGGGCCCTGCCGGCCAGGCTGCCGCGTTTACGGTGCAGCGTAACCTGCAGGGTTCTGACTACTTCCAGGACGGCAGGAACGACGCCAGCGTTGACGTGATCCTGTCCCAGGACTACACCGCGCTGGTCCCGCCCGAACTGGTGGACCAGACGCCCGGGAAACTCAGCTGCCCCCGGGAAAGCCGGCGCACGGCGGACACTGACAAACTGCCTGTCACGCCGGTGTCCTGACTGCCGGGCGGCAGGGGCTTACCCGGCCGCCGCGGGAAGCTGCGCCACGCGAAGGGGCCGGCCGTCGTCGTCGAACCTTGCGCCGGCACCCAGCTGGATGAAACGCACCGTCCTGGCCACACGGGCTTCCAGCTCCGCAGGCTCGTCGCTGCCCCTCGCGGCGCTGGAGGACAGGGTGCCCAGGATCAATTGGGACTGCTGGCCCACGTCCGCCACCGGCAGGTAGCCCTGCTCCATGCCGTCACGCAGGATGCCCTGGAGCAGGACGCTGAGCTCACCCACGTGGTCCGAAAGCTTGGCAAAGGACGACGGCGAGAGCACCGCCCCCATGGCAGGTCCCGGCGGGAGGTGGCGGCGGCTGAGGTCAACCACCTGGGCGCGGACGTACAGGGCCAGCCGCTCCACCGGGTTATCCAGCCGGTTCAGCGATTCGCGCAGGTCGGAGAGGAACTTCTCCGTCTCGTCCAGCGCATAGGAAATGAGGAGTTCCTCAATGTCCGCGTAGTAGTTGTAGACGGCGGTGCGGCCAATTCCCGCATGCCGCGCCACGTCCGTCATGGTCAGGCCTGGAAGTCCGTGGGTGAAGAGGAGCTCACCGAACGCCGTGAGAATGCGTCGCTGGGTATCCGCACGCTGTTCGGCGTTGCTGGCGGCTGTAATCCGGGGCATACAGACACTTTACCGTGATGTGTCAGTAAAAGGCTCCTACACCGCGCAGCCGTCGGGGCCGCAGGCCTCGGCGTCCGTGGAGTTCACCAGGACCAGGGGGTTGGCTTCCTGCCACGCCTGGTTGAGGGCGGCGGTGAACGTCTCGGTGGGCTGGGCGCCGGACAGGCCGAACTTGCGGTCGATGACGAAGAACGGAACCCCGCTGATCCCCAGGGCCCGGGCTTCCTGGAAGTCGAACCGGACGTCATCGGTGTACTTGTCCGTGGTGAAGAGCTCCTCCACTTCGCCGGCAGGCAGGCCGAGGTCGGCGCCGAGGGAGGACAGGTACCCGCGGCTGCCGATGTCCTTGCCGTGCTCGAAGTGGTCGCTGAGCAGCTGTTCCTTGGCGGCGTCCTGCTTGCCATGTGCTGCAGCAAGGTGGATGAGGCGGTGGGCCGTGAAACTGTTGGCCACCACCACATTCTCGAAGTGGTAGTCCAGGCCTTCACCCTTGGCCTGCCGGGCTACATGATCGAACATTTGGGAGACCTGCTGGGCCGGCATGCCCTTGCGGCTGCTCAGGTACTCCAGTTCCGTCCCGTCGTAGTGTTCGGGGAGTGCAGGGTCCAGCTGGTAGCTGCGCCACGTGACGTCGACGGCGTCGCGGTGCGGGAAGGATGCCAGGGCGGCCTCGAAACGGCGCTTGCCGATGAAACACCATGGGCAGGCAACGTCGGACCAGATCTCAATCTTCATGCCTTGCACAACCCTGCCGTTGCTGCGGCCATTCCGGACGCCCGCTATGACATGCCCCACAAACAGGTCTTGTGGCGCGGGCGCTGGTGGGCAATAGTTCTGAAGTAGGTGAAGCAGTCGCCACAAACTTTGATCACCACGGGATTGCATGTCCCGTGGCGGGAAGTGCCTGGCAGCTGGGAGTCCGGGCCTCGTTCCCTGGAGGCCAGATATGCGTATTGGACTAATTGCCGGACCATGGATTCCGATTCCCCCGCTGACCTATGGCGGCATCGAAAGGGTGGTGGACACCCTGGCGCGTGGCTTCGCTGCCGCCGGACACGAGGTCCTGCTCGCCGCCCCGTCCGAAAGCACTTGCCCCGTGCCGCTGGTGCCGGGCATGCGGCCGGCGTGCCGGGATGAGCTTGGCCTGACCATGTCCGAGCTCAGCCACGTGATCCGCGCCTACGACGGGCTCCGGGACGTGGACATCATTCACGACCACACTCTGGCGGGCCCGCTCTATGCCCGCAGGCCGGCCAACGTTCCCGTGGTGACCACCATCCACGGTCCGCTCCATCAGGATGCAGAGGACCTCTACCGGGCCATGGCGAAGGACGTGGCCATTGTGGCGATTTCCCGTGACCAGGCGTCGCATGCCCCGGACGTTCCCGTGACCCAGGTGATTCACCACGGCATGGACGTTTCCGCGGTTCCCGTGGGCACTGGCCACGGCGGGTATCTCTGTTTTGTGGGGCGCGCCTGCCAGGACAAGGGGTTGTTCGAGGCCATCACCATCGCACGGGAGGTGGGCATGCACCTCAAAATCGCCGTCAAGATGAGGGAGCCGGACGAGATCCGCTACTTCCGGGAAGTCATCGAACCGATGCTCGGTCCCAACGAGGACTTCGTGGGGGAAGTCAATGACGCCGAGAAGTACCGCCTGATGGGGGATGCGGTGGCCTTCCTGAACCCCATCCAGTGGTCGGAACCCTTCGGACTGGTGATGATCGAGGCGTTGGCCACCGGAACTCCCGTGATCGGCACGCGGATCGGCTCAGCCCCTGAGATCGTGGAGCACGGCCGCACCGGTTTCCTCGGGAAGACCGAGGAACTGCCAGGCCTCGTTGAGGCAGCTGCCGGGCTCAGCAGGGAACGTTGCCGGGCATCAGTGGAGGAGCGCTTCAGCGCCAAACGGATGGTGGCGCAGCACCTCCGGCTCTTTGACGACCTGCTGGCCGGGAGATTGCCGGGAGGGGTTCCGGTTACCCCGCCGGTGCACCAGAATCGTTAAGGGGAACGGGCGGGCGTTGGGCTCCCCGGCAGCATCCAGCCTGAGAAGGGAGTCCTTCCATGACCGCCTGGAACGAAGACAATGAGGCCTCCGGCTCCGATGTGGGTCCCGTCACCGTACTGGAGGGCTCTTCGTTTTGCATCTCGGCCGGAACCGGCGACATCAGCCCCGAAGCAGGAACGAACGGCGCGTTCTACCAGGACACCCGAATCGTCTCGCGCTGGGTGCTGCGCATCAACGGCTCTCTGCGTGAACCCTTGTCGGCCCAGCGGCCGCAGCCTTTCGAAGCAACGTTCGTTGGCCGCGCAACCTGGCCGGGTGGCCGGTTCGACAGTCCCCTGGTGGTGCGCCAGGTCCGGCACGCCGGACCTGGCCTGCAGGACGACATCAGCCTGGAGAACTATGCAGCAGAACCGGTCGAGTGCGACATCGAACTTCTGGTGGACGCGGACCAGGCCGACCTCTTCGATGTGAAGGGCGGACGGACCAAGGGTGAGGACGATACAACCCGCACCGTGGTGGACGGAAAGCTCATCATCGAAGCATCACGCCACGGCCAGCAGCGGGGCTCCGCCGTCGGCGCCAAGGATGCGGAGGTGGGGACGGACGGGCTCCGCTTCCGCGTCACCGTCCCGGCCAGGGGCAAATGGGCCACCAGCGTGATCGTGGTGCCGCTGGTCAACGGGGAAGCCCCGGAGAAGCCCTTCAAGGAGGGCCAGCTGCCGCACCACCGCGAGGGCGTGAGGCGGCACCTGGCCTGGGAAGAGAACGTACCGCGGATCAGTATCGAGGACACAAGCTTCCAAAACGTGCTCAACCGCAGCCAAAGTGACCTTGGTGCCCTGCGGATCTTCGATGCCCACCATCCCGACCGGGCGGCGGTGGCGGCGGGGGCGCCCTGGTTTATGGCGCTGTTCGGGCGGGACTCGCTGCTGACGTCCTACATGAGCATGATGGTCAACCCCAGCCTCGCCCTGGGCACGCTGCAGACCCTGGCCGGGATCCAGGGGAAGAAAGTGGACGTGGATTCGGAGGAGCAACCCGGCCGCATTCCACACGAGGTCCGGCTGGGCGTGACGGCCGGCCTGTCGCTGGGAGGCACCGCGTACTATGGCACGGTTGACGCCACCCCGCTTTTCGTGGCAACCCTGGGCGAGCTGAGCCGGTGGGGACTGTCCCGGGACGCGATCCAGCCGCTGCTGGCCCACGCGGACCGGGCCCTGGAATGGATCGAAAAATATGGCGACCGGGACGGCGACGGCTTCGTGGAGTACCTCCGGCCCAACGACCACGGCCTGGTCAACCAGGGCTGGAAGGACTCCTGGGACGGAATCAATTTCGCGGACGGGACCATCGCGGAAGCCCCTATCGCGCTCTGCGAGGTCCAGGCCTATGTCTATGCGGCCTACCTGGGCAGGTCGCTGCTGGCCCACTGGACCGGGGATCCGGACCTGGAAAAGCACTGGGCCGACAAGGCCGCAGCCTTCAAGGAGGAGTTCAACAGGAAGTTCTGGCTGCCGGACAAGGGCTACTTTGCGGTGGCGCTGGACAAAGACAAACGCCATGTGGATGCGCTGACGTCCAACATCGGCCACTGCCTATGGACGGGCATCGTGGACGAGGACAAAGCCGTGTCTGTCATGGAAAACCTGATGTCCCCGCAGATGTTCACGGGCTGGGGCATTCGCACGCTGGCCTCGGACATGGGCGCCTACAACCCCGTCAGCTACCACAACGGCTCGGTGTGGCCACACGACACCTCGCTGGTGGCCACGGGGCTGATGCGCTACGGGTTCGTGGACGAGGCCAAACGGGTGGCACTGGGCATCCTGGACGCAGCCGATCACTTTGATGGCCGGCTGCCGGAACTGTTCTGCGGGTTCGACCGCGGCGAGTTCCCGGGCCCTGTTCCCTATCCCACTGCATGCTCCCCGCAGGCTTGGGCGGCGGCGGCGCCCGTGCAGCTCGCACGGATCCTGCTGCGTTTCGACCCCGTCTTCACCCGCCGCGTGGTGCACCTGGCACCGATCCTGCCGGAGTCCGTGGGAACCTTCCGGGCCGAAAATGTCCTGTTGGATACCAGCCGTGTGACCATCACTGCCAGTGGGTCGAGCGGCACCATCGAGGGCCTGCCGCCAGGCCTCAAGCTGCTGGACGAACCGAGGCCGCCGCTGGCCTATCCGCTGGAAGAGTCGATGGCCGGCACCGACATTCGACGGCTGCATCAACCGGAAGCCTGAGCGGCTACGGCAGGTGGCGCTCCAGCACGAAGTCGTGTTCCACTGTGCTGCCGAGCCGGAAGGACTTGGTCCCCACTTTGCGGAAGCCTGATTTTTCATAGAAGCGGATGGCACGGGCATTCTGGCTGTTGACGCCCAGCCATGCTCCAGCACCGCCCAGGGCCGCGGCCGCCTCCAGGCTTGCGTGCATCAGCTCAGCGGCGGCCCCAAGCCCGTGGTAGTCGGGGTGGACGTAGCATTTGCTGATTTCCACGGACGGCAGCAGGGACAGGACGGAGGAAACGTCCGGGTCCATGGCGGCCCTGTTCACCAGGAGGCTGTAGCCGGTGAGGTCCCCGTCTGCGTCGATCGCCAGGACCGTGGTGTCGGGGTCCGCCAGGTATTCGCTGAAGTGGTCTTCGCTGAGCGTGTTGGCCAGGTGGGCGGCAATGTCGGCAGGGGACGACGACGGCGGGCAGGCCAGCGGAAAGGTGACGGCCGCCAGCGCGGCGAGGCGGCCGGCGTCGTCTGCTGTTGCCTTGCGGATGATGTGCGTCATGCTGCTTTTTCCAGTTCAGGCCGTGATGGTGCGGATAGGGGAGCCGGCCAGCCACGCGGTGATGTCCTCCAGGGCGCCGCCGTAGAACTGGCGGTAGCTTTCCTGTGTGACGTAGCCCAGGTGGGGCGACAGTACGGTATTCGGCGCGGCCAGGAGCGGGTGCCCCGCCCGCAGGGGTTCCTGGTCGAAGACGTCCAGGGCGGCGCCGCGGATCCATCCGTTGGTGAGCGCCTTGATCAGGGCGTCCTGGTCAACCAGGGGCCCGCGGGCTGTGTTCACCAGGATGCCTTCGGGACCCAGCAGGCGCAGCTCGGACTCGCCCACGGTGTTCTCCGACCTCGGCGAGAGGCGCAGGTGGAGGGTGGCGACGTCGGCGACGGTGAAGAGTTCCTCCTTGGATACCAGCCGGGCCCCGGCGTCGGCGGCAGCCTCCGCTGTCAGGTTCTGGCTCCACGCCACCACGTCCATTCCGAAGGCCTGGCCGTAGGCCGCGATCCGCTGCCCGATTCTTCCCAGCCCCACGATGCCAAGGGTCTTCCCGGCGAGCTCGATGCCCACGCTTGCCTGCCAGCTTCCGGCCCGGAGGGAGTTTTCCTCCGCCGGCAGCTGCCGCGCCACGGCCAGCAGCAGGGCCCAGGTCAGTTCGGGAGCAGCCGTGGGTGAGCCCGGGGTTCCGCACACGGTCACCCCGTGCTCGGCTGCAGCGGCCAGGTCGATGGCGGCGTTCGCCATTCCGGTGGTGACCAGCAATTCAAGTGCCGGCAGCTTCTCGAACACCTCGCGCGGGAACGCCGTCCGCTCGCGCATGGCAATGACCATGGTCGTGTCCGCCAGCGCCGAGACCAGGGCGTCCCGGGAAGGGAACGGCTCACGGTAGGAAGTGACGGTGACTCCCTCAGCCTCCAGGGCCGCGAAGTCAGCGAAGCCGTGGGCCACGTCCTGGTAGTCGTCGAGGATGGCAAGGCGGTGCGTCATCGGTGTCCTCCGCGGGTGCTTCGTCCTGGGGTCAGGTTCATCGTATGGCAGCACCGGCGGCCCGGGCGCCTCAAACTCCAGCGCCGCGGGGCGTGATAGCAATGGAAGTAATGAATCCACGCCCATTCCCCGTTTTGCCCCTGTGAGCGGCCGCGTCCTGTCCCGCGTCCCGAAGAGCTGGGTCCTGCTGGCCTGCATCGGCCTGCTGGCGCTGAACCTCCGCGGCCCGTTCGTTGCCGTAGCGCCCCTGGTGGGCCCCATGCAGGCGGAGCTGCAGTTTTCGCCGGTCCTGCTGGGGCTGCTGACCAGCATCCCCGTGCTCTGCTTCTCCCTTGCCGCTCCCTTGGCCTCCCTGGCAGCCCGGAAGTTCGGCGCCGAGTTCGCCGTCACGTTGACCATCCTGGGCGTGCTGGCCGGGGTGCTGGTCCGCTCGGCGGGAGGACCCGTGCTGGTGGTGGCCGGAACGGTGGTCCTCGGTGTGGCCATCACCGTGGGCAACATAGCGGTGCCGCTGATCATCCGTCGCGACTTTGCCCCGCGCCGGCAAGGAACCGCGATGGGAATCTACACCGCTGCCCTGAACATTGGCTCGTTCCTGACTTCGGTGATCATGGCCCCGCTCGCGGCAGTGACCGGGTGGCGGCTTGCCTTGGGTGCTGTCGCCGTCCTGGCCGTCGCCGCGGTGGTGGTGTGGGTGCTGGCGGTGGGGCCCCGGACGGCTTTCCTTGCCGAGGCCGAAGACGGCGGGGACACGCCCCGGGCGCGCGTGGCGGGTTCCGGCTGGACCACGTTCGGGCTCACGGCCGGCTTCGGCGGCCAGGCCTTCTCCTACTACGGCGTCACGGCGTGGCTGCCCAGCTACCTGCACGATGAGTTGGGCATGAACGCCGCCCAGGCCGGCGCCGCGTCTTCGATCTTCCAGATCCTGGCCATCGTGGGCGGGCTCGGTGTGCCCTTTGCCGCCAAGTACATGAGTACGACGACGGTGGCCGTTACCTTGGGAACGTTGTGGCTTGCCGTTCCAGTGGGGCTGCTGTTCCTGCCGCAGCTGTGGTGGCTGTGGTCCACTTCCGGCGGGATCGCCCAGGGCGGCGGCATCACCCTGATCTTCATCGCCATCATCAAGCTGGCCCGCGACCAGGCCTCGGCCGGCCGGATGTCCGCCACTGTCCAGGGCCTGGGATACTGCCTCGCCGCCGTCGCACCGCCGCTGGTGGGCTTCGTCCACGACAGCTCCGCATCGTGGACGCCGGCCCTGCTGGTCATCCTGGCCTCGGTGCTGGCCTTCTTCGTCAGTACCACCCTGTCCGTCCGGAAGGTGCCGCGCGGACGCTGAGACGACCCGCCGCCGTCGGACATCCCTGTGTTGAACCAGGCTCACCTGATGTGCCTAAACCCGCGATGCCCGCTCACGTCTGGCAATAAATACGACAACGCCCGCTCACTTTCTCGCGAAAGTGAGCGGGCGTCCTGGGTTTACCGATAAGAAGTGAGCGGGCGTGTGGGTGGTGCTCCGTCGCCGGGCCGGCGCCCCGGATTTCGGGGGGCCTGTTGCGAAGGGCGTGCCGGCCCGGCAGACGGAAGTATGGTCACGCCGCCGACAACTCCTCCACAGTGGCCTTTTCGCGGGCCTCCGTCAGGTAGCGGGCGTAGGCGGGGAGCGTGAGGAAGGACGGGAACTCGCGGCTGAGCGTGACTTCCTCGAAGATGTCGCGGGCGTCCTCGAACCGGTCGCCGTCGAAGCGTTCCAGCCGGGCGAATTCCTCGTCCAGGAGTTCCTCGATCCATTCGTGGCTGATGATCTCGCCGTGATCGGTGATGGCCCGGGCGTAGATCCACTGCCACAGCTGGGACCGGGAGATTTCAGCGGTGGCGGCGTCTTCCATGAGGTTGTGGATGGCCACTGCGCCGTTGCCGCGGAGCCAGGACTCGATGTAGCGGATGCCCACTTCGATGTTGTTCCGAATGCCCTGTTCGGTGATGGTGCCGGTGGTGGCGGCAACGTTGATCAGGGCGCGGTCGTCCGGGGTGACGTCCTCGCGGAGCCGGTCCAACTGGTTGGGCTTGCTGCCCAGGACGCCGTCGAACACCTCACGGCATACGGGCACCAGGTCGGGGTGCGCCACCCAGGAGCCGTCGAAGCCGTCGCTGGCCTCGCGGGTCTTGTCCGCGCGCACCTTCTCGAGGGCGTTGGCGTTGGCTTCCGGGTCCTTGCGGTTGGGAACCGCCGCAGCCATGCCGCCGATGGCCATGGCGCCGCGCTTGTGGCAGGCCCGGACCAGCTGTTCGGTGTAGGCGCGCATGAACGGCTGGGTCATGGTGACCTGGCCCCGGTCGGGGAGGACGAAGCGGGGGCCGCGGGTGCGGAAGTTCTTGATCAGGGAGAAGATGTAGTCCCAGCGGCCGGCGTTCAGGCCTGCGGCGTGGTCGCGCAGTTCGTAGAGGATCTCCTCCATTTCGAACGCTGCGGTGATGGTTTCGATCAGAACGGTGGCGCGGATGGTGCCCTGCGGGATGCCGAGCAGGTCCTGGGCCAGGATGAAGATGTCGTTCCACAGCCGGGCTTCGAGGTGGTTCTCGATCTTGGGCAGGTAGAAGTACGGGCCTTTGCCCTGGGCGAGCAGGCGGCGGGCGTTGTGGAAGAAGAACAGGCCGAAGTCCACGATGCCTCCGGCGATGGGCTGGCCGTCGATGAGCAAGTGCTTTTCGGGCAGGTGCCAGCCGCGGGGCCGGACCACGATGGTGGGCAGTTCGCCGGCCGGGCGCAGTTTGTATTCCTTGCCCTCCTCCGTGGTGAAGTCGATCTGGCGTTCCAGGGCGTCGGTGAGGTTCAGCTGGCCCTTGATGACGTTCCGCCAGGTGGGGGTGGAGGAGTCCTCCATGTCAGCCAGCCACACCTTGGCACCGGAGTTCAGGGCGTTGATGGTCATCTTCTTGTCCACCGGTCCGGTGATTTCGACGCGGCGGTCCTCCAGCCCGGGTGCCGGGGGAGCGACCCGCCAGGAAGCATCGTTGCGGATGTGCTCGGTTTCCCGCAGGAACCGGGGATCGGCGCCGGCGGCGATATCAGCCCGCCGGGTCCGCCGTGCCTGCAGCAGCTCCTGCCGACGGTCCGCAGTAGCCCGGTGCAGCTTCGCAATAAAGGAGAGGGCGTCCGGGGTCAGCACCTCGTCCTGCCGGCAAATGGGCTGCGCGGTAAGGGTTATGCCGTTGATGGTAAATGAGTCAGTAAAGCTGTTCATCTCAGTCTCCTTAAAGACGAAAGGGAAGTTCGACGGCGGGAAGCGGCAGGGTGGCGACTGAGGCACTAGGCCGAGGAGCCGGTGTCGCGGCAGCCTGCGTAAAAGGGGCCCCGCGTCCCGGTCCGTCCTCGCTCAGCGAGGTCGAAACCGGGACGGGGGGAATAGCAGGCCGAGCGATGCCGGTCCGAAGGCCGAACGGAAGCACCGCCGTCGAGCAGGAAAGTTAGTGGAACTGGCCCTCTTCGGTGGATCCCACGAGGGCGAGAGTCGACGCATTCGGGTTGAGCGCCGTGGAGATGGTGTCGAAGTAGCCGGTGCCGACTTCGCGCTGGTGCTTGGTTGCGGTGTAGCCGCGGGACTCGGAGGCGAATTCCTTTTCCTGGAGTTCGACGTAGGCGCTCATGCCTTCACGGGCGTAACCGTGGGCGAGGTCGAACATCGAGTAGTTCAGGGCATGGAAGCCGGCCAGGGTGATGAACTGGAACGTGAAGCCCATGGCGCCGAGTTCACGCTGGAACTTGGCGATGGTGGCATCGTCCAGGTGCTTGCGCCAGTTGAACGACGGCGAGCAGTTGTAGGAGAGCATCTGGTCCGGGAACTCGGCCTTGACGGATTCGGCGAACTTGCGGGCCAGCTCCAGGTCCGGGGTGCCCGTTTCCATCCAGATGAGGTCGGAGTACGGGGCGTAGGCCTTGGCGCGGGCGATGCAGGGTTCGATGCCGTTGCGGACCTTGTAGAAGCCCTCGGCGGTGCGCTCGCCGGTGATGAATTCCTGGTCGCGCTCGTCGACGTCGGAGGTGATGAGGGTGGCGGCCTCGGCGTCGGTGCGGGCGATGACAACGGTGGGGGTGCCGGCGACGTCGGCTGCGAGGCGGGCGGCGTTCAGGGTGCGGACGTGCTGCTGGGTCGGGATCAGGACCTTGCCGCCGAGGTGGCCGCACTTCTTCTCCGAGGCGAGCTGGTCTTCCCAGTGAACACCGGAAGCTCCGGCCTGGATCATGGACTTCATGAGTTCGTAGGCGTTGAGCGGGCCGCCGAAGCCGGCTTCTGCGTCGGCGACGATCGGGACCAGCCAGTCCTCGACCGTCTGGATGCCTTCGGAGAACTCGATCTGGTCTGCCCGGAGAAGGGCGTTGTTGATCCGGCGGACCACGGTGGGGACCGAGTTGGCCGGGTAGAGCGACTGGTCCGGGTAGGTGTGGCCGGAGTTGTTGGCGTCCGCCGCGACCTGCCAGCCGGAGAGGTAGATGGCGCGCAGCCCGGCCTTGACCTGCTGGACGGCCTGGTTGCCGGTCAGGGCGCCCAGGGCGTTGGTGTAGCCGCCGGTCTTGTGCTCCTCAGTCAGCTGCTTCCACAGCTTCTCCGAACCGCGGCGGGCCAGGGTGTGCTCTTCGGAGACGCGGCCGCGGAGGCGGACGACGTCGGAGGCTGAGTAGTCCCGGGTCACACCTTCCCAGCGGGGGTTGGCGGCCCACTCGAGCTCCAGGGCGGCAGCCTGCTGTGTGGTGTCCTGGCCGGACGGCTGCTGGGTGGGCTCAAATGCTGCAGTCATCGTTGATCTCCTTGATTGAGCTCCGGAGGGGGTAGGTGGGAACCGCGTCGTTGAGGTTCCCACCGGCTTATCCGGTGCGGTGTTTCTTTCCGTGGCAACTACTTTTCAGCACTTTCAACCGCCTTTCTAGATAAAGAGGGTGGAAAGAAATGCAGTTCTTCGCGTATTCTTCAGAAATGTCGCCTTCAAGCTGGAACAGGGACGTTTCCCAGCCGTCGTCCGCTTCGTCCACGGACCTTGATGTCATTTCCCTGGGCCGCCGAGTCCGTCATCTGCGCAAGCAGGCCGGGCTGACGCTCGATGACTTGAGCGCCGCCGTCGGAACCGCCCCGAGCCAGCTGAGCCTGATCGAAAACGGCAAACGCGAACCGAAACTGACCCTGCTCCAGCACCTGGCGTCGGCGCTCAACGTCAGCATCGACCAGTTGCTCGGGGCCGAGCCGCCCAGCCGCCGGGCCGCCCTCGAGATCGAGCTGGAACGCTACCAGCGAGGCCCGCTCTACGAGTCCCTTGACCTGCCCAAAATCCGCATCAGTTCGCGGCTTCCACTGGACGTGCTGGAGGCCCAGGTGGGGCTGCTGCACGAGCTCGAACGGAAGATGAACGAGCAAGTGGCCACCCCCGAGGAAGCCCGCCGCGCCAACGGTGAACTGCGGGCCATGATGCGGGAGCGGGGGAACTATTTCCCGGAGTACGAGGCCGAGGCGCAGAAGGTCCTCAAGGAGGTGGGCTACACCACCGGCCCGCTGAGCCAGCACGTCATTGCGGACATCGCCGCGCACCTCGGTTTCACCCTGCACCATGTGGGCGATTTGCCGCATTCCACCCGCTCGGTGACGGATTTGAAGAACCGCAGAATTTACCTGACGCAGAGCCAGCGGCAGGACCACGACCCGCGCTCGGTGCTGCTGCAGGCCCTGGGCCACTACGTCCTGGGCCATGAAACGCCCAAGAACTACGGTGACTTCCTGGCCCAGCGGGTGGCAACCAACTATTTTGCCGCCGCCCTGCTCCTGCCCGAGCAGGCAACCGTCGAATTTTTGCAAAAAGCCAAGGCGGCCAAGGAAATCGCGGTGGAGGACATCCGGGATGCCTTCGCTGTCTCCTACGAGACCGCGGCACACCGCTTCACCAACCTGGCCACCAAGCACCTGGGCATCACCACGCACTTCCAGAAGACGCACCAGAGCGGCATCATCTACAAGGCCTATGAGAACGACGGCGTGAACTTTCCGCAGGACCACACCGGCGCCATCGAGGGTCAGCCGTCGTGCAAAGCATGGACGTCCCGGGCTGTGTTCGACGTGCCTGACAAGTTCAGCGCCTACAGCCAGTACACGGACACGCCGTCCGGCACGTATTGGTGCACGGCCCGGACCGAGCGGTCCGCGTCGGGCGAGTTTTCGCTCAGCATCGGGGTGCCGTACCAGCACGTGAAGTGGTTCCGCGGCCGCGAGACCACCGCGCGGGCGACCTCCAACTGTCCGGACCCCACCTGCTGCAAAAGGCCGCCTGCCGAGCTCGCCGGCCAGTGGGCAGGCAACGCCTGGCCCTCGGCGCGTGCCCACTCCCACCTGCTGGCCGCAATGCCCCCTGGCGCCTTCCCAGGCGTGGATGAGACCGAGGTGTACAGCTTCCTGCAGGCGCACTCGGGCTCCTAGCGACGCCCCACCACTTTCCTTACGAAGGTGATGGGGCGTTGATTGGTGCCAAAGGTGATGGGGCGTTGGTCAGCCGTGCAGCGCCCGGTAGGCGTCCGCGGCGGCGGGGTGCAGTGGGACGCCGGCGGTGTTGATGAGGCTTTCCGCGCTGAGGAACTGCACGCCCAGGCTGGACTGCGGGATGAGTTCTGCGGCAGAGTGCACCAGCAGCTGGACGGTCCGCTCCACGGTGGTGCTGTCCATATCGCGGCGGCACAGGAGCAGGTTGGGAGCGCCCACGGTCCACACGGCCGGAACCCCCGGATAGCTGCCGTCCGGAATCAGGACGCGGTCGTACAACCCGCCGTACCGCCGGCGAAGCTCCGGCAGCAGCGATGACAGGTCCAGCAGCGCCAGCGCCACGTCCTGTGTGGCGGCGGCAATCGCTGCCGTGGGAACACCGCCGGACCAGAACAGGGCATCCACGGTTCCGGCCTTGAGCGCGGCGATCCCGTCATTGAGGCCAAGATTCTCGACGGCGGCTGTTCCGGCCACGGGTGCGGCCGCATCCGCTGAGGTGCCCAGACCGGCCGCCTCAAGGAGCCGGGGAGTGGTCAGGGATGTCCCGGAGCCGGGCTGGCCCACCGCTACGCGGCGTCCCGCCAGCCCGGCAAGGTCCCGGATGCCGCTGTCTTTCCGGACCACGCAGTGAACGTAGTTTTCGTACACCTTGCCAACGGCGGCGATCCCCGCAGAGTCACCGCCGGGCTGGCTGGCCGCATCGGCCAGGGCCACGGCCAAGGCGGCCCGGCCCGCGCGCAGCTCAGCGATGTTGTCCAGGCTCCCGCCGGTGGCGACGGCCCGCGCATGACCCGCCACGCCGTGGCGTTCCAGGGCCGCCGCCAGCAGGGTGGAGAACTCCAGGTAGAAACCGCCCGGTTCGCCGCCGGCCACCACCAGGTCCTCCGGCCGGTCCGCGCCGGTACAGGCAGCAAGGGCAGGCGGCAGGCAGGCCGCGAGTCCGACGGCGACGGCTGACTTCAGTACCCACCGTCGCGGCGGCTGCACGGCAGCACCGTCGGGGAAAAGTGAATCACGCACCGGCACCACCCACGCGGGGCCCCAATGCCAACTGGCCGGCGGGTGGAACGGGAAACTCGATCCGGGCCGCGAGCCCGTGCGGAGCCGCTTCGGCCAGCTCCAGGCGGCCTCCGTTGGCGGCTGCGAGTTCGCCGACGATGGTCATGCCCAGCCCGGTGCCCGGGATCGAGGTGTGCCGTGGTGACCGCCAAAACCTGGTGGCAGCCGAGGCGCGCTCGGCAGCGGAAAGCCCCGGACCGTCGTCGGAAATTTCCACGGAGACGGCGCCGGCTTCCTGCCGAACCGCTGCCGTCACGGTCGCGCCGGGCGCATACTTGATGGCGTTGTTGAGGAGTTCGCCCGTCATCTGGGCCAGCTCTGCAGGGTGGCACACAACCAGGGCCGGGGGCTGCGGCGGGGGAGCCAGGACCAGCCGGCAGCCCGCCTGTTCCGCAAACGGTGTCGCCCGCTCCAGTTCCCCCTGGAGGACGGGGAACGGGTCCATCGGCTGGACAGGAGCCTGGTCCCCGGTGCCGGCTGCCCGCAGATACCCTTCGGATGCCCGGTGTTCTGCCGCCGCAAGCTTCAGCACCCCGTCCAGGATCTCCTCCACCCGGTCCAGCTCCGCCACGGCCCGCTCGGCGGCATCGTGTTCACGCGCCGTCTTCAGTTCAAGCTGAAGCAGGTCCAGCCGCAGCCGGAGCGCCCCCACCGGGTTCCGCAGCTGGTGCGACGCATCCGCGATCAACTGCCGCTGCGCCGCCATGCTCGCGCTCACGGTGGTGGCCATCGCGGTGAAGGACCGGCTCAGTTGCCGAAGCTCCGGCGGCCCGTCCTCGGGCAGGTTTCCAGTCCTTCCGGTCCGCTCCAGTTCATGCACGGCCGAATCGAGCCGCAGGACAGGCCGCAGGACCCATCCCGTGACCCGGGCGGCCCCCACCAGGAGCACGGCGGCCAGGGCAAGGGCTGCAACACCCACGCCGAGCCAGCGCTCCCGCAGTTTCTGCTGCGCCGCGTCGGCATGGACGTCCAGGACCACGGCGCCCAGGACCTGGCTGGCGCTGCCAAAAGGCCGGAAGATGACGCGGGAACCGGAACCGAGCGGCTCCAGCTGTTCCAAGGATGTGTTGCTCACGTTCAGCCGGGCCAGGGACAGGGCATTCTGCACGTCCGGCCGGTCTGCCGCGAGTCCGCCGGACGCCAGGGTTTGCTGCTGCACCCGCACCACGATGCCCTCGCCGTAGAGGCCGGAGTACGTATCCATTTCCTGCTGCAGCCGCGCCGTGTCCCCGTCACCGGCGGCATCAAAGGCCACCTGAGCCAGCCGGTTCACAGACGCCGCCCGGTTGATCTGCAGCTCCTGCGTGAGCTCCCGGGACGCCGAACCAAGGATGGTCCCCGAAATCAGGAAGACCACCACCAGGCAGAGCACACTGAGGACGCCCAGCACCCGCAGCCTCATCCGGACGCCGCCTCCACCCGGTACCCCACGCCGCGGACGTTGATAATGAACCCGGGCTTCTGCAGTTTGGCCCGCAGCCCCGTGAGGTGGACATCCAGCGAGCGGGACGAGGCCAGGAAGGCGTCACCCCACAGCGCATCCAGGATCTGCTCACGGGTGACCACCGAGCCCGCGTGGCGTGCCAGCAGCGCCAGGAGTTCGAACTCCGTGGCCGTCAGGGGGAGGGGCAGGCCGGCTTTGGCGGCGGTGCGTCGGTTCAGGTCGATGGCCAGGTCGTCCAGAACGATGACGTCCTCCCGGGGCGTCCCGCGCTGCCGTCCCGCCCGCCGCGTCACCGCTTCGATCCGGGCCAGCAGCTCCACCAGTTTCACCGGCTTGACCAGGTAGTCGTCCGCGCCCGAGCGGAGCCCCAGCACCACGCTGCGTTCGTCGTCGCGCGCGGTCAGGATCAAAATGGGAACATCGGTGACCTGCCGCAGCTTGCGCAGCACCTCCAGCCCGTCCATGTCGGGCAGCCCAAGGTCCAGCAGGATCACCTGGAAGTTCCGGTGCGAGAGCAGCGCATCCGCTCCGCGGGAGAGCCGCTCCGCGTGGAGCCCGGCGCTTTCCACCGCGGCGGTCAGGGCACCCGCCATGGCGTCGTCGTCCTCGACGATCAGCACGTCCATGGCCATTTCCCTTGCTGCAGTATGCGGTTCATACCCCGCCTTTGGAGATTACCTCCTAGGGAACGGTTATGCCCGACGGCGGCTGGCCAACAGTGCAGGAAGCCGGGCCAGGCGAAACCTAAGGAAGTGTTAGGAAAGTTCCGTCCACATTGGTTGTGCGGTGGATCACCCATACCGTGGATGAGGCCCTCCGGTGTTGGAGGCCGATGTCACCACAAGGAGGAACTCACCGATGAGCACCCAACATACCGCGCCCCTAACGGAGGCAGCCCAAACCCGTCGGGCGGTGGGCAACATCCTCAAGGGCTCGGCCGGCAACCTCGTGGAGTGGTACGACCTCTACGTCTACACCGTCTTTGCCGCCTACTTTCAGTCGCACTTCTTTAATTCCAAGGACGACCTGCAGGCGGGCCTTGAGGCCATGGCCGTCTTCTCGACGTCGTTCCTCATGCGTCCCATCGGTGCCTGGTTCTTCGGCCGCTACGCCGACCGCAAGGGGCGCAAGGCCGCGTTGACGCTGAGCGTGACCATGATGTCTGCAGGCTCCTTCGCGATCGCCATCCTGCCCACGCAGCAGCAAATTGGGCTGTGGGCCATGATCCTGCTGGTGCTGGTCCGCGTTATCCAGGGCTTCTCCGTTGGCGGCGAGTACGGCACCAGCGCCACTTACATGTCCGAGGCCGCAACCTCCAAGCGCCGCGGCTTCTTCTCCAGCTTCCAGTACGTCACCCTGATCGGCGGCCAGATGCTGGCCCTGCTGGTCCTGGTGGTCCTGCAGAACGTCATGCCCAAGGGCGACCTGGGTGAGTGGGGCTGGCGCATCCCGTTCGCCATCGGTGGCGTCGCGGCCCTCGTTGTCCTGTGGCTTCGCCGTTCAATGGAGGAGACCGTCACGGCCGAGCAGATCGAGGCGGCCAGGACGCCCGCCGTGGCCGGTCAGGCCCAGCCTGGCACCATGAAGCTGCTGCTTACCAGCTACTGGAAGCCGCTGCTGGTCTGCATCGGCATCACCCTTGGCGGCACCGTGGCGTTCTACACCTACACCAACTTCATCCTGAAGTTCATGAACGATACCTCCGGCATCGCCAAGACCGACACCTCCGTGATCAACTTCTGGGCCCTGTTCATCTTCATGCTGCTCCAGCCCGTCTACGGCATCATCTCGGACAAGGTTGGCCGCAAGCCGCTGCTGCTCTGGTTCGGCATCACCGGCGTCCTCTTCACCTGGCCGCTGCTCTCTACCCTTGCCGGAACCAAGGATCCGTTCACCGCGTTCCTGCTGATGATGGGCGGTCTGCTGATCGTCGGCGGTTACACGTCGATCAACGCCCTGGTGAAGGCCGAACTGTTCCCGGCCTCCATCCGCGCCCTGGGCGTGGGCCTGGGCTATGCGATCGCCAACTCCCTGTTCGGCGGCACCGTTCCGCTGATTGGCGCCGCCTTCCAGAAGGCAGGCCAGGAGGAACTGTTCTTCACCTACGTCACCATCGCGATCGGCATCTCGCTGCTGGTCTACATCTTTGCGCTGAAGAACAAGAAGGCCACGCACCTCGACGCCGAGCAGGGCCACGCCTGGGAGCAGGCCGGTTCGGGCGAAGGGAAAGACACCGACCGGCTCGGCGTTTAGCGCCGCGGCCCACCAAAGCACCTGATGAGTAAGGAGGCGTACGACGGCGGCTGCCGGGCCGCCGTCGTACGCCTCGTTTTTGCGTCGCGGGGGAGTCCTAGCGGCGGATGCTCCGCCTGGCGGCCAGGAAGCCGTGCGCGGCGAACAGGCGCGGGAGCACGAGATAGACCGCGGTGGGAACCACCACCATGGTCAGGGCCATCGCCCTGAAGATGGGGTGCCAGCTTTCCATCAGGGGAGCGGCCACCATCATGCCGGTCGCCACAAGCGGAAAAATTGCCAGCCAGGTAATGGCGGCGCGGACATGGATCGATGGCGGCGCTGCCGGCGGCGGGGTCTCCGACGAGGGCGCGGCCGGTTCGGCGATGGCGGGGGATGCGGGATGTGAAACCGTGTCCATGAAAACTCCAACTGGTTAGTTGCTTTTACTTGCAACGACAATAAACGCCGGCGAAAGCAATTGCAACTACCTGGTTGGAATTGGGTAGACTTATGTCATGGCATGGAACACCGAGCGGACCAAAGAGCTGCTGCTGGCTGCTGCAACTGAGGAGTTCAGCGCCAAGGGCCTCGCCGGTGCACGGGTGGACCGCATCGCGGCTGCCGCCGGCGTGAACAAGGAGCGCATCTACCAGTACTTCGGCAAGAAGGACGAGTTGTTCGACGCTGTCCTGGCCGCAGAAATGGTCCGCGTCATGACGGAAGTGCCCATTGCCGGCAGGGGGCCGTCGGCGTTCGGGGACTACGCCGGACGCCTCTTTGACCGGCATACCACCGATGGCGTCCTGCCCAGGCTCCTGTTCTGGGAAGGGCTGGAGCGGGGCGGCGAAACTGTCAGCCGGGCCACCCGTTCCGACCATTGCGCCATCAAGGTTGGCCAGGTCCTGGACGTCCTGCCCGGGATCGACCGGACCGACGCCGCAGACCTGCTGATCACCGTCATCACCCTGTGTGACGGCTGGCCCGTCCTGCCCCAGATCGATACCCTCCTGGCGGGCAGCAGCGCAGACCGCACCACCCGTCGTCGTGCGTTTATTGTTCGGACGGCAACCCTGCTCGCTGAAGCCCTCGCAGCCGAGGCAGGGGCCGTGCCGGAAGCCGCACTGAACTAAGCGGCCGGCTCCGCCAGAGGAGCCCGCCTGGGAGACCGCCAAGGAAGCCGGCCAAGGCGGGCCGACTATATTGGGCCATGTCAGCACACCACCACAATCGCGGGAGTCTGCCACCCATGGCCAAGGAACTTGCCACCCAGCTCATCGAACAACTCCAGGCTGCCGGCGTGCAGCGGATCTACGGGATCGTGGGCGACAGCCTGAACCCCATCGTGGACGCGGTCCGCCAGACAGGAGGCTCGGCGAAGGGCGGGATCGACTGGGTGCACGTCCGGCATGAAGAAGCGGCAGCGTTCGCGGCGGCCGCCGAAGCACAACTGACCGGCAAGCTCGCGGTGTGCGCCGGCTCCTGCGGCCCCGGCAACCTCCACCTGATCAACGGGTTGTATGACGCCAACCGCTCCGGTGCACCCGTGCTGGCCATCGCCTCGCACATCCCCAGCAAGCAGATCGGCAGCAGCTTCTTCCAGGAAACCCACCCGGACCGGCTGTTCAACGAATGCTCGGTGTACTCGGAACTCGTCAGCACCGCCGAGCAGGCGCCCCGCGTCATGCACAGCGCCATCCAGCACGCGCTGGGACTCGGGGGAGTCGCCGTCGTCACCCTGCCCGGTGACATCGCGGGCCTGGAAGCCGTGGCACCCACCCCACTGCCCGCCACGTTCCGGCCCGCCAGCCTGGTCCCGGACCCGGCAAGCGTCCAGGCGCTCGCGGACGCCATCAACGACGCCGGTAAGGTGGCCATCTTCGCCGGGGCCGGTGTCGAGGGCTCGCACGCGGAACTGATGGCGCTCGCCGAACTGGCCAAGGCGCCCGTGGGCCATTCGCTGCGGGGCAAGGATTTTGTCCAGTACGACAACCCTTTCGACATCGGCATGACCGGCCTGCTGGGCTACGGGGCCGCAGCGGAAGGCATCGAGGACGCCGACCTGCTCATCCTCCTGGGCACGGACTTTCCGTACGACCAGTTCCTGCCCGTCACCAGGACCGCGCAGGTGGACCGGGCGGCGCAGCGGCTGGGCCGCCGGACCGACGTCGACATTGCCGTCCACGGCGACGTGCTGCCCACCCTGCGCGCGCTCCTGCCGCTGGTGAAGGCCAAGAAGAGCCGCAGGTTCCTGGACCAGATGCTCAAGAAGCACGACCGGCTGATGAACAAGGCCGTGGGCGCCTACACCCGCAAGGTGGAGAAGAAGCAGCCCATCCACCCGGAATACGCGGCCTCCCTGCTGGACCAGGTGGCGGCCGAGGACGCCATCTTCACGGCCGATACCGGCATGTGCAACGTCTGGACCGCCCGCTACATCAACCCCCTGGGCACCCGGCGGCTGATCGGATCCTTCCTGCACGGCTCCATGGCCAACGCCCTCCCGCACGCCATCGGCGCCCAGCTGGCATACCCCGGCCGGCAGGTCATCTCGGTGTCCGGCGACGGCGGGCTGTCCATGCTGCTGGGCGAGCTCATCACCGCCGCCGCCTACAAACTGCCGGTCAACGTGGTGGTCTTCAACAACTCCACCCTGGGCATGGTCAAGCTCGAGATGCTGGTGGACGGCCTGCCTGATTTCGGCGTGGACGTGCCGGACGCCAACTACGCGCAGGTGGGCCGGGCCCTGGGTTTCCACGCCGTGCGGGTCACCGATCCCGCGCAGATCGAGACGGCGTACCAGGAGGCGTTCGCGCACCCGGGACCGTCACTGGTGGAGCTCATCACCGATCCCAAAGCCCTCTCCATTCCGCCGAAGATCTCCGGCTCCCAGGTGATTGGCTTCGCCACGGCGATGTCCAAGGTGGTGCTGAACCGCGGCGCAGGCGAGGCCGTCAGCATGGCCCGCAGCAACCTGCGGAACATCCCGCGGCGCTGACCGGGTCCAAACCCGCCAACAGATATTGCCCTTAAATCCGGAGCGCGTCTGCAGTAACTGCAGACGCGTTCCGGGTTTTCCGACCATAAGTGATGGGGCCGTTGTGGGTTGGGTGCGAAAGGTGATGGGGCGTCGGCGTGGGTCAGCGGGCGCCGCCCTGCCACAGGGCGTCGAACGGGGCACCGGAGGCGACGCGGTTGCGGATGCCGGCGGTGACGAAGTCCTTGGCAGTCCGTGCGGCTTCCAGCGGGGTGGCACCCTTGGCGAGTTCCGCCGTCACTGCCGCGGCAAGCGAGCAGCCGGCACCGGAGACAGCAACCTCGCCCACCTTCGGGGCGGCCAGCACTTCCAGGGTCTCGCCATCGAAAAAGACGTCGACGGCGTCAGGGCCGTCCAGCCGGACCCCACCCTTAGCCAGGACAGCGGCGCCGCTGAGTTCGTGGATGCGGACGGCCGCGGCCTTCAGGGACTCGACGTCGGTGATCTCCAGGCCGGACAGGGACTCCGCCTCGAAGTGGTTGGGCGTGACGAAGGTGGCCAGCGGCAGGATCTGCGCCTTCAGGGCCTGGTCCGTATCCAGAGCGTGGCCCGGCTCCTGGCCCTTGCAGATCAGCACCGGATCCAGGACCACATTGGCGAAGCTGTTCTCCTGCAGGGCGGCGGCCACGGTGCTGATCGTGGCAGGGCTGCCCAGCATGCCGATCTTCACCGTGTCCAGAACCGAAGGCGCGCCCGACGCCGGACCGTACGCCGCCGTCGTCGCCTCCAGCTGGTCGGCAATCACCTGCTGGTCCATCGGCACGAAACGGTGATTCCAGCTGTCCTTCGGATCGAACGAGACGACGCACGTCAGGTTGGCGATGCCAAAGACGCCGAGCTCCTGGAAGGTCTTCAGGTCGGCCTGGGCGCCTGCGCCGCCGGTGGCTTCGGAGCCTGCGATGGTGAGGACGACGGCGGGGCCGGCGGCGGACAGCGTTGCGTCAGTGGAAGCGGAAGTCATGTGCCCATCCTGCCACCCGCCGTCGGACGCCCTCCATGTGGTGACGAACAGCGGACCGCAGCCGGAAGTGTTCAGGGCGACAAGGGGGAGCGGTAGCCGTGCCCGCGTCACGCCCGGCCCTTGGCAATCTGCAGCAGCGCACGGCCCAGCTCCGGCTGGCTGTAAACGAAGCCGGCGTCGAGCAGTTTCTGCGGTTGCACCCACCTGGACTTGAGTACCAGTTCAGTTTCCGTGCGGATCAGGACTGCCCCGGCGCGGAGGAGCCAGGCAGGGGTCGGCAGCCCGAACCGGACACCGAAGGCGCGCCGGACCAGGTGCATCAGGTCCCGGTTGGACACGACATCGGGCGACGCCACGTTGACCGGTCCGGAGATGTCCGTCCGCGCGTGCAGGAAGCGGATGCTGCGGTACAGGTCCTCGACATGGATCCAGCTGAACTTCTGGTCGCCGGTGCCCATGTGGCCGCCCAGCCCCAGCCGCGCCAGATTGGCGAAGGGCTGGAGCGCGCCGCCACCGCGGCCCAGCACGATGGCGATCCGCAGCGGGATTTTTCTGGTGCCTGGGGTTTCGGCCGCTTCCAGGGCGGCTTCCCAGGCCTTGGCGACGTCCACCGAGAATCCCGTTCCCAGCTCGCCGTCAGCCTCGGACTGCGGCCGGTCCCGCGCGTCACGGTAGATGGTGCCCGTGCTGGCGTTCAGCCAGGTGGACGGCGGTTCCTGGCAGAGTGCGAGGGCCCGGCTGAGTGCCTGGGTGGTCGAAACCCGCGAGTTAAGGATCACGGCCTTGTTCCGCTGGCTGTACCGGCAGGAAACGGAGCGTCCGGCGAGATTCACCAGTAGGGAGGCGCCGTTGAGCACCCGCTGCATGCCGCCGTCGTCGTCCCAACTGGAGGTTGAGCTGCCGCTGCTCCGCCGTCCGATGGTGCACACGGTCCAGCCGTCCTGTTCGAAGCGCCGGGTGAGGTAGCGGCCGATGAAGCCCGACGCGCCTGCCACCACAACCGTCTTTGCCCTGCCCATGTCTTCCCCCAATTGTTCGTGTTTAGTGGCCGCCGCGGATGCTGCGGCTCAGGCCCAGGACGTCGTCAAGGACCTTGCTGACACCTGGAATGCGGGCCAGTGCGAGCCCCCGGGCGATCAGTGGGGCCGCGCCGTCGACCAGCCGCCTGGTCCGTTGCTGCCCATCAGAGGTGTCATAGACCCAGAAGAGGGTGACGCCCATGTAGCAGAGCCACAGCAATTCAGGCAGGTCGGCCTGCAGTTTCTTCGGCGCTGCTGGCGTGGCCCCCTCAACCGCGGTCCTGAAGATGGCCAGGGAGGCTTCCCGGGCGGACGTGGAGTTGGCCGAGAAAGGGTTCATTGGGGAAGTGGGCCGGATCGCGGTGGCCACGAAGTCGGACCCGAAGCGGTGGTAGGGCGTCATGACGTCCAGCCCCGTGTGCAGGACGGCCCGCAGTCGGTCCGGCAGTCGGCGTGTTTCAGCCAAAGCGTCGTCGGCCAGGGCGGCATGCTCTGCCTGCACCTGGATATACAGCTCATGGACCAAGTCATCCTTGGAAGCAAAGTAGTAGTACGCGTTTCCCACGGACACGCCCGCCTCCGCGGCGATGCCCCGCATCGTGGTCTTTTCGAAGCCGACCTCACGGAACATGCGGAGGGCGGCCTCCGCCACCTTCTGCCTGGTCTGCTCGCTCTTAGCGGCCATGCTTCCCCGATTCTTGAACGTGTTCAAAAAAGTGTGGCATACATAGTTGAACATGTTCAATTCCGGGAGGTTCACCATCGGGACGTGCCGGGACTTGCGGTCGCGCTGCTCGTCACCGACACGCCCCAATGGCGCTGGTATCGCCGGAAAGGTGCCAGATCGCCGGAAAAAACCGGCGATCTGGTCCCTTTCCGGCGATTTGGCGCTCCGGAGGGGGCATGGCTACCGCCGCAGCGCGGCAAGGATACGGGCTTTGAACTCATGCTCGCGGAAAAGGTCGGCCCAGGTCACACGGACAAAGGTCCAACCATTCTCGGTGAGCTCCTTCTCGCGCTGCCGTTCCTGAAACAGCACCTCGGCCGTTGGCTTGTAGTCGAAGTACTTCGTTTTCCCGTCGAATTCGAGTGCGACCTTTTGCTCCTTCCACGCGAAGTCCAGCCGGTACCGGCCAGCACGCGCAGCTACCGCCACCTGCGGTTCCGGCAGGGGGAGTTTCAGCCGTATCAGGAGTTCGCGCGTGAGTGTCTCACCGGCCGATTCCGAGCGCGGATCTGCGTTGGCGAGCGCCAGCCGGAGGGTCCGGATGCCGCGGCGTCCCTGCAGGCCCTCAGCCATACGTTCCATCAGGGCTTTATCAGCACCGAGCCGGAGGGCATGGTCCGTCAGCACCAGTGCCTGCCGGTAACCCAGCATCATGGCGCAATCCACGACTGTCCGCTCCAGCGAGGTCACCCGGAGGCCGCCGAGAGTCACCACCTCCGGTGCGGTCCAAGGCCGGGTATGGCCCTGTACATCCTTGCCGAGCCGCTCGCTGGAAGGATTCCCCCGCAGCAGAAGGTGGATCACGTCATCAACATCCCATAGATATAGACCGTGCAGCCGGGCAGCCGAAGTGTGGCTGTACACATAGCCGCCCGCCGAGGTGGTCAGCGTCCCGTGCGCATGGGCGCGAATCAGCTGCCTGCTGCGGACGGGACGCGTCTGCCTCTCCCAAAGCTCAGCGCGGATGTAGCAGCCGTGCCGTAGCCGGACCAGCTGCCCGTGGAGGACCAAGGCCTTGATGGCCCGGGCATTGAGGCCCTTCTCGTGCAGTTGCCCCGTTCGCCACAGGTTGCCGGTGCCCGGAAGGACGGGAAGACGAACTGGCCGTTGCGCTGTCATCCCGACAGGATCCGGCCGCTGCGGCACCTCCGGAAGCCGCCGCCGTCGTCATGTGGAAAACGGGGCAGGGGCGTCCTGCGCCACGGGATCGCCGGAACCCGTCCGGATCGCCGCAACGTTCCGGCGAACCAGCAACTTTCCGGCGGGTTCGACGGCGGCCCGCCGGGTTAGCCCTTCAGCGCCCCGTCCAGCAGGGCGCGCAGCTCCCGGAAGTGCCGCTCCGTTGCTTCGGGGTTGAAGGCTGAGGTGTCCGCCATGGTGTAGCCGTGCGGCGCCCCTTCGTAAATCTCGTTGGATGCCTCAAGCCCGGCGTCCTTGAGCGCTTCGCCGAGGCGGGCGACGGCCTCGGGGGCCATGCTCCGGTCGTGGTCTGCGTGGCCGAAGACGAACCGCGCCCGCGCGTTGCCAAGCCCCAGGTGCGGGCCGTCCTGTTCCTCCGTCGCCAGCCCACCACCGTGGAAGCCGCCACACGCGGCCACCAGGTCCGGGTGCGAGGTGGCGGTCCGGACCGCGAGCCGGGCACCCATGCAGTAGCCGGTGGTGCCGATGGGGCCCGGCGCCACGCCGTCGAGAGCTGCCAGCGCGGAAACCCAGGCATCGATGTCCGGCAGGGCCTTGTCCGTTGTCAGGCGGCCGACCCGGGGGAAAGCAGCCTTGCCCGCGGCTTCCCGGCCCTCCTGGGTGGTCATATCCACTGCGGGGGCAAGGCTGGCAGCTGATCCTTCGCGGTAGAAGACGTTCGGTGCCAGCACCACATATCCCCAGTCGGCGATGCGCTGGGCCATCTCCTGGATGCGCGGCCGCAGGCCGAACGCGTCCATGTACAGGATGACGCCGGGAAACGGGCCGGTTCCGGTGGACGGGCGGGCGACAATGGCTTCGGCAGGGCCTGCTGGGGCCTGGATCTCGATGAGCATCTGGTCAGGATAGCGGAGGCGCCAGGGCGCGACGCTCAGGAGTAGTACCGGCCCAGGGTTTCAGCCTTGAAGTCAAAGAATGTACCGGCTTCGATGGCCAGCCGGGCGTCATCCACCATCTTCACCACGAACCTCTCGTTGTGGATGGAGATCAGGGTAGCGGAGACCATCTCCTTGGCCTTGAACAGATGGTGGATGTAGGCCCGCGAGTAGTTGGCGCAGGCGTAGCAGTCGCAGCCCTCCTGCAGCGGCCCGAAATCGCGCTTGTACTTGGCGCCCGAGAGGTTGAACCGGCCGTACGGGGTGTAGAACGCCGAGTTCCGGGCCACCCGGGTGGGGGAAACGCAGTCGAAGGTGTCGGCGCCGTTTTCGATGGCCGTGAAAATGTCATCGGGCTCGGAAATACCCAGCAGGTGCCGCGGCTTGTCCTCCGGCAGTTCCTCGTTGCACCACCGCACGATGGTGCCCAGGTTCTCCTTCTCCAACGCCCCGCCGATGCCGAACCCGTCGAACGGCATGGCACCGAGGTCCCGGCAGGCCTTCCGGCGCAGGTCCTCATACTGCGCACCCTGGATCACGCCGAACAAGGCCTGGTACGGTTTGCCCGCTCGTTCCCCGGTGAGGCGAAAGTGCTCCTCGAGGCAGCGCTCCGCCCACAGCCGGGTGCGTTCCAGGGACTCCTCCTGGTAGCGCCGGGAATTCTGCAAGGTGGTGAGCTCATCGAACGCAAACATGATGTCCGCGCCGATCTGGTGCTGGACCTGCGTGGAAATCTCGGGGGAGAAGCGGTGGCGGTCCCCGTTGAGGTGGGACTTGAACCAGACCCCGTCGTCATCAATGTGCGCCAGGCGTTCCTTGCCGGGGGCAACGGCATCGTCCGGGCCGGAGGCGTCCACCGATTTCATGTCGATGACCTTTTTGAAACCGGACCCAAGGCTCATGACCTGGAACCCGCCGGAGTCCGTGAAGGTGGGGCCGGGCCAGTTCATGAACGCACCCAGGCCGCCGGCTTCATCCAGGATGTCCGGGCCAGGCTGGAGGTACAGGTGGTACGCGTTGGCGAGCAATGCCTGGGCGCCCAGGGCCGCCATGGATTCCGGGAGCACCGCTTTCACGGTGGCCTTGGTGCCGACGGCGATAAACGCCGGCGTCTGGATGTCGCCGTGCGGGGTGGTGATGGTGCCGGTCCGGCCCAGGAACTCTCCGCCGTTGCCGGCCACCTGCGCGTCCGTGGGCGGGTTGGACTCCGCCAGGCGGGTGCCCACCGTGAAGGAAAACTGTGACCGGGTAGCAGGCAGGGCGAAGGCGGGGTTGGCTGGCACGGTACCAGTGTGCCAGCAAACCCGGCCCCCTTAACAAACCAGCCGGGGCCCTCAGCTGGCGGGGTCCGACCCCGGGTAGTTGGTGGACCGCCAGGAATCCCAGGACGACCTGATGGCCTCGAGCCTGCCCGCACCCAGCTCGTAAGTGGAGGCGATGACCAGCGAGCCCTCGCCCTCGGCCCGGACATCCTTGATGGCGGGATGATCGGCCACGACCAGCAGCCCTTCGCCATGCTCGGCGTAGCCGTGCACCGTGAGTCCCACCTGGTGGCTGGTCCGGAACCAGACCTTGCCGCTGATCGCCTCGCCGCTGTCCAGCGTTACCTCGTAAGGCTCGCCGGGTGCAGGAAGGTTGGCAAGCCCCAGCTTTTCGATCGCGGAGCCCTTTCCGTCCGTCAGGTGCAGGAACAGGGTGTGGCGCTTGCCGTGCGGGTGGCGTTCCAGGGCGAAGCGGAGCTGCTGCAGGAAGGTCAGCCACCCCTGGGTGATGTCCTCGTCCCAGGCCGCCCACTCGGAATCATGGTCCAGCGCCCCGCGGGTAACGCTGACCCGGGTTCCTTCGGGCACCGGGTGCAGTTCAAACGTGTCCCCGCCGTGCACTGTGAGCCTGGTGTGGTCCGCAGATTCCTCCACGTCGCTGGAGAAGTAGATCTCCTTGATCTCGGATTCCAGGTCCTCGGCCTGCCAGCCGTGCCACTGTGCCACCTTGGACGGTTCGCGCAGCATGGTCCAGACCTGCGGCGCGTCGGCGTTGATCACTACGCTGAGATTGTTCGTCATAGCCCCGAATGTACGCCCCGCACAGGGGCCCGGGTAGGGGGAAATCCCCGTATGGGGACAGCGCCCGGAGGTCAGGCGCGGACCGACTCCAGCTCATTGCTGATGCGCCGCTCCAGTTCGGACGTCCCGATGGTCTCCGAGCCGCCGTGGGCCCGCAGGAACAGCAGGGATTCCAGCCGCAGCAGCCGCCATTCACGTTCGGCGTCATGGTTGGAGTTGTCGATCGAGCGGAAGATTTCTTTGTCGTACAGGTTGGGCTCGTTGAGCGAGCGCTGCCGCACCTTGGCGGCCATCCGCGCCTTGAACGGGTCCGTTTCCTGGTTTTCCGGGGTGCGGATCAGTTTTTCGTAGACTTCGGCGCGTTCATCCTGGCCGTCCTGCCGGCAGATGTAGCTGGCCAGCGCCAGGGCTGCTTCCACCGAGCTCCACCGGCCGGGATTGCCGTCATACGGCAGCACCGTGAGGAGGTCCGCCACCGACAGGGCGCCGTCGGGGTCCTTGAGCGTGATGAACAGTTCGTGCGCCAGGTCGCTGAGGTCCTTCAGGCAGCTTCCGGACTTGAAATTGACGCCCTTGGAAAGCCGGTCGGCCAGGAGCAGGACGCCCTGGGCATCCGGGTGCGCCTCGGCGGCGGCTTCCACTACGGATTCGGGGGTGCCGGCCGGTGCCGGGATAAGCGCAAGTTCCTCCTCGCTGGGCCCGGTCACCGCAGGCGGGGCCGGCGGCAGCGGAGGTACGACGACGGCGGGCGCCACAGCGATGGGCCCGGTCCCGGCGCCGGGCTGCTCCTGCCCCGTGGCTGTTTTGGGCGGGCCGTCGTTGGGTGCGTCGGCCTCCACGGGCGGCGCGGTCTCCGGAAGGTTTGCCGGCAGCGGAAGCTGGGTGACGTCGTCGTGCGTTCCCTCCACCACGGTGACCATTGTGCCGATGGCCACCCGCAGCGTCCCGCCGCCGGAAAGGCTTGCCAGCACCAGTGCCGGGGAGCCGAAATCGTCGTGCTCGAGCTCCACCTGGTCGATTTCGGCGGTGCGCCGGCCGTCGGGGAGGAGGATGTGGCTGCCGGTGGTCAGAGATCCAGCCTGCTGTTCACGGTGGTGCCTGGCGGCTGGTGTTTCGGTCATGGGAGTCCTTAGGTTCTCTTGCGGTCCGCCCTACAGTCTACAAAGGCGGGCACTCAAAACCGGGGACCCCCACGTCCCGGCGGGGTGGTTAGAAGCCCACGCCTGCGAACGCCAGGGCCTGCCGGATCAGGCCGCCGCGGCCGCCGGAAAACTCCATTTGGACGCCCGGGCTGAGGACTTCCTGCGGGGTCATCCAGGTCAGTTCCAGGGCGTCCTGGCGGGGCTCGCACTCACCCGTCACCGGGATGACGTAGGCCAGGGACACGGCGTGTTGCCGCTCGTCCGTGAAGCCGGTCTGGGACGGTGCGGGGAAGTATTCGGCAACGGTGAATGGCACAGGGCTGAGCGGGAGCTGCGGAAACGCCAGGGGGCCGAGGTCCTTTTCCATGTGCCGCAGCAGGGCGGCGCGGATGGTCTCACGGTAGATGACCCGGCCGGATACCAGCGAACGCACCATGGTTCCGTCCGCGTCCGCCTGCAGCAACGTGCCCACCTCGTTGACGTACCCCAGCGGATCCAGCCGGACCGGCACTGCCTCCACGTACACCATGGGCAGGCGCCCCCGTGCCTCAAAGAGGTCTTCTTCAGAGAGCCAGCCGGGATTCGGGTCAGGTGTGCGCACGTTCATGCTTAAGTTCTACCCCATGGGGCGGCGCTGGGAGACCCACACGGTGGCGGGCGCGTTGGGGCTGCCGGCGTCCGGATTGGCCACATGCAGCGTACTGCCGAAGGCCTCTTGGGTCAGGCTGGTGGCGAATCCTGCGGCGGCCAACCGTTCCTGCAGGGGCTCCAGCCCGCCTCCGTACTCGAATCCCAGCCCCGCGCGGGACGGCCCCGACGCCGGGCGCACCAGGAGGACCCCGCCGTTCTTGGCCATGAAGTCGGCTGTTTCATCATTGTCCGGCACCGGGCGCGGCCGCGCTCCAATATGCAGCAGCGTCCGGGCTGCAGCCTCGGGGTCAGCGGTGTACCAGACGCCGACGACGGCCAGCGAGGGGTCGGCATCCGCGCACTGGGCGAAGTGGGCTGCTTTGCCAGCCACGAAGCTGAAGCCGTCCGGCGCAGTGATCCTGCAGGCCTCCTCTCCGGCCGGAGCCAGCTCCGCCGGTCCGGTTCGGTCTTCCTGCGTTCCGTCCTCGTGGGCCGCCAGGTTGGTGCGGCGCGCAAATTCCGCAACATCCCCCACCTCAACCGCAAACACTGTCTTGCCGTCCTGCCCGGATCCTGCCTCTGCGGGCTGCAGTGCCAGCCGTCCGGACGCCGAATCGAAGACCTGGCGCCCGCCGTCGTCCTCTGTCTGGACCATCCCCAAGGCCGTGAGGAGCTGCTTCCAGGACTCGGTGCGGGACGTGGAATGGACGGGGCGGACTCGGAGCATGGCGTTGTCCTTGGTGCTGGGGGACGGGTCTGTAGGGGCAATGATGCCACGTGATGCGGCGCTGCACACGGGGCTTGTGGACGGGCTTTTCAACGGCAGAATTAGGCCATGGCCGAAGACCTTGACGAACTGCTGGTGCCCGATGCCGCTGCCTGGCGCGCCTGGCTGGAGGAGAACCACGGCACCAGCCCCGGAGTGTGGCTGGTCCTGCACAAAAAGGGCGGGACGGTGACCAGCCTGGATTATCCGGCAGCCCTGGACGAGGCCCTGTGCTTCGGCTGGATCGACGGACAGCTGCGCCGCCGGGACGACGAAAGCTCCTTCCAGCGGATGACCCCGCGGCGCCCCCGGAGCGTCTGGTCCGCCCGGAACGTTGGCCATATCGCCCGGCTGGAGGAAGCAGGGAAAATGACCGACGCCGGCCGGGCAGCCGTTGCTGCTGCCAAGGCGGACGGCCGCTGGGACGCAGCCTATGGCGGCCAGGCGGATCTGGAAGTCCCGGCAGACCTCGCCGCCGCCGTCGCTGCCAACCCGGCGGCGCAGGAGATGTTCGAGGTCCTCACCAAAACCAACCTGTTTGCCCTGGTGTACCGGACCAACTCGGCAAAGCAGGCCGCCACCCGGGAGCGCCGGATCGCAGGCTTTGTGGACATGCTGGCGCGGGGGGAGACGCCTTATCCGCAGAAGAAGCGGCCTTCCGGCACGGACCCGGAGGCGGGCGGGTAACGTCATCCGGTTGGGTCCCGGGAGCCGAACCGGTAGAGTCGATGGTTCACTTGCGCTGGTGCCGTTCCCCGATCCGGGGGACGGCATTTGTGCATTCAGCGACGGATCGACACCACCATGCCCTCCACCCTTCCCGGAACATTCCTTGCCGCTCTTCGGCGCCGCCCGATCCTTTGGTCGGCAGTGGCCGCGGTGGCAGTCCTGGCCCTGGCCGTTTCGCTGGTCCTTGCCGGAAGCGGGCAGGAAGGCCAGCAGGAAGGCGCCCGGCCCGGACCTGCCGGTTCCTCCGCCGCCCCCTCGGAAGCTGGCCCCTCGGCAGCGGGCCCGTCGGAAGGGACGCCGGCTCAGGGTCCCGGTTACCGGCCCGCCTACCACCTCAGCCCCGACCAGCGCTGGATGAACGATCCCCAACGGCCCTTCCTCCTGGACGGGGTCTGGCACTACTACTACCTCTACAACGCCGACTACCCGGAGGGGAACGGCACGGAATGGTTCCACGCCACCAGCACCGATCTGGTGCACTGGAAGAACGAGGGCGTGGCCATCCAGAAATTCCGCAACGGCCTGGGCGATATCGAGACGGGCTCCGCGGTGGTGGACACGGAGGGCGCGGCAGGGTTCGGCAAGGGGGCGGTCATTGCTGTCCTGACCCAGCAGCATGACGGCGTCCAGCGCCAGTCCCTGTTCTACTCCACGGACAAGGGCTACAGCTTCCAAAGCTATGGGCAGAACCCCGTGATGGAGAATCCCGGCGCCGAGGACTGGCGGGACCCGAGGATTGTGCGCGACGACGCCAACAACCAGTGGCTGATGCTGCTCGCCGAAGGGTCGAAGATCGGCTTCTACACCTCCAGGGACCTGAAACAGTGGACGTATGTTTCCGGATTCCGGCAGGACGGCCTGGGCACCCTGGAATGCCCCGACTTCTTCCAGATGGATGTTGACGGCGACCCCGCCAAGCGCACCTGGGTCCTGGCCGCCAGCGCCAACGGCTCCTCCGAGGGCCGCACCACCGGGCTGGCGTACTGGACCGGCAGCTTCGACGGGAAGGCCTTCGCTCCAGAGGGCGGGCACCAATGGCTCGACGGCGGAGCGGACTTCTACGCCGCCGTCACCTGGGACGACCCAGGGCTTCCCGACGCCCAGCGCAAGGCGTCCCGCCACGCCATCGGCTGGATGAACAACTGGGCGTACGCACGGCAACTGCCCCCGACGGACTGGCACGGGGCCGCATCCGTGGTCCGCGACATCCGCCTGGAGTCCGGCAGCGGCCGCCCTGTGCTGGCGTCGTCCCCCACCGCGGCGCTCACGTCGCTGGAGGGGGAGCCTGCCCAGGTGTCCGGCGGCGGGCTGGGGGACGGGAGGGCGCTTCCGGTGCCTGACAGCGGAGCCTTCAAGGCCGACGTCGAACTGGAAAGACCTGCCGGCGGGACCGGTGAGGCCCGGCTCCTCCTGCAGAGCGGGGGCACCACCTACGCCACGGTCGGTTACGACTTCGCGTCCGGCCGCGCCTTCGTGGTCCGTGATGGCGACGCCGTGGCCGGGGGCAAGGACCGGCCGGCCGGCTCCGCCGTGGACGATGCGTACCGGGCGCCCCGGTCAGTGGAGGACCGGCCTGCCGGAGACATCGTGCGCCTGACAGTGTTCGTGGACAGGTCCTCGGTGGAGGTCTTCGTGGCCGGGCAGACGCTGACGTCGCTCGTATTCCCGCCGGCGGGCCACCGGGAGGCGCGCCTGGCGGGGGACGGCGGGGTGCAGCTCAAGGGCGGCACCGTCACTCCGCTGGCCGGCATCCGCTAGGCGCCGGGCCGGCCCGCCGCGCTGACCGACGCCGCAGCTTCGAGGGTCATCCAGGCCTGGAGCTGGGTGGAAAGCTCGACGGCGGCCCCCGGCGGATACGTTGCGGCCGCCGGTTGGGCGGCATGCATGGAGAAGATGCTCATGCCCGCCAGCCGTGGTCCTGCTTCGCCGTTGCCCACCAGCCGGCGGCCGGTCCAGAACGCCTCCGCGGTGTCCGTCACCAGGCGGGCAGCGGTGTCCCGGGTCGAGCCGGGGAGCCGGGGATCCGCCGCAGCGAGCGCCAGGTAGCGGCAGAGGATCCCGGTGAACAGGCCGCCGTCGCCGGTTCCGTCGCAGCGGAGCACGCTACGCTGCATCGAACCGTCCTGCGTTGATGGGGCGGCCGGGGTTGTCAGCCTGCGCCGCACGGACTCCACCAGCACCGCGGCCCGGGCCAGGTTCGCGTCCCCGCCCACTTCCAGGAGTGCCCCCAGCACCGGCCCCTGGTTGTACGTGTACACGGCGCGCTCCAGCACCACCTCGCCGGCGGGGGTGAGGCGCGCGCCGTCCAGGTACAGTTCCTGGTCCGGGTCGAAAAGAGTGGCGTCGAGCCAGTCCAGCAGGGCTTGGGCCTTGGCTTGCTGTCCGGTGCGGGCGTAAAACAGGGCCACCGGCGCCGTGGCCGGGGTGTTCTTGAAGTCCCGCTTCTTGCTCCAGAACGTGCCGCCGCCCAGGTCGTTCGTGCAGGCGGCGTCGAACTGGAGTGTGAGTGATGACTTGACCGCTGCGTTGCGGCGGCGGCCCGGGCGCCGGCTCTCCTCGGCCAGGCTGTCCAGCCGGAGGGTGGCCAGGGCAAGCCAGGCCATGTCGTCGTAGTAGTTGTTGACGAATGTCAGGGCGTTGCGGAGCCTGATTCCGGTGACCAGGCGTGAGGCCAGGCGCCCCGCGCTGGGCCGCTGCGGTCCGTTGAACCGGGCCGCGGGAGTGGCCCCTCCGCCAAGCTCCCGCCGGCCGGTGTCCACCAGGCAGTCCACATAGTGCGCCTGCCACCAGTAGTGCCATGGCAGGAGCAGCGCTGCGGCAGGCCTGGCACGCCGCAGGGTCGCCAGCCACCGCTGCGGCCATCCGGCTGCTCCCTGTTCCTGCCCTGATCCCTGTTCCTGCCCGGGGTCCTGTTCCTGACCCGCGGGAGCGGGCCTTTGCCCCGCCGGAGCCTGGGTGCGTGCCCTCGGCTGCTTGCCTTGCCAAAGGATGGCGCCCAAGTGGGTTCCCGGCAGGAACAGCAGCCTCCGGCCAAACAGTGCGGTCACGGACCGGGCCGCGTGGTTCGCCTTCTCCTGCCATCCGTCGTGCGGGTCGCTCGTGGAAGTCATGCCGTCCACCCTAACGGGGCACCCTGCCGCGTTTTCCGCCCGCGGCGCCAAAGAGTGCGGGCGTGCCCGATTTCAGTTAACATTCATTAACTGTTGCCCGACGCCGCGCCGTGGCATGGGAACACGCATCAAGGAGGATGTATGGACATCGCAGGCAGCGTCGCACTGGTGACAGGCGGCGCCTCCGGGCTGGGGGCAGCTACGGCACGGAGGCTGTTCGACGACGGCGCCTCCGTAGTGCTCCTTGACCTGCCTTCCTCGGCCGGGCAGGCGTTGGCGGACGAACTGAACGCCCGCGCCGAAGCCGGCCAGTCCGCCGCTTTCGCCCCGGCGGACGTGACCAGCGAGGCCGACGTGAGGGCCGCCGTCGGGACCGCCTCAGGGCTGGGACCGCTGCGGATCGTGGTGAACTGCGCCGGAATTGCCACCCCCGGCAAAGTCCTGGGACGCGACGGCGTGCTGCCCCTGGAAACGTTCAGCCGGGTCGTCCAGGTCAACCTGATCGGGACTTTCAACGTCCTGCGGCTGGCAGCCGAAGCCATGGTGGCCACCGAGCCCGCCGCCACCCCGCTGGGCGGCCCGGAACGGGGCGTCATCGTCAACACCGCCTCCGTGGCTGCCTTCGACGGGCAGATCGGACAGCCCGCCTACTCAGCGTCCAAAGGTGCGGTGGCTGCCATGACGCTGCCCCTCGCGCGCGAGCTGGCGCGCTCGCTGGTCCGGGTGGTCACTATTGCGCCGGGAATCTTCGAAACCCCCATGATGGCGGGCCTGCCGCAGGAGGCCCAGGACTCCCTGGGCGCGCAGGTTCCGCACCCGTCACGGCTGGGAAAACCCGCGGAGTACGCCAACCTGGTGGCGCACATCGTGGACAACGCCATGCTGAACGGTGAAACCATCCGCCTGGACGGCGCCATCCGGATGGGACCGAAATGAGCGCGCCGGACATGCCGCAGCTGCCGGCACCGGACTTTTTCGCCGTCGAATCGATGCTGGGCCAGGACGAACGGAACAAACTGGCCGAACTGCGGGACTTTCTGGCCGCCGAGGTGGCACCCTACGCCGGCGACTGGTGGAACAAAGCCGAATTCCCCGCCCACATCCTGCCCAAGCTCGCCGCCCTGGAACTGAGCACGCCCGTCCACCGCGGCTACAGCCACCTCTTCGCCGGGCTCGTCATTGCGGAGATAACCCGGGTGGACACCTCCCTGGCCACGTTCTTCCTGGTGCACCACGACCTCTTCGTCGAGTCGCTGCACACCTTTGGCAGCAAGGACCAGAAAGAGCGGCTCCTGGCCGACGCTTCGGAGCTGCGCACCACCGGCGCCTTCGCCCTGACCGAACCCCTGCATGGTTCCGATGTGGCCGGCGGGCTGGAGACGAGGGTCCGGCGGATCTCCTCCAGCACCGGAGAAGCGGACGGCGACGGCGACACCTGGGTGCTCAACGGCGCCAAGCGGTGGATCGGCAACGGGACGTTCTGCGACTACATGCTGGTGTGGGCCCGGGACGAGGCGGACGGCTCCGTGCGGGGCTTCATTGTGGACGCCACCCTGCCGGGGGTCAGCCGGAGCAGGATCGAGAACAAGATCGCCCTGCGCACCGTCCAGAACGCCGACATCGTGTTCCAGGACGTCCGGGTTCCGGAAGCGGACCGGTTCAGCGGGATCAGCAGCTTCGAAGACACGAAGGAACTGCTCCGAAGCTCCCGGATCATGGTGGCCTGGCAAACGGTGGGCCAGCAGCTGGCGGCGTTCGACGTCGCCCGGCAGTACGCCGTCGAACGCCACCAGTTCGGCCGCCCGCTGGCACATTTCCAGCTCATCCAGCAGCAGCTGGTGACCATGCTGGGCAACACCGTGGCCAGCATGTCCATGATGGCCGGGATCGCCAGGCTGCAGGACAACGGCGGGGCGGGCATGCCGCAGGTGGCGCTGGCCAAGTCCTACCTCAGCGCCCGGATGCGGGAAACCGTGGCCCTGGGCCGTTCCATCCTGGGCGGGAACGGCATCGTCACCGACTACCGGATGGCCAAGATTTTCGCCGACGCAGAGGCCATCTACACCTATGAGGGCTCGTTCGAGGTGAACACCCTGATCGTGGGCCGGGCCATCACCGGGATTTCAGCCATTTCCTAAGCGGGGTAGGGCTCTTTCTCGCCGGCCTCCACCCGGATGTCGAGGCTGTTGTTCTTCACCGGCATGGGGCAGGTGCCGTAGGGGGTGAAGGCGCTGGGGTTGTTGATGGCCCGGTTGAAGTCCAGCACCACGGAGCCGTCCGGCCGGGGTCGGGGGAGTGAGAGCTTGCGCCAATCGTCCGTGGTGTCGCCGTTGGTCTCGTCATGGAACGTGACGGTCAGGGCGCCGAGTTTCTCTTCCTCCGCCTGGAGCCGGAACTCGTGGCTGCTGCCGGGGAGGCGGAACACCACCTCGCCAACGCTGCGGTGCACGCCGTCAACCAACGGGTTCGCGGTCCCGATCGGCACGTCCACCGGGGCGGGGTAGGGCTCGAACCGGCCCACCACTTCCCAGTCCGGGTTGTAGGGGTAGGTGGGCACGCCGTCGAACTCCGTAAAGACCGGCGATGCCGCGTCCCGGGTCCGGACCGCATACCTGCCGCCGCGCATGGCCAATTCCACCACCACCTGGTCCCCATCGGGGCCGCCGAACTGCACCCACATCAGCGACTCCTCGTCCGCCAGGACCGCGGAGATGGTGCCGTCCACCGTTTCCCCCGACTCCACCACCGTGAGCCCGTCGGACGGAACCGCGGTGAGGAACGCCGTCGTACCTTCTCTTGAATCCGCGCAGTCCGTGGACCACAGGCCGGGGACAAGTTCGACGGCGGCGGGCGAGTCCTCGAGCCACTGGAACGACGTGAGGGTGAGCCAGCCGTGCCGGGCTGCCAAGGCCTTGTTGCGGTTGGCGCGGAAGCGCTGCCAGCGCTCCGCCCTGGCGGTTGACGTGGCGGCGGCTGGGGTGGTGGTCATGGTTCCTTCCGGTTGTGTTTGCCCCCGCTACAACCGCGGCCCATTCCCGTTCATTCCGCCTGCCGGTGCGGCTCACTGGGTATTTGCCGCCGCGGACTGCCTGCCGGCCGGCCCCGGGGGTAGCGTTCTGCCATGAGGATCGCAGTTCTTGGTACGGGCACCGTAGGGCGGGCGCTGGCGGCAGCGTTCAACAGGCTGGGACACGACGTTGTCCTGGGTACACGCGACCCCGGCGAAACCGCCGCCCGCAGCGCCCCCGATGCCATGGGCGGCCCGCCCTTCAATCAATGGCTGGAAGGCCACGCCGGCATCAGGCTGGCGACGTTCGCGGAAGCAGCAGCCGACAGCGAACTGGTGGTCAACGCTACGAACGGAGCTACATCCCTGGCGGCCCTGGCTGCGGCCGGCGAGGCACGGCTGGCAAGGAAGATTCTCATGGACGTCTCCAACCCGCTGGACTCCACGCAAGGGATGCCGCCGGTGCTGAACCCGGTGAACACCGAGAGCCTCGCCGAGCGCATCCAGCGGGCGTTTCCCGAAGCCCGGGTGGTGAAGACGCTCAACACGATGAACGCCGGGCTGATGGTGGACCCGCAGCGCCTGGCGGACGGGGAGCACTCCGTGTTCCTGTCCGGCGACGACCCCGACGCCAAGAAAACCGTGGCCGGACTCCTGGCGGAGCTTGGCCACAAGGACATCATCGACCTGGGCGACATCACCAGTGCCCGCGGTGCCGAAATGGTGCTGCCGCTGTGGCTGCGGCTCTTTGGCGCGCTGGGAACCCCCGACTTCAACTTCAAGGTGGTCCGCCGGGGTTGAATGGGTGGGTGGACATCCTCGCAGGAGTAAACCGGGAATGGCTGGCGGCGCTGACCTGGCTCGCGGCGCTTGCCGCAGGCGGGGCTGTGCTGCTCTGGCACCGACGCCGGCCCGACCTCGCAGCGCTGGCCGCCGTCGCCGTCTTTATGGCAGCGAACACTGGCGCCGGCATCTATGTCCTGAACCACCTTGCCGACGGGCGCTGGGGCGGGGACGCGCACGCCAGGCTTGACCCGCCGTCGTTCTCCGGAACGCCGGCGGTGGGCCAGTTCCTGCAGCCGCTCGACGCGGCGATGGCCGACCTGGCGGGAAGGGCCAACGATTTCATCGACTTCCAGGCCGCCCTGCCCGTGGCGCTGGGTTTCTTCGCGGCCGCCGGGTGGGCCCTGGCCGCCATGGTTCCGGTGGGGCTGGCGGCTGCCGCCGTGCATGCCCGGGACGCCCGCCGCCGGAAGGCCGAGTCCGCAGCCTGGCAGAACGAGGTGGAGAAACTCCGCGCTGAAGTGGACGCACTCAAACGCCTTGTGGGGTACCGCGACATCTTTTGAGACGGATTCCACTGCTGAACGGGACCGGGGGTAGCATCTTTAGCTAGTAACGTGGCTCACAGTATCCAGCGCAGTGTACGAGCCAAGTCCCGAAACCCTCGAAAGATTGCTTCCATGGCTCACACTGCAACACCGCCCGAAACCGACCTCGCCGCTGAACTGCGCGCGGATGTCCGGCGCGTATCCACGCTGCTGGGCGAGTCCCTGGTCCGCCAGCACGGCCCCGAACTGCTGGACCTTGTGGAGCAGGTCCGGCTCCTCACCAAGGAATCGAAGGAAGCTGCGCGCGGCGGCGCGCATGCCACCGGGCCCTGGAGCGCGCACGACGTCGTCGCCCAGGTCCGCGAGCTGCTCGGCTCCCTGCCCATCGAGCAGGCAACCGACCTGGTGCGTGCCTTCGCGTTCTACTTCCACCTTGCCAACGCCGCGGAGCAGGTCCACCGCGTCCGCGGGCTGCGCACGCGTGCCGAGAAGGACGGCTGGCTGGCCAAGACAGTGGCGGAGATCGCCACGCAGGCCGGCCCGGACGTACTCCAGGAAGTGGTCAACGCACTGGATGTCCGCCCCATCTTCACCGCCCACCCCACCGAGGCCTCCCGCCGCTCGGTACTGGACAAGATCCGCAAACTTTCCGACGTCCTGTCCCGCCCCACCGTCGAGGGTTCCACGGGCCGCCGCAGGCAGGACCGCCAGCTGGCCGAAATAATCGACCAGATGTGGCAAACCGACGAACTGCGCCAGGTCCGGCCCACCCCGGTCGACGAGGCCAGGAATGCCATCTACTACCTGGGCGGCATCCTCACCGACGCCATGCCGGAAATGCTGTCCGAGTTCTCCGAACTCCTCGGCGAACACGGAGTGACCCTCGCCTCCAAGGACGCCCCCATCCGGTTCGGCTCCTGGATCGGCGGCGACCGCGACGGCAACCCGAACGTCACCGCCGCCGTCACCCGCGAAATCCTGCAGATCCAGAACCAAAGCGCCATCCGGATCAGCATCGGCATGATCGATGAGCTGATCTCCATCCTGTCCAACTCCACCTCGCTGGCGGGGGCGGACGAAGCACTGCTCACGTCCATCGACGAGGACCTGAAGAAGCTGCCCGGCCTGGACAAGCGGGTCCTGGAGCTGAACGCGCAGGAGCCGTACCGGTTGAAGCTCACCTGCATCAAGGCCAAGCTCATCAACACCGGCAAGCGGGTTGCCGTGAACTCCAACCATGAGCACGGCCGCGACTACAGCGGAACCGATGAGCTCCTGGCCGACCTGCACCTGCTGGAGCTCTCGCTGCGGAACCACTCCGCTGCCCTGGCCGCCGACGGCTCGCTGGCCCGCGTCCGTCGCGCCATCGCCTCCTTCGGGCTGCACCTGGCCACCTTGGACATCCGCGAACACGCCGACCACCACCACGACGCCGTCGGCCAGTTGATGGACCGGATCGGCGGCCCTGGCCTGCGCTACGCCGAGCTGAGCCGTGAGGAACGCTTCGAGGTGCTCGGCTCCGAGCTTGCCTCCCGCCGCCCGCTGTCCGGCCACCCGATCAAGCTCGACGGCGCCGCCGACGGCACCTACGACGTCTTCCGCGAGATCCGCCGGGCCCTGCGCATGTACGGTCCCGACGTCATCGAGACCTACATCATCTCCATGACCCGCGGGGCCGACGATGTGCTCGCCGCCGCCGTCCTGGCCCGTGAAGCCGGCCTGATCAACCTCTTCGGCGACAAGCCGTACGCGAAGATCGGCTTCGCGCCGCTGCTGGAAACGGTGGAGGAACTGCGGGCCTCCGCCGAAATCGTCGACCTGCTGCTCTCAGATCCCTCCTACCGGGAACTGGTGCGCCTGCGCGGCGACATCCAGGAAGTCATGCTGGGCTACTCGGACTCCAACAAGGAATCCGGCGTGATGACCAGCCAGTGGGAGATCCACAAGACCCAGCGCAAGCTGCGTGATGTCGCCGCCAAGCACGGCGTGCGCGTCCGCCTGTTCCACGGCCGTGGCGGCTCGGTGGGCCGCGGCGGCGGACCCACCTACGACGCCATCCTGGCCCAGCCCAACGGTGTCCTGGAAGGTGAAATCAAGTTCACCGAGCAGGGCGAAGTCATCTCCGACAAGTACTCGCTGCCGGAGCTGGCCCGGGAAAACCTGGAGCTGTCCCTGGCCGCGGTGCTGCAGGGCTCGGCCCTGCACCGCGATCCGCGGACCTCGGAGGACCAGCGGGAGCGCTACGGGCACGTCATGGAAGCCATCTCGGACGCCGCCTTCGACCGCTACCGCAAGCTGATCGACCACCCGGACCTGCCCGCGTACTTCATGGCGTCCACGCCGGTTGAGCAGCTCGGTTCCCTGAACATCGGCTCCCGCCCGTCCAAGCGCCCGGACTCCGGCGCAGGGCTGGGTGGCCTGCGGGCCATTCCGTGGGTGTTCGGCTGGACCCAGTCGCGGCAGATCGTGCCCGGCTGGTTCGGGGTGGGCTCCGGGCTCAAGGCGGCGCGTGAAGCCGGCCATTCCGCCCAGCTGGTGGAAATGATGGACCAGTGGAACTTCTTCCGCTCGGTGCTCTCCAACGTGGAAATGACGCTCGCCAAGACGGACATGGACATCGCCGGTTACTACGTCTCCACCCTGGTCCCCGAGGAACTGCACCACCTGTTCCGGACCATCCGGGAAGAGTACGAGCTCACCGTCGCAGAGGTCCGGAAACTGACCGGCGAGAACCTGCTCCTGGACGCACAGCCCACGCTGAAGCGCTCCCTGGAGATCCGCGACCAGTACCTGGACCCCATCAGCTATCTGCAGGTGGAACTGCTCCGCCGGATCCGCACGGAAGGCGAAATCAGCGGAGCCGAAATCGATGAGCGCCTCCAGCGGGCCATGCTGATTACGGTCAACGGTGTGGCGGCAGGGCTGCGCAACACCGGGTAATCCCCGCTCACATAAGGCCCCTTCTGCGCGAACGCCCGCTCACCCGGTGAGCGGGCGTTTCTCGTTTCCGGCCACAAGTGAGCGCGCGTCTGGGTAGGGTTGAACGCATGCCTTCCTTCCAGACCCGCCTCAAGATCACCGGGCTCCGGCCGGGCAATCCGCCGGAGGCCGTGATGGACGCGGCCGTGGAGGCGCTGGGCACCCGGCACCACGTGGAGGCGCACCAGCTGCAGATCGCCGGTGGTGTGCCGCAACTCAACCTGCGCTTCCTCGTGGAGGCGAGCGAGTACAGCGGTGAGAACCGGCAGGCGGTGGAGTCGGCAGCCATGATGCGCGACGCCGTCGAACGGGTTGCGCTGACGGGTTCCCTCAGCGTGCTGCGGCGCACCCGCGGCAAGTGGCTGCCTGTCTAGCCTGCGTCCGGGATGGGGTCGTCCTCCACGGGCGAGCGGTTGCCGCGGCGCCGGGTGACCAGGACCCCGACCACCGCGCCGATCACCAGGCCCACGGCAACGCCAATGAGTGAACTGGCCCAGAACGGCAGCCTCGTGGCCGAACCCGTGAAGTAGCCTAGGCCCACCAGCCAGGACGCCCACAGGACCGCGCCCAGCCCGGCGCACAGGCTGAAGCCCCGGACGGAAACGTTCGCAATTCCGGACGCGGCCGACGTCGCAAGCCGGCCACCCGGGATGAACCGGGCGCCGATGATGGTCCCGTACGTGGATGAACGCCCTGCCTTGGCCAGTGCCGAATGGATCCCGGCGTGGACCCGGCGGCCCCACTTCCAGCGGTCCAGCACGTGGCTGAGCCGCCGCCGGAAAAGCTGGAACACCACCATGTCGCCCAGCCAGGAGGCCAGGGCTGCGAGCGCCAGCACCAGGAACACGTTCGCACGGCCGTCAGCGGACAGTGCGCCGCCGGTGATCACCACCATTTCGGACGGGATGGGCGGAAAAATGGCGTCGCCGATGACCAGCGGGATGACCCAGATGTAAAGGGCCGCTCCCCAGCTGTCAACGCTGCCGAAGTCCATTGCCACAAGGTACCGCACTTGGGAAACTGGCGGCATGCGGGTCTCGGTTCTGCAGGGTGACATTACGTTGCGGCGGGTGGACGCGGTGGTCAATGCCGCGAACGCGTCCCTGCTGGGCGGCGGGGGAGTGGACGGCGCCCTGCACCGCGCAGCCGGGCCCGAACTGCTGGCGGCCTGCAGGGAACTGCGGGCCAGGGAGCTGCCGCACGGACTGCAGACCGGCGCCGCTGTGGCCACCCCCGCATTCCGGCTGCCGGCCCGCTGGGTCATCCACACCGTGGGCCCCAACCGCCATGCGGGACAGACCAACCGGGCGCTGCTGGTGTCCTGCTTCAGTGAAAGCCTCCGGCTGGCCGAGACCCTGGAAGCCGGCGCGCTCGCCTTCCCCGCCGTGGGTGCCGGAGCCTACGGCTGGAGTCCGGCGGCCGTGGCGCAGGCGGCACTGGATGCCCTTCAAGGATTCCGCGCCTCGCATCCGGCCAGTGGCCTGGAGCTCGTGGAATTCGTGCTGCATACGGCGGAGGTGGAGGCGGTGTTCAGGGACGTGCTCGGGCCGCTTCGCTGAGTTCCAGGGTGCTGCGGTACTCCACGGGGTTGCCCGAGATCGGGTCCACGAACCGGATCCCGCGGGCAAGGAGCTGGAGGGGTTTGCCGTAGTCGTCCGGGGCTTTGTCCAGCAGGTCCGGGTAGAACGCGTCATTGACGATCCCGAGTCCCAGCGAGGCCATGTGGACGCGGAGCTGGTGCGTCTTGCCGGTATGCGGTTCCAACCGGTACCTGGCCAGGCGCTGCCCGTTGCCGTTCACGCCGGTGCCTGAGGCGCCCGCCGCCGTGCCGCCGTCGAACGTTTCCAGCCGCTCAATCCTGGTTTCAGCGTTCGGCTCGCCGTCAACCACCTCTGCCAGCAGGTAGCTGCGGGACTTGGTCATCCGGTTGCGGACCACCACGGGAAATTCGATGGCGGGATGCCCGGGCGCGGGCTCGGCGGCGGACACGCACTCGTATTCCTTCTGCACCTGCCGCTTCTCGAAGAGCACCTGGTACTTGCCCCGGGTTTGCGGATTGGTGGAGAAGAGCAGCACGCCGGCCGTCATGCGGTCCAGCCGGTGCATGGGAATCAGGTCCGGCAGGTCCAGCTGGTTCCGGAGGCGGACCAGGGCGGATTCCTGGATGTACGTGCCGCCCGGCGTGGTGGGCAGGAAGTGCGGCTTGTCCACCACCAGCAGGTGCTCGTCCTGGTGCAGGATGCTGACCTCCACGGGCAGCCGAGTCTCCGGCGGCAGGGTGCGGTAGTACCAGATGAAGGTGTGTTGCTGCAGGGGCGTGGAGCGGTCCAGCGGAGCCCCGCCCTCGCCGACGATCTCGCCCGCGTCGAACCGGTCCTCGATGCCCTGCGGATCGATGTGCCCCCAGCGGTGCATCATGTAGTCCATTGCGGTGTCCCACGGGCCCTCGTCCGGGAGGCGCAGACGGGTGGCGTTGACGCCGTCGCGCACGGGGAGGGGGGATTGCATCACCGGTCCATTCTACCGGCGGCGGTGTGGCCGCACCTGGCTACCGGGGTTGCAGCCGCCGAATCGTGGGAACGCGTCCAGCTCGCCGGAATGTTCCGGCGATCCCGGCGCTTTCCGGCGGGTCCGCGCCCGACGACAAAAAAGTTCTTGACAATAAAAGTTGTCGGTAGGCACACTGGAGGCATGCAGGACATTGCAGTCATCGAGGACCCGGCAGCCGCCGAAGCATCCCTGGACCCCACCCGCGCCAGGATCCTGCGGGAACTGGCCCAACCGGCCTCCGCCACCCAGCTGGCCGTCCGCGTCGGGCTGCCCCGGCAGAAGGTGAACTACCATCTCAAGGCACTGGAGCGGCATGGCCTGGTGGAACTGGTGGAGGAACGCCGCAAGGGCAATGTGACCGAGCGCGTGATGCAGGCTACCGCCGCCTCCTACCTCATTTCGCCCCTGGCGCTGAACGCGGTGACGCCGGATCCGGGCCGGTTCGCGGACCGCTTCTCGGCGTTTTGGCTGCTGGCACTCGCCGGGCGCATGGTCCAGGAGGTCGGGCAACTGATCGCCGGCGCAACCGCCGCCCGCCAGAAGCTGGCCACCTTCGCCATCGACGGCGAGATCACCTTCCGCACCGCCGCCGACCGTGCCGCCTTTGCCGAGGAGCTCGGCGTGGCCGTCACGCACCTGGTGGACAAGTATCACGACGGCGGCACGTCACCACAGGGGCGCAGGCACCGGCTGGTGGTGGCGCTGCACCCGGCCCTCAAAGAAACCAGCGCCTCCAAACAAACCCACACATCCAATGCAGGCAAGGAGCAGGACCAATGACCGACAAACGAAACTTCGAAATCGTCTACGACACGGAGCTTCCCGCGACCCCCGAACGGGTGTGGGAAGCCGTGACCAACGGGACGCCCGGCTGGATGTTCCCCACGGACCAGTGGCCGGCGGTCCGGACAGTGGACGAGTATCCCCACCACCTGGTCTCCCGGATGGACGCTCCGGACGGTTGGTTCAACCAGCTCGAGCACGTGCTGGAGCCGCTGGACGGGGGCCGAGCCCGGCTGCATTACGTCCACAGCGGCATCTTCGCGGACAACTGGGACCAGCAGTACGACGGTGCCAGCCGCCACACCGAGTTCTACCTGCACACCCTGGGCCAGTACCTGAAGTACTTCGATGGCCGGCCTGTGGTGTTCACCGACATCCAGGGCCCCGGAGCGTCCCAGGCCCCGGATGGCTTCACCCGGCTCCGCGAAGCGTTGGGCGCCGGTTCCGCCGGGCAGGGCGCCGCGCTGGATGTGGAGCTCGACGGCGTGGGGCGGCTCAGCGGCGAGGTGGACTTCTCGAACGAGCACTTCCTGGGTGTGCGTACGGCGGAGGCCCTTTACCGGTTCTTCGGCCGCAACGCGTTTGGCACCCCTGTCGGCATGACCGTGCACGACTTCAGCGGCGCCGGTGACACGGAGGCCACCGCCAAGGCCTGGGGCGGCTTCCTGGAGCGCGTGTACGGGTAGCTCCCGCTTCCCGTTTCGGGCCCCAGTCGCCGGAGCGGTGCGGGCACGCCGTACCTCTCCGGCGGTTACGCACGCCTCCGGCGATTCCGGTGGCGCCAGCTCAGGCGATGGCCATGGCGGGGGCCTTCTTCAGGGTCCTGCGCAGCTGGGGGGCCGCATCAAGCCGGTCCTGGGCTGCCCGCAGGCCCAGGACGGCGGCTTCCAGCTTCTCCGGCGGCAGGGTGAACGGCACCCTCAGATGGCGTTCGAACGCTCCGCCGATGCCGAACCGCGGGCCCGCAGCCAGCCGGATGCCGTACTCGGGGGCCAGCGCGGCCAGGGCAGTGCTTGAGGGCGCGGGCAGCCGGCACCAGACGGACAATCCGCCGGCAGGCGGCTGCACCTCCCATTCCGGCAGGTGCATAGCCAGCAGTCCGAGCAGTGCGGCCCGGTTCCGGCGGAGCATGTCCAGCCGGGCCGGCAGCGGTTCATCGAGGGCGCGGACCAGGTGTGCCGCCGCAAGCTGCTCCATGACGGGTCCGCCAAGGTCCACGGTGGTGCGGGTGGCGGCCAGCCGCTGGATCATGGGCCGCGACGCCCGGATCCAACCCGTCCGCAGGCCGCCCCAGTGGGATTTGCTGAGTGAGCCGATAGTGATGACCGACGGGCTGAATCCGGCCATGTGGGTGGTTTCGATGCCGTCCAGGTTCAGCTCCCGGAGGGTCTCGTCAACCACGGGCACCGTTCCGGAGGCGGCAGCGGCCCGGAGCAGCCGCCGGCGTTGCGGGTCCGGCATGACCATTCCGGTGGGATTGTGGAAGTCCGGTGCCAGGTAGGCCATCCGGGGCCGTTGCTGGGCCAGGGCCGTCTCCATGGCGGGCATGTCCCACCCATGGTCGGTGAACGCCACCGGTACCGGGCGGCATCCGGCGGCGTGAATGGCATCCAGCGCATTGGGATAGCTCGGATGCTCCACCAGGACGCGGTCCTGCCGGTCGGTCAGGGTCCTGATGACCAGGGTCAGGGCGTGCTGCGCGCCCGACGTGACCAGAATGTTTGCCGGATCGGTGGGGACACCGGCGGCGGTGTACCGGTCGGCGATTGCCTGGCGCAGCGGGAGCAGGCCGACGGCGTCGTAGCCGAACCCCGGAAGGAGGGCCGGGAGCTCGGTTACGGCAGCGGCAAACGCCCGGTGGACAAGTTCCCCGCTGGCGGGCAATGACGCATAGGCCAGGTCGATCAGGCCTTCCGGGGACACCAGTCCCGGTGCGGAAAGGGTGCTGATGGGCGCGGGAGTCCTGGTGGCGGGTTCCGGACCAGTCTGCCGGCGCTCGCGGGCGGGTGCGCCGGGCAGTGGTCCGCCCGGCGTGCTGTCCGCTTCGCCTACCGCTGGGCCCGTCGAACCGTCTCCGGCGAAGCGGGTCCGGCCGGGCGGGGCCAGTTGCGGAATGCAGGTCCTGGCCCTGCTGCCTGGGCGGCTGTAAAGGAAGCCCTGGTCGCGCAGGCTCGAATACGCCGCGGTGACGGTAGTCCGGCTGATGCCGAGGGCTGCGCACAGGGACCTCTCACTGGGGAGGGCGCTGTCCAGGGCTACCCGGCCGTCAAGGATCAGGAGCCGGACCACGTCCGCCAACTCGCGGTAGGCGGGCCCGGTGCCGTTGTTCCATGTGCCCAGCAGGCGGGACAGGGCGGTGGCGCTCACGGTGGTGGACATGTAGCCAGTATCTCAAACTGGCTATGTTTTCCAAGGCCAGTTTCATGGAAGGGTTGTTTCCATGATGACCCGCAGACTCCTCCAGCTCTTTCTTGGCCTTGCCATGTACGGCATCTCCCTGGCCATGTTCATCCGCGCCGGGCTTGGCCTGGACCCGTGGGATGTGTTCCACCAGGGCCTTGCCAACCGGGCCGGCCTCAGCATCGGCGTAGTGGTCATCATCGTGAGCTTCCTGGTCCTGCTGCTGTGGATCCCCCTCCGGCAGTGGCCCGGTTTTGGGACCCTCTGCAACGCCGTGCTGGTGGGCGTGTTTGCTGACATTGGGCTGGCGCTGATCCCGGCCGTGTCCCAGATCGCCGGCCAGTTCGGGCTCCTGGCCGGCGCTGTTGTGCTGAACGGCATCGCCTCCGCCTGCTACATCGGCGCGCGTTTCGGTCCCGGGGCCCGGGACGGCCTGATGACCGGGCTGGCCCGGCGCACGGGCTGGTCCGTCCGGTTGTCGCGCACGCTTATCGAGGTGACCGTGCTGGCCGTCGGCTGGCTGCTGGGAGGATCGGTGGGTGTGGGCACGGTGATCTACGCCTTGGCCATCGGCCCCCTGGTCCACGTGCTGCTGCCACGTTTTACGGTTCCGGCTGCGGTGCCGAAGACCGCAAACAACGCCGCTCCCGCCACATGTTGACGTCCAGCCGCCCCGGTGCGTTTCAGGCCGGGGCCGGCTGGCATGTGGGGCAGAAGTAGATGTCCCGCTCCTCTTCACCGTTCGGTTTGCCCAGGAGTCCGCGCTGGATGGGTGTGCCGCATTTGAGGCAGGGCTGGCGTTCCCTCCCGTAGACCCAGTAGCCGGGCCGGCCCGCCATCCTGCCCACGGGCATGCCCCGGGCGTTGAGGATGGTGACGCGGCGGCCGGGGCCGAGGTTGACCTCCAGGAGCTGCTTGGCGTCGGTCATCATGGTGCGGACGTCCGTCACGGCGGAAACCGGTGTGGCGGGATGCACCCCGGAGAGAAAGCATGCTTCGCAGCGGTAGATGTTGCCGATGCCGGCCAGGTTCCGCTGGTCCAGCAGCGCCACCCCTACCGGGACCTCGGGGCGCGAGCGGATGCGGCGTTCGGCTTCGTCCAGGTCCCAGTCCGGGCCCAGGAGATCCGGACCGAGGAAACCTACGATCGAGTCCTCGTTGGCAGTGGCCACCACTTCCAGGATGCCGAGGGAGAACCCGACCGCATCGGCGGCGGCGGTCCGCAGCACGCAGCGGGCGGTAAAACCGGGCTTGCGCCACCGGCCGCCCGGTGGATAGACCTGCCAGGCTCCCTCCATCTTTAGGTGTGAGTGGATGGTCAACCTCTTGTCCTCCGGGCTGACCACCCGCATCAGCAGGTGCTTGCCCCTCGGAATGACCTCGGCAACGGTCCAGCCCGCCAGGTTCAGGGTGGCGAACCGCGGCACGCGGAAGTCGGAGGCCACCAACGTCTGTCCGGCCAGGGCCTCGTGCAGCTGGTGGGCGGCCCGCCAGACGGAATCGCCCTCAGGCACGGATCCTCAATCCCTTTGGGGTGGAATAGGCGCCGGCGGCGCTGAGCGCGGCGGCAACCGGGGTGTCCAGGATGCCGTGTCCGTTCACTTTTTCCATAATCAGTTTGTCCACGGCTCCCCGGGTCACCACGCCCACCAATGCCGCACCCGCCGCCGCCAGGACGGCGTGGTCGTCGCTGAACGCCAGGAGTGTCTTTCCGCCGCGCTCCACGTACAGGACCAGTGCGCCGTCCACCAGGACCACCAGTGCACCCGCCTTCCGGCCTGGACGGTGCCCCGTGCCGGCGTCGTCCTGTGCAGCGGGCCAGGGGAGCGCCGCGCCGTACGGGTTGGCGGGATCGGTGGCGGCGAGCGCCAGGGCCACAGGTTCGGCCTTGGCCAGCTGCGTGTCCTCGGAGTAGGAACGGAGCCGGTCCACGGTGGCGGGAACGGCGAACTGGGCGGCGCCAAGGTGCTCGATGAAGTAGCCGCGGCGGCAGCGGCCTGCTTCCTCGAGCCGGGCCAGTACCTTGTACATCAGCCCGAAGCCGCCCAGAATCTGTTCCGCCATAACGGAGCCTCTGGTCACCACGCCGTAGCGGTCCAGCAGCAGTTCGGCGGTGGCGCGGGCGTGGATTGTGGCATCGAGTTCAGGCTCGGGCAGGGCAGACCAGCGGCCCGCGGCGGTGGGCGGGGTGGCTGCCCCCTGTGCCCCGTACCGGCCCCCGCCCAGGCCGGGGGACCCCATCAATCCCGTGCCGTGGGAACGGCCCAGCCGGCTGAGCCGCGGTGCCCTGGCCCGGGGAGCGCGCGCCACCTGCCGGTGGGCCGTATGGCCGCCGGCGATCAGCGCACGCACTGGGGCGAAGGTGTCCCCGGTGATCCTGCCGGCCCAGGCAAGGTCCCACAGTGCCGTGGCCACTTCCTGGTCGCTGAGGACAGCGTCCATGCCGCCGGCCACCTCGGTCAGTTGCCGGAAGAAATACCCGCCGCCGTTGTTCCGCAGATGGTCCAGCAGCCGCCGGCTGGCGTCCCCCGGTTCGAACTCGGGCGCCGGATTCAGCGTCAGTTCCGCGGAGTCCGCCAGGTGCAGGCTGATCCAGCCGTCGTTTCCGGGCAGCGCCCCGGCCCCGGACCACAGGATCTCACCGGCTGCCATGAGCTCGTCGAGCATGGCGGGCTGGTAGTTGGAGACCCGGGTGGCCAGCACCAGCGGCTCCCACGCCGAGGCGGGAACCGGCACCCCGGAGAGCTGGTCGATGGCGGTGATGATGCCGTCCAGTCCCCGCAGTGAGGGCTGGCCGCGGCCGCCGCCCGGGGTCCTGACATGCTGCCACGCCGGCAGGAAGCGTCCGTAGGCGGCTGCGTCCACGGGTTCGACTTCTGCGCGGAGGGCGGCCAGCGAACGGCGCCGGAGCTTGCGCAGCACTTCGGCGTCGCACCATTCGCTGGCAATAGTGTGCGGAACGTCGGCCACGGAGGTGCCCGTGGCCGGATCTGCCCCCGCATCCGCCTGGCTATTCCCGCTGACTGGGGCGTCGCCCGATTCAGCCTCGGGTGCGGCTTCCTGCGGCTGTGCCTCCGGCGGGGTGACGTGGGGCCGGAACTCGCCTTCCACCACGCGCCCGTCCGCAGCGAGGCGTTTCAAGGCGGTGCCCACGACGGCGACGCCGAGGCCCAGCCGCCCGGCCGCCTCGGCTGCGGTGAAGGGGCCGTGGGTGCGGGCGTACCGGGAGACGAGGTCGCCCAGCGGGTCGGCGACCGGTTCGATGAACGCCAGCGGAACACCCATGGGCAGCGGCACACCGATGGCGTCGCGCAGGCGGGCTGCGTCCTCCACGGCCGCGAAACGTTCAACGCCGCCGATGTTGACTTTGATGGCGCGGTTGGCACGCTGGAGGGCGGCAAGGTGGGCGGCGGCTTCCGCCACGGTGGCGGAAGCGGCAGGTGCGGTTTCCACCGGCATGGACTCCACGGGCTCACCCACCCGTTCGGCGGACTCATGGACCAGGGTTTCCGCGGGTTCAACCAACGGGGGTTCTGCAGGTTCCAACCGCAAAGCGGCCTCTTCCGGATCCAAGGGCCCCAGCAGCCGCAGCAGGTCCGCGACGCCTTCCATTCCGCGTGCACGGCGGTCCGGGGCCAGGCGCTGGAGCTCGCGTTCGGTGGCGTCGATGACCTTGGCGTCCAGGAGTTCCCGCAGTTCCACCCGGCCCAGCAGCTCGTTGAGGAGGGTGGAGTCCAGCGCCAGGGCGGCGGCACGCCGTTCCGCGAGCGGGGAATCGCCCTCGTACAGGAACTGGGCCACGTAGCCGAACAGCAGGGACTTGGCGAAGGGGGAAGGCTGCTGCGTGGTGGTCTGGACAATACGAAGCTCACGCCGTTCCACGGACGCGGCGATGTCCTTCAATGCCGGCAGATCGTAGACGTCCTGGAGGCATTCGCGCACGGTCTCCAGCACGATGGGGAATGTGGGGTACTTCCTGGCCACGTCCAGCAGCTGGGCCGACCGCTGGCGCTGCTGCCAGAGCGGCTGGCGCTTGCCCGGCGTTTGACGGGGCAGCAGCAGCGCACGGGCGGCGCACTCACGGAAGCGCGAGGCGAACAGGGCGCTGCCACCCACCTCGGCGGTGACGATCTGCTCCAGTTCCTCGGGGTCGAAGAGGAACAGCTCAGCGCCGGGTGGTTCGTCCTCCATCATGGGCACCCGAAGCACGATGCCGTCGTCGGCGGCCATGGCCGAGCCGTCCAGTCCGTAGCGCTGGTGGAGCCGCTGCCCCACAGCCAAGGCCCAGGGCGCGTGCACCGGCATGCCGAAGGGGCTGTGCAGGATGACGCGCCAGTCGCCCAGTTCGTCGTGGAACCGCTCCACCACCAGTGTGGTGTCGCTCGGGACCACCTCAGTGGCCTGCTTCTGCTCGCCCAGGTACTGGATGAGGTTGTTGGCGGCGTAGTCGTCCAGGCCGCTGGCTTTGCAGCGCTCGATGGCCGGGCCGGCGTCGGACGCGGAAAGCTCCCGGACAAACGCGCCCAGGGCGCGGCCCAGGTCCACCGGGCGGCCCAGTGAATCACCCTTCCAGAACGGCAGCTTGCCGGGTTGGCCGAACGCAGGGGAGACCAGGACGCGGTCGTGCGTGATGTCCTCGATCTTCCAGCTGGTGGCACCCAGGGCAAAGACGTCGCCCACCCGTGACTCGTAAACCATTTCCTCGTCCAGCTCGCCCACCCTGCGGCCGCCCTTGGGTGCGCGCGCCGGTTTGCCGTCCTCGGACGGGGAAGCGGACCCCTCCTGTTCAGTGCCGATAATGTAGACGCCGAACAGCCCGCGGTCCGGAATGGTGCCGCCCGATGTCACAGCCAGGCGCTGGGCTCCGGGCCGGCCCTCGATGGTGCCGGCGTTGCGGTCCCAGATGATCCTTGGCCGGAGCTCTGCGAATTCGTCGGATGGGTAGCGGCCTGCCAGCAGGTCCAGGGTGGCTTCGAACGCCGACCGGGGGAGGGACGCGAAAGGCGCCGAGCGCCGTACGGTGCTGAACCATTCCTCGACGTCGATGCTGCCCAGGGCGGTGGCGGCCACCGTCTGCTGGGCCAGGATATCCAGGGGGTTGGCCGGGATGCTGAGCCGCTCGATCTTGCCGTCCAGCATCCGTTCCACCGTGATGGCCGTGTGGACCAGGTCTGCCCGGTGCTTGGGGAAGAGGACGC